>Ga0114129_10017817_pt1 | contig 10112 bp, 7 predicted proteins | sample RhiMetdeltSRZDD1_FD_80071 | JGI IMG/M metagenome (GOLD analysis project Ga0114129, IMG submission 80071) | Populus rhizosphere microbial communities from Tennessee, USA - Rhizosphere MetaG P. deltoides SRZDD1 (version 2) (version 2) | ecosystem: Host-associated > Plants > Roots > Rhizosphere >...
ATGAAGGATCGGCCGGCGGCCACGAATCCCGGTACTGCGGACGGGCAGTCGCGGCCACAGCCCTAACGTGGACCCGTTCGGGTCCACGGCCTGGTTTCTACCTGTGGTAACTGTTCATACCTGATGAGGTGGTGGGTCGGCCGCGGTTCGCACATGTTGTATCCGTGCGGTGGACGCCGATCGGCACGGTCGACCGAACGCTACGACCTGACCCGCACGTAGGTCAGCGACAGGTCATCCTCCCAGGCGCCACCATCGCGGGACATCTCACCCCGGCCAACCATCGTGGTGCCGTCATCCCCTATCGCGATGGTGGTGCGCTGGGACAAGCTGGACTCGTCGCGCCGCCAGGTCAGGAGGTTCTTCGTCATGGTGACGTCGTACTTCCGGGACACCCCGCGTTCATCGAAGTAGAGCATGTAATACGTTTGGGCCGTATCATCGCTGCCGAAAATGGCCACACCGCTTGGTATTTCAGATTCGTCAATCTCGGAGCGCATGATCAAGAACGCCCCGCCTTCATGCCACGCGAACGACGTGCGCCCATGAAAGGTCGTGTCGGGCACATACGGATGCGTTCCGGTCGTTTGCCACTCACCCAGCAACGCCTCAAAAGGCTGCAAAGCCGGGTTGGGTATCAAGGCTTCGCTGCCGATTCGTGAAGTCATACTCTGACTCTAGCCGCGGGGACTCTAGCCGCGGGCGAGGGCGATCACCGTGTCCAGCAACACGTTGGCGCCGTTCTCCACGTCCGTCCAGTCGGTGTTCTCCTCGGGGCAGTGGCTGCGTCCACCGATGCTGGGTACGAAGATCATTCCCGTGGGTACCAGCGTCGCCATGTTCTGCGAGTCGTGCCCCGCGCCGGACGGCAGCGGCGTTGCCGTCAGCCCGCGGGCGGCCGCGCTCCGCGCAACGATGCGTTGGATGCCTTCGTCCAGCGGCGCCGGCGGGATCGGGCGCTCGACGTCGAACGTGACCTCGACGCCGTGCCGGCGGGCGACCGCGTCGGCCGAGGCGGCGATCGCCGCGCCGAGCGCCTCCAGGCGGGCCAGCTGCGGGTCGCGGTAGTCGACGCTCAGTGTCGCGGTCGCCGGTACCACGTTGGTGCTTCCCGGTCTGACGGTGAGGATTCCGGCGGTGACCACCGCGCGGTCGCTGACCGACGCGGCGATGTCGGCGAACTGGACGATCAGCGCGCTCGCCGCGGTCAGCGCGTCCTGGCGCATGTCCATCGGCGTGGTCCCGGCGTGGTCGGCTCGGCCGTGGAAGGTGATCGTGCCGCCACCGAGGCCGACGATTCCGGTGACGATGCCGATCTGGTGCCCGAGCCGGTGCAGGTGGGGACCCTGCTCGATGTGAAGCTCCACAGTGGAGTGGATGGTCGCCGGGTCGACCCTGGTGCGGGTGGCCCGGTCCAGGTTCCAACCGGCGGCGACGAACGTGTCGACGAACCGGTCCCCCGCACGGCCGGTCAGCTGATCCAGTTCCTCCCGGGTGAACCCGCGCGCCAGCGCGCTCGACCCGAACAGATGCGTGTAGTTGCCTTCCTCGTCGGAGTACACGACCGCGCGAACCGGCCGGCGGAGCGGCGCCGCGGTCTCGTGCAGCCGCCGTACGCACTCGAGCGCGGCCATCGCGCCCAGCGCGCCGTCGAAGGCACCGCCGTCGGGTACCGAGTCGATGTGCGACCCGGTCCACACGGCCGGTACGCCGGTGTCGTGGCCCGGCGCGGACACCAGCATGTTGCCGATTCCGTCGACCTCGACGGACAGGCCCGCCTCGGCGCAGCGGGCCTGGTACCACGCGCGCGCCCGGGCGTCCTCGACGGAGAACGAGGTGCGGCTGACGCCGCCGCCCGGGCCGCGGCCGATATCGCCGAGCGCCTGCAGGTCGGCGCGCAGCCGGGCGCCGTTCACCGACAGCGGTGCGGTCATGTGGCCAAGACTAGGGGCCGGACGCGTCGAGGCGGCACTGTTGCTTTGTGAGCCGGCAAGATCGATGGGACGTGGGCCTCCGGGGTGTCCCCACATAGTCGGAAATCATGGTGATCTTCGCGAAGATATCGGCGCGTATGACTACTGTGTGCCGTGCCAACTTGACGTTGCGTGTCTTCACAGCATTGATGTGACGGTCTACTATCTGGTGCAGAAAACGGGGAAGCGAGGTTGAGCACCGACAATTAGCTGCGCGAACAGCATATTCTTTCGCACATAAAATAACTTCATTCCGCGGACCGGCCGTGTCCGCTGAATCCGACTTGGCTGCTGCCCACCCGCACATTGCCTGGAGGGGTTCTTTTTGGACGGCCCGAGCATGTTTCGCACAATGCTCAAGTCGAAAATCCACCGGGCGACGGTCACCCGAGCAGACCTGCACTACGTCGGTTCGCTGACGGTGGACGCGGATCTGCTCGACGCGGCTGACCTGTTGCCGGGCGAGCTGGTACACGTCGTCGACATCAACAACGGTGCGCGCCTGGAGACGTACGTCATCGAGGGTGAACGCGGCACCGGTGTGATGGGCATCAACGGCGCCGCGGCCCGACTCGTCCATCCCGGAGATCTCATCATCGTCATCGGGTACGCGATGATGAGTGACGCCGACGCCCGCGGCCGGAAGCCCCGGGTCGTCCATGTCGACGAACAGAACCGCATCGTCGAGCTGGGCAACGACCCGTCGGTGTGATCGATGGCGTCGACCGACGTACTCGTCATCGGCACCGGTTCGCTCGCCCGTGCGATCGCCAACGCGTTCGCGGTCTGTGCGGAGGTACCGGCTGCGCTCACCGTCGCGGGTCGTGACGCGCGTATCGCGGCGGGCGTCGCGGTGGTGGCGGCCGGGCGTGCCGCGGCGGCCGGCCGGCCGGTCACCGGCCACGGCGCGTCGCTGGACGCCGGCGTGGCCGACCTGCTGGCCCGTACCCGACCCGGGCTCGTCGTGCAGTGCGCCTCGCTCCAGTCGCCGTGGGAGAGCCGTGGTGCTCCCTCGGCGTGGACGGATCTCGTGGCGCGCGCGGGTTTCGGCATCACGCTGCCATTGCAGGCCCGGCTCGCGATCAGCACCGGCGAGGCGGTCGCGGCGATGACCGACCCGCCGACGTACGTCAACGCGTGCTTCCCCGACGCGGTCAACCCCGTACTCGCCCGGCTCGGCCTGCCGGTGCGCTTCGGGATCGGCAACGTCGCGACGCTGTCCGCGGGGCTGCGCGCCGCCCTGGGCACCCGCGACGGGCGGCTGCGGGTCGTCGCGCACCACGTACACCTGCACCCGGCCGAGCACCCGGAGGACGACCTGCGGGCCTGGCTCGACGACGAACCGGTCACCGACGCCGTCGCGCTGCTCGCCGCACACCGGGCGGCGGATCGCGTCCAGCTGAACGAGGTCACCGGGTACGCGGCGGCGCGCCTGTTCGCCGACCTGCTGGCGGGACGGGACGTCGCGACCAACCTGCCCGGTCCGCTCGGCCTGCCGGGCGGGTACCCCGTCCGGATCGCGAACGGGACCCTCACGCTCGACCTGCCGGCGGGACTGTCCACCGCGGACGCCGTGGCCCACAACCGCCGGGCCGAGGAGCGCGACGGCGTGCGGGTGGAGGCCGACCGCGTGCGGTTCACCGCGGACGCCGCGGCCGAGCTGGCCCGGTACGCGCCGGACCTCGCCGAGGGATTCTCCATAGTGGACACTTCCTGCGTCGCCGACCGGCTGGTCGAGCTGCGCGACCGACTCCGCACCATCTAGCCGACACCCCCCGGAGGACTTGAGCGATGTCGACCACCCGCAACCTCATCGTCGACTACTACGACCGGTTGCCCGACGTGATCGCGCGCTGCGTGACCGATACCGCGCCGGTCAAGGATCCCGCCGCCTTCTCGCCCGGCTTCCTCCTGCCCGACCTCGACGAGCCGGTACGAGAGTACTTCGCGGCGGCCACCGCGCGCTGGACGCCGCTCGTCGAGCACCGGTCGGGCCGGCTGACGCTGCTCGACCTGACCCGCAACCCGGCCACCCACACCACGAAGACGCTCGCCTCGCTGCTGATCGTCGCGCGGGCGGTGGAGTACATCCGGCGTACCGGCGAGCCGATCATGATATTTTCGCCGACCTCGGCCAACAAGGGCACGGCGCTGCGCGATGCCGTGTACCGCGCGGTGGGCACCGGGCTCGTCACGCCGCAGCAGCTGCGGGTGGCGATCCTCGCACCCGAGGGCTGCCGGGACAAGCTGCGCGGCGGTGGGCTCGCCGACGACGGCGCACTGCGCGCGCTCAACCCGGTGTTCGTCCACAGTGGAGACGAGCCGGAGCGCGTCAAGGCGATCGGGCGGGAGTTCGTGACGGCGTACGCGAGCCAGGTGCGCCAGCGGCAGGGTACCAACCTGTGGTTCTCGCTCGAGCTGCGCAACTACCTGATCGCCGATGCCGCCCGGGCGTTCTTCGAGCACGAGGTCGATCCGACGGCGGGCGCCGGGCCGCGGCTGCACGCGCACGCGGTGTCGAGCGCGTTCGGGCTGCTCGGGTACAACGCCGGCCGGGACCTGCTGGAGGAGGCCGGCCTGGCGAGCCCGGCCGACCGGCCGAGCTTCCTGCTCGTGCAGCACCTCGGTACGCCGGACATGGTGCTGAACCTGCGGCACGGCGACTTCGACCGGGCCCGGATGCCGGACTACCGGTACGACACTGCGTCCGGGCTGCACACCCAGTCGACCGACCCGCGCTTCCCGGCCGTGACCCACGACCCGGCCGAGGTACTCGACCCCACGTTCTATACGCACACGCCGGTCACGTCGCCGTCGATGAACGAGCTGATCGGCCGGTTCGGCGGGGACGGCATCGTGGTCTCGCTCCACGAGTGCCTCGAGCGGTACCCGCTCGTGCGGCAGTGGCTCGCCGGTACCGACCGCCCGCTGCCGGCCGACCCCCGGCGGCTGCGCGAGTGGTCGCTCGTCATGGCGTTCACGGGCGTACTCAACGCGCTCGACCGAGGACTGTCCGATGTGGACCGTGACGTCGTCGTGCACGGTACGGGGACCTACGGCCTGGGCGACTATCCCGCGCTCGAGGAGTCCGCGACCGTACCGGTGGACACCGCCGACGACGTCGCCAGAGCCCTGCTCGGTACCCCGTGAGCGGGCTCGAGTCCGGGATCGCCGCCCGGTTCGCCGGGGTGGCCCGGCGGCATGCGGACCGCCCGGCCGTCCTCGCCGACGACGGTGCGCTGACCTACGCCGAGCTGGCCGGCCTCGCCGGCGGGGTCGCGCGCGTACTGTCCACTGTGCCCGGTGGCCGGGTCGGGCTGCTGCTGGCGCACGGGTGGGGCCCGGTGGCGGCGATCCTGGGCACCCTCGCGGCCGGCCGGGCGTACGTACCGCTCGACCCGGCCTACCCGACCGACCGCCTGGCGTACCAGGTCGGGGACAGCGGTACGGCGGCGCTGGTGACGGACGCGGCCCACCGGGATCTCGCGGCGCGACTGGCCGGCGGGCGGCCGGTGCTGGAGATCGAGGGGTCAGCGGCGTTCGACCCCGGGCCGGCCCGGCCGGACGACGAGGCGTACGTGCTCTACACGTCGGGCTCGACCGGGATATCGAAAGGCGTCGTGCAGAACCAGCGCAACGTGCTGTACGCCGCCGCGAACCACGCCGCCCACTTCCGCATCGGGCCGGACGACCGCCTCAGCGTGGTCTCCTCGTTCGGCTTCGACATGGCGGTCACCGACACGTTCGGCGCGCTGCTGACCGGGGCTGCCGCGGTGCCGGTCGACGTACGTACCGGCGGCCTCGGCCACCTGGCCGGCGCGCTGGCCGGGCGCGGGGTCACGGTGTACCACTCGACGCCGACCCTGTACCGGCATCTCGTCGACGCGCTCGACGGATCGCGCCTCGACCGGATCCGCGTCGTGCTGCTCGGCGGCGAGGCGGTGACGGCTGGCGACATCTCCTTGTACCGCAGGCACTTCGCGCCGGACGGCATGTTCGTCAACGGGTACGGGCTGACCGAAATCAGCTTCATCGCCCAGGAGCGGATCGGGCCGGACTGTCCACTCCCGACGGACGAGGTGGTGCCGGTCGGGTACCCGCTGGACGGCATCGAGGTCGGGCTGGACGGAGGCGAGATCGTCGTACGCAGCCGGCATCTCGCCCTCGGGTACACCGGCCAGCCGTTCCCGGACCTCGGTGGGGGAGTGCGCGAGTACCGCACCGGCGACCTCGGCGCCTGGCTACCGGACGGCCGGCTGCGGTACCTGGGCCGGGCCGACCGCCAGGTGAAGGTACGCGGTTACCGCGTCGAGCCGGCCGAGGTCGAGGCGGTGCTGCGCGACCAGCCCGCGGTGGCCGACGCGGCGGTGGTCCCGCGGGACGGGGTCCTCGTGGCCTACGTCCGGGTCACCGCGGGTTTCGAGGTGGTCGCCACGCGCGCCGCGCTCGCGCGGAGGCTCCCGCACTACCTGGTGCCCGGCCCGATCGTGGTGCTGGACGCCTTGCCGCTGACGCCCACGGGAAAGATCGATCTGGCCGCTCTGCCCGCCCCGGCGGTGGCTGGCCCGCCGGACCTGGCCGAATTCCCGGACCCGCCGGAGGACCCGGTCGAGCGCGCCGTCGTCGACGCCTGGCGGGCCGAGCTGGGCGTTTCCGCCGTGGGCCGCGGCGACAACTTCTTCGACCTCGGCGGCCACTCGCTGCTGCTCGCCCGCGTGCAGCGGCGGCTGGAGGCGGCGCTCGCGCGCCCGATCCCGCTCGTGCACCTGTTCGAGCACGCGACGGTCGGCGGGCTGACCCGCTTCCTCCACGGCGACCCCCAAGGCGACCTCCACGGCGACCCGGACGGCGATGCTCTCGACCGGGTGGCCGAGCGCGCGGCCCGCCGGCGTCGCGCCCGCGAGGTGAGCCGGTGACCGACGACGCGATCGCCGTGGTGGGTATGGCCTGCCGGGTGCCGGGCGCATCCACTGTGGACACTTTCTGGCGCAACCTGCTCGACGAGGTGGACTCGGTCCGCCGGTGGACGGTCGAGGAGCTGCGCGCGGCCGGCGTACCCGACGGGCTGCTCGCCGATCCCCGGTACGTGCCGGCCGGCGGCTACCTCGACGGGCTCACCACGTTCGACGCCGAGTTCTTCGGGTACCCGCCCCACGAGGCGGCGCTGATCGATCCGCAGCAGCGGCTGTTCCTCGAGCTGGCCTGGGAAGCCCTGGAGGACGGCGGGTACGACGCGTCCACAGTGGACACCACCGGCGTGTTCGCGGGTTCGTCGCCCAACCGGTACTTCCTGACCCACCTCGTCGGCACGCTCGACGAGCTGATCCCGCCCGGGCACACACCGGACTACCTGCCGCTGCGCGTGTCGTACAAGCTCGGCCTCACCGGCCCGAGCGTCGCCGTGCAGGCCGCCTGCGCCAGCTCGCTGGTCGCGGTCTGCCTCGCCGCGCAGAGCCTGCTCGACTACCGGTGCGACCTCGCGATCGCCGGTGGCGCGTCGGTCAGCTCGCCCGCGCCCGGCGGGTACCTCGCCCGCGACGGCGGGATGCTCGCGCCGGACGGGATGCTGCGCCCGTTCGACGCCGACGCCCGGGGCACGGTCTACGGCAGTGGTGGCGCCGCAATCGTCCTCAAGCGACTGTCCGATGTGGCCGATGACGAACAGGTGCAGGCGGTCCTGCGGGGCTGGGCGGTCACCAACGACGGTGCGGCCCGCGCCGGGTTCGCCGTACCGGGCGTGACGGGGCTGGCCGCGGCCGTCGTCGAGGCGCTCGCGTGCGCCGAGCTGACCCCGGCCGACATCGGGTACATCGAGGCCCACGGCAGCGGTACCCCGCTCGGCGACGCGATCGAGGTGCGTGCGTTGGCGCAGGCGTTCCGGGGTACCCCGCTGGACGCGGTCGCGCTCGGCTCGGTCAAGTCCAACGTGGGCAACCTCGACGCGGCGGCGGGCGTGGTGAGCCTCGTCAAGGCCGCGCTCGCCGTACGGCACGGTACTATCCCGGCCACCCTGCACATCGGGTCGCCGCACCCCGACCTCGGACCGTTCCGCCTCGCGACGAAGACCCAGCCGTGGCCGGCGGGTCCGCGCCGGGCCGGGGTCACGAGCATCGGTCTCGGGGGTACGAATGCCCACGTCATCGTCGAGCAGCCGCCGCTCCGGACGCCCCGCACGGTACCGCCGGGGCCGTACCCGTTGACGGTGTCGGCGCGTACCCCGGCCGCGCTGGACGAGGCGGTCGCGCGGCTCACCGGGTACCTGCGGCAGCACCCCGAGGTCGAGCTGGCCGACGTGGCGTACACGCTGGCCGTCGGCCGGAAGGCGTTCCCGCTGACGGCGTCGGTGTCCGGCGACCGGGGTCCGGTCGCCCCGGCCAGGCGCGTGTCGTTGCCCACGTACCCGTTCCAGCGCACCCGGCACTGGGTCGAGCGATGACGCACCGGATTCCCCTGCCGGGTACGCGGTGGACGCTGTGGCGGTACGCGCTGCTGCGTACTGCCGGCTTCCCCGCCGACGGGCTGCACCGGTTCGCCGCCCCGGACTGCGCGGCCGTGGCCGACGCCCTGCTGGACGGGCACTGTACGCCCGAGAAGTTCGCCGCGGCGTACGGCGAGGCGGCCGAGCGTACCCGGATCGTGGCCCGGGAGCTGGCGGCCGACCCGCTGTTCCGGGAGGCGGTGACGTGGCAGAACCGTACGGCCCTGCACGCGCTCGACGGCCTGCTCCGCGAGAGCGGCCGGCGCGGGCGGCAGCGCGACCGGCAACGCGAGCACGCCGTGGCCCGGTACTGGCAGCGGTACTGCGGCAAGAACGAGACGATCGGGTTCTTCGGACCCACCTGCTGGGTCGACATCGAACCGGAGGGAGCACTGCTGACTGTCCACACGGGAGGGTCGCTGACCCGGGAACGCCGCGTGTTCCTGGAGCACTGGGCGCTCGTGGCGTTCGCCGAGGCCCTGGCGGCCGACCCGCTCGTCGGGCCCTGGTTGCCGGTGCGGCGCGCCCCCCACGTCTGGTTCGCCGGCGGCCGGCTGTACCGGCCGACCGGCCCGCCCCGCCTCCTCCCCGCCACCGAGGCCGCCGTGTTCGCCGCCTGCGACGGGCGTCCGGCCCGGCTGGTCGTCGAGGCGGTCGCGGCCGAACCGGCCAGCGGGCTGCGCAAGGCGGCCGACGTCCGGCTCGTGCTCGACCGGCTGGTCGCGGGCGGGCTGGTCGTCCACGGGATCGGGCCACCGCCGCGGCTGGACGCACCCGAGGTGCTCCAGGCCGCGATCGCGGCGATCCCGGACGGCGCCGCGCGCGGTCACGCCGAGGCGGCCTGGGCGCGGCTGGCCACCGCCCGGGACCGGGTGGCCGGGGCGGCCGGTGACGCGGACGGCCTGCGTACCGCGCTGGACCGGCTCGACGCCGAGTTCACCGAGGTCACCGGCCGGGACGCGTACCGCCGGTCCGGGCAGACGTACGCCGGCCGCGTGCTCTGCTACGAGGAGACGACCCGCGATCTCGACGTGACCGTGGGCGGGGCCGTGCTCGGCACGGTCGCGGCTCCGCTGGAGATCCTGCTTCGGGCCGCGCGGTGGCTCACCGGGGCGCTGGCCGACGCGTACTCCACCGCGGTGGCCGAGCTCGTCGGCGAGTCCACAGTGGACGGCTCGATGCCGCTGGGCGAGTTGTGGTACCTCGCCCAGGGTCTGCTGTTCGGCGGTGGCCGTCGACCCGTCGACGCGGTAGCCGCCGAGTTCACCCGGCGCTGGTCCGTCCTATTCGGACTCGACGCGCTGGCCCCGGGTACCCCCGAGATCGCGGTGTCCTCGACGGACCTCGCGCCCGTCGTGGCGCGCGTCTTCGGCGACGACCGGCCGGGTTGGGGCGCGGCCCGGGTGCACAGCCCCGACCTGCACATCTGCGCGACGGACGCGGAGGCGGTACGGCGCGGCGACTTCACGGTCGTGCTCGGCGAGATGCATGCGGCCTGGCCGACGTTCGACTGCGCGGTGTTCCTGTGGCCCCGCAAGGATGTCGGCGACCTGCGCGACGCGCTGCGGGCCGACGCGGGGGACGGACGGGTGCTGCCGCTGTTCCCACCCGACTGGCCGCGGCAGTCGGGCCGGCTGTCCCGCGGTCTGGACAACGACAGC
>Ga0114129_10017819_pt1 | contig 10112 bp, 7 predicted proteins | sample RhiMetdeltSRZDD1_FD_80071 | JGI IMG/M metagenome (GOLD analysis project Ga0114129, IMG submission 80071) | Populus rhizosphere microbial communities from Tennessee, USA - Rhizosphere MetaG P. deltoides SRZDD1 (version 2) (version 2) | ecosystem: Host-associated > Plants > Roots > Rhizosphere >...
ACTCGCTCACCGACCGCGAGCACGATGTCCTGCGGCTCATGGCACGCGGCGCGACGAACGCCGAGATCGCCGAGTCGCTCTACGTCGCCGAGGCGACGGTGAAGACGCACGTGGGCAGCATCTTCGCCAAGCTCGGAGTCCGCGACCGTGCGGCGGCGATCGTCTTCGCCTACGACCACGGCGTCGTCACGCCCGGCACACCGCCGGCCTAGCCCGTTCTCCTCCCCCTGGAGTCGGAAAGCAACTGGGGCCCGTGGGCCGACGCCGTCGCGCCCAGGCCGCGCTACCGTCGGCAGCGTGACCGAGAAGCTGGCACGAGCAAGCGGCCGCCGACCCTGGCTCGTCGTGGGTCTCTGGCTCGTCGCCATTCTCGTCGCCGTCTTCGTCATGGCGACAATGCTCGAGTTCGAGGGCGACACCGAGATCACGCGGCAGACGGAGTCGCAGCAGGCCGAGCAAGTCCTCGCCGAGGGCTTCCCTCGAGTCGACACCAACGGGCTGCCGGTCACGGAAGTCGTCGTCGTGCGCTCCGATACCGGCAATGTCGAAGCGGCTCCGACACGCGCCCGCGTCGCTGCGCTGGCGGACGAGCTGCGTGGGGCGGGAGCCTCGCGCGTGGTTACCTACGAGGAGGAGCCGCGCCTCGTCTCGGACGACGGCGACTCGACGGCCCTCCTCGTGGCGCTCGGCAGGGGCGGGGAAGACGAGGTCGACGGACTGGTTGACGCGGTCGAGCGCCTCGACGACGAGGCGGGCTACACCGCGGGGGTTACCGGCGATTGGACATCCGACGCCGACGAGGAAACCGCGTCGCTCGAGGACCTGCAGAAGGGAGAGCTCTTCTTCGGCGCGCCCGTCGCGCTCGTCATCTTGCTGCTCGTCTTCGGGGCCGTCGTGGCTGGCCTCGTCCCGCTGCTGCTCTCCATCGTCTCGATCGCCGTTGCGCTCGCGCTCGTCGCGCTCGTGGCGCAGGCGTACGACCTCTCGGTCTTCACCCAGAACATGCTGACCGGCATGGGCCTCGCCTTGGGGATCGATTACTCGCTGTTCATCCTGTCCCGTTACCGGGAAGAGCGGCTCGGCGGTCTCGAGAAGCTCGACGCGATCGCGACCTCGGGTGCGACTGCCGGCCGGGCTGTTCTCTTCAGCGGCATCGCCTTCGTGCTCGCGATGCTCGGACTGTTCCTCGTGCCGAGCACGATCTTCCGATCACTCGCCACCGGCGCGATCCTGGTCGCGATCGTCTCCATGGTCGCGGCGCTGACGCTCCTTCCTGCAGTGCTGTCTCTGCTGGGGGATCGTGTGAACTCGCTTCGCATACCGTTCTTCGGACGCGTCGCAGAGAAGGCGGGCCAGGAGGGGCGCGTTTGGGGGGCGATCGTCCACTGGGTGATGCGCCGTCCGGTCGTCAGCGTTGTTCTCGCCGCCGGTGTGCTGCTCGCGCTCGCCGTTCCGGTGCTGACGATCGACACGGGCACGTCCGGGCCGGCGACGCTGCCGGACCGGTTCGCGTCGAAGCAAGGCTTCCTGCTCCTCGAGCAGGAATTTCCGAAGGAGACCACCGACCCGGTCGAGATAGCGGTCGCCGGAAGGATCGAGACACCGGCGGTCCAGGAGGCGTTCACGCGGCTCGAGAACGAGCTCGCAAGCAGGCCGATCTTCGGACAGCCCGTTGTCGAGACCAATCCCGCAGGCACGGTCGCGCGTGTCACCGTTCCCGTCGCCGGCGACTCGAACGGGAGCGCCGCGATCGAGGCCGTTCGCGAGCTGCGCACGGAGGCGGCGCCAAAGGCGTTCGGCGGAGTCGATGCCCAGGTCTACGTCGGAGGTGGCACGGCGGAAGAGCTCGACTACCACGATACGGTCAACTTCTGGCTCCCATTCGTCTTTCTGTTCGTGCTGGGCCTGAGCTTCATGCTCCTGACGTTCGCATTTCGCTCGATCGTGGTCCCGGCGACCGCGATCGTCATGAACCTGCTCTCGGTAGGCGCCGCCTACGGGCTGCTCGTGCTGGTCTTCCAGGAGGGGATCGGCAACGAGCTGCTCGGCCTGAGCACGGCGGAGACCATCGACGCCTGGGTGCCGCTCTTCCTCTTCGCCGTTCTCTTCGGGCTCTCGATGGACTACCAGGTCTTCCTGCTCAGCCGCATACGCGAGCGTTACAGCCGCACCGGCGACACCGACGCCGCGGTCGCGTTCGGGGTCGGCTCGACGGCCCGGATCATCACCGGCGCCGCGCTGATCATCATCGCGGTCTTCTGGGGTTTCGCGATGGGCGACACCATCGCGTTCCAGCAGATGGGATTCGGCATCGCCGTCGCGCTCCTGATCGACGCGACGATCGTGCGCTCCGTCCTCGTACCGGCAACGATGAAGCTCCTCGGGAAGCACAACTGGTACCTGCCCTCGTGGCTCAACTGGCTTCCGGACATGCACCTCGAGGGCGCCGAGCCCACGGCGAGACCGACACCGGCCGCGCGCCCGGTGGGCCGATGACGAGCGCCTAGCTCCGGGCGGCCGCTTCAGTCCGCAGCAAGCCGAGCGGACGTCCCGAAAAACAGAGCACGACGCCGACCGGCAGCAGCACGACCCCGGCGCCGAGCATCACCGTTACGACGGAGTGGATCTCGCCGGCGTCGGGATGCCCGCGGATCGCCATGGCCAGGATCGCCGAGCCGGCGATCGAGCCGATGTAGCGCGACGTCGCCCAGACGCCGCCGGCAACTCCGGTCATGTTCGCCGGCGCAGACTCGAGCGCAGCGGATTGCTGCGCGCCCATTTGCAAGCCGACGCCGACTCCGACGATCGCCAGCGAGGTCAAGAGCGACGCGGTCGAGGTCTCGGCGTCGACGCCGAGAAGCAACGCGGCGCCAATGACGAGCAGCACACTGCCTGCGACAACCGGAAGCGCGCGTCCCACGAGGTCGCTGAGCTTGCCGCCGACCGGCGAGACGATCGCCATCGCGGCGGAGAAGACGACGAGGACCCAGCCGATGTGATTTGCGTCCTTCCCCTGCAATTCCGCGAGCAGGACCGGGACGAGGAGCAACGTCGTGTACATGATCAGGTTCGAGAGCAGCACCGAGCCGCAGGCCGCCGAGAAAGCCGGATGACGGAAGAGCCGGAGATCGACGAGCGGCCGTGGATGCCTCCGCTCCCACCACGCGAAGACGAAGGCGAGCACCACCGTGGACACGCCCAGAACAGCGGTTAGAGCAGCGTCGATGCTGCGAGCGAACACGAGCGTCGAGGCGCCGCAGACGAGCGCCGACGTGAGCAGGACGGCGCCGAGGCGGTCGAGTCGTCCGGTCGAAGCCGTCGGCGTCTCGGGGAGCGTTCGCAGGGCGAGCGGCACGACGATCGCGAGGATCGGCAGGTTGACCCAGAAGATCGAGGCGGGACCGAACTGGTCGGTCAGGACCCCGCCGACGGCGGGCCCGATGGCGGCCCCGACGGTCAGGCAGGCCGCGAACCAGCCGAACGCTTGCCCCTGCCGTGTGCGCGGAACGGCGTGCCGCAGGATGGCGCCGCCGTTTGGTCCCATCGCCGCGGCGGCGAGGCCCTGAAGCCCTCGACAGACGAGCAGCACGCCGAACGACGGGGCCAGCGCGCACCCGACCGACGCCGCCAGGAGGCCGACGCAGCCGGCGACGAAGAGTTTCTTGTGCCCGAACGCGTCGCCGAGTCGCCCGGCGAGCGGCTGCACGCTCGCCATCACGAGCAGATACGCGATGACGAGCCAGGCTGCGTCGCCGACGTCGATCCGGTGCTCATCGGCAATCGCGGGCAGCGCGACGGCGATCATCGTCGAGTTGATCGGCGCCAGGAACGCGCCTGCGGCGACGACCGCGACGACCGGCCCGAACCTGCCGGGAGCCCGAGCCACGCTCACCGATGCCTCGGCCTGACCCGACGTCAACTCCCACCTCCGAGGCCGTTCGCGCCCTGCAACGTATCCATGTGGTGTATGCGACGCAAGTAGCGCATAATCGCTGCTCTGTCGATGAAGGAACGGCTGTACCGAGCCGTACGAAAGGAGTCCTCTTGAGCACCGAAGCGGCACAAACGGAGCTCCGCTTCGAGCCCCCCGGCCCGGGAACCTGGGAGCTCGATCCCGTGCACTTTCCCCGGCCGGCGACTCGCTACTGGAGCGAGACGCATCCGGCCGCGTTCAGCAGCGGCGTCGCGGACTTCATGAGGTTCTACGGGATGCTGCTCGAGACAATGGAGATGCGGTACGTCAACGGCTTCGGGTACAGGGGCCTCGTCCCCGTGGCAGACGACCAGGTGCCGCAGCGCCTGGAACGCGCCGAGGAAGTGGTCGCCGGAAAGCTCTGGCGCGAGCAGCTGCGCGCCTGGGACGAGCAGGTGAAGCCGGCGTCGATCGAGGAGCACCGAAGCATCCAGGCCGTCGAGCCGGACAAGCTTTCCGACGACGAGCTGGTCGCGTACCTGATCCGGTGCCGCGACCATCACGCGGCCATGATCAGCCAGCACATGCGGCACACGGCGTCGGCGGTCGTGCCGACGGCCGATTTCCTGGCCCATGTGAGCCAGTGGACGGGTGCTTCTCCCGCCGAGCTGCTCGAGCTCATGCGCGGCACGGCGCCAGTCTCGGCCGGTGCCTCTTCGGAGCTCGCGCGGCTTATCTCGGTGATCGGAAACGATCCGCGCGCCCGCGAGCTGCTGGAGTCGGACGGAAACCCGGCCGACATCCTCTCGGCGCTGCGTGGGCTCGAGGGAGACTCGGGCGCGGCCGTGTCGGCCTATCTGGATCTGGTCGGCAACCGGCTTCTCGACGGATTCGACATCTCGGAGCCGACGGCGCTGGAGCTGCCGGACGTCCTGCTGCGGGCGATCCGCGCCGCCGTTGGAGGCGGGGCCGAGGAGGCGACCGACGTCGAGGCGAAGGTCGTGGAAATCCGCGAGAAGGTTCCGGAGGAGCACCGGGCCGACTTCGACGAGCTGCTGGGCGAGGCGCGGCTGACATACCGGCTCAGGGACGAGCGCGGCGTCTTCAGCGACATCTGGGCTTCGGGACTGATGCGCCGGGCAACGCTGGCGGCCGGCCGCCGGCTTGCCGACAGGGGCAAGGTGCACGAGCCGGTGCACCTCGTCGACGCCGGCGTCGACGAAATGCGGCAGCTCCTGTCCGGTGAAGACGGCCCCACCGCGGACGAGCTGGCTGCCCGCGCCGCCTACCGCGCCGGACACAGCGCGAAGGAGGCTCCGCCTCTCCTGGGGCCGCCGCCGCCTCCGCCGCCCGACATCTCGACGCTGCCCCCCGGCGCCGCCCGGATCACGCGGGCGATCGGTCTCGCGCTGCACGCGCTCTTCGGTAGCTCGGAGGAGGCGCACGAGGCGAATGTCCTCCGCGGTCTCCCTGCGAGCAAAGGTGTATACGAAGGGCCCGCGCGTCTCATCTCCGGGCCGACGGAGTTCGACCGGATCGTCCAGGGTGACATCCTCGTCACCACAGCGACGACAGAGGCGTTCAACATCCTGCTACCGCTGCTCGGTGCGATCGTGACCGACAGCGGCGGTCTGCTCTCCCACTCCGCGATCGTCGCGCGCGAAGTCGGCATTCCCGGCGTGGTCGGGACACGCGATGCGACGGAGCTCATCGCCGACGGGGCGCGGGTGCGCGTCGACGGCGACGCCGGAGAGGTGACCGTCCTCGGATGAAGGGCGTCGTCCCGCTCGAGAAGGCGCACGACACCGATATCTTCGGCTCGAAGGCGGTGGGCCTCGGACAGGCCATCCGTGACGGCCTGCCGGTCCCGCCCGGGATCGCGCTCGCCGGGCCGGTTGTCGAGGCCGTGGCCTCCCGGGAGATGCGCGCGACGCGAGCGGTCGCGAAGGCTGCCCGACCGCTCGGGCTGCCGCTGGCCGTCCGCTCGTCGGCCGTCGACGAGGACGGGGCCGATGCCAGCTTCGCAGGACAGCACGTCACGCTGCTCAACGTGAAGTCCGACGAGGAGCTGGCGGACGCGCTGCGCGAGGTCTGGTGGTCGGCGAACTCGGACTCCGCGATCACCTACCGGCGACGCGTCGGGGTCTACCAGCGTCCCAGCGTCGGCGTCGTCGTGCAGGCGCTGCTCGACCCGGACACGGCCGGTGTGATGTTCACGCGAAACCCCGTCACCGGAGCGGACGAGCGAATCATCGAGGCCAGCTGGGGTCTCGGAGAGGCGGTCGTGTCGGGGCGAGTCATCCCCGACAACTACCGGGTCGATCCCTCCGGTGCCGTGCTCAGCCGAACTCCGGGGCGCAAGACACTGGCGATCCGGAATGCCCCGGGCGGCGGCACCGTCGATGAAGAGCTTGTGCCCGAGCTGGTCGAGCAGCTGTGCCTGGACGACGGCCAGCTCGAGGCGCTGAACGGCCTGGCCCGCCGGTGCGAGGAGATCTACGGCCCCGCACGCGACATCGAATGGGCGTTCGCCGGCGGCTCGCTCTACCTGCTGCAGTGCCGCGCCGTCACGCGGGCCGGCCCCTGATGGCAGGCGCTCCGGTCGAGGCGATCGCGGACGTTCCCCTCTTCGCCGGCCTCAACAAGCGCGAGCTGCGGCAAGTGGCTGCGCTGTTCAAGGAACGACGGTTCGCCGCCGGCGACGTGATCGTGAAGGAGGGCACCGGCGGCTCGGCCTTCTACCTCATCGACTCCGGAACGGCGACCGTTTCGATCCGCACCACAGTGCAGGGCGAGCTGACGGCCGGCAACTACTTCGGCGAGATTGCGCTCATCGACGAGGGCACGCGCCTGGCGTCGATCACGGCGAAGACCGATCTCGTGTGCTGGGGCATCACCCTGTGGGAGTTCCAGCCGCTCGTACAGGCAAACGGCACGATCGGTTGGAAGCTCCTCGAGTCGATGGCGAGGCTGCTGCGCGAGGCGCGGGCCGGGTAGCCGGCCATCTCCCCGCGACGCCTCACCGGGAGCGAAGCGCCGAAAGGCATCTACGGCCATCCGGGTCGCGCTCTAGAGTCGCGTGAAGGCGGCTTCGGAAGGGGACCGGAGCGATGCATAGCGCGCTGATCAAGACGAGCAGCCGACACCGGCGCATCGCTCGCGACACTTGAGCGTTCGAGTCGGCCTTGCGCTCTTGGCGACCGCCGCGCTCGTGGGCCTCTCGGCGTGCGGCAGCGGGGAGAACATTCCGGAAGGGGCGTCCTCTGTCCTCGACGACATTCTCACGGGCACACTCCCCGAGGGCGGGGGCGGGATCGGCGGCGGCAACCGACCCGAGCAGCCGCCGTCGGCCGAGCCGCCTCCGGCCGAGGAGCCTCCACCCGCCGAGCCGCCGCCCGCCGAGCCGCCGCCCGCCGAGCCTTCCCCGGCCGAGCCTCCACCAGCCGAGCCTCCTCCGGCCGAGCCCCCTCCGGCCGAGCCTCCACCGGCCGAAGAACCACCTCCAGCCGAGGAGCCTCCACCCGCAGAGCCGCCGTCTGCCGAGCCGCCGCCGGCCGAGGAGCACCCTGCGGCCGAGGAGCCCCCTGCGGCCGAGGAGCCCGCGGAGGAGGCCGGCGGGGAGCCCGCCTCCGAGACCGACGACGGCGGAGTCGACCCGTGGATCTGGGCCGTGATCGGCGTCGCCGTGGTCGCCGCGGTCGTGCTGCTCGTGGTCCTCACGCGTCGGCACAAAGGGCCGGAGCCGCGCTCGCTCCTCGAGCGACAGCAGATCCTCGTGGCTGCGCTCGGCGGGTGGATGGCGCAGGGGTGGGTAATCGAGTCGCAGGGCACGGCGGAGGCGATCCTCGCGCACGGCGCCGAGCGACGTCGCTTCTGGGTGGACGAGAACGGCGTCCTGCTCCAGGAAACTCTGCCGCCGGGCGGCCCTCCTGCGACCGGGCCGAGCGGCGCCCCGGCCCCGCCCGAGCCGCCGGGCTCCGGGCCGGGAGAGCCGCCGGTCACCCCGCCGCAGCGCTGAGACACGCCGTCGCCCGCGACCCGCGGCTCTTCGGTTAGCCTCGTGCATCCCGTGTACATGTATGGGTGCCGGCGCGCCACTCTCGTCTCCGTCGTTTGCGTGACGGCGCTGCTTGCCGGCTGCGGCGGCGCGACTCGCTCGGATGCACCGGTCGGCGACTCGACGGAGGCAACGGCGACCGACTCGCCGGCAGCGACAGTCGGCGACGCGCGAGCGGGCGGGACGCTGCGGGTCGCCGCCCTCGACTGGGCCGACCATGAGGAGCGTCTGACCTCACCGGACGGACGTGTCCAGTTCGCGCTGGATCCACAAGCGGAATTCTCGCCCTCGGCCTTTGAGCTGTTTCGGTGCTGCCTTCTCCGGACGCTGATGTCGTTCAACGGGCGATCGACGGCCGAAGGCGGAGCCGCGCCGCAGCCCGATCTGGCCGACGGCGAGCCCGAGGTCTCGGCGGACGGTCTCACCTGGACGTTTCAGATCAAGCCGGGCGTCCGCTACGCGCCTCCGTTTGACGAGACCGAGATCGTGACGAGCGACGTCGTCCGCGCCGTCGAGCGGATTCTGCGTCCGGCGCGGGCCTCGTGGACAGAGGAGACAGGGCTCCCGTACATCGGTGCCTACTGGTTCTTCTACGACTCCGTCATCGAAGGCGCCCAGGCGTACGCGGAGGGGAAAGCGGACTCGATATCAGGTCTCGAGACCCCTGACGACCGGACGCTGGTCGTCCACCTCGTGAAGCCGTCCGGCGATCTGTCAGCCCGCTTCGCGCTGCCGGCGACGGCGCCGATCCCCCCGGGGGCCGACGACGGCCACGACGACGGCTACGGTCCGTACCTCGTCGCGTCGGGCCCCTACCTCGTCGAAGCCTACGAGAGAGGTCGATCCTTGACCCTTGCGCGTAACCCGTCATGGGATCGGCAGACGGACAGCCTTCGGGAGGCCTACCCCGATCGTATCGAGCTCTCGTTCGGGCAGAAGACGGCCGCGGCGTTCCGTGCCGTCGAGCAGGGCTCGCTCGATCTCGTCTTCGACGCGCCGCCGCCGCCGGCCACGCTCGAGCGGTACCAGGCGGACACGGAGTTACGAAGCCGCCTCGCCGTCTTTCCGCTCGACGGAGTCCGCTACGTGATGCTCAACCTCGCCGTGCCTCCATTCGATGACCTTGCCGTCCGGGAGGCGGCAAACCTCGTGTTGGACAAGGAGGCGCTTCTCGGCTCCCGCGCGGACGCGGTTCTGGGAGGCGTGGCGTCACACATCGCTCCCGACTTTCTCGAGAACAACCTGCTGCTCGACTACGACCCGTTCTCCGCCTCGCCCGGCGAGCGGCTCGACAGAGCCAAGGAGGCGCTCGCCGGATCGAGCTATGACGAGGACGGGGACGGGAGCTGCGACGCCGAGGTATGCCGCGGAATCCGCCTCCTGGTTCGCGACGAGGAGCCCTACCCGGAAGTGGCGAGAGTTCTCACGGAGGGACTGCGGCAGCTGGGAATAGACGTCTCGCCCGTGCTGCGAGACAGCGACTCGTTCTTCGAGGAGCTGCTCGATCCTATGTCTCGGGTACCGATTGCCATCGGTGACGGGTGGATCAAGGACTTCCCGAACGGTTCGAGCTGGTTCCCGCCGCTCTTCTCGAGCGACAACCTCGGCGATCCGAACACCTCCCTTGTCGGTGCCACGCCGGAACAGCTGGCCGAATGGGGATACGACGTCAGCCAGGTTCCCTCCGCGGACAGCAAGATCTCGGAGTGCCTCGCGCTCTTCGGTGGCCGTCAGTTCCGCTGCTGGGCGGAGCTCGACCAGTTGCTGATGGAGACTGTCGTGCCCTGGATTCCGTACGAGTTCCGGAACGACGCTCGGGTCTTCTCGGCCCACGTCGCGGAGTACTCGATCGACCAGGCATTCGTGATGCCTGCCCTCGATCGGATCGCGCTCGCCGGGAGCGCCGGCTAGGAGGGTCTTTCAAAATGACTGGAGCCTTCTGAAGCAGGGGATCGCGCAGGCGAGGCTGAGGGACGCCTCGTGGGTCTCGGGGTCGTGTTCGTTCGGCGCAGCGTCGTCGGTCACGGGGCCAGCTGGTTCGTTGGAGGCCGTGGCGTATCGCCGGCCCCTTGCCGCGAGGCCGGCCGCGGCGCTTTTGTCACGGCCCCTGCGCGCCCGTGCCGCAGTGACCGCGACGGTTGA
>Ga0114129_10017822_pt1 | contig 10110 bp, 5 predicted proteins | sample RhiMetdeltSRZDD1_FD_80071 | JGI IMG/M metagenome (GOLD analysis project Ga0114129, IMG submission 80071) | Populus rhizosphere microbial communities from Tennessee, USA - Rhizosphere MetaG P. deltoides SRZDD1 (version 2) (version 2) | ecosystem: Host-associated > Plants > Roots > Rhizosphere >...
ACGGCATCGAGATCGCTCGTCAGGACTTCGACCTGCTGCTCCCGCGCGAAATTGCTGCCCTGTGTGCCGGTCCGCGTCACGACGCCGCGTAGCGCGTAGCGATCCGCCCGTTTCCGCATCTGGGGCACGAGCATCGACGTGCCGAAGGCGCCGGCGCCGACGAGCGCGTAATGGATGCGCTCGCCTGGCGATTGGCGATGGCCTCGAAGAGTGACGCGCTCGGGATTCGTCTCGGTCCCCGCTTCGTCGGGATATTGAACGAGAACCGCCAGCGGAAGCGCGCCGTCAGCTCTCGCGAGCTGATCATAGGCGGCGGGCGCCTCGTCGATCGGCACGATGCGATCGATGAGCGCGCCGAAATTCATCGCGCCGCCTGCAATGAGCTCGAGATACGCCTGCATGTTGCGATTGAGCGTCCATCGCACGTACGCGAACGGATAATCGCGGCCGCCGGCCTCGTAGGTCGAATCGTAGCGGCCGGGGCCGTACGACGTGCTCATCAGCAGATCGATTTCCTTGCGATAGAACGCGGTGCGCTCGACGTTCAGGCCGACGTCGCCGACGATGACCACCCTGCCTTTCGCGCGCGTGACGTCCATCGCCAGGTTGACGACGGTGTTCGATTTGGTGGCCGCCGTCAGCAGCGTGCGATCTGTGCCGTGCCCGCCCGTGAGATCCCGAACGACTGATTTGAACGTGTCGGCGTCGCTGGCGCCGGCGTCCATGCCGAGCGCACGCGCACGGTCCACGCGCGCCGGATCGAGATCGAGGCCGATGACGCGGCAGCCGGCGGCCTTCAACAGTTGAACCGTGATCTGCCCGATGAGGCCGAGTCCAATGACGGCGACACGCTCGCCGAGTTGAGGCGCCGCGCGGCGCACGCCCTGCATCGCAATGGCGCCGACCGTCGCCGAGGCCGCATGCGCCAGCTCGCACCCCGCCGGCACGCCGCACACGAGATTGCGCGGGACGTTGACGTAATCGGCGTGATTCGCCTGGCCGGCCCCGGCCGCCGCCACGATGTCGCCCGGCACGAGATCGTCGACGCCGTCGCCGACAGAGACGACCTCCCCCGCCGCCGAATATCCGATGCTCCACCCTTGCGCGCTGAGATCGGAGATCGCCGGCCCCGGCGCTTCAGGCGCAGTGGGTGCCGCAGAGTGACGCAGCCGTGCGAGACGGCGTTCGGCGATCTGCGACAGCCGGCGCGCCGCCTTGCGCGGATCGCGAATGCTGGCGCGAAAGTAATGCTGCACGAGACGCGCGCGTTCGAGTCCGCGCTCGATCGCAGGCGTATCCGGCGCGGCGACGCTCGCCGGTCGCAGCGGCGCGACCTCGGTCCCGACGCTGACGAGCGAGTACCGCACGCGAATCAGCACGGTCCCGGGCTGGACGATGGGCCGCGGCATCCTCGCCACGACCACGCCGTTCATGTTCATCAGAAGTTGGCGCACGGGATCACGATAGAACGCAAAGGCCGCCAAGGCCGCAAAGCATCAGGATGACATCGCGACCGATCGCTCGTCGGGCAGCGACGAGACGAGCATCCGGATCTCGGTCGCGGTCAGACGCGCGGGTCCGACTCGGATGGTCCCGACCATCGGCAGCTTGACGTGGCCGCGCCAGACGGCCACTTGAGTCTCCGTGCGGACGCCGTAACTCGGCGACACCCAGCCTTCCTCGATCGTGAGGGTCAGCCGGCCGAGCTCGTCGTTCACCTGCAGCCACATGTTCGTGCCGCGAATCGAGAGATGCACCTCGTCGCCTTCGATGTTGGCCCTCACCGCGGGTCCGAGGTGGAAGCGCCACGTCAGCTCGTGCTGGCCGCTCCCGTCGATCGTGTCGCGCACGATGACGTTGGGTCCGCTTTTGAGCAGCGCCACTTCGCGCGTCACGGCCACGGGAGGCTGGAGCCGCGCGTAGCCGGTGTGCGCGCCGCGGAAGTAGTCCAGGCGATCGCCCCACCGCCACGCGACGTCGCGCGGCCGGGCATCGTCGCGAAGCTGCCAGAGATGGTCGGGCGAGATGAATCGATTCAGCTCCTCGCCGTCGATCTGAACGACGTTGTGGAATGCCGTGCCGCGGAACCGGTTCCGCCATTCGCGGGACGCCGTGTAGAGATACGCGCCGCAGTCGGTGACGATGTCGTGTCCGTTCAGCCAGAGCTCGAAGCTCAGGATGTCGTTGTGCCCGTGACCGCCGCGGCCGTGCATGCCGACCTCGCCGCAGTCGACGATGACGTGCGCGTCCTCGGAGCGCAGCACGAAGAAGCCGCCGGACGGAAACGCCTTCGACGCCAGCAGCGACGCGGGCGCGGACAGACGGTCGAACGTGCGGGCGGCGTCCGGACCGAGCAGCCAGAACGATTCGTCGCGGAATTGACCGGCGGCGCGCTTGAAATCGCTCCGGCCGAACATCACGGCGCCGGCCGACAGCAGGTACCGATGATCGGCGATCGCCTGCGTCCCGAGCTTCTGGATGCGGCCGTCGTCGGCATCGCCGATGAGCGGCGTGCTGCCGTCCGGTCTGACGTAGGCTTCGACGAAGTCGACCATCCGCTCGAGCCGTGCGAGACAGTCGGATGGAATGGATTCAGCGTGCAGTTGGAGCAGCAGGAACGACGTGAGGAACGCCTCGAGCACGAGCCGGTGATAGGCCGTCGACTTCTCGAAATCGACGCCGTCGTCGCTCGTCTGATTGAAGATTTCCTCGAAGAGCATCTGCTTGCCGGTCGCCAGCCACTGCTGACCTTTCCGGGTCGTGCGGAAGAACGTGCCGAGAAAAACCAGCCCGACGCCGTCGCACAGATAGTGATTGCCGTTCACGTCGGCGCGTTCGATGTGCGTCGCGACGTACTCGCCGTGGAGATACAGCGCGCGCAGGAAGGCGCCGCGAAACGCAGACGCGGTGCAGACGGCGGAGCCGCTCATGAAGTAGAAGCCCCAGATCCAGCTCACGGCGCGCAGGGCAACGTCCATCGGGCATGCCCAGTTCACGCCGTACGACCAGGGGTTGTGCGCGATCCAGTCGGTGACTTCGGCGACGAACTCCTGCGGGTATCGCTCGTCGCCCGTCAGCCAGTACGCCTGTCCGAGCGCGGCGAAGTGCTGGCATCGACTGAGCTCCCACGGCACCTTGATGTCGGTCGGCCGATCGAGCTCGCTGTAATGGATGCCGGGCGAATATTCGATCGGCCACTCCCGTCCGGTCTTGAAATCGCAGTGCCACGGCAGCGCGGGCCCGAGCTTGACCGTCCCCGACCCGAGGAGATCGAATTCGTGCCGCCGCGCGCGATCGGCGGCGGCGACGATGGCGCGCACCGATTCGGGATAGCGTTCGCGAAACGCGCGCGTCCACTCGGCGCGTTTGGACGGCGCGACGAAAAACGGCGCCCGCTCCTGCCGCTCCCACAACGCGTCGATCGATTTCGCGCCGGCGGCGCCAGCAATCGACCGCGCTGTCACGAGGTGCGGGTACACGTTCGACCACGGCCTGTGCAGCCGTCTCGCTGCGATTGCGACAACCCGCTTCATCAGGTACTGCGGCGAACGGCGCGACGCGCGGCGTGCGCGTGCCAGAAGGGAGCTCACTGAGCCCGGCACCTGGTCTTACGCGAGCGCATCTTCAGACCGAATCTTACGAGCCTTGTACGTGGTTGGGGGATTGGATGAGAAATACATCCGAGCCACCATTTCGCCGACGATTCCGGCGACGAGAAACTGCACGGAGGCGATCAGCGATACCACCGACAGGATGAACCAGCCGCTCTGCGCGCGGACGCCGGGAACGCCGTCGCCGAGCCATGTGACGAAGAGCATTCCCGCAATGACCGATCCAAAGCCGAATGCCGCCAACGCAATCCTGCCGAAAATGCGAATCGGCCGATCGAGGAATCGCACCGAGAAGAAGATGAAGAAGCTATCCATCACCACGTCGATGATTTGCCACACGTCGTCGAGTGATGGAGCAGCAGGCGGCTGAACGTTCCGAATCGGAATCTCACCAATCGTCGCGCCGACGGCTCTGGCATACACCATTGCATAACGGTGGCTCTCTCCGAGCAGGCTCATATCGGCAAGGATTTCGCGCCGATAAGCACAATCAGTCGTGCCGAGGTCGTCAATCGAGAGGCCGGCGACTCGCCGAAGGAGATTATTCGCCGCCCGGAAGGGCCAACGGCGGCTCGATTTTTCCTCACTCTGTTGCCGGCGCCCGCAGACGACGTCAGAGCCCTGGTCGATCTTTTCCAGGAACGCCGGCAACTCGTCCGGTGAATGCCGAAGGTCGGCATCCATGGTGACGATGACGCTGCCGGTCGCCGCATCCACTCCGGCCTGCAAAGCGGCAGTCTGACCGTAGTTGCGTCGCAATTCGATCACACGGAGTCTGTGTTCGAATGCAGCCAGGTCGCGCGCGCGCCGCGGGCTGTCGTCGCGGCTGCCGTCGTCCACGAACACGAATTCGAAGTCGTACAGATGCTTCAACGCATCCGTCGTCGAAACGATGCTTCGAAGACGTTCTGACAGGGCCGACGCCTCGTTGTGAAACGTCGTCACGATGCTGACCCTGGGCTTTGGCCGCGCGTGGGTTGCTGTCGGCTCACTCGCCGCGATCGCGGCATTCCTTGAAACGAACGGTCCCGCCGCCCGAGCGCTCGAGCGGCCCGTGAACAGCCGGAACGCCGCATTCACCAGCATCTGAAAGAACACCAGGTTGATCAGCAACAGGATCAGGACCTGGGCGTTGTGATACTGCAGGTAAAAGAACGGCACGACGATCGCCGATTCGAGAGAGACGAAGAATCCCGTTCCGGCGAGCGTTGCCACGAGAATTCCGGCACCGGGACTGTACTTGCGTCCCAGGAAGACGGCGGCGATCGTGATCGCAATGAAAAGAATCGTGAAGACGATACCTGACGTCACATAGCGGGTCGGACCAATGATGCGCTTCGCAAGCGGGCTCATGTCGGCATTGACGAACGTCACGACGTCAGTCGTCGAGAGACGCCACTTCGTCAGGTAGATACCGAGCATCTGACGTGGGTGACGGCGCCACAAACCCCAATAGTAGGTTGCCAACGCCGACTCGTACGTCGGCCCCAGATAGGAAACGTTCGGGTCGACTCGTCGTGCCAGATCGAGGCCCACGGTGTCGGACCAGCGAATACCCTCTGTGTTGCTGAGCTCGTTCTGTGGCAGGGACACTCCGAGCACGACCGAATGAGCAACGACGTGGTACGAGCGGTTGTATGTCACGCCGGAACGAGTGAGCGGGAAGGTGAACACGAGATAGAACAACGCACCGCCTGCCACGAATCCGGCCAACGCGACGCCTGCGGCCTTCCACCGGCCGGAGGCAGGCGGCAGCCCGCTCCTCGCGGTGTCGCTGAAAACGAGGAACACGAACAGCAGATAGCAGCCAACGACAGCCGGCGCGTAACTGGTGCGCAGGTTGTAGAAGAACCCGCCAAACAAACCGATGACGACGGCTGCCAGCGCGAGATTTCTGTTCTTCCGGTGCAAATCCAGGTGCAGCGTCAACGCCAGCAGACCGGCATAGACCGCCACGAATGGAAGGAAGAACGGATACATCGAGTAAAGGTACGGTCGCGCCAGCAAACCCGAGATCTCCAAACTGAGCATCAGCACGAGCAAGGAGAAAAGCGGACTGGCGCCAACGCTCAACAACGCGAAGACGAAGAAGACGAGGCTCGCGACTCTGATCCATGTGAGCAGAACACCAAGTCCTGCAAGCGTCACGTCCGGATGGATCCGCAGCAGCGCCGAGAAGATGTAGAAGAGCGTGTTTTCGTTGTTGAGAAAGGGTTGATTCACTGTCGAACAATAGGCGTCTTTCGACCCCGCGGCCTTTTCGAGGACGGCCGACATCGGGAGATGGCGAACTTCGTCGCTGTGTTTGAAGAAATATTGAGTGAGATCGTACGTCACGGAATGCATCGCGTACTTGCCGCAATGTATCCAGTTGATTGCCAGGTCCAGCGAGAACAGCGAATGCCCATCGCGCGGAGCGGCATCGGGCGGGATTTTCAGGTAAGGCGCGCTCAGAGCCAGCCCAATCAGCGTGACAACGGCGGTCGCGGCCAGCGACCGTTTCATCGAAGTCTTTCGATGCGGTCTAGCGACCGTCAGCCATTCCAATATCCGCGGGACGTCGCTCATACGAACACCAGGTCTTTGATCGCGACGGCGATCCGATCCGCGGCGTGGCCGTCCCACAGCTCAGGGATTTGCTTCGGAGCCGTGGAGCTGAGCGCCAGCTCGAACCCTTTCAGAATGTGAGCCGCCCGCGTGCCGACGACGCGGTTCGTGCCTTGCGACACCGTGATCGGCCGTTCCGTGTTCTCGCGAATCGTCAGGCAGGGAATGCCGAGCGCGGTCGATTCTTCCTGCAGGCCGCCGGAATCGGTGAGGATGAGCGCTGCGTGCGAGGTCAAACTCAGGAAGTCGATGTAGCCGAGCGGCTCGGTGAGAACGGTCCCATCCAGCTCGCCGTCCAGATCGAATTCCTTCAAGCGGCCGCGCGTTCGCGGATGCACCGGAAACACGACCGGCATTTCCGAGGCAATCTGCCGGACGGCACCGAGAATCTCGCGGAACGTATCAGGGCGATCGACGTTCGACGGGCGGTGCAGCGTCATCACGGCGTAGGGCCGATCGACGGCGGGGATGCGATCGCGCACACGGTCGAGACCGGCCATCGGCAGATGGCGCCGCAGCGTGTCGATCATCACGTTCCCGACCAGACGAATGCGTTCCGTCGGCGTGCCTTCCGCCCGGAGGTTCTCGTCTGCATCGCGGGAGGGCGTCAGCAGGAGATCGGCCAATCGATCGGTGACGATTCGGTTGATCTCCTCGGGCATCGTGCGATCGAAGCTCCGCAGGCCCGCCTCGACGTGCGCGATCGGAATCACGAGCTTGGCGGCCACCAGCGACGCGGCCATCGTCGAGTTCACGTCGCCGACGACGACGACGAGGTCTGGCCGCTCGGCGAGGCAAATCTCTTCGAACGCCGTCATCACTCGCGCGGTCTGGACGGCGTGGCTGCCGGATCCGACGCCGAGATCCACGTCGGGAACCGGCAGTTCCAGTTCTTTCAGGAATCCGCCGGCCATCGACTCGTCGTAATGCTGGCCCGTGTTGACGAGGAACTGCCGGATGCGCGGCTCCGGCCGGAGCGCTTCCATCACCGGCGCGATCTTCATGTAGTTCGGCCGCGCGCCGACGACGTGGACGATCGTTTTCATGGAATCAGAAGCAGTCTTCACGCCCTTCGACCCACGAGGCGTGCCACAGCACGGCGTTCATCACCGTCCAGATCTGAAAGCTGGCGCCCGTCCGGCCGGCGATTTGGTCTCTCAGCAGATCCATGAAGTAGCGGTCGTCGAAGAATCCTTCGGTTCGAAGCGCGGATCGCTCGAAGGCCGCAAGACAGCGCTCGCCGAAATCGCCTTCGCGAAACCATTCTTCCATCGGCGCGCCGAATCCCTGTTTGCGGCGGTAGATCATGTCCTGATCGAGATAGGGCCCGGCCGCCTTCTTGAGCACGAGCTTGCCGACCGAGTCGCGCAGCTTGTACGACGGCGGCAGCCGCGTCGCGAAATCGACGACGTCGTGATCGAGAAACGGCACCCGAGCTTCAACGGCATGCGCCATCGTCAGCTTGTCGACGCGCATCAGCAGGTGCTCGGGCAGCCGCAGCTTCATCTCGATGTACGGCATCTTCTGCAGCAGGCCCGATCCGTCCAGGTGGCCGTCGAGCGGCGCGAGATACTCGCGCACGACGGCGTGGCTGTCGAGAATCCGATGACTGTCAGGGACGAGACCGTCGACCGGACAGTCGATCGACTGTTCGAACGGAGTCGTGTCGGGCGTGAGGCGGCGGCGGCGCTCGCCCCACCAGCAGACGGCGCCGCCCCAGAACAATTCCTGGCCGAGACGCGCGCGGTACTGCACCTCGAGCGCGTCGCCCGACAGCGACGCGCGAGGCTGCGTCATCGCGGCAATGGTGCGGCGCCACCACGGCATGCGCTGCCGCGCCGGTTGGTACACGGCCTCGTCGACACGGCGATAGTGCTCGCACCACCAGTACCCGAGAAAATTCTCGTCGGCGCCCTCGCCCACCTGCACGACGGTCGTGCCGCTCTCCTTCACGAGCTTCGCGAGGAAGTACAGCGGAATGCACACGTTGTCGGCAATCGGCTCGTCCTGCAGCCGGACGAGCAAGGGCAGGAACTCCTGCATCTCCTCGCGATCGATCAGCGTCTCGTGATGATCGGTGCGGTAGCGCTGGCTGATCCGGCGGGCGAACTGGAACTCGTTGTAGTCCTCCTTGCCGTGATAGCCAATCGTGAACGTGGTCACCGGACGGCCCATCAGCTCGCTCATCAGCGCCACGTTCATCGACGAGTCGACGCCACCCGATAGCAGAACGCCGAAGGGCACGTCCGACACCATCCGCCGCGCAATCGACTGCTTGAGCAGCCTGGTCAGCTCGGCGACTGCCTCCGTCTCACTGAGGTCGTTCTCGGTCAGCGTCGTCGACCGATCCGGCCGGCAGTCCCAGAACTGCCGCACCTCGGCGTGTCCCGTGTGATCGATCGACATCGTGTGGCCCGCCGGCAGCTTGAAGATGCCGCGGAACATCGTGAGCGGCGCCGGCGCGACGATGAAGGTCAGGTAGTGCCAGAACGCGGTCCGGTCCATCTCGGGCGTGATGTCGGGGTGCGCGACGATCGCGCGAATCTCCGAGGCGAACAGCCATTCGCCGCTGCGCGTTCGAGCGAAGTACATCGGCTTGATGCCGACCCGGTCGCGCACGAGATGCAGGACTGGACGCGCCGGATCGCGCGCGTCGTAGATGCCGACGGCGAACATGCCGTAGAACCGCTTCAGCGCGTCGAGCCCCCACTCTTCGTACGCGTGCAGCAGCACTTCGGTGTCGGAGTGATCGGTCTTCCACGCGTATTTGCCGAGCGCCTGGAGCTCGCGGCGCACGTCCGCGTGGTTGTAAATCTCGCCGTTGTACGTGATCGCGACCGTCTGGTCGTCATTCGTCATCGGCTGTGCGGCCGCAGTGGACAGATCGATGATCGACAGACGGCGATGGCCGAGGGCGCAGCGGCGATCGGGCGCGCACCACAAGCCGCACCCGTCCGGACCACGATGCGCCATCCGATCGCGCATGCGCGCGACGACGCTGGCATCGGCGCCTCGTGCCGATGGATGGAAGCTACCGACGATTCCGCACATGGGGCTTTTCGGCGAGGACGAGGATTGACACGCCGAACGGAGGCCGGACGACCGGCGCGGTCCACAAGTCCACCGCGAAGATCGCCCTGAGGAGCGCGTTCAATGCCGGCGTGTTCACCTCGGCCTCGCTCCGGAGATCGACTCGCGCCATCCGCATGACGCCGCGAGCCAGCCAGATCGGCGCGAACAGCAGGTAGTTGAAGTGAAAGACGCGGCGCGGCTCCAGACCGGCGCGACGCACGAGATCGAGCAGCGGGCGTAAACGGTATCGCCGCTTGTGGTGGGCCACTTCGTCCTGCAGCCCCCACAGCGACTGGAACGCCGGGACGGTCACGAGCACACGGCCGGCGGGCGCGAGCACCCGGCTGATCTCGGCGAGCGCCAGGCCGTCATCGTCGACATGCTCGATCACGTCGGTGGCGAGCACGACGTCGAAGCTTTCATCGGGAAACGGAATGGCGCAGATGCTGCCCTGCCGGACTGTCCCGAATCCTTTCGATTCGCAGAAGCGGATGGCGTCGAGGCTGACGTCGAGTCCCGTCACACGCGAATATCCGAGATCCCGCAGCAGCCGCAGGTTCGATCCGGTGCTGGTTCCGACATCGAGCGTCCGGCTTTCGGGCGAAGCGCCGGCACGCGTCAACTCGCGCCGGAAGAGACGCCGGCGGCCGACGAACCACCAGTGAGTCTCCTCGATGGCGGCCTCGACCGCATAAGTCGCACCTCGCATGGCTATGTGATCGCGCGACGGTGAGCCACCGCCAGCATGCCCTCGTCGGAGAAGAACACCTCTCTCCACGCCTTCATGCAATAGTCGTTGTAGGAGCGCCGGTCGAATTCC
>Ga0114129_10017824_pt1 | contig 10110 bp, 4 predicted proteins | sample RhiMetdeltSRZDD1_FD_80071 | JGI IMG/M metagenome (GOLD analysis project Ga0114129, IMG submission 80071) | Populus rhizosphere microbial communities from Tennessee, USA - Rhizosphere MetaG P. deltoides SRZDD1 (version 2) (version 2) | ecosystem: Host-associated > Plants > Roots > Rhizosphere >...
GGAGGTAGTTGGCCCGAGTGCGCCGCCGCTGCTGCGGGTCAAGTCTGACCAAGTTCCGGCGGGTATGAGCGGCAGTCTGGTGCTCGACAATGACGGAGCGGTCTGTGGTGTCGTCAAGACCGCTGCTGATACCCGTTTGTCAGACGGTGGCTGGATCGTGCCTGGCGATGTTGTAGCCTCGCACTTCCCGGAAATGATGGCGACCAACACGGAGCATCATCGACCCGGGTCTCGTTGGTGGAACGTGGCCATGCGGCGTGACGAGTTCACCCGCCGGATCTTTGGCTCGACTAATCCGCTTGAAATACCAGAGCCACCGCCTGACCCGCCTCCGTCCTGGTGGCTCGATCCGGCCCACCAGGTGGTCCCCTTTCATCCAAGACCTGAGCTGGCAGCATTGCTTGAGTGGGCGCGGGACACGGGCCCGTGGACGAAGCTGGTCAAGCTGGTGTGCGGGCCGGGTGGCGCCGGAAAGACCCGTTTGGCGTTCGAGCTGGCTACCCGGCTCCAGAGCGAAGGTTGGATCGCCGGTGTGCGGCAGTTGGACGATCCCCGGAGCTTGCAGAGGGTCGCGGAAGCAATTACGGCAGCGGTCGAGCGCGGACACCGTGTGTTCGTCGCATTGGACTATGTGGAGGGCCTGGGTGGGGAGATCGCGCGGTTGGTCAGCGCTGTGCCGACGAGGTCGGTCCGAATCTTGCTGCTTGCGCGGTTCGCGGGCGCCTGGTGGAACTCGTTCGCCCCTGGGGGTAGGGCAAAGTACCTTGTCGACCACGAGCACACCGACATTGGACCCCTCGGGCCCGACGCCAGGGGGTCGCAGGAGCGATTCTCGTCGGCGTTGCGTGAGTTCCGCCGCTGGGTACCGAACACGGGGCCGGACGACTCGGTACCCGAAGGACTACTCAACGCGGCGTCGCGGCATCGCGACGCCCTGAACCTCCATGCTCTGGCGCTCGCATCGGCACTTCACGAACGAGAGCATGGCGGATTGCCTGAGCGTGGAGTGGATTGGACCGATCCGTTGCGGGAGTTGGTCACCCATGAGCGCAAGCACCTTGTTGGGGCAGCGCAATCACTCGGAATGTCTAGCGACCTCCCGCTCGTCGGCCAGGCGCTCCTGACCCCAACGTTGTTCGCAGCACGGACCGAGGACCAGGCGTCCACGACGATGAGCAATATCCCAGAGCTGGTAGGGCAGGCCGCCAGGGCGAACCAGATCGCCAACCGGCTCAGGGATCTCTACCCGCCGGCCGAGCGGTCGCTTCGCTGGTGGGCACCGCTGCCCCTGGACCGACTGGCCGAGACGCTTCTTGCTCAGGTGCTTGGCGAGGCGGCGGACGTCTCGACGGCCACCGCATATGTCCATGCAATTCTGGGCTCAGCGAGCATTTGGCAGGCGGCCGAGGGCCTCACTCTGCTGCTGCGGGTACGCACAAGCAGCGATGTCGAGAAACCCACCGTGGACGCGATCGACCAAATGATCGACAGCATCGTATCTGCAGAGGAATTCCGGCTCCTTGGCGCTCTCTATGTCGCCGAGCAGCGGGTTTTAGGCGAAAGTCCGAAGTCTGCGGCGTTCGTCCGCGGTCTCGACGCGGCCGCTGCCGGAACCCTCGCTCAGAAGATGCGGGCCAGTGGGCGGCGAAGTCTACTCGAGTTCGCGCTGGTGTTGTTTGAACACGGAGCCCGAATCATCCGCGACCAGGAACCTGATGACTCCTTCTCTGGTCGGGCAGCGACGATCTTCCGCGAGATCACGGCCGAACTCGGTTTGGGTCGACTCGACATGTCGGTGGCGAGCCTCATGTTCGATTCCTCCAGCGCCGAGATTCTGGTCGAGTTGGGTCGAAGCGCCGAGGCTCCTCCGCTTGCCGAGCGGACGGTGCAACACCTCCGACACATCGTCGGGCACCGCGACGGTCTGGATGTCGATGAGTCGGTAGCGGTGGTTCGCGTCAGCCCCGGTGCGCAGGTGATTACGATGTCGGACCGGGCGTCCGACCAGTCCGAAATGCTGGCTCGGGCCCTTCACGTCTACGCGCAGGCCCTCGAAGGCCAGTCTCGCGATGCCGAGGGCCTAGCGTGCCGGAAAGAGGCCATTGCTGTGGCCCGACGCGCAATGCTCTTCGACCCGAATGGATACAAACTCCTGGCGCAATATCAATGGGAACATTTCGAGCGGCTCGTTACGTGTGGCCAGAACGAAGAGGCGGAACAGGTACTTGGTCAAGTGATTAGCGTCGCACACGAACACGGAGACGATCACCTGGTGGCCCTCCTCCTCGTCGAACAGGCAGACCTGTTCGACCGCACCGACCGCCATGACGATGCGGCAACCAGCCTCGCTGAAGCACGGCGACGCCGGCCGGGGATCGACCTACCGGAAGACGATCCCGAGGTCGAAATCCCGCGTGCAGTTTGGGTCTTGCGTCGGCGGGCGGTCGACCTAGCCAACCGTGGTCGGATCGAAGAGGCCAGGGCGGCGATCCAGGCCGCGATCGACCACGTCCGGCAGCTGGAGGCTGACGACCCAGAGACCCACGCCGAGCAACTCGCGACGCTTCTCTGCTGGCTTGCAGCAACCGGCAAGGATCCCGACCCGATCGCCCGCACCGGCGAAGCTGCGGAGGTAATGCGCCGGCGGCCGGGTCCGAAGGGTCCCCATCAACTCGACGTGTTCGGCTTGGCACTCCTAGGTCATGCCGGCTACCTGCAGCACGAGGAGACACGGCTCGCAGAGTTCGTAGAGGTCGGCCTCGAAGCGGTACACGTCTTCGAGCTGCTGGCCCGCGACGACCCAGCCAACGGGGTCCCGAAACTGGGGACGGTCTTGGGGTTCGTGTCCGACGGAACACTACGACTTGGCCGGCCGCGTGACGCCGTCGTCGCGGCCGAGCGAGCCATCGAGATGGAAGCTCGCCGGACCGACAACGTGACCAACGCCGCGGCGAACCTGATCCGCTATCGCCACCAACTTTGCCGCGCCCTTCTTGCACTCGCTGTTGACGAACAACTGAACGGCAGATCCGAAGCCGAGATTGCCACCATGCTTCGCGCGGCGGCCGAGGGCAAACGGCTGGCGCGAACCGAGTTGTCGCATGCTGCCGTCCGCGAGACCTCGGGACTGCTCGTGCTGGCCGCAAACCAGCTGATGTCAGCAGGGGAGCACGAACCGGCACTGGAGGCGCTGGCGGATGCAATTGATCTTGCTGAGTCGCGACCAGATGCGCAGCGAATACTCCTAATTGCCTGCTACGCCAAGGCGTACGCCCTTGCTGAGAGTAACCAACATCCTGCGGCGATTCTGGCCACCCGATCGCTGCTTGAGGTGTGCCGGCGTGCCGATGTTGACCGAGACTGGGACGTGTGGCCCCAGGCAGTAACGTGGCCGTTCAAGATCGCCAAACTTGCGCTTGCTCGAATGTACAGCCAAGAGACGCTTGAGCTGTTGATCGTCACATTGAATGTCTTTCGCACTGCTCCCGACGTACCTGATCGCGACGAAGGAATCGCATTGTGTCTACGGGTAATCATGGAGTTCATTGGCGATGAAATGGTACCTGAATCGCTCACCGAGGACCTTTCCGCGGAACTCGCCGAGACGGTCACAGACCAGTCGACCAACGCCGGAACACTGAAACCCCTGCACGCCGGCCTGATATTCGCCATCGCACTACGCTTCGCCCGACCGCACCGCGCGCCGCTGGTCGTGCAGGTTGCTCAGGCGATTCAGACCTGGGACCCGGCTGTGCGCGAGAATTACTGGATCATGTACGCGACAACGCGGTGTGCACATGGCGAGATGCTGGCGAAGGCGGGCCATCACGAGGCCTCGATCCCGGTTCTTGAGGAAGTCGTGGGCATCCTGCGCCGGCGGGTTCCTTGTCCCACCGACCTTATGGCGGAGGCGGTAGGACCGCTTATCGTCTCGTACGCGATGGCCGGGCGGCATGCTACAGCCCAGGCACTCGTCCTCGGCCTCGATGCCGACCAACAGGCCGCAGTAATCGAGTTTGGTAAGCGCTATGGGGAGGTGCCTGCGCCACCGACCCCCGAACCAGCAGACCCACGAGCGGCGTCAGTTCTCGACGAATTGTACCGAGGGCGACGAACCGCGATCGAGCGCAACGATCCGGGTGAGGTACACCGAGTCGGGGCCAATCTGGTGGCATTACTCCGGCGTGTCGGCCGAGCGTTCGAGGCGCTTCCGCACGCCGAGGACCAGGTGGTATGGGCTGAAAAGGCGGGTCTAGGTGCATGGACTGCGTTGTCCGACACTGCCGTGGTGCTCAGAATCCGGGCGGAGTTGGGTATCGACCCGCAGCTCGTACTCGCTGACGTCGAGCAGGCGGTTGCGTGCGTCAGCGCGCCACCGAACGCTCCGCCTGGCGACTCGATTCGTGAGCAGCTGTACCACGCGGGCGTCATGGCGGCGCTCCGCATCCCCGAATGGCGCGAGGCGCTCCGCTGGGGACAGCTGCTTGTCGACAGCCTGCGTGACCGTCGAGCGCCCGAGATTGAGACTGCTGCGGCCGAGGCCAACACCGTCAGACCCTTGATCGAGCTGGGCCAAGAGGACGTGGCGACCGACGTACTCACTCGCTGCTCGACGATCTTCGAACGCAGCGGCGAGCATCTGATGCTCGGTCACGCGCTCAGAACCATGGCGGATCTGGCGCACAGGAGCGATCCCAGCCGGACGGTCGAGCTCAACGCGCGCACACTCGGCGCGTTCTACGGCACCGCCGACACGGGGTCCATCATGGACAGTCACAGGCGGTTCGCTGCGGCTCTAACCAAGCAAGATCCGGAGTCGCCGCACGCCCTAGCGCATCTACTTGCATCGGATGTCCTCGCCGACGCGCTTGGCCGGCCGATGGACCTCGACCACTTAGCTAACATGTTGATCAGCAAGCTTGGCGTGCACGAGCTCCACATCGTCGCTCAGATCGGCGCCCACGTTGACCTTGTGCCCGGAGTACGCTTCGGTGAGCTGATCGGTCGACTGGCACCGGACGGACGCGGCCAAGAACAGCTCAACGGACTACTCCGCGCCATGATGGAGCCGAGGCGAGAGGCATTCGCGGAGCTCGCACGGCACCGGGTTCGATGGGATCCCGCAGTGGCTGCATTGGTCGAGGCACGGCACGGTCGAGTAGCCAGGTCGGCGGTCCGAAGCTTCTTGGATCTCTTTAGCGACTCCCCCGACTGGCGCGGACTAGCAGCAGGCTTTTTACTCGTTCTCGAGGGTCGCGAGTTCGAAGCCGAAACATGCGCCGCCGACGACATCGACCGGCTCCTATTGCGACGTTGCGTCTCGGTGCTTCACGGCAAGATCCGCGTGGACAGGCACCTGGCCGTTGCTCTTCCGCTCTCGGGAATACTCGTCGACATCCTCGTCGCGATGCAACACGGTGCGGGACCATCGGCCGTACAGGTTCAGCTGTCGTTGCTTGAACAATCGCACGACTGGCACGATTTGGTACAACCACTGTGCCGGCTCTTGGCCGGCGAACGGGATCCGGACCTCGGCAACCGCCTGCCTCCACACATCCACGCGGTGATTACCTTGCTGCGCGAGGCGGACTTGCCACTCACGCCGTGAATGTGGACGTAGTCGCGTCCGAACTTGGGCGGCAGGCAATATTGGCGCGCTAAGCGCGCGATTACGGCCTGTTTCCTCGACGGGTCGCGGTCGTCGGAACTCTGGGCGGCACCAGCGCCGCGTTTGTACGGGGCCCACGACCACATGTGATGGCGCCAGAAGTGCTTGCTTGCCCGCCTTCACTCCTTGGCGTCGGACAAATGGCGCTTCTCTCTTGCTACGTTGTCGCTGTCGGGTCGTCGCGCTCAACGACGACGTCTGGCTGTGCGACCGCGACGCCGGATGACACTGCTCCGTCGAGGCGACGCTCGTCGAGGCTCCACGACATCATAACCTTCAAGCTGGCGTTTCCGGATATTTCTGTAAGAACACTGACGAGCTTGCCGGTCTTGACCGCCAGTTGCAGGCCAAACTCCAAGCTCATTTGATCCGGGCTGAGTGACTCCATGGCGGAGTAGACACTCTCCGTCAGTCCTGTGATCGTTTCACGAAGATCTTCAAGATCCAGCCGCTTGATTGCCTCGGACATTGACACATCAGTTGGGCCGTCAGTGGATATCTGTGCCCAAACGACCTGACCGGTTGGGAGCTGGACTCGCTGCAATCTCGACATCTTGCCGGCCTTCGTGTCGGAGTTAAGGGGACACACAACACGGTAGGAGATGTTCACCAGTGTCGACTGTTGGTGCGGTCCGAGTGATAGAGCCGCGACCCGCTCGCGCTTACGTCCAGCACCGATGGGGCCGCCCCGGCTGGGCCGGCGCGAACCGTCCGCTATGCCGCGAATGACTCACCTCAGAACAGCACCCGCGAAGGCTCCGCCCCGCAGGGCGGCGGGCCTCACGGCCATGCGGACGTTACTTGATTGCTTTGCCGCCAATGAGGCCGATTAGGGCCGAAAAGCCGAATATGAACGCTTTCTCGCATGTCCCACTTGCGGCGGCTGTGCGTGGACCGTCGGGCGCGAAGACGAGAGCGAGCAACGCTAACAACGCGAGCAGGGTTATGGCAAAGACTGCCGCGAGTACCCACTTAAATAGCGTGCTAGAGCCGATCTCACTTACAGTCGAGTCGCTTTTGTCGGTCGCCTTCGAAGGTAGGACATTTCGGTGTACCTCGACAGCGCCATCCCTAGTCGCGGTGAATGTGCATGGTTCATTCGGCCGTGTCACGGCCTCTCTGACGAGGCCGCGAGCCAAAGGACTCCAGGCCAGGACTATGGTGAATAGAACCACGAAGATGCCGATCGTAGCGATCGACAATGCGTCCATTCGGTTCACCTCAGGCTGTGAATGACGCGCCGAACTCAAGACTCGCGTCCACGACGGCGCTGGATCTTGGAAGGTTTAAGCGCGCCGCGTTGAAACGCCGGGTACATAGCCTAGCCATGCCACTGCCGCCCGAAAGGATCGCGTCTGCGATCCGACAACAAGACAGGGCAGTCCAGCGAGGACGGTGGGGTGGAACCCGGCTTGTTTGGTGGTACTCGTGGTCGACGCCCAGACGCGGCGGGTTGGCCGCTGCTGCTGACCTGGCTGACCTGCTCTCGCGGCCCAAGTCGTCGCCGGGGCACCCGGGCCCGGGCGCCATGATGCGGTCGGTTAGCGCACTTGGTAGCTGTGGAACAGGTCGTTGAGGAAGGCTTGCAGCATCGGCCGGGCGGACTGCTCGTCGCTCAGTTCGGCGGCGCCGAACCGGAAGACGTCGTAGCGGGCGAGTTTGAGTCCGCGGTCGCCGCGCATCGTCGTCGCGTATACGTCCGGGTCGGCCTGCGTACCAGTGGCGTAGTGATGCTTGCCGTCGACCTCCAGGACGATTCGGTACCCGCCGGGCGGCAGCATGAGGAAGTCCATGCGCAAGTCCAGCATTGCCCGGGCGCCGCGTTCCTTGATCGTCTGCGGATCCCTGTGCAGCAACACCTCCGGCAGCAAAGCCGGCAGGTCGTGGGTACGGCCCCGATGGATCTCGTGGAAGAGCCTGAACATCATCCGTTGCGGCGGCGATGACTCGGGCATGCTCTGCCCTAGTCGTTGCCACAAGGTCTTCTTGGCCGACTCGTCGCTGTCGAGTGACTGCGTGTACTTCCACCATGCCTGCAGGTCACGCCAGCGCAGACCGTCCGAGGCGATGGGCCGGTCGTAGACGAGGACCTGGTCGGCGCCGGAGAGGATCTCGTCTCGTCGTACGAGGCGGCCACCTCGTCCGCCGCGCTGCGACTAGTCCGGCGGTCGGATGGGATTGTTTGGCTGGACGAGGGCACGGATGAGCTGGGGCCAATAGGGTCGGTTTGTGGGGTTCTCGATCAAGCTTGCGCCGGGGGTTCGCATTCGGGCCTCGTCGCGGGGCTTACGGGCCAGCGTCGGTCCGCGGGCGGCCCGGGTTCACTTCGGTAGCGGTCGGACCGGGGTATCGACCGGGTTCGGCCCGGTCGGCTTCTATACGTCGTTGGGCGGCAGCCAGGGTCGACCCGGCCGGCGGTCAGGGAGTCCGTCGGCGGCAAGCTACCAACGTCAGCTGGCCGCGCAGCAGCGGGCCGCGGTACAAACGCAGCGCGCCGACCATGCCCGAGCGCTTGCGAATGAATTCCTGACGATCCTCAACTTGCACCGGGTCGAGTTCGTCGCCGCGGCAAGGCCAACGGCGCCACCACCGCAACTGCCGGATCGGACGGCGATCTACCAGCACTACGAACAGCATGCCCTGGCCGGTGTGGGTGTGTTTCAACGTACGCAACGAGCCGAGGCCAAACGACAAGCGGCCGTGTGGACCGAGAACGAGGTGCAACGGCTCTGGACGCAGGCCTGCCAGCACCAGCAGCGGTGGCAGGAGTATCTCGATGATCGGTGGCAGCGGCTCTGTACCAACGATCCGGTTGTGGTGATCGAGACGTTGGAGGAGGCGTTTGAGGACAACGAGGCGCCCGCCGCGGCGGTCGGCGTCGACGCCGACGAGGTCTCGCTCGTGGTCCTGGTTGAACCTGTGGACGACGCGATTCCCGAACAGATGCCAACCACCACGCAGGCGGGCAACTTGTCGTTGAAGAAACTCCCCCAACGGGACCGGGCGGACTACTACAAGCAGTTCGTGTGCGGTCAGATGCTGGTCACGGTTCGGGAGACGTTCGCCGTCGCGCCCGGTTTGGGCTGGGCATCGGTCGCGGCCATCCGTAACGACGGACGTGACGCATACGGGCGCCTACGCGTGTCGTGCATCTTCGCGGCCAGGTTCGACCGGCGAGCGCTCGACGGCGTCCAATGGGACTCCGCAGACGCGGTGGTCATTGTCAACGACGTATCCACCGACCGGATCCTCAACCAACGCGGACGCAGCCAGGAACTCGCGCCGATCGACCTGGGCAACGAGCCCGCCCTCTCCCAACTCATCCGCGCCGTGGACCTCGACGACCTAGTGCCAGATAACCAACCGTGACCGTACGTTCTGCTGCGACCGGGCGCGGTCGAACATCACCTGCCGAGGGCCTGCCAGAGGTGCGGCGGGCAATCCATCCGCTTCTGCCGCGACCCGCTCGCTCAGACCCAGCACCAACGGGGGGCCGCCCGCAGGGCACGCACGTGCCGCGAACGGCGCGATGAAGAACAGCACCGACGGGGGCGCCCGGTAGGGCACGCACGTGCCGCGAACGGCGCGATGAAGAACAGCACCGACGGGGGCGCCCGGTAGGGCACGGCGCAACCGCACGACTCTGCCGCCGGGCGGGCGGTTCGCTGGCGCTCCCGCTTTTGATCGTCGGTTGCTGTGCTCTCATGCCGCTGGTGCGTGTTAGCCGACCGTTTGTCGTCACGCTAGGTGACGGATTGCCGGCTATGACCCGAGTTGGCCCGGGTTAGTACACCATGCAATCAACAATCGAGAAGGCGATGCTGCGAGCCGACTCGGTCTGCGGCCTGTGGCGCGGGCGCCGGATCTGCGCTGGCGGATCGACATAGGAGTCGATCGAACCGGAAAACCGTTCCTGGTCGCGATGCCGTCTTGGCGGGCGCGCACCGGTGCGCTACGCCCTGCGACCGACCTCTTTTGTTAGTGCGCGAATCTGCGCCGTCAACACAGCGAATCCGCAGGTCATCCATGAAGGGGCGGGGCCGGTCAACGCTTCGTTCGTGGTGTGTTGACGTTTTCTTCTCGTGTCCTCCGGCTGGTTTGTGGCAGGCGTGTTCGAGGCGTCGGGGTCAAAGGTTGGCCGTAGGCCATCCCGCAGGGACTTGGCCTTGACGCTGGCGCCGGGCATGCCGCGCTATGGGAGCCGGATGGGATATGAGCTTGTGGGTTTGGTCGCGTTCACCATGTTCCGGACCAAGTGCCGGAGGGCAGGCCGGGGTTCGGCTGCCGGTCATCCATCCGCCCCGCGAGTGTTCGGGGGCGTGGTGAGATGCGACCGTGACCGGGCGGGGTCAATAAGAGCGGCGACCCCGCCACCGGTAGGTGGTGGGGGTCAGACCTGCGCCGACCTCGCGTCCGGTCACGTCCGAACCGCTCACCCCGCC
>Ga0114129_10017826_pt1 | contig 10110 bp, 9 predicted proteins | sample RhiMetdeltSRZDD1_FD_80071 | JGI IMG/M metagenome (GOLD analysis project Ga0114129, IMG submission 80071) | Populus rhizosphere microbial communities from Tennessee, USA - Rhizosphere MetaG P. deltoides SRZDD1 (version 2) (version 2) | ecosystem: Host-associated > Plants > Roots > Rhizosphere >...
GCGTGTTTGCGCTGACGATCCTCCTCGCGCTGCCGCTTGCCCTGACGATGAGAGGGATGTTGCGGACGCATTTGGGATCCAGCCTCGCCGTCGAAACGGCGGCCGATGGAGTGAACTACGACTGGTGGCAGGAGTTCACGTCGCAGGCCTCCGGCATCGGCACCACGTTCTTGCCGACCATCCTTGGATTCGCTGCAACGCTGGACACGATCAGCAGCGTGCTCGACGGGGAGCGACCGATCGTCGAGATCGCCGTTGCGATCGCCATCTATCTCGTCGGGTGGCTGTTCCTCGTTGGAGGCATCATCGATCGCTACGCGCGTCAGCGCCCCACGCGCGCGTACGGGTTCTTCGCCGCGAGCGGCATGCACGTCTTCCGCCTGCTGCGTCTCGGCATCGCGCAGGGCATCGTGTACTGGTGCCTGTTCAACTACTTGCACCGCTGGCTCTTTCGCGAGTGGTACGTCGCACGCATACGAGACCTCGCCGACGAGCGCCTCGCGTTCGCGTGGCAGGTTGGACTTTATGCCGCGTTCTTCCTGCTCGTCATCCTGGTGAACACGCTCTTCGACTACGCGACGATCCGCATCGTCGTCGAAGATCGTCGCAGCGCGCTCGGCGCGCTCTCGGCAGCCGCGCGCTTCATGCGTCATCGTCTCGGTCGCGCGATTGGTTTGTATGCGATCAATGGGGTGACGTTCATCGCGTTGATCGGGGTGTGGGCACTGATCGCGCCCGGGGCTGGTGGCGCGGGCCTATCGGTGTGGCTCGCGTTTCTTCTCGGACAGCTCTACGTCCTTGCGAGGCTCATGGTGAAGCTGCAGTTCCTCGCCTCGCAGACGTCGCTCTTCCAGGCCAGCCTCGCGCACGCGACGTACACCGCCGCGCCCGAACCGACATGGCCCGACTCGCCAGCCGCCGAGATGATCGTGCACCGTACGTAGGGGCCGCCTTCAGGCAGCCCTTGGCGTGAGAGAGAAAGGAACCAGCGATGTCGACAGCGCTCTTGGCCGTACTCGTGCTGGGTCCAACCGCGATCGTGGTTGTCGCGCTGTTCCTGGTCCTCTGGTGGGCACGCAGGTCCACACGCGACGCGTGGGTGGCCACCATCAGCGGGGCCGTGTTGGCGGTGTGGGCGCTCGTTACAACCGTGCTCGCCACGCGTGGCGTGTTCGTTCAGCCCGATTCAATGACCACGCCGCCGGTGGCGATCGATCTGGTTGTCGTCCTCCTGGTACTTGCGGTGTGTCTTGTTGCCTCCAAGTCATTGCGGCGACTGCTGACGAATCAGAAGCATCTGATTCGTCTCAACGTGTGGCGACTGGAAGGACTGGTGTTTCTACTGCTCATGGCGCTCGGGCAGATGCCAGCGCTGTGGGCGCTCCCGGCGGGGATCGGTGACGTCATCGTCGGCTCCACCGCGTTCTGGGTGGCGAGTCAGCTCGATGCGCCAGGCGGTCGGCGGCGGGCGATCATGTTCAATCTCTTTGGCGTGGCCGATCTTCTGGTTGCCATCGGACTCGGCGTCACGACCAATCCCGGTCCGGCGCAGCTCTTCCACACGACGCCGACATCAGAGCTGGTAACTCGCTTTCCGCTCGTGCTCGTGCCGACGTTTCTCGTACCTCTCGCATTCATGCTTCACATGGTCTCGCTGTGGCAGTTGCTGGGTCGATCGTGGTCCGCTGATCGCATTGCTGCATCTGCGTGATCGCAGGCACTTCTGGCTTTCCGAGCGCGAGTATGCCTGGCTCAATGATCTCGGTGGACGATGATGTGCCTCCGAGATCTCAGGAGTAAACATGAATGAATCGTACCGGCTTCGTCGAAGGGCTTATGAGACAGAGGATGGTCCACGTTCGCGAGAGGGCACGCGTGAGGGTTGCCGCGTATCAGGCTCCGCTGCATGCCACGACCTCGGACGGGATCCTTGGCCTGATCCGCGAACAGGTCGAGGTGTGTGCCGCGCAGGGAGTGGAGATCCTGTGTTGTCCAGAGGCTGTACTTGGCGGACTCGCCGATTACGCGAGCCGACCGCTTGACATAGCGCTGGCGGGTCAACTGCAAGCGAGGCTCGCGCCGCTCGCGAGTGACCGCGTCGCGGTCGTTCTTGGGTTTACAGAGCTCAGGAACGGCCGTTTGTTCAATGCCGCGGCCGTCTTCCACAAGGGATCGATTGCCGGCATCTATCGCAAGATGCACCCGGCCATTCACACATCCATCTACGACCCGGGCGATGCGACGGCCGTCTTCACGGTCGGCGAGCTGACCTTCGGCATCATCATCTGCCGCGATTCCACGTATCGTGAGCCGGCTCGAACGATGGCGTCTCGAGGCGCAACGATGCTGTTCGTGCCGACGAACAACGGTCTCCCGATCGGGAAGGCGGGACCGGAGCTCGTCGCCGAATCACGGGACTGTGACATCGCGCTCGCACGGGACAATGGCGTCTTCGTCGTCCGTGCCGACGTCGCCGGACAAACCGAAAGCCTCCTCTCCTACGGAGCTTCCGCGATCGTCGATCCAGACGGCCGCGTCCTGCAGTCGGCACGCCGGCTCAGCGCGGATCTGATCGTGGCAGAGATTATGACGGGTGCGCGGTCCGGCTGAAGCCGGACACTACGACTGTAGTCACACTTCTTTCGGCAGCGTCACTGTCATCGTGGTGCCTGCACCAGGTTGACTCGAGGCGGTGATGTCGCCGCCGTGCGCGCGAACGAGGCTGCGCGCGATCGTCAGGCCAAGCCCGGAGCCGCGCGACTCGGGGCCTTTGTAGAAGCGATCGAAGACACGCGCGAGATCCTCGGGCGCCAGGCCCACACCCGTATCTCGCACCGCGACGGCAACACTCTCCGTCGCATCGTTGATCGTCACGGTCACCGAGCCACCCGCCGGCGTATGGCGCAGCGCGTTGGAGAGCAGGTTCGACAGCACCTCGCGTATACGCACCGGATCGATCTCGAGCGTCACAGACGACGGATCGGTCACCTGCAGCGAGACCGATCCGCGAGCGGCCTCGACGCTGCGAACCACGTCGTGCACGAGCGCCGACAGATCCACGATCTCTTTCTGCAGCACGAGGACGCCGGCATCAGAGAGCGCCAAGGTCCGCAAGTCCTCGATCAGCCGCGAGAGCACGTGCGTCTCGTCGAGGAGGCGATGCAGTTGATCCTCGTCTCGAGCGTAGACGCCATCGATCAGCCCTTCGAGACGCCCTTGCAGCACGCTCAACGGCGTGCGAAGCTCGTGCGCGAGATCGGCCATGAGATCGCGCCGCTGGCGATCGGCATGCTGGAGCCGCTCGGTCATCGTGTTGAACGAGCGCGTGAGCGCGCGGATCGCGGGCGGACCGTATTCGCGCACACGAACGGTGTAGTCGCCGCTGGCCACGCGATCCGCAGCGTCCATGACCGCACGCAGCGGCCACGCGAACCTGCGCATACCCGAGATCGCCACCGCGCCCATGAGCAAGAGCAGCGCGACCGGGACCGCCGAGAGCCACCACCCGCTGACGCCAAGGCGCGTCATCAGGTTCCACGTGAGCGACACCAGGCCGGATACTCCAAGCACAACGAGCAGAAATACGCCGAGCGCGATGAGTCGGAAGAACCTGGTGCGAACGCGGTGTCCACCGAAGTGACGATGTCGCGGTGGCCGGCGCGTCATGCGTCGGCGAACTTGTAGCCCACGCCGTAGACGGTGATCACGTATTTCGGATTGCGCGGGTCGCGCTCGATCTTGCGTCTGAGATTCTTGATGTGCGCGTCGATCGCGCGCTCGAAGGCGTCCGCTTCGGTGCCGCGGATCGCGTCGAGCAGCTGGCCGCGTGTAAACACGCGCCCCGGCTGTCGCATCATCATCGCCAGGAGCTCGAACTCGGTGGTCGTCAATTCCACCACACGCGTACCGATCTGCGCGCGCATGCGGGGCACATCGAGCATCACATCGAGGGCTCGAACGACGTCGCTCTGCCCAGGTCCGATGTCCGTCCGTCGAAACACCGCGCGCACTCTCGCCACGAGCTCGCGCGGGCTGAAGGGCTTCGTGAGGTAGTCGTCGGCGCCGAGCTCGAGACCAACCAGCTTGTCGCTCTCGTCAACGCGCGCCGTCAGCATGATGATCGGCACGTTGGAGTGTTTTCGCAGCGCCCTGGTCACGTCGAGTCCGTCCATCTTCGGCAGCCCCAGATCGAGGACGATGAGATCCGGCCGCCTGGTGCGCGCGAGCGTCAATGCGTCGGTGCCGTTGGTGGCGCTCGTCACCTTGAAGCCCGCGCGCTGAAGATAGTCCCGGCAGATCTCGGCAATCCCCGGCTCATCGTCGACGACCAGGATCTCCTTCATCGCTCACGCCGTGGTTGGTGGCGTGGACTGAGATGACCCGGGCTGCTCATGCGCACGCCGGTGCCATTCGTCCAGGTTGTACGGCCCGGGCCCATATCCGTATCCGCAACCCCATCCGCCGCCCCATCCACCGCGCCACGCGCGCCGCCAGAACAGCGCGCGCATGGCGAAGAAGAAGAACAGCAGGAGGAAGAGCGGGAAGAAGCCAAAGCCGAACCCCCAATAAGGTCGCGGCCACACGTACACGTATGGTGTTCCCGCTGGCGGCGCCGCTGCGACGACCCTGCCGCTTTCAGCAATCCCCTGGGCCACTCCTGCATTGTAGGCACCGAGCCCGATGGCCACCGCGGCCGCGATGGCCAGCACGGCTATGACGATGCCGCGGATGAGATGTCTGTTGTTCATTACGTGTCTCCCTCTCGTTGATACGGACGATCACATCCGTCCGACACGGTCAGTCTCGCAACCGATCGTGAAGAGACTATGAAGACGACGTGAAGCGAAATGGCGGTACACTGCAGCACACCCGCGAGGTTTTCCATGACGGCCCATCCCATGCGCACGGCGGCGGCAGCGCTGACCGCACTTCTTCTTCTCTCATCAGCAGGCTCGACGCAATGGTTGACGGAGAAGACACCCGGCGTCCCGCGGACGCCCGATGGCAAGCCCAATCTCTCCGCGCCTGCGCCTCGGGGCGCCGACGGAAAGCCAGACCTGTCGGGCCTGTGGCACTTGGGAACGAAGTACGACTCTGATTTCAAATCAGCCGACGCGCAGGCATGGGCGCAATCTCAGGCACGACAGCGCGAGGCGAACCCGGCCTCCGATTCGTGGGCCACGCTCTGCCTGCCGCCCGGGCCGATGATTACCTTCACCGGCCCGTTGAAGATTGTCCAGACGCCTCGCCTGGTCACCGTCCTCTATGAAGTGCCGAACAACTTCCGGCAGATCTTCCTCGACGGCCGCGCGCTTCCGAAGGATCCCAACCCGACGTGGCAAGGCTACTCCGTGGCACGCTGGGACGGCGACACGCTGGTCGTCGACACGATCGGGTTCAACGACAAATCGACGATCGGTCGCCCGGCGCATCCCCACTCTGAGGCTCTGCACATCACGGAGCGTTATCGACGACGAGACTTCGGGCACCTCGACCTGCACATGACCGTCGACGATCCGAAGACGTTTACGCGACCGTGGACCATCGACACGGAGCTGCTCTTCGATGCCGACACCGAGCTGCTGGAGTTCGTGTGCAACGAGAACGAGAAGGATCGACAACACTTCGTGCAGCCGCAAAGCACGAGCGCCAACGAGATCCACGTCGACCCTGCGGTGTTGGCGAAATACGTCGGCGTGTATGACGTCACGACCCCGCGCGGCCAGTCGAAGGCGACCCTGACCCTCGAAGGCGATCAGCTGATGGTGGACGTGCCGGGCATTGGCAGCGGCCGCATGATTCCGCAGTCGGCGACGATGTTCTCGTTCCGCGGGGCCATGATCGAGTTCGTGCCCAACGAAAAAGGCGAGGTCACGTATTTCATCGTCCACGCGGTAGAGGGGGACTTCAAGAACCCGCGCATCGATTCGCCCAAACCGTAAGGGCCGCCTGAAGGCGGCCCTTACGAGTGCGTCGCGGCGGGGCCAGGGCGGCCCTGTAAGGATCCATTACCTCGCGGGTGCCGGCGCCTCCCCCTGTGACGGCATCGCGAAGATGAATCGCTGGCCGTCCTGGCTGACATTCTTCCACTGCATCGGGTTTCCCGGCAGCGGGCCTGGCAGCGAGAACAGCATCTTCGGTGTGCCTGCCTTGAACGTCGGCGTGGTCTCGACGTCGACGGCCATGACCTCCCAGTTGCGGGTCATGTAGTACAGCTCCTTACCGTCCTGCCGCCACTGGATCATGCCGATCGCGCCGTCTTTCGACACACGTACAGCCGGCCCTGCTGGCGCATCCGGCTTGCTGGCATTGAACGGTCGCACGTAGACCTCGCCCTTATCGACATCGGCTTCATTCGACCAGTACGCGACGTACCGGTTGTCTGGCGAGAATCGGCCCTGGGTCACCTCGTAGTCCTCTCGCAGCCAGTCGATCTCTTTCCGCTCCTGTGGTTTCTTGTTCGCGTCGAGCGGGACGAGCACGATCACGCCGGTGTAGAAGGTCATGAACTTTCCGTCGGGCGACCAGTCGGTCAGGACCATTCCGGCACCCGGTGTGTACTGGAACAGCAGCTCCTCTTGCCCGGTTCCATCCGCAGGTTTTCGATAGATGCCTGAGAGGCTCTCTCGAGTCGACACGTACGCGACATGCTTCCCGTCCGGAGACCAGATTGGCGCATTCTCCGGCGGCGTGTCGTTCGTGATCGGCGTGCCTTTGCCGGTGGCCAAATCGATCGTCCAGATATCCCCATTGCCCGTCTTGGGATCGTTTCGCATGACGACCGCGCGTGTACCGTCAGGAGAAAGGTTGGCCTGGTTGTAGAAGCCTGGTTCTCCAACCTTGCTGATCACCTTCCCCGTCCGGTCGTACATCGTCAACTGACGCAGCTGCGGCCGAGGGACGGCAATCACGAATCGATCGCCGTTTCGATTGACGCTGGTCGTCCCCGGACCAACACCTGGAATGATGTCGGCAGCGGGACGGAACATCACCTGCGGCTTTCCGAATTTCGGTGGCGTACCTGCCGCAACGTCAACCGACATGATTCCGCGATCTGCCGCGAGGTAGTACAGCTCTTTCCCGTCGCGCCGCCAGAACACCATGCCCGTGCCGCCCTGATCGGAGATCTGCCATGGTCCGGCAGTTGGTGCGGCGCCGGCTGTTGCAACCGGATCGAACGGGATCACGTAGACCTCGAACCGCCCGGACGCGTTCGACGTGTACGACATCAACTTGCTGTCGGGTGAGAGGCGCGGGCCCTGCATCTGCGACTTGGTGCGGATGACTTCAATCGGCTTCCGCTCTCCTTGTGCGTTGACAGGCAATGCGTAGAGGCCGCCGCCCGAGAGGTCCGTCGAGAAGTACGTCAGATACCGTCCGTCCTGCGACCAGTCGGTGAGCGTCATAGGCGCATTGTTCGTGTAGAGGAGCTCCTCGGTGCCTTCTCCACTCGAGGCCTTTCGATACAAGCCAAAGCTACCCGCGCGCAACGCGACATACGCGACGTAGGTGCCATCCGGCGACCATGCGGGTGAGTTCGCGCCTTCCCGAGGTTGGCTGGTCGTAATTTGTCGACCGCGGCCGCTCGCCACCTCGATCACCCAGAGGTCATTGGTTTCCTTGTCGAGGTTAGGTTTGATCACCGCCATGCGCGTGTTGTCCGGAGAAAACACCGGCTGGTTGTAGAGATCGCGCGATCCGACGACGCCCACCATGTTGCCCTGACGATCGAAGAGCGTCAGCGCGCGCGATTGAGTTTCCATGATTTGCGAGATGATCCTGGCTCTCTCGGCCGGATCCCTTGGAAGCTGAGCCTCCCCGGGCGCCGCGGTCAGCAGCACCGTAACGCAGACGAGGGCCGTCGAAGCGACGAGCGAACTTCTCTTCATGTGACAGTCTCCTCTGAGAGCGACGCGAACGAGCCGAGCCTCAACAGTTCTGCGGACACGCGGAGACCAGCTTCCCGTCCGGCAACATCATGGTTCGGAGAAGACCGGACTTCGAGCCGTTGCGCGCACGGCTGACTTCCGCCGTGACCGCCTTGCCAATTGCCTGTTCGATATCAGACTTACTGATATCTCGGGTGCGGAAGAAGTTGGGTGATGGTCCTTCGATAGACCATTCTTCCACCTGACCGTCTCTCTTTGCGTCCACAAAGACATTGATATGAGGATTTCTCCAATCCATCTTCGTGAGCGTGCCGGTCAGCGTCACGCGATCGTTGAAGTCGAACAGGGCCGACATGTTGTGATGGGCCCACGCGGACCCGGCCATCAACGCGGCCAGCACGACAAAAGCGCCGGTTCTGAATTTCATCGAAGCCCTCCTGCTGCGTGGAATACGGCCCTCGACTCGAGAAGTTCGCCTCGTGTCGGCCTCCCGTGGTGTCCGGCTTTCCTGGCCTGAGCGAAGTCGAAGGCAGCCGGACCTCCGTTTTGACGACTCGCGATCGATTTACGTTGGGTCGACCTGTAAGACCAAAGCGCATGCCACCCCGAACAACGGGGGAATTATTTCCACTCCCAGTGATCAGGGCAACTCGCCCGCGTCACGTTCGCGTAACTGTCCGCGAGTGGGACGAACCCGTCCACAAACGCACAGCGATATTAGGGGCTATTCGTAGCGCATGGCGTCGATTGGCGACAGCCGCGCTGCCTTCAGCGCCGGATAGACGCCAAACGTCAAGCCAACAACCACCGCCGCTCCCATGCTGACCATCAACGTTTGCCAGGTCGCCGCCGCATACACCTGCGCCTGGGTCTGCGATCGCATGACTGCCGTCACGACAAACGCGGCGGCGACACCCAGGACGGCACCGAGGAGCGCGCCCGCCAGCGAAATCACGACCGATTCGGAGAGGAACTGGATGACGATGTCGCGCCGCCGCGCGCCGGCGGCTTTTCGTACTCCAATCTCACGCGTGCGCTCGACGACCGATGCCAGCAGCACGTTCATGATGCCAATGCCGCCCACAACCAGAGAGATGGCGGTGAACGCGCCCATCAGGATCTTGAACAGCAGGATGCCCTGATTCAGCTGCTTCAGCCGATCGAGACCGGTGGTGTTGATGCCGATCTGAGACTGGCTGCGCCAGCGCGGATCGATCGCGTCGGCCCAGCCCTCGACCCGCGCGCGAACCGCGACCACGTCCTCGATGCGGGGCGCCCTCACGAAGATCGTATGCGGCCGCACCGTTGGGGATGGCACCATTGCCGCGGTCGCCGCGGCGAGTGGCACGACCGCTCGAAAGAACCGCTCGCCGGGATACGCGGCGATCACGCCGACGATCGACCACGAGCGACCGCCCAAGGTCAATGTGGTGCCGACGAGCGACGACCGATCGCGGCCTGCAGCCAGTTCGACCGCAAGCCTGTTGGACACGACCACAGCTGCCGCACCCTCAGCCATTTCCGTGTCGGACAGGAACCGACCATGGACGACGTCGAGGCCCAAGGCCGCCGGTGATCCACGCACGGCGGTGACGAGCGCGGCACGGCCGGCGCCGCCACCGCGTGTCGCGAACGTGCCAGTACCTTCGGTTTCCAACAGGACATCGGCGCCCGGCATCAATGCCGCCGAGAGCGCCTTGGCATGTTCGACCGCGAAGATCGGGTACGAGGAGCGAGGCACGCTCAGTCCGTCGACCGTCTCGCTCGTCCGGGCTGTGACGGTGACCACCTGCAGACCGTTTCGCTCGATCTGTTGACGCGCAAACGCCTCGGCGCCGTCACCGAGCGAGAGGACACCAACGAGCGACGCGGCGCCCATCACGACACCCAGCGTCGACAACATCGTCCGGACGGGGTTGGCGCGCAGCGTCTGCACGCCAACCTGGACCGATGGCAGCATCGATATCTATACGGACGTGGAAGCGATGTATCACCGTTTACTCCAAAGCCGAAAGACGGCGCCGACGAGCACGCGCGGGAAGACCGTGACGCCTTCGTATTCACGCTGATCAGGTACTGCGATCTGGAAATCCGCCTGCGTCCTGATGCCGATAAGCGGAGTGACCATCACGGTCAGACCCAGGCCTGGCTGCAGAGCAAAGTAATTCACCGTGTATGCCTCCTCGTGAAAGGGAGGAGCGAAGATCAGGTCAGCCCAATA
>Ga0114129_10017828_pt1 | contig 10109 bp, 9 predicted proteins | sample RhiMetdeltSRZDD1_FD_80071 | JGI IMG/M metagenome (GOLD analysis project Ga0114129, IMG submission 80071) | Populus rhizosphere microbial communities from Tennessee, USA - Rhizosphere MetaG P. deltoides SRZDD1 (version 2) (version 2) | ecosystem: Host-associated > Plants > Roots > Rhizosphere >...
CCTTCGCCGCCGGTCCGACAGGCTGGTAACATAGGGCACCTCCTGGTGATACGCGGGGTATACAGGAGGAGCCTACCGAGTGCCTGTGCTCACGTCAAATATAGGTGTCGCTGTAGGGTTAACTTTTGCGCTAAATATCGCGGGAGAATCTATATTTTGGAGGCAATGCTTCTCAAGGGTGTGGACATTTATATGCTGCACCCCTTCAAAACCAAAGGATTATTCAAGCTGAGGCCCAAAGAAGAAGGAGCTGGATGGATGCATCGGAGCGTAGGGTTGTCGAGTATCCCGAAACCATCAGATATTTCAGACGCTGAAGCAAGACGGACCAAAATCTCGATTCACGAGTCCGGTGTAGGACACGTGAAAGACCAGGCAACCGACGCTACTTTGGTTAGAGGGCGAGCCGACTATCGATCACTACGCGGCATCAATGACTTCTATGTCTTTTGCCCCGCAAAAATCGATGCAAAGCCTGTCGAAGCTCGTCACCTGAAGAAAACTTGCGTCATAATTGAGTTACCCAACGAGTTCGACGATTCGCAACACGCTCTTATAAACAAGCTCGCTCTTGCTAATAAGATGGTAGAGGATACATACGTAGCTGAGTATTGCAGGAACTATCATAAGGTAGTCAAGCTGGAACTTCCTGCCTTCGATGTATACTGGTCTCACGAAATCAGGGCTGGCTATAAACGTAAGGGCTTGTCCGCGTGGATCTACTATGAAGACCCGTCTCCTCGGCGAAAACAGACGCGAGACGATGTCTGACGTCGAGAATTGTGCGAGCAGAGTAACTCTGAGTACCCCGGAACGTTATGCGCTGTGCACAGGTACATCTGCTGTTCGGTGCCGTCGCGTGACGTGGCTATGAGAGCTGGGCTGCTGGGCAAGCGTACTGCAGAGGGAGCCATTTAGCTTTGTCATTAGGCATAACAAACGTTCCCTCGGCAGCTCGATCCACATATCGCCTAACACCACGGCCTGGAGCTGACGGCCTCCAGCGTCCACTCGTGCCTCACTCCCAGATACCCCACTCCGGCAGCCTGAAGAATGGTGCGAAAGGTGGGTTCCTCCGTAGGTGTTATCTCCTTAGACTTTCGTGTTAAGGGCCTCGCTAATGCCATTAGCCAAGCCGTTGAAATCATTTGCGTTGTGGAATTATTAGGCATTGGGTGTCTTTAGTAATCCCCTGCTTAATCGGCTTGACGATCCGCCTTGATGGGCTCTATATCTTTACCCGCTTGCCTCAGCTCTTGCTCCTGCTCCCAGACAGCGAGCATCCAGAGGTCCAAAAGCCCGGTTGTGGTCATATAGCCCGCTGAAGGTCCCCGTATCGCGAAGAGTCCGTATTTGTCGATCCACCGTCTCACGGTCCTGGGACTCACTTTCAAATAGGCCGCGATCTCGCCGAGACCGCGCAAGATTCGTGGTGTTGGGGTAAATTGGACTTCTCGCATGGGCTCCTCCTGCTAGGCTGACGGTATGGCTATGACCGCTTGGCCAGCTCTGCGGGCTTTCATCTGTTTAGCTCGTTCGGCTCGCTGGGCAGGGCTCAAATTCAGCTTCCTGCGGACAGACAGCAAGACTGACTCCACGGGAAGGAAAATCTTTTTTCCTCCCTGATGGATCGGTAACCCTCCCGCCCACTTTGGCAGCAAGGCTGAGGTAGTAGGGGAGTTCGGCAGGATCGCTGCAATAGATACACCATTCGCGGTCTTCAGCGGTCTTGGCAATGAGAACCTCACGTTCGGCGGGTGATAACTTCGATGACTTGGGCATGGTGGGTTTACTTTCTGGTGGGTTGGGTTATGCAGGGTCTTCTGCCATGAGCAGGTCCCATTCTTCCTGCTCCCTAGCGAGGATACGCATCTCCTCAGGATCAATGTCAGATGGGTCAAAATCCTCGTTCAAGTACTCCTCCCACTCCGCAGACGTCCACTGCTTCATCTCCTCCTCACATTCCCACACCATTTGGGCTATTTCTTCCTGGGTGTAGGGCTCTTCATCGTCCCAAGCACTTGCCCCGTCATCGGGCTCTACATAGCGCGCTTGACGCTCCAGCGGTGTAGGAGGAATCGGACGGCTCACGGGCCACTTTTCATCAGGGGTAGGAGCTATCAGCACACCGCGCATAGCCGGGGTTACAGTCAATCCCAGTCGTCTTGCTACATCCTCTATCGTGGCCTGTGCCTCTGGAGTGTCCGCCAAGCACTGAGGATGGGGCCTGCGACGTTTGTAGTTCTTGAAGGCGTTCAGCGTGATATCGAGTCGATTAGCAATCTCAATATCCTTCATATACCTTGGACGCCACCCTCCCAGGTCATGAGCTACGGCCTGGTGGATGGTCCGTCTGATGGTCTCCACAGTCCCTCCCTGGGTCCGCATACCCGTAGCGACAAGCTGCACACGCTGAGGTGTGGCCCGCTGTCCCCGTTTCCGCATAGCATCAGCAATTTCGCGGGCCTCGTACACCTCATCGACCGTCTCAGGGGGCCTGGTCAAACCACTCCCATCTAACAGCGGCATTCTCTTAAAATCCCAGTCGAGGTTGACCTTCCTCTTCAGAGGCACATTGATCAAGTCCACGTGCTTCCCGGTCATGATCTCCTTCATGGTCGCAAGGTGTCTGCCCTTGTGCGTCTCGATACCCTCAGCGAGGTAGAGCCGTTCCCACTCCAAGGGGTCATTAATCTGCGCCCCTGCTCGGGCAAAATGTTGTTGTTTGCCTTGATGGTAGAGGTAATACCCCCGCGTCTTTGCAGTCAAGGCTACGTCTCCCACATGCTTAATTTCGATCCATGCCGGGTCAGAGCCCAAATTGAGGCGTCCTTGCTCCAGGCAGCGTATGGGATAGTAACTCAAGAGCGTCTCGTATATCGGACCCAGGGCCTCTCTCGCGTCCTTTGGTGGTTTGACCTTTCCGTCTCCCCCTACCTCGATCGCCCCGTAGCGGGGGACAACAATCATGGCACCATCCGTAGTGACCGAAAGGACACGGCAGCCCTCATGGCGCGACACACCGTCCACAAGCGCACACAACGCAGCTCGGACAATCCCAGTGGTCATGGCCGCGTAATGAGGTGAAGTCATCCGAGAGGGTTTTAATTTCTCGCCCTTCCCCGAAAAATTATAAATCGTCCGCTCCTCAAGACCTTGCGACAACTTCCCGTAGAAGCTACACGCAATCTCCTTCAACATGCGATCTCGGAGAGACCCTGGGTTGATGAGTTTCTCCTCATCCCGTCTGCGGGCCAGCTCGCCAAGGAAGTCTGCAAAGGCTAGATAGCGATTCCCGCCCTCGTCATGCAGTGTCGGGAAGCTGAATCCCAGCGTGATCTTTATTTCTGCCCCCAATCGCCTCGCTAAGGCCAGCTCCACACCCGTGCAGATGGTAGTACCGCGCAGAGGGTATAGAGGACCATAGGGGCTCATGACCGGCAAACACGGGTACTTGCAATCAGGAGGGAAGACAAAATTCGCCTCAGCAAGGACCATCGGCACACTACGACCAGCAATCCCAGGGGTAGCGAGAAGATGCTCTACCGCGTCAATATCGGTGAGGACCATGGGCGTCTTGTTCCAGTCAGACACGGGCAAGACTGCCATAGTGGTCGGATAGGCTCCGGAGAAATCCACGTCCAAAATGATGGAGTCACTGTCGGAGACATCACACTTTCCGTACATGAGAGCTTGATTAAACCCACCGAGATAGGCATCCGATGCTAAGGTCTTGGTGAAGCGACGCATAGACACCTCACCCTTCACACGCTGTTTGTGCCCCTTCCCATTGATAATGAGTCGCGTTTCCTTCCCAAAGACGATATCGGGCGTAAGGACTGGGTGCTTCTCTAAGTGCGCCTCATATGCTTTCACACCAGAGTCTCCAAGGGTAAGCGGCATGCCCTCGACATCGGGGAATTCTCGCTCGTAGGTCTCCATGTACTGCACGAAATATTCCAGGGTCACGCGGGTGTCTCCTATGGCATAGGCCTGAAACCTCACAGGGTCCTGCACCAGCAGACTCGCCATGTTCCGTTTTTCCGTTGCGGACACTTCCAGCTTTTTGTGCAGGGTAGTTTCAGCCAGGTCGGCCAATTGCCCCTTACCTTGCGGGCTGAGCAATCTCGTATCCCGCCATGTCGCTTGCACAGTGGACTTGTTCCAGTGGTTGTCGTAGCAATTCACAGGCATGTCCTTAAAGGTCACGGGTATACCACGCACTGCGACGAGATGCTTAATGGCCAGCTCCTCCCGTCCCTTCAAGGCAGCCCACTCAGCGGCCCCATGGTGGCTGACCATGAGGATACGCATGCCCTGGGCGCGTCTCCGCCCAATGTCAAAATGATCAAGCACATCGTAGATAACCTCGGCATAACTCAACCGATCGTCCCGTAAGGGGCTCTCGGTGTACAAGATGTTCTCAACCAGGTTGTACGTCCCATCAGAGGCTTTGAACAGGGCAGTGTATTGGTAGCTGAGAATGTCATTGACCATCTGCTCAAACTCATGAAACTTCAGCTCGTTGTACTCCGTATCGAAACCTAGAACGAGGTCGTAGTCCCTCAAGCATCGGGCTCTCGGGATGAAACACTCAGGAGCAAGGATAGGAGAGAGGACTGGGAGAGGTGGGAGAATGCCGGGTGTCGTTGGTGTCACTTGGGCTTTCACACCCAGAACGGACTGTGTGACACCTTCAATCTTTTCAAAGGGTTGCATGCCGTTCTGGTTGACGGGAATTTTCAAAACCCGTCCACCTCTGGTCACAAATCCAGGGTTGTTACGGGGGGTTTTCAGGAATGCGGAGACGACAGAGGGGCTTGCCAAGATAGGGCGACAGGTAGTATAATCCATGTACGTATTTGTTCCTTTGGAGCTGTTGAGCGCAGCTTTATTGGCCTCAGAGCCGCAGGTGCTACCAACACCTCGCGGCTCTTGTCGTTTCTACTAGGAGGCGATCCCGGCCTTCTGGTTGAGTATCGTGTCCAGCCTGTCCGCTTGCCTCTGTAGCCTGTTCTCAATCGGTCCTAGGGTCCGCTCCTTTTGGATGAGGTTTTCGAGGTACTCTGCCATTTCCCCTGTAGAGGTTGTCCGGGCTCTCAGCCAGTGGTGAGAGGCTTCCGAGAGTGCAATAGTGGTTCTGACTTTTGCCATGTGTCCCTTTCTTGGGCATCAGGCTGATGCCATCGAGGGTCAAAAATCGGCTGTCGAGGTGACAGCCTGGAGTCTGGGGTGATTTCTGGCCTCTATAAAGTAAACGATGCTCGGCCTAGAAATCCTCTAAAGTCTTTGCTATCAGAGGATTAGAGGCTAATTTTCCTCTACGTCGTTACTACTCCCAAACCCCTCGAAAAGACTGGGGCTGAGACGCCTTATCAGCTCGTATTGCGTTTCCCATCTCCGACGGTCGTGGCGGGCCTTGTCCTTCACATCCCCTCGTAGACGGTCCCACAAGAGACTTTCTGCTTCTGCTGGAGAATGCCGTTGGTATCGTGGGCGTAGGGGTAGGCCGGTGCGTCTGTCGCGGACCTCCAGGAGGTAGCAAAACGCGTCATTGACACTGTCTTCCGCCTGGTCTCGCTCCTGTCCTTGATGGTGAAGCCAGTGCATCATGCGGTCATGGAGCTTGCGGTATAGCTCGCCCACTTCCTCCCTCGTCACACGCACTCTCCAGTGTTATGCTCGCTGGACGCCCTTTGGTACACCTCACGAGCTGGAGATTGTAGAACATTTGGGCAGGTAAAGTCAATAAAATACCTATAAAATCAATGACTTGTGACGCCTGGACTTATAGTCCAGTGATCGTGAGGGTCGTTAGGTTGTCGTTACTGGGGAAAACGAGATTCGAGTGTCCCCGTTGTCCTCACCTCACACGCTGCCCCTTTTGTGTAATCTATTGATTCTGATGGTCTAGAAGTTTTTTCTTACTGTCCCCGAAAGCATTTCAAACAATAGGGTTCATGCTGGTACTGAGGTGTGGGTTGAGAATCGTTACCAAGGAGAGGTGGAGGGAGAGAATCCAAAATCGACATATACGTCGTGCGGGCTCCTTGGCCGAAGCGCACCACCGCGTGATATACTACGTAAAATGCCCTCCTGAGTAGACTCGGATACTACCAGAAAGACATGTTGCTGCCCTGCCACACATGAGGAAGGATATGCCTGACAAGTTCGCCTTTATCGACACCAGCATTTTCCTGCATTACTGGCTGTTCGACGAGGTTAATTGGCTTGACGTGCTGGAAGTAAAGAGTGTCGCCTTAGCCTTGCTCCGATCACTATAAGTGAGCTGAACGACAAAAAAGACGAGCCTACGCCAAAACTTCGCCAGCGAGCAGGGGCCGCTCTATGTCGTCTTCGATTCTTATGAAGCGGCGGGTTCGTTCAGTATTGATTACGCAATAATAGCAGCGAACATTCCTAAGCCAGTTTTGGGAAAACTCCATATCATCGTTAAAAAGTCATAGCCTATCACTAAGGACAATGGACCAACGATGCCTCGCCAAGCAGCGGGCCAGCTAGCCTTCGGAGTAGCGCGGCCACTAGGGCGCGTCGTGGGTAGGCAGCTTGACATGCCCATCTAAGGGCAATAGGATGCTGCCAGACAGGGGTGCTGCGCCGAACGTCTTCCGGCAGCAGGTGAGTGCGGAGTGCTTAGACGACCAAAGGCACACCTATGGCATATTTCATCAACCTATTCTCACCCGAAACATACGAAGCATTCGCGCGTTCCTCGCGTACTATTTCCGGCTTTCGCATTCGCCATAAAAAAAGCGCAGATCGCGTTTCTCCTCACGATTTCTTTGTCTGCTATCTTACACGCCTCTCGCGGTGGTGCGGGCTCCTCGAAGTCGTTGAAGGGCCATTCATCGACGACAAGGCTATTTTTGTCCCCGAAAGTGATCCGTTTGTTATCCGCTTCCATGTTCGCCCAGTCGTGTGGCTCGATGTCGATACGGCTATCCCGATTCACGATGACTCGATATGGACTCGGCTGTCTTTTACCCGAAGTCTAGAAAAGGGCTCTGGTGCTTGGACAGGAAAAGTTCGTGGCAGCCTGGTGCGTCTCGATAGCCGCGATGGCAAGTTCCTGGCTGAGGCCCTCACGGCGCAGTCGGTTGGCGGAACGATTTACCCACTCGATGAGCACGAGACTCGCAAACTGACCACGCACACCGTAACTCGCACCGACAAGGTCGTCACGGTATCCGTCCCGGATGAGGTTGACGCAAGTGATGCGACGACTCTCACTCCAGAGGTCGAGACGCGTGAGTCCATCCGTGTGCAGGCGCTTATTGCCAGCATTGGGGCACAGATGGGGATGTCCATCTGGATTCCCCGCGCTGATCGTACAGCAGTCTTGAAGGAGTGGACGAATGAACCGCACACCTTGCTTGAACGGCTGCCGCTCAATTACGATGATACTACCCTGAGAACGGTGGAACAGATCGACGTGTTGTGGCTTCGCGGGCGCTCTATCGTGCGGGCCTTTGAAGTCGAGCATACGACATCCATATACTCCGGCATTTTGCGCATGGCTGACCTCCTGGCGCTCCAGCCAAATATGGATATCAAGCTGCATATTGTGGCCCCCATCACCAAACGCGATAAAGTCTTTCAGGAAATCCGACGCCCCGTATTCTCTCTCCTGGAAAAAGGCCCCCTCGCAGACAGTTGTACGTACCTCTCCTATGAGAGTCTGCGCGAACTCGCGGCACAAAAGCATCTGGCCCATCTTTCCGATACGGTGCTTGACGAATACGCAGAGGAGGCTGAGTAGTGTGTGCCAGCCGCTGTCTACGCCCATACTAGAGCCGACGCCCTCCAGCCTCGGTGGCCTTTGGGCGTGGCTCCAGCGCTGGGCCGTAGTGCCCCAGGTAGCTACTCGCCGAACACCGCTCGTGTCATCCGCTCCACCACGCTACGGGTGTGGCCCTCGCTGAGGTGCGTGTAGCGTTTCACCATAGCCAGCGTCTTGTGTCCTAACACCTCAGCAATTTCCGCCAGGCTAGCACCTGACATGGCGAGATAAGAGGCTGCGGTGTGGCGCAAGTCGTGAAAACGGAAATCTGCTATCGCCGCTCGCCGTATCGCACCCTGCCACGCGGCTCGGATATTGGCTGGTCGGGTTCCTGTGGGGTCCGGGAACACCAGCGCGGTACCCAGCCGTCTGACTTTGGCATGCTGGCGCATGAGGGCCAGAGTCAGACCGGTCAGCGGGACTGCTCGACGCTCGCCATTCTTTGTTTCGTGGAAGGTGAGCGTGCCACACCTCAGGTCCACATCAGACCAGCGCAACCCGAGCAATTCACCTTTCCGAGCGCCCGTAGAGAGGGCCAGGACTACGATAGTGTGCAAGGACGGATTCAGGCTCTCCCGGCATGCCGCTAGCAACTGGTGGCGTTCCCCGTCGCTCAGGAAGCGGACTCTGCCCCATGGCAGTCTGGGCTTTTTAACTTTGAGGGTTGGGTTCTCTTCGCACCAGTGCCATTCTTCCACTGCCATCGTAAAGGTATGGGAGAGGGCTTCGAGGTAAAGCTTCACGGTAGAGTTGGCGCGCCTGGTGTGGCGCTGTGTCGTCCCACGTCCAAGCGTGTCGCGGTGCTCAGCAATCAGCGCTGGTGTGATATCCGCCAGCACACAGTGCCCGAGCTGCCCACGCCACCACAGCAGTTGCTGGCGTTGCTTACGGCGTGACTCTGGAGCCTTTGCGGGGAGAACATCGCGGCAGTAGCGGTCAATCATGTCGCTCACTGTATGCCGCTTGGCCTCGGCGGTCTTGAAATGTCGCCCTTCAACGATGGCTGCTTCAGTCGCCTGAGCCCACTTGCGGGCATCGCTGAGTTTCTCGAAGGTGGCAGAGAGGGCTGATGCGCCTTTGCGTCGCACTTGGGCGCGGTAGCTGGTCTGGCCGTTCTTGCTGGTTCGTCGCACGATGGTAGCCATAGGCGTGTCTCCCTGAGGTGAGGGTGACACTGATGGAGCAAAGCGAGCAGATTGCACCGTAGGTGCACCATGGCCCAGGGGGAGCCAGGAAAACCGCACCAGTGCGGGAGCTGATCGGCTTGAACTGGTGATTTATACCTACCGGCATGGCCTTACTGGTCCGTCTCACTAACCACTCTCCCTCCCATGCGCAGCCTGCTACTGCCCGGGACCTGTAAAAATGTGCCATGGTAGTATAGGCGCTTCCGCCCAACCCAGCCCGAGAAAAATGGGCGCCTCTGCCGATGTAGCGCAGGGTGTCTTGGGTTATCTTTATTGCAGAAATGCGTTTTATTCAGATAGCCAGACTGTGGCTGGCGGAGACTCCCCTCCCTTCCCAGCCGCATAGGCCGTGGGTTGGTAGGTCTGTTACAGGCCTACTGACCACGGCTGTCCCAGCCTCTGACTCTTACCGTGTTTTCTTTTACTAGTGCTCCATCTGCCTTATAATAGCCACGCCGGCGCCACCATTGTGGTAGCGGAGGTCCAGGTGCGCTGTAAGGAGACTATGATGCCAGCAACACACACGTTTATTGAGCAACTGCGCCAGGCGCGCGATGCTACCCACAGTAAGAATCACCCGTATTTTCGGAAATGGGCCCAAGGCGAGTTGACCAAGAAGCAGATGGGCTTTTACCTGGTCATGCATTACCACTTCGTGACCGAGTACCTCAACTGGCTGGCGCATATGTGGGCGCATTGCCCGGTCGAGGAGGTCAAGCGCCACATCCTGGAGAATCTTGCGGAGGAAGAAGATCCCAGAGATCGCCATATGGATATGATTCTGGATTTCTGCGCTGCCTGTGGCTACACGCGTGCAGAGGTCCTTGGCGCTACGATGCTGCCCTGGACCGAGGCGCTCACTGATTGGGGATGGCGTGTGGTGACCCAGCGTCCCTGGCAGGTTGCCCTGACTGCTTTGACTATAGGCCTTGAATCGCAGCCACCTGAGATCTATCCCCCGCTGGTGGCGAGTTTCCCCAAATACTATGGGTGGTCACTCGACGACCCCGCGGTGCGCTTTTTCGCTGGCCACGTCGAGGCTGACACTGTGCACGGTGCCCGGGGCTTCAAGATGGCGGAAAAGTACTGTGACACGCCAGAGTTACAAGCGGCAGCAGGCG
>Ga0114129_10017829_pt1 | contig 10109 bp, 2 predicted proteins | sample RhiMetdeltSRZDD1_FD_80071 | JGI IMG/M metagenome (GOLD analysis project Ga0114129, IMG submission 80071) | Populus rhizosphere microbial communities from Tennessee, USA - Rhizosphere MetaG P. deltoides SRZDD1 (version 2) (version 2) | ecosystem: Host-associated > Plants > Roots > Rhizosphere >...
AGGACGCCGATCTTCACCGTGTCCTGCGCCCTCAGAATGTTGGGGAACCCGAGGCCGGCGCCGAGCGCCGTCCCTGCCGCGAGCGAACCCTTGAGGAAGCCGCGACGTGAGATCTCTGCCATGCCGTCTCCTTTCGCCTGAGGCGTTGTCGTTCTCGATCGCGGCGTCATTGGCGCGTCGTCCGCGGGCGGCTCTGACCGCGGCCGATGCCCCGGAGAGCAAGGGCCATACCGGAGAGTCTTGGTGCGTTTTTACAGGGTGTTACGAAGAGACGGGATGCCCGTAATGCTCAATCCGTAGGCATATCCGAGGCAACTGACTCCGACACGAGCAGTGCTCTGGCGATCTCGACCATGGGGCGGCGGCTGTCCATCGCGGCGCGGCGCAGCCGATGAAATGCCTGGTCCTCGGACAGCTGGTAGCGTGCCATCAGCCGCCCTTTCGCCCGCTCGATCACCTTGCGGTCTTCGAGCGAGCGGCGCAGGTCGCGCGTCTCGCGGAAGCGGGCGACGGCCAGGTCGAGGACCGGGGCCAACTCGGCCGATCGGAGAGGCTTGAGGAGATAGCTCATCACACCAGCGGCGCGCGCCCGATCGACCAGATCCTGTCGGGTATGGCTCGTGAAGAGCACCACCGGGTAGCCCGCGTCGATCACGGTCCGCGCCGCATCGACGCCATCTCCGTCGGGAAGACCGACGGCGAAGACGGCGACGTCGGGATTCGACCGCCGCACGAGGGCAACCGCGTCGGCGCAGCGCACGGCCTCGCCAACCACCGCGCCCCCGGCAGACCAGATCGCAGCGCGCAGCGACGCTCGCGAGCGCTCGTGATCGTCGAGGATCGCGACCCGCCATCGCGGGTCGGACTTCAACTCCTCACCCGCCATACCCAATCGCTTGGCAAACGCGGTGCCAGCGGCGCGCCCAGGAAATCAGCCGCTTAGCCGCCGCATCTCGACTCGATCTGCCTGGAGTTCCGGCAACCTTCCGGTGAGCTGCCGCTTTCTCGGGCAACCGGGGCCAGGATCGACGATACGAGGCGCTGTCGTGATCAGGACCTCGCGGTCCGGCCTCCTGTGGGCCTGGCGCGGCACGATGCCGCGCTCGGGGCGGAAGCCTCTCGGTAACGCCCGCTCCGGCCCCTCGCGAGGTGACCGTCGCCGTTCTTGATGTGCGCGGCACACGTCCCGCCATCACCCCTACGTCGGCGGACGTCGGCCGCATCGATCACATCGGAGACCTGTCGACGCTCCCCCAAATTCGCTTCATGCGCGAGCCGCCACCGATTGATTTTGTGGAAAACAACGAGTCGCGCTCGCCGTCTCAGCCCTAGCCGGATCCTGAGGAAACTCATAGGTATGTCTGAAAGGAGATTACCGACTCAGTAATATAGTTCCCAATCCGCCCTCCGGAATTCACAGTTCGCGCCGGCGCTCTCGTTTCACGCTTACACGGCGCGCCGTCACTCGCCAACGCCGTCTTTCATCGTGTTGGCAGCCAAAACTCGCAAAGGACATGGCGGTCAGCTTTACTTCCAAGCGCCTCGCAAAGCCCGCCGCGGTTTCAATCCCCCACGACGTCCGCAATGACCGAGCCGTCGCGAATTTGGGCACAACGTTTGCTGATTGGCCCACGCGCCGATTGCAGGCAACCGACTTGTTCGCGGTCGCCGCAGTTTTGGGATTGCTCGAAACCGAAATTGAGATTTCTGGAGGAGACCACGCGGATGCGCCGCATGTGTCGGCCGTCTATAATTCCAATCGCAATTCTTGCGGTCCTGTGCACGATGTCGCTGGCAATCTCCCCGCTGGCGGTGAGCGCGCAGAGCACGACGTCGTCGCTCCTCGTCAAGCTCGCCGTCGGCTTGTCCCCCGCCCAGCAGGCACAGGTCATCGCGCGCAACGGCGGCGTCGAGGTCTCCTCCATCCCGGCCCTACGCCTGCACGTCATCGAGGTCGCTACCGCCGATCTCGCTCAGGTCCTGGCCAACTACCAGGCGGATCCCCAGGTCGTCAGCGCTGAAGAGAACAAGACGCGGCAGTCTCAGGCCTTCCCCGCAGATCCGCTCTATCAGAATCAGTGGGCACTGCCGAAAATCAGCTGGGACTTGGTCTTCGGCAACGTGACGCCGACCGGCTCGGCGGTCGTGGCGGTGCTCGATACGGGCGTCGACGCCCAGCACCCCGATCTGGCCGCGAACGTGATGCCCGGAATCTCGATTCTCGACGGCTCCTCGGGAACCACCGATCCGAGCGGGCACGGCACCTGGGTTGCCGGAATCGTGGCTGCACAAACGGACACGCTCGAGGGGATCGCAGGCGTCGCCTACGCCGGCGTACGAATCATGCCGGTGACGGTGCTCGATGCGAACGGGATCGGGCAAGACAGCGACATCATCGCCGGGGTCATCTGGGCGGCGGATCACGGCGCCGACGTCATCGTGATGGCCTTCAGCAGTCCCGGCTTCAGTCAGAACCTCCAGGATGCGATCGACTACGCGTGGTCGAAGAACGTCATCCTGGTGGCCGCCACCGGCAATAACGGCCTCGACACGCCGACGTTCCCCGCCGGCGACCGCGGCGTCATGGGCGTCTCGGGGACCGATCCGAGCGACGCCCTGGCCCCCTTCAGTAGCTACGGTCCGAGCGTCTTCATCGCGGCACCGGCCACCGACATTCCGACGACGGCCATCGGAGACGCGTACGCCGTCATCAACGGGACCTCGGCGTCCGCGGCAATCGTTGCCGGCGCCGCCGCCTTCATGAAGGCCGTAAACCCGGCGCTCACGAACGGCATCATCGTCGGCCGGCTGGCGCGCATGGCCGATCCCGCCGGCACCCAGGACCAGACCGGCAACGGCCGCATCAACATGGCGCGCGCGCTGGCGGATACGGGAACGGCGTTCATCCAACCAGCGGGCGCTCCGCCGACGGGGAATGGCGGGCCGTTCGTGGGGCCGTACGTGGCAGCGGCGAGGAATTTTAACCCCACGTTCCAGGGGACGGGCGGTGGGTCTTTAGCGATTAGCGTCAATGTTGGTGTCATCAACATCCAATCGAATCCACCGTGTTCCGGCACGGGTAGCGGCACAGCCTCCGTCACGATCACGACCACCTGCAGTCTCCAATTCACCGACAACGCTGCGATTGGAACACTCACCTCCACGCCAAACGGGACGTCGGTTTTCGCCGGCTGGTCTCCCACCCTCGGGACGTGCTCCGGAACCACTAATCCATGCTCGACGGGGACATTGGGGGGCGGGCAAAACACGCTGAACGTGACCTTCAGTCTCAAGCCGACTACGACAAGCATCTTACCCACGAGCAAAGTGGTCGGTGAGGCCGCTTTCACCATGACGGTAACTGGTACGAATTTCCAGACGGGCGCGGTAGTCCGCTTCAACGGCTCGAATCGGACGACATCCGGCACAGGGACTACGACGCGGGCCGCTAGCATTCTCGCGAGCGATCTAACCACTGCAGGGACATTCAGCATCACGGTTGCGAATCCGGATGGTGGCGTCTCGAACGCGCAAACATTCACCGTCAACAAGGCAAATACAACGACCACCATCACGAGCGACACACCGGATCCGTCCGTGGTCGGGCAGGCGTACATCGTGAGCTGGTCTGTGACGGTGAATGCTCCTGGCAGCGGTACGCCGACAGGCACAGTGACGATCACCGACGGCACGGGCGGCTCCTGCTCAGCGGCCGTCACCGCCGGCAGTTGCGCGCTCACTTCCGCATCGTCGGGCGCCAAATCGCTAACAGCGACCTATGCAGGGGACAGCAACTTTGCCGGCGGCACTTCAGCCACTGCGCCGCACCAGGTGAACAAGGCCGACACCGCTACGACGATCAACAGCGATTCTCCTGACCCGTCGGTCATCGGCCAAGCCTACACGGTCAGTGTGACGGTCACGGCGGCGCCGCCGGGCAGCGGAACGCCGACAGGGTCGGTCAACGTCACGGACGGGAGCGCATCATGCAGCATTGCCACCCTGAGCGGTGGAACTGGCAGTTGCTTGCTGACGTCCACGACCGCCGGCGCGAAGACGCTCACCGCCACATATGGCGGTGACAGCAACTTCAACAACAGTTCCGGAACCGCCGCACATCAAGTCGACAAAGGCAGCACCACGACCACGATCACCAGCGACGCGCCTGACCCGTCGGCGATTGGTCAGGCCTACACAGTTAGCGTGTCCGTCGCGCCGGTGCCGCCCGCCGTCGGTACGCCGTCCGGCTCCGTGACGATCACGGACGGCACCGGCGGAACCTGCACGATAGGGAGCCTCAGCGCCGGAACAGGCAGCTGCGCGGTGACCTCTACCACCGCCGGCGCGAAGACGCTTACTGCGACCTATGCCGGCGACGCCAGCTTCAACGGCAGCACGGGTACCGAGCCCCACACTGTGAGCAAGGGCAACACCACGACCACGATCACGAGTGACGCGCCCGACCCGTCGGCGGTCGGCCAGGCTTATACGGTCAACGTGTCTGTCGCGCCGGTGTCGCCGGCGGTCGGTACTCCGTCGGGTTCCGTGAACGTCACGGACGGCACGGGCGGAAGCTGCGCGATTGCGAGCCTCAGCGGGGGGACAGGTAGTTGCTCGCTGACGTCCAGCACCCCGGGCGCGAAGACGCTCACCGCAACGTATGCCGGCGACACCAACTTCAACGGCAGTTCCGGAACCGCCGCACATCAGGTCGACAAGGGCAACACCACGACCACGATCACAGGCGACGCTCCCGATCCGTCGGTGGTCGGCCAGGCATACTCGGTCAGTGTGTCAGTCGCGCCGGTGTCACCAGCGATCGGTATCCCGTCTGGTTCCGTGACGATCACGGACGGCGCGGGTGGAAGCTGCACAATTGCGAGCCTCAGCGGCGGAACAGGCAGCTGCTCGGTGACCTCCACTACGGCAGGCGCCAAGACGCTGACCGCGACCTACGGTGGCGATGCGAACTTCAACGGCAGTGGGGGCACCGAAGCCCACACTGTGAATAAGGCCAATACGACGACCACTATCTCGGGTGATGCCCCCGACCCGTCCGTGGTTGGCGAGCCCTATACAGTCAACGTTTCGGTGGCGGCGGCACCGCCCGGCACTGGCACGCCATCGGGTTCGGTGAGCGTGACCGACGGCGCTGGCGCAACTTGCACGATTGCTAGTCTCAGCGTCGGTACGGGCAGCTGCTCGTTGACCTCCACCACCGCGGGCGCGAAGACGCTCACTGCAACATTCAGCGGCGACGCGAACTTCAATGGCAGTACCGGAACCGACAGTCACCAGGTTGACAAGGCCAACACCACGACCACGATCATCAGCGATACACCCGATCCGTCGGCCGTCGGGCAAGGGTACACAGTCAGCGTATCGGTGGTGGCGGCGCCGCCCGGCAGCGGCACCGCATCCGGCTCGGTGACCGTCACGGACGGTTCGGGCGGAAGCTGCACGGTCGTAAGCCTCGGCGGCGGAACCGGCAGCTGCGTATTGACTTCGACGAGCGCGGGGGCGAAGACGCTAACCGCGACCTACGCCGGCGATAGCAACTTCAACGGCAGCACCTCGGCCGGTGAGTCGCACCAGGTGCAGAAGGCTGACACCACGACGACGATCACCTCGGATCTGTCGGCGGCGACAAAGACCGGCGAGGCCTACACGGTCAGCTTCACGGTGACGGTGAACTCGCCGGGCGCCGGCACGCCGACGGGCAACGTGACGGTCAGTGATGGCACCGATAGCTGCATCGGCACGGTGGTGGCGGGCAGCTGCGCGCTGACATCGACCACGCCGGGCTTCCCGAAGACGATCACCGCGACGTATGCGGGCGATAGCAACTTTAACGGCAGCACCTCCGCCGGTGTGGCTCACGTGGTGGACACGCCGCCGACGGCGACCGCCGATCGGTACGTCATGGTGAAGGGCAACACGTTGGTGGTGTACGCCCCGGGTGTGCTGGGTGACGACGGCGACGCCGATGGCCAAGCCATCACCGTGGCGCCAGTGAGCCAAGTGAGCGTGCCGACGGCGACGACGAGCGGGAACGGCACGCTCAACTACCTCAATGCCGATGGCTCGTTCAGCTACACGCCGAATCCCGGCTTCGTGGGCACTGACAGCTTCAGCTACGAGGCCTACGATGGGACGTTCGCGAGCAGCGCGGTCACGGTCTACATCACGGTCGTGGACGGGACCACGACGCCGGTGGCCGAAAACGACGCGTATAGCACCACCACCAACGTGGCGTTGGTGGTCAGCGCGGCCGACGGCGTGTTCGCGAATGACCGCCATGTCGTGGGCCACAGCCTGGCGACCGTGGTCGACTTGAATCCGGCGCACGGCACGTTGGTGCTCAACGCGGACGGCTCGTTCACCTATACGCCGGACTCGGGCTTCACGGGGACGGATAGCTTCACCTATCACGTACACGACAGCACGGCGCCGGCGGCGGACAGCAACATCGCGCTGGTGACCATCGCCGTGCGGGCCGCCGGTGCGACACCGACGGCGAACAACGACAGCTACACCACCGACCAGGGGGTGCCGCTGACGATTTCGGCCAGCACGGGTGTCCTCAGCAACGACAGCCCGGGCGTCACGGACGCGCTAGTGAGCGGCCCCGTGTACGGCGGGATCGCGCTGAACCCGGATGGATCGTTCACGTACACGCCAGGGGCGGACTTCAGTAACCGCGACAGCTTCATCTACCGGGTGACGACGGGCACGGGGGCGGTGAGCAATCTGGCGCGGGTGACGATCCGCGTGCGCGAGCAGACGACCACGTCGGTCAGCTCGAGTGCGAACCCGTCGGTGTGGGGGCAATCCGTGAGCTTCACGGCGACGGTCTCGCCGACGACGGCCACGGGCACGGTGCAGTTCAAGATCGACGGGGTGGACTTCGGCTCGCCCGTGACACTGGTCAACGGCACGGCCACGAGCGGCAGCACTAGCAGCCTGTCGGTGGGCAGCCACCCCGTGACCGTCATCTACGGCGGGGATGACGAGTTCGTAGGGAGCACGGGCAGTCTCAGCCAGACGGTGAACAAGGCGGACACCACAACGACGATCACGGGCGACACGCCGGATCCGTCGAAGGTGGGCCAGGCCTACACGGTGAGCTTCACCGTGACGGCGAATCCGCCGGGGGCCGGCACGCCAACCGGCACGGTGATGGTAACCGACGGGACCGGCGGGACCTGCTCGGCCAGCGTGGCGACCGGCAGTTGCACGCTGACCTCGATGACGGCCGGCGCCAAGACCCTGACGGCGGTATATGCCGGCGATAGCAACTTCAACGGCAGCACGTCGGCCGGTGAGCCGCACCAGGTCGACAAGGCCGACACGACGACGGCGATCACGAGCGATTCGCCCGACCCGTCGAACGTGGGCCAGCCCTACTCAGTGACCTTCAGCGTGAGCGTGACCCCGCCGGGCGCCGGCACCCCGACCGGCACGGTGACGGTGAGCGACGGGACCGGCGGGACCTGCTCGGCCAGCGTCGCGGCAGGCAGCTGCTCGTTGACCTCCACGACGGCCGGCAGCAAGACGCTCACGGCGGTGTACGGCGGGGATGGCAACTTCAACGGGAGCACGTCGGCGGGCGAGCCGCACCAGGTCGACAAGGCCGACACGACGACGGCGATCACGAGCGACACGCCCGACCCGTCGAAGGTGGGCCAGCCCTACACAGTGACCTTCAGCGTGAGCGTGACCCCGCCGGGGGCCGGCACGCCAACCGGCATGGTAACGGTGAGCGACGGAACCGGGGCGACCTGCTCGGCCAGCGTGGCCATCGGCAGCTGCCCGCTGACCTCGACGACGGCCGGCGCGAAGACACTGACGGCGGCGTATGCCGGTGATAGCAACTTCAACGGCAGCACGTCGGCCGGTGAGCCGCACCAGGTCGACAAGGCCGACACGACCACGACGATCACCAATGACATGCCCGATCCCTCAAAGGTCGGCCAGGCCTACACGGTCAGCTTCACCGTGACGGTGAACTCGCCGGGCGCCGGCACGCCGACGGGGAACGTCACTGTGAGCGATGGTGCTGCCGGCTGTACCGCTACCGTGGCCGCCGGCGGCTGCTCGCTGACGTCTACGACGGCCGGGAGCAAGACCCTGACGGCGGCATACGCCGGCGACAGCAACTTCAATGGGGGCACGTCGACGGCTGAGCCCCACCAGGTCCAAAAGGCGGACACCACGACGGCTATCACCGGCCATACGCCCACCTCATCGGTCGTCGGGCAGGCCTATACGGTTAGCTTCAACGTGACGGTGAACTCGCCGGGGGCCGGCACGCCGACGGGGAACGTCACCGTGAGCGATGGCGCTGTCAGCTGCACGGCTACAGTAGCTGTCGGCAGTTGCTCGTTGACGTCCACGACGGCTGGCAACAAGACGCTAACGGCGACCTACGCCGGCGACAGCAACTTCAACAACAGCTCGGGTATGACCGCCCACCAGGTCAACAAGGCCAATACGACGACCACCATCACCAGCGACATGCCGGACCCATCGGTGACCGGTCAGGCTTACACGGTCAGCGTGACGGTGGCCGCCGTTGCGCCGGGCGCTGGTCTCCCCTCTAGCTCCGTGACGATCAACGACGGCACCGGCGGAACGTGCACGATCACGGCGCTCAGCAGCGGAGCAGGCAGCTGCACGCTGGCATCGACGACCGCCGGCGCCAAGGCCCTCGTCGCGACCTATGGCGGCGACGCGAACTTCAACGGCAGCACCTCGGCCAGCGAGCCGCACACCGTGAACAAGGCCAACACGGCCACCACGATCGGGACGGTGACGCCTGAGCCGTCCGTCGTAGGCCAGGCGTACACAGTCAACGTCACCGTCACGGCCGTTGCCCCCGGTACCGGTACGCCATCGGGATCGGTGACCGTCTCGGACGGCGCCGGCGGAACCTGCACCATCGCGTCTCTCAGCGGTGGAGCAGGCAGCTGCGCACTGACGTCGACGTCGTCCGGCGCCAAGACCCTGACGGCCAGCTACACTGGCGACAGCAACTTCAACGGCAGTTCGGGGACGAAGGGACATCAGGTGAACCCGGCTGCGACGACGACGACCATCGGGACGGTGACTCCGGAGCCGTCACTGCTGGCTCAACCCTACACGGTCAACTTCACGGTGACCGTCAACGCGCCCGGCGCCGGGACGCCGACCGGAACGGTCACGGTGAGTGACGGCACTGGCAACACCTGCAGCGCCACACTCGCGACGGGTAGCTGCACGCTTCCATCGCTGACTGCCGGCCCGAAGACGCTGACGGCCTCGTATCCAGGAGACACCAACTTCGCGGCCAGCAGCGGAACGAAGACGCACAACATCGTCTACACATTCATCGGATACTTGCAGCCAGTCGACAATCCGCCGATCATCAATACCGGCAACCCCGGCCGGACGTATCCGATCAAGTGGCAGCTCAAGGACGCCAACGGCAATTACGTCGGCGATCTGGGCTCGTTCAAGTCGCTGCAGTATACGGTCGTGACCTGCGGAGGTTTCGATCTCGGCCTGAGCTCGCCGCTCGATACGGGGGCGACCGGCGGCACGGTTCTCCGTTACGATGCGACGGCCAATCAGTTCATCTACAACTGGCAGACGCCGAACACGTCGAATGCCTGCTACGTCTTGACGCTGACTTTGAAGGACGGCACCACGCACTTGGCGGACTTCCAGATGAAGAAGTAGCGGGCAAGGAAGCGCGAGTGGCGTGGACTCACGCTCTGGAATGGATCCCAGACGGCTGACGCGGCGAATCGGCCTCGCCGTTGCCGCGATCCTCTCGGTCCACTCGGCGGCTGTCGCCGAGACCCGCATGGAGGAGCGTGACGGAGTGCTCCATGTCTGGAACGTCGTGCCGTCGCAAGCCGCGCAGTCGGCGGCCCCACAAATGAGGCGGAGCGACGCCCGACCCCCAACGCCCTACGACACCCTAATTCGCGCGGCGGCCACGCAGTATGGACTCGCGCCGGAGCTCGTGGAGGCCGTCGTCCGCGCGGAATCGAACTTCGACTCTCACGCCGTCTCGAAGAAGGGCGCGGGCGGGCTGATGCAGCTTATGCCTACGACCGCGGCGC
>Ga0114129_10017830_pt1 | contig 10109 bp, 12 predicted proteins | sample RhiMetdeltSRZDD1_FD_80071 | JGI IMG/M metagenome (GOLD analysis project Ga0114129, IMG submission 80071) | Populus rhizosphere microbial communities from Tennessee, USA - Rhizosphere MetaG P. deltoides SRZDD1 (version 2) (version 2) | ecosystem: Host-associated > Plants > Roots > Rhizosphere >...
GCGGGATCAGGTGCGGCGACGGTCGAGTTCGTCGAGCTCGGCGCGAGTGTCACCGGCGTGGATCCGTCCGACGGCGCGCTCGAGCGCGCGCGCGAGCGGGCGCCGTCGGTGCTCTGGATCCACTCCGAGCTCGACACCGTGCCGAGCGAGCTCCAGCGCGGTCGCTTCGACCTCGCGTATGCCGGGGTCGGGACGGTGCAGGGCGTGCGCGACCTCGACCTGTTCGCCGGCTCGGTCGCCACGTCGCTGCGCGTCGGCGGTGACTTCCTCCTCTACGACGAGCATCCCGCGGCGCTCTGCGTGGACGGGCTCATGCACTGGCGTGAGGACTACTTCGAGACCGGCTTCCACCGGCTGGGGCAGGTGGTCGGGGCGCTCGCCCGCCACGACCTTGCCGTGCGGGCACTCGAGGAGTATCCGCCCGGACAGGGCTCGTTCCACGACCAGCGCCTGCCGGAGACGTTTCTTCTGCATGCGCGCAAGGCGCGCTAGGCGGATCCGTTGCGGCCGAGGACTCGGCCGAGCGTGTCCGTCGCGACGTAGCCCGCGATCCGCGGGTTCTCCTGGAGCCGCCGAAGCGAGTACTCGTACCACTGGCGGCCGTACGGCACGTAGATGCGCAGGCGCGCTCCGTCGCGCACGAGCTGGTCACCGAGCGGTTCGCGCACGCCGAGCAGCATCTGGAACTCGTACGGCTCCTGCATCACCCGCTTCGCCTCGGAGACGAGGAACTCGTCATGGGTCGCGACGCCCACGAACGACGCCGCGCTGTCGAGCGCCTCGAGGCAGCGCACGTAGTTGAGGCGGATCTCCTCGAACCCGGTGAACGCGATCTCCTCCGGCTCGAGGTAGATGCCCTTGCAGATGCGGATGTTCGGGCGCAACTCGGCGAGCGCTTCGATGTCGTCGAGTGTTCGGCGCAGCCGCGCCTGCAGGACGACGCCGACGTTGTCGAGGCCGGCCTCTCGCAGCTCGCGGTAGATGCGGAGCGTGTCCTCGGTCGTCGAGGCGTCCTCCATGTCGATGCGGACGAAGTTCCCGACCTCGGCCGCGCGGCGGACGACCGCCTCGAGGTTCTCCCGCGCGACGTCGTACCCGAGCAGGAGCCCCAGCCCGGTGGGCTTGATGCTGACGTTCGAGTCGAGGCCTCGCTCGCTGATCGCCTCGATGGCGTCGAGGTAGGCGCGTGTGATCTCCTGCACCTCTTCGCGCCTCCCGACCTCCTCCCCGAGGACGTCGATCGTCGCCGTCTTGCCCCCCGCGTTCAGCCGGGCGACCGTCTCGACGGCGTCGCCGAGCTCCTCGCCGGCGATGTAGCGATCCGCGATCCGGCGGACGACCGTCCTCGGAACGGCAGGGAGCAGACGGACGAGCGCGCGGTCGAGGATGGCCAAGCGCGCGGATTCTAGAGCCGGGAGACCCCTCGGACGAGTGACTCGGGCACGGCGTCGGGGGCCGACCTTCGTAGTGTGTTCAAAGCGCTGAAGAAGCTCACGGGGTTCGCGATCTTCTCCGTCGCGGCGCTCGCCGGCATGGCGGCGTCGGCGACGCTCGCGCTGCAGCTGACGGGATCCTCGGAGGCCGACGCCCGCCCGGCGCCGGCCGCCGCCTCGGACGCGCACCTCGTCAGCGCGAAACGGGAGCGCGCCCCCCATCCGTTCAACCGCCCGTGCCTCGCGGCCAAGACGGAGGCCGACCTGCTCCTCGTGTCGGTCGACCTGAGCACGCTCGAAGGCGTCCAGCGCGCCGCCCGGAACTCGATCGGGATCAACGTCCGCCTGCTCGTCGCGCTCCGCCGCACGCACAAGGGCGGGACACTCGAGCGGCAGTTCCTCTCGCGCCTCGAGACGAGCATCAAGGACGACCAGAAGAGCGTCGGGCTACTGCGGGCGGGAGCGAATCGCAAGAAGCTTCAGGAGTGGCTTGTCCGGAACAACCGCGTGAACGCGCAGCTGCGCTCGCTCGCGGGCCGGTTCCACGCACCTGAGTGCGTGACCTACTTCGGGCTGTAACCGAAACTAGGGCTTGCGCGGTGGCAGATAGATGAAGCCGCCGGCCAGCGTGTCCGCTTCCTTCTTCCGCAATGCCGCGCAATTGACCGAGCCCGAGCGGACCTCGCGGATCACGCCGCGGAACGCCGCGTAGGCCGGCTTCTTCGAGCCGTCGGCCCAGAGCACGCCGGACTGCCAACCCGTCAGCCGAGCCTCGTCCGTCAGGAGGAAGTTGAAGAACGACGCGACGTACGGCTGGCAGTACGCGAGCCGGACCGCGTCGACGAGCTGCGCCGCGTGAAGCGACTCCGAGCCGACGGTGCGCGCACGCTCGACGCCGCTGTAGATCGAGCGCTTCGTCGAGGAGACAGTCGTCTCGAAGCCGTCCTCGAGGTAGAAGATCCGCGCGCCGCCGCCGATCGTCGGCTGGTCGGTGCCGCGGAACGCTTCGGCGTACGCAGCGACCAGCTTCTCGTAGTCGCCCTGGCCGATCGACCCCGTGTTCGGATGCCGCGCGAAGGGGCTCTCGAGTGAGAAGTCGCCGTACGGGTGATGGCCCGCGTTGTCGAAGAGCGGCCGCGTTCGCCCCATCGCGCGGTACGCCTCGCCCATCCGGCGCACGAAGAGCCCGGGCGAGTGGCTCGCGTTCGACGCCGCGAACGGGTTGTCGTTCCCGCGCGGCGACGTGTCGGTCATGAGGTTCAGCCGCGGGCGGAGCTGCTTCAGCGTGTCGTAGCAGCTCGCCAGGAGGTACGCGTACTCGCGGGGCGCGACGCTTGCGCCGTCCTCGAACTGCGGCTGCCAGAAGTCGTTCGAGTTGACCTCGTTCCAGATCGTGACGTCGTTGATGGTCGGGTAGTGGACGAGCGCGTCGCGGACGTACGAGCAGAACTGCGTCCGCTCGGCGTCGGAGTGCGGCGCTTCGCGCGCAGGCCCCGCGACCGTCAGGACGATCCGCATCGGGAACGTCGCGTTGACGACTCTGTTCATGACCACCACGTCGTTTCGCGTCAGCCGTGTGCTGCCACGGCGCCAGGTGAGCGGGACCCGGAGTGCGCCGATTCCGAGGTCGCGCAACGTGGTCGTGGTCGGCTTCGGATGCGCCGTCCACTTCAGCTGGTCGTCGACGAGCCCGATCAGCAGATCGGAGTCCGCGCGCGCCGGGGAGGCGAGCACGAGGGCGAGCAGGACCATGCCGAGGAGACGACGCACGCCCCCTCTATCGGCACATCAGCCCTCGCGCATGAACCCCTGGCGCGCGGCGCTGACGAGCGCCACGGCCTCGGGGAAGAGCACCCGCATCGCGTCGCGGAGCGCGATCGCCTGCTCTTCGACAGGCCCGGAGACATTCATCTCCGAGATCGCCGACGCGGTCAACTCGACCGCGGTGTTGAGCGTCAGCGTCGCGAACTGCTCGCGCTGGGCCTCCTGCACCGACTCCGCCTGCTGCTCCGCGAACTCTCGCAGCCCGCGCAGCAGGTCCTCGGGGTCGCCGCCGAATGGGAATCCGCCGAAACCGCCTTCCATGGGGTCACTGTAGCGGCCGCTTGTACCCCGACTCGACCTCACGCGTCAGCTCCTCCACCGCCCCGACCGCCTGCTGCATCGCTTCGGCGAACGGCGAGGCCCCCGCGTCGCCGAGCGCCCGCTCGAGACGCCGCGTGGCCACGCCGATCTCGTCCAGATGGGCCGGCGTGGCGAGCCGCGGCGGCGCTCCGACGGCGGCCTCGAGCGCAAGCGCTGCCTCCTCTGCCTCGTCGATCCCGGGGGGGTTCTCGGTCAGCCTGAGCGCGACCAGCTGCGAGCGGAGCTCCGAGAGGTCTCCGCCGCCGGCGCTCTCCTCCGCGAGCTCGCAGAGCGCGGCGATCGAGACCGCCTCGCGCACGCGCGCGCGGCTCTCCACCGGCTCGCCCGCCCCGTCGAGCGCGAGCCACCGGCGCCGCTCGCCGCCTTCGTACGAGCAGAGGTATGTCCGGACGCCGGACTCGGGCTCCGTCGGGAGGATGCCCGTCAGCTGCTCGCCCGCATCGGCGTACTGCGCGGCGGTCCCGGCGATCGTCTCGAGGTCCTCCGCGAGGCCCACGACGGGAGCCTACGATGGTCGCCGTGTCGGTGGGCTTCTCGATCGGCTTCGCCGTGGCGCTCGTCGCCGCCGGTCTCGCGTTCTACCTTGCGGCGAACGGCCGGCTCGCGCGCCGCACGGCGACCATCGCGGCGGCGCTCATCGGCAGCGCCGCGGTCGCGGCATGGATCGCGCTCGCGTTCGAGCCCGAGCTCGCGCTCGCAGTAGCGGCCGCGGGCCTTACCGGGTGCGCGCTGTCGATGGTCGCCGCCTTCGGGCTCTCGCGGCTCGTCCGGCGCGGGAGGCAGCTCGATGCCGACTACGCGCACGCCGAGCGTCGCATCCGCACGATGATCGACAAGGAGGCCGCCGACCGTGCGCAGGAGCTCGAGCGGACGCTCGCACGCGCACGCGCCGACTCGATCTCGAAGCTCGCCGAGGAGGAGCGCCGGATCGGCGAGGAGCACCGACGCGCGCTCGCCGGGCGCGAGTCGAAGACGCGCGACGAGCTCGCCGCCGCGCTGAGCTCCGCGCAGCAGCAGGTCGAGCGCCGGTTCATCGAGTGGTCGCAGGACCTCGAGCGGATCCAGGAGCAGCTCGCCGGGCAGATCGCGCGCATCCCCGTGAAGCAGCGCGAGCTGATCGCGCAGGTCGAGGCGCGGCTCGCGGCCGACGCCGATCGAATCGCCGGCGAGAGTGAGGAGCAGCGCGCGGCGATCGCTCGCCTGCGTGAAGAGCTTGCGCGTTCGATCGAGGAGGTCGCGCAGGTCGCGAACGCCGAGCTCGAGTCGCAGGCCGCCGACCGTCGCCGGGCGCTCCACGAGGTGTCAGATCGCCTGCAACGCCGCGAGGAGGCGCTGCGCGAGCAGATCGAGCGCGAGGAGACCGAGGCGTCACGTCGGATCGGCGCGGGCTTCGCCGACATCGAGCGGCGCCAGATCGAGCAGCTCCAGCGTGTGATCGACCGCGCGACGTCGGGCTTCTCCGAGCTCGCGACGCAGCAGTTCGAGGAGGAGATCAAGGGCGCGCAGGAAGACGCGGCGCGCCGCCTCGCGCGCGAGCTCGAGCGCGCTGTCGCGTCGTTCGAGCGCGACGCACGCGGCGTCCTCTCCGACCAGCTCGCGCAGATCGCGGACTCCGGCAGCCAGCGGCTCGAGAAGCGTCTCGGCCAGATCGCCGCCGGGCTCGAACGTCAGCGCGACGACGCGGTCGCCGCTCTCGAGCGCCGCTTCGCCGAAATCGAGACGGAGAGCCGGGCGCGTGTGCAGTCGCTCATCGCCGAGGTCGATGCTGAGCGGACGGTGATCGAGGCTCGGCTCCAGGAGCTCTCGCGGCGCATCGACGAGTCGTTCGCAAGGTCCCGTTAACAATCAAAGTACGGCAGGGATCGTCTGAGTCACCACGAACGAAGGCGGTCCATGAGCGATACCGAAACCATCGAGAGGCAGAGCGAGCGGGCAAAGGTCGAAAGCTGGCGCCTGCACGTCCTCATCGAGGCCGGATTCCCGCTCCCACTGGCCGAGCGCATCGCCGGCAGCGAGGCAGACCTGCACCGCGCCGTCCAGCTCCTGCGCTCCGGCTGCTCGCCCGAGACGGCCGCCGAGATCCTGCTCTAGCTTCGGGCTAGCATCGGCCTCGTGGCGAAGGTCGAGGCCCTGCAGTACGGCGACCGCAAGGTCTACTCCGTCTCCGCGTTCAACCGCGGCGTCTCCGACTGGGTCTCACGGCTCCCGACCGTGTGGATCGAAGGCGAGATCACGGAGCTCCGGCGCCACACCGGCTGGGCGAACGTCTTCTTCACGCTCAAGGATCCGACCGACGGCGCGTGCCTGCCGTGCTCGATCCCGCGGGGCCAGTTCGACGCGCTGCGGCTCGACCTCGAGGAGGGCGAACGCGCGCACGTCTACGGACGGCCCGAGCTCTTCGCCGCGAAGGGCGAGTTCAAGCTGCGCGCGCTCACGCTCGAGCGCTTCGGCGAAGGCGACCATCTCGCCGCGCTCGAGCGGCTGAAGAAGAAGCTCGCCGGCGAAGGCCTCTTCGCCGACTCGCGCAAACGGCCTCTCCCATTTCTACCGCGCAAGATCGGGCTCGTCACGGGGAACGACGCAGCCGCGAAGCGCGACGTCATCACCGCGGTCACGACACGCTTCCCGCCCGCGCACGTCGTCGTCGCCGAGACGCTCGTCCAGGGACCGCGCGCTGCCGCCGCCATGGTTGCGTCCCTCGAGCAGATCGGCGAGGAGGGCGTCGACGTGATCGTGCTGGCGCGCGGCGGCGGGAGCTTCGACGACCTCCTGCCCTTCAGCGACGAACGGCTCGTGCGCGCGGTCGCAGCCTGTCCGGTCCCCGTGGTGAGCGCGGTCGGCCACGAGCAGGACACGCCGCTGTGCGACCTCGCTGCCGACGTCCGCGCGTCGACGCCGACCGCGGCCGGACGCCTCGTCGTCCCCGACCTCGCGGAGTTGACCACCAGGCTCGACACGGCACGCACGGCTCTTCAGCGCGGCGCCCGCCGTACGCTCGAGCGCGACCGGGAACGGAACGAGGCGCTGCGCGCCCGGCTCCGGCGCGCTCCCGGCCACGCGCTCGATCGCGAGCGCCGCCGCGTCGACTCGCTCAACGAGCGACTCCGCCGCGCGCCGCTCCTCCTCGTCGAGCGGAAGCGCGCCGCGCTCGAGAACGCGACCGCTCGCCTGCGGGTCCTCTCACCGAAGTCGACGCTCGGGCGCGGGTACGCGATCGTCCGCGGCGCCGAAGGCATCGTCCGCTCGTCGGAGGACGTCGCGCAGGGCGAGCACGTCGACGTCCAGCTCGCCGAAGGCGGCTTCGGCGCGCGTGTGGAGGAGACGCGCTGAGCGAGCGGCCGAGCTTCGAGCAGGCGCAGAAGGAGCTCGAGCAGATCGTCGAGCGGCTCGAGCACGGCCAGGCGCCGCTCGACGAGGCGCTCGCACTTTGGGAGCGCGGCGAGGAGCTGTACAAGCTCTGCCGCGAGCGACTCGACGCCGCGCAGGGCCGGATCGAAGAGCTGGCCAAGCGTGTCGACGAGTCACGACCTGTATAGGATCGCGCCGTGGCGTCCGAGGCAACCGAGCTCCTTCAGCGTGTCCCGCTCTTCTCGGGGCTCGACCCGCGCGAGCTCGAGACGATCGCCCGCACGGTCCACGAGCGAACCTTCCAGCCCGGCGAGACGGTCGCCGAGGAGAACCAGGGCGGCGTCGGGTTCTTCATCATCCGCGACGGCGAGGCGATCGTGACGGTCGGCGGGAACGAGGTGCGCCGGCTCCACAGCGGCGACCACTTCGGCGAGATCGCGCTGATCACCGAGGGCCCGCGGACGGCAACGGTGACCGCGTCGTCCGAGCTCAAGTGCTACGGACTGACGCCCTGGGAGTTCCGGCCGCTCGTGCAGACGAACGCGAACATCGCCTGGAAGATCCTCCAGGCGCTCGCGCGGCAAGTCGAGCAGCGTCACTAGGGAGGATCGAGCAGCGTCACTAGAAGGGGTGATGCGGCCCCGGCGGCCGCTCCTACGCTTTGTGCGAAAGGAGACAGCATGGCCGAGAGCCAGAGCCATGCGGCCGGGCAGTCCTATGCGGTGCGCGAGAGCTTGAAGCGCCACCCTGGGCTGGACCTGGGACTCCGGCACACCTGCGAGACGTTCATCGACGCCGTCGAGTACGCGTTCGACTTCCTCGACGAGCACGACCCTGACCGCGAGGGTCGCGTGAGCGCGATCGAGATCGTGCGGGTCGGGCCGGGGCCGAGCCAGACCGTCTGGCGCTACGAGCACGACGGTTCGCCAGACGGCCACCAGGATCCGGTGGACTTGTGGGGCTTCGACATCGTCAGATGGCGCGGCCCGCAGCACCCAGCCGCTCACCCAGCGTGACCAGATCGACATAGGCCCTCGCAGGGTCGCCCGACAGCGGTATCGCCTCGCCCGCCAGCACGCGTCCTCCGAAGACGACGCAGCGCACGCCCGCGTCGCGGCACGCGCGTTCGACGACGACGGGCGCCTTGCCCTCCCACGTCGTCTCGTCGACGGTTCCCTCGCCCGTGACGACGAGGTCGTATCCGGTCGGGTCGAAGCCCGCGACCTCGAGGATCAGCTCCGCGCCCGGGACGAGGTCCGCTCCGAGCGAGGCGAGCGCGGCGCCCAGGCCGCCCGCCGCGCCCGACCCCGGCAGGTCGGCGAGCGGGTGCGCCGCGAAGCGTCGCTCGAGGTCGCGCACGTCGTCCTCCGTTGCGCCCTTCTGTGGGCCGAAGAGGCGCGGCGCGTCGCGGAGGCGCGTCTGCACGTCGCATGCGACACGAGTCGGCGCGGGGAGCTCGTCGAGCACCTCGAGCAGCCCGGCGCCCGCGTCCATGTTCGCCGTGCCACCGAGGCCCACGAGCAGCGCGCGCGGACGGCCGACCGCAGCGATGAGCTCGCCGAGCCCGCGGCTCGACGCGGCGCGCACGTCGAGGCGAGCCGGGTCGAGCGGGATCGCCTGGGCCGCCTCGACGACTGCGGTTCCGTCGTCCAGCAGCGACCACTCCGCGACGCGTGCGCGTCCGAACGCGTCGTGCACATCGGCGCGTCGGCGCTCGCCGCCGAGCGCGTCCAGCGTTCCTTCGCCGCCATCGGCGATCGGCAGCTCGTCGCACTCGGCGCCCGCACGCCGAAACCCCTGGGCCAGCGCCGCAGCCGCCTCGCGCGCGGTCAGAACTCCCTTGAGGCTGCTAGGCGCTGCGAGCGCGCGCAGGCTCGTCCTCCCCGACGACCTGCAGCTGCGGCTCGGACGTCGCCTGGTCCGGCATCCGCTTCAGCATCGCGAACGAGATCCCCTCGCGCGCGAGGAAGATCAGCCCGACGCCGACGCCGACGGACATCTCGACCATCTGCAGTCCGAGCCCGAACGCGAACCCGGTCGTGTACGGCACGCCGTAGGAGACGAGCGGCAGCGCGACGGCCGCCTGCAGCAGGCCGATGTTGCCGGGCCAGAGCGGGAAGATCGTCGCGATGTTCATCAGCACGAGCACGAGGCCCGCCGCCGGCAGTGGCAGGTTGATGTCGAACGCCTTCATCGACGTCCAGACGGCGAAGAGCTGCAGCAGCCAGCCCATGCACTGGAAGAAGATCGCGACCGCCACGCCGACCGGGGAGCGCAGGACGTCGAGCCCGATGCGCGCCATCGCGAGGATGCGCCGCAGCCGGCTCAGCTCGTCGATCACGGGCTTGCGCAGGCGCGACGTGATGAGCCCGAACACGAGCAGGATCCCGCCGACGGCTGCCGCGATCACGAGGCTCGTCAGCGCCCAGTGCGGGATCTTCGCCGTGAGCAGAACCCAGACGACGAGCAGCATCGCCGGGATCACGTCGAAGAGCCGGTGCGTGAAGACCGTCCCGAGCAGCGTCGCCGTGTAGCCTCGACCGCGCGGATACCGGCGCGTCAGCACGGCGACACGCGCGAGCTCGCCCGTGCGCGCGGGCAGCACCGCGTTCGCGAGCAGCCCGATCGAGAACGCCGAGAAGAGACGACCGAACGGCGGAGGATCGTGCGGCAGCGCCTCGTGAACCACCGTGCGCCACGCGAGCGACCGCGCGACGACCGAGAGCAGGTTCAGCAGGATCGCGACCGCGATCCAGCCCCACTCGACGCGGCGGAACGCGTTTGCCACGAGCCCCCACTCCGGCCCGCGCCAGTACAGCATCACGATCGCCACACCGAGGAGCGCGAGCACGATGGCCACGCGCACGCTGGTCCTGCGCGGGACGGGGATCACGCGCGCGCTCCCACGCGGGCCTCACCTGTCACGAGGTCGTAGATACCAGTGAGCCGTCGTGCAATGCCATCCCATGCGTACTCACGCTCGGCGAGCTCGCGTCCGGCAGCGCCCATCGAGCGGCGGCGCGGCTCGTCCTCGAGGAGGCCGATGAGCGCCTGCGTGAGCGACGACGGATCGCCCGGCGGGATCGTGACGCTCGTCTCGCTCGTCGTCACCTCGCGGTAGCCGGGGATATCCGATGCGACGACCGGAAGCGCGCACGCGAACGCGCGCGTCAGGACCATCCC
>Ga0114129_10017831_pt1 | contig 10109 bp, 8 predicted proteins | sample RhiMetdeltSRZDD1_FD_80071 | JGI IMG/M metagenome (GOLD analysis project Ga0114129, IMG submission 80071) | Populus rhizosphere microbial communities from Tennessee, USA - Rhizosphere MetaG P. deltoides SRZDD1 (version 2) (version 2) | ecosystem: Host-associated > Plants > Roots > Rhizosphere >...
CCAACGCGCGCGTCGATGTCTGGCACGCTGACGCCGTCGGGCTGTATTCCGGGTATGAGAAACAATCCGGGGTCGGCGGCGTCTCTCCCGCAGCGGCCGTCGGCAGACAGTACCTGCGAGGAACTCAGTTCACCAACGCGCAGGGGAACGTGCAGTTCCGCACGATATTCCCGAGCTGGTACGGCGGTCGCACGCCACACGTCCATTTCAAGGTCTTCCTGGGCGGCAAAGAGGTCGTGGCGAGCCAGATCTTCTTTCCCGACGAGATCAGCAAGGAAGTGTTCGCCGGGTGGCAGCCCTATCGCGAGCATGCATCGAAGCGACGGACCTTCAACGACAATGACCCGATCAGGCAGGGCATCCACGCCGAGGTCGCTCGTCTGCGCGCGTCATATTCCGCTAAAGCTACGCTCGTCGTCGCGGCCCGTTAGCGTTGTCTTGCTCGACCGCCGCGATTCGTCATTCCGCCACGACTGGTCCGGTTCTTCCCTTCGGCCGTTTCATGATCAGCACGAGCGGAATCATCACGAGGAACAGGATCCCGAGCAGTCGGAAGATGGTCACAAACGCCACCATCGCCGCCTGCCGCTGCACCATTCCGTACAACGCCACATAGGCCTGATTGGTCGCCGCAACCGCATCCTCGGTGCGGGCCATGAACGACGCTTTGAGCTGCGCGAGCACTCGTGACGTCGTGCTGTCGAAGATCGTGATGTGCTCGCCGAGCAACGATCCGAACGCCTGCCGACGACGAGCGAGCATCGTGGCGGTCACCGCGATGCCGATGCTGCCGCCGATGTTGCGCATCAAGTTGAAGAGGCTGGTCGCGTAGCCCATCCGCTCGGGCGAGATCGTCGCCATCGACACGGTGGTGAGCGGCACGAAGAGGAGCGACATGCCAAGTCCCTGCAGGAGCTGCGGCCAAAAGATGTCCCAGTAGCCGGCCTGCAGATTCAACTGCCCCAGCCACAGCATCGTGAAACCGCCAACCGCCAGCCCCATGACGAGCAGCTTCCGCGCATCGACGAGTCCCGTCAGGATGCCCACCATCGGCATCATGAAAAGCGACCCGATTCCACGCGGTGCCATCGCTTCTCCCGCCGACATCGATGAGTACCCGAACAGCGTCTGCAGCATGAGCGGTAACAGCACAAGGCTGCCGTACAGCACGAAGCCGAGCACGGTCATCAGAAAGACGCCCACGGAGTAGCTGCGATCCTTGAAGAGCCGCAGGTCGACGATCGGATGAGGCGCCTTCAGTTGATAGACGATGAGCGCGATCAGCGTCACTACGGACACGATCGCAAGCGTCGTGATCATCGTCGAGGCGAACCAGTCCTCCTGCTGTCCCTTGTCGAGCACGAACTGGAGCGCGCCGATGCCGACGACGAGCATGCCCATGCCCCAGTAGTCGATCCCGCGAGACTCGCGGCGCAAGTACGGCGGGTCGAACACGAACAAGCGCGTCATGATGATCGCGATGATGCCGACCGGCAGGTTGATGTAGAAGACCCAGCGCCAGCTGTAGTTCTCCGTGAGCCAGCCGCCGAACACGGGTCCGAAGATCGGCGCCACGACGATGCCGAGGCCCCAGAAGCCCATGGCACGGCCACGTTCCTCGGGCTTGAACGACTCGAGCAGCACCGCCTGCGCGAGCGGCTGCAGCGCGCCGCCGGTGGCGCCTTGAATGATGCGGAAGATCACGAGCGACGCGAGATTCGGCGCCGCGCCGCACAAGAACGATGCGAGCGTGAACCCCGTCGTCGACAACATGAGCAGGTTCTTGCGGCCGAAGCGGCTCGCCAGCCAGCCCGTCATCGGCAGGATGATCGCGTTGGCCACCAGGTACGACGTCAGCGCCCAGGTCGCTTCGTCCGTCGTCGCCGACATGCTGCTGGCGATGTGTGGGAGCGACACGTTCACCACCGTCGTGTCCAGCACCTCCATGAAGGTGGCGAACATGACGGCGATGGCGACGATCCAGGGATTGACGGTGCGGGGTGTCACTTGATCTCGTCATGCAAAATGCAAAATTCAAAATGCAAACAATTCAAAAGGACTTCTGTTTTCAATTTTGCATTTTGCATTTTGCATTACTGCGTATACACCGTCGGCACCGCAGACATACCCGGACGCAAGAGGCGCTGCGGATCCTGGCCCTCGTCGAGACTGATGCGCACCGGTACGCGCTGAACGACCTTGACGTAGTTGCCCGTCGCGTTGTCGGGCGGAAGCAGACTGAAGCGCGAGCCAGTCGCGGCCGCCAGGCTGTCGACTTTACCTGCGAATGCCTTGCCGCCGTAGGCGTCGATCTTGACCGACACACGCTGTCCCGGTCGCATCCGATCGACCTGCGTTTCCTTGAAGTTGGCCGTCACCCACACTCGATCGAGCGGAATGACCGCCATCAACGCCTGTCCGGGTTGAACCAGCTGTCCGACCTCGACGCTCTTCCGGCTGACGATGCCTTTCACCGGCGCCTTCACGGTGGCGTACTCGAGGTTCAGCTCCGCCTGCTTGACCGCAGCGCGCATTTGCATCACGCGCGCTTCCGCAGCGGCCGCGCGCGCATTGATCAACTTCACCTGCTGAGGAGCTGTCTGCGCAGTCGCCAGTTCCGCCGATGCCTGCTGCCGCTTGATCTGGGCCTGGAGCAGACGGCTCTGCGACGCGCGAATCTCGACCTCCGCCTCGCGCGCTTGTGCGGCCGCGGAGTCGGCGGCGGCAGCCGACCCGTTGGCGGTGGCGACGGCCGCATCGTACTGCTGCTGTGCGATTTCGTCCTTCGCGAGGAGCGGCTTCAGTCTCTCCACATCACGAGCTGCCTGCGTCGCTTTGGCGGCCGCCTCACGCTGGCGCGCCTGAGCGGTGGCCAACCGCGCTGTGGCCGCTTCGACGGCCTGCTCGAGCTCCTGGACCGCGGCGTCTGTCTGCTCCACGCCGCCGCGCGCAGTGACGACGTTGCTCGTGGCTGTGGTCGCGGTAATCGGCACGTTGGCACGAGCCGCAAGCGCCGAGGCCTCCGCGTCGGCGAGCTCCGCGTGGGCCTTCTCGAGGGCCAGCTCGTAGTCGCGTCGATCGATCTCGAGCAACACCGCGCCGGCTTCGACCGACTGATTGTCGCGCACCGCGACGCTGACCGCCACCCCGCCGACTCGCGCGGCAATCGGCGTCACCGCCGCATCAACCTGTGCATCGTCGGTCGACTCTTGCCCACGCGTCGACCACCACCACACGCCGGCGACAATCGCGGCCAGGACGAGGATGCCAATGCCGATTCGTATCCTCGTCGTCGTCACTTGCTCGGGCTTCCGAGAAACTCGCGGACCGCTTGCTCGGCAGTGCCCAGCGAACGGGCGAGCACCGCCTTCGCGAGATTGAAGCTGTACTCCGCGTTGATGTACTGCTCGCTCGCCAGCGCGACGGCCTCCTGCGACTGCACGACCTCGATGTTAGACGCGACACCAGCCGCAAAGCGATCGCGCGACTGCGTGAGCTGCAACGCGGCGAGCTCTCTCGAACGCGTGGCTGTCTCCATCTCTTCGCGGGTCGCCTTCAAATCGAGAAACGCGGAGCTGATGTCGTAGTAAATCTCCGTACGCACATCCTCAGCTTCCGCGCGGCGAGTGCGGAGGTCGGCGTCGGCTTCGGCCAATCGTCCCTGTACGCGGCCGCCCTCGAAGATGGGCACGGCGATCGCCCCGCTGACGTTGAACGTGGGCAATGCGCTGCTCGGCGTGATCCCGAGGGCGCCGTAGTCGGCTGTCAGGCGTACCGAGGGGAGCGCTTCGCCCGCCGCCGCGCGCCGCGATGCTTCAGCGGCGCGAACGCGGTCGAGTGCGGCGAGATAGTCCGGACGCTCGCGATAGGCGCGATTGAGTGCGTCTTGCAGTGTCATGTCGGGCACGGGAACGTTCGGGACGTCCTGACGCACCGAGAACGTCTGTCCGATCGGCAGGCCGATCAGTCGTGCCAACTGGAGCTTGCTCTTCTGAAACTCATTCTCCGCGGCGGTGGCCCGCTGACGCTCGGTGCTCAATCGCACCTCGGCCCGCACGACGTCTATCCCCGCGACGATGCCGCTTGATCTGAGCGACTGCGCCTGGCGATACAAGGCGTCGGCGCTGTCGCGCTGCGCACGCACGGCTTGTGCGCGTGCGTCGGCGGCGAGCGTTTGCAGATACGCATTCGCCGCGACGAGCACCACGAGGTCGCGCGCGCCGCGGTATGAGTGGCGCGCGGCCGAGAGGATGTGCGTGTCCGCCCGCATCTCGTTCAGCGCCTTGAAGTCGAACACCGACTGCGTCAGGGACAGGCGCGCATCGAAGAGATTGAACGGCCCGACAAGCCGAGGAAACTGATCGCCCAGCGGGAAGCCGAAGGCCTCGAGGTTGTTCACTCGGCGCGACTCGGTCACACTCGCCGAGAGATTTGGCAGCAGACGACTCAACGAGATCGTCCGGGTGCCCGCCGCTTTCTCGCCTTCCTGCTCCGACACCAGCACTCCCAGGTTGTGGCGGAGCGCCCGATCGATGACGTCGGCAATCGAGAGCGTCAGGCTCTCGGGTACTGCCGTGCCTTCAGGCACGCCGCCCGCGAATGGACTGTTGGGTGGCAACGATGGGCGTTGTTGTGCGAACGCGACGTCCAGCGCGCCCACTGAACCGATCGCGGTACAGAGCGCCGCAGTCACGATGTATCGATTGATTTGTGTGGGAATCATGAGGAAGCCGACCGACATAGTGTGATGTCCTATTTCTCACTCTACCTCAGTTAACCATTTCGGCTGTCGCTCGTTATAGAGGCCATGAAAGCTCTCGACACGAGACCAGATCTGGTGTTCGTGAGCGCCATCATCACCGCGGCTGCATTCACCGCGCACGTCCTCGCACAAGCGCCCGCGCCCAACGCCAAGGGGCCGGCCTTCGAAGTGGCCTCGATCAAGCGAAATGTCTCCGGCAGCGATCAGGCCTCGGTGCGCGCTCAGCCCGGAGGCCGCGTCACGGTGACGAACAACTCGCTGCGCAACATCATTCGCAACGCCGGTCCGCAGCTTCGGCGCTCATCGGGGATTGCGCGGCGCTCGTCGCCGCCGCTCAGGCCCGCAAGGAAGCGCCACCGTCGACGAGCAACGGACGACCCTCGTGCGGTACGCGAACCGTCGCAGGAAGCATGATGACAACGGCGACGACGATGGCGGATCTGGCGAGGAACCTGTCGCCGATGGCCGGCGACCGATCGTTGATAGGACGGGACTGGCGGGAACCTTCGATCTCGATCTGACGTGGACTCCCGATCAGCAGGGGTCGCCAAGTACGACGGTGACGCCGGCGCCGGCGGGCGACACCGTCTCTCTCTTCACTGCGATCCAGGAGCAGCTCGGCCTCAAGCTCGACGTGCAGCGCGCGCCGATCGAAACGCTCGTCATCGATTCGGCGCAGCGGCCTATGGAAGATTGAGGCAGGTGGCCCGTCACGCTACGCGGGTTTGGCTTTCAGCCCACCGATCTGCACGAGAAACCCCGTGAAGTCGTAGATGCGGCGCTCGCGGACGATCTTTCGGTCCTTCAACCGGTGCACGACGGCCATCGACATCTGAAACCGCTTGCCGGTGGGCTCGAGGCCGAGGAACTCGCGCATGTGCGTGCCCTCGCAGCTGTGGATCGTCACGACGACATCACCATCGATCACCAGATCGTCCACGGTCAACGTCAGATCGAGAAAGGCGTCGAACACGACGCGAAGCGCCTTCTCCGCGTCCCGGCCCGCATGCACGCCCGTGCTCGGGCTCTCGACCACCGCATCGTCGGTATAGTCGGCGGCCAGGGCTTTGGCGTCGAGATCCTCATACGCTTCCTGACGTCGCTTGAAGAAGGCGACGGTCTCCTCGTAGGTCATTCCGCTTTCTGACCGGCGAGCCTCTTCGAGAGTCGTTCGCTGCTCGAGCGTCATAGCGCCTCCTTCGTGTCCGCTAAAGGTGCGTCTGGGCCCCATAGTCTACTTCAGCAGTGACACGTCGGAGGCAAGTGACTAGTGGCATCGATATCAACGACCTATTACTGCCGATCCGGATACACGTTGAACGTCCGGCCGTTGAACGTCACGCGTTCGGTCTTGATTTCAAAGCTCTTGGGGTCTTTGCTGCGATGCCCGTGGATCGTCACCTTCGCGCCGACGGGAATCGCGTTCTCTGTCAGACCGGAGCGCTGCGTCCGTTCGGGCGGCGCCAATGTGAGATTCCAGACCTGGCCGTCGGCACGCAGCTTCATCGTGGCATGCGGGCCAGACAGGCTGACGGGACTCTCGACCGTGCCGGTGATTTCGAATTCTTCAGTGGCATTGCCGGCCCACCCGTGATGAGCCGCCACCGCCATCGGCGAGAGCGCGAGAGCCGACACAACGATCCAGAACGCGATTCGTGTACGCATCGGTGCCTCCTCGTCAGGGGGTCGGGGGTCATTTAAAGAGGACACCGTGCGCACCCATTCCGTTGTTCGCGTGGTGTCCTCTTTAAATGACCCCCGACCCCATTTTTACCAACCCGGCATCAGATTGAAGCCGAAAATCCATCCTCTGCCTGGACGTTGGAACGGACGCGCGTAGTTGAATTCGCCTACGGCAAAGCCGAAGAGGTTCACGCGAAGCGCGGCGCCGGCCGACGACACACCCTGCTTCGACCCACCGAGTACTTCCGGGCGTTCACCGCTGTTCCACGCCGATCCTCCGTCCGCAAAGAATGCGACCTCCACTGGCACCGGCCCGTACATGCCGCTCTTCACACCGAACGGCCGCAAGAGCGGGAATCGGAACTCGACGTTGCCGACGAGCATGCGGCTGCCAAGCAATCGGTCGATCACCGGACACGTCGTGGTGCTCGTGCCGCTCACGACGCACTCGCTCGCGTTGACGCTCGTCGCGTCATAGCCGCGCACGAGCCACGGATACCCGATATAGAGCGGGAAGATTCGCTGGTCCTCCGCGCCGCTCCCATACCGTCCGTAGTGCATGACGCGCACAGCCAATGTATAGAACGACGCGGGCATGAAATATCGCCGGTAGTCCGCGAGCACGCCCGTGAACGTGAGCGTTCCAACAGTCGGAGACACCTCGAGACGCGACCGCTGTCCCTGAACGGGGCTCGTCGCGCCGAAGATCGAGGTGTCGAACACGTAGGCGGCCGATCCCGTGCCCAGCGACAACGTGTCGGCCAAAGGTGTGGTCTCAGTGGAGTTCTCGAACACGCGACCCGAGAGCCCCGAAAAAGACTGCGCCGTCACGACCTGATCGAACGAAACCTGACTCATGCCACCTTGAAATTCGATCCGTTGTGAGCGATTGAACGGGTACGACACGACACCCGAGGCGCTGCGCTCGGTTTGCCGGAAGACAAAGAGTTGATCGGTTTGGATGAGATCACCGTTTGGCTGACGGCTCAGGCTGCTTTGGAATCCGCTGCTCAAGTACGGGACCTGACCCCCAACCAGACCCCAATTCCAGCGATGAGCGAGGTTGAAATATCCGACCTGCGCTCCAATATCCTTCACGCTAGTGCTGCCACCGAGACCCGAATTGACCTGGAAGGCCGTGACGAGCTGATGGTTTCCGAGCTGGTCGGTGAAGGACAGCGCCAGCCCTCCGCCGAACGAGGTGCCGAACCGACTCACGCCGACACCGATCACCGGCTGCGCCACGCCTGCGATTGACAGCTTGGCCTTGTACGGCTCCACAGGGAGTTCCTGTGTTTCCGGCAGCCCGGACTGCGGCGTTGCGAGCAGCTCGGACACCTCGCTCTGCTTCCGGTCTGGAGGCGGCAACATCGCCGCATCAATCGGGAGATCCTGCCGCGGCCGTCCCACGGGCATGTCGAGCGCGAAGATGTCGTACTTCCCGTCCTCATACACGCTGAATGCCACAGTGCCCGTACGCGACGACACCGACAGGGCTGGGCTCGTGCTCGTGATGCCGCTCACGCCGGTGGCCAGCGTCGTCAACTGCGAAATGCCGCCGCTGCCGTCGCGCAGCGCGATTCGATAGAGGTTGGGCACGCCGTTTCGATCCGAAATGAAATACAGCGATTGGCCATCTGGCGACCATTGCGGGTTCAGATGTTTTCCCGTTGTGAATCCATCGACTTCCGTGATCGCGGCCGTCTCAGGGTCGATCAGCGCGAGGCGGTACGCACCAATTGCCAGTGACGTCAGGTCGGTCGTGAACCGGTCCGTCGAAAACGCGATCCGTTTTCCGTCAGGCGACCACGCAGGCTGAACGTCGGCAAACGCATCGTTGGTCAGGCGACGCAGCCTGTTGGCGTTCAGGTCGTACACGAAAAGATCGGTCAAACCCCGCTGCATGGCGCTAAAGGCAATGGCGTGTCCATCGGGCGCCCATGTGGGATTGAGAATCTCGTCCACGTCAGGCATCGGGATCTCGCGTTCAACCGATCCGCTCTGCGCGTCGAAGATCGCGAGCGCCGGACGCCCGGACGTCACGGTTCCCAGCGCAATGCGACGACTGGCACCATCCCAGGCGCCTGCGGAATAGATGAACTGAATGCTCGAATAGTGCGGATCGGTGGCGGTGCTCGTCAGCTTGCGGACGATCTTTCCAGTCGATGCGTCAGCGATGTACAGCTCCGTCGAGAAGAAGCTTTTCGTCGAGAGAAACGCCAGCCATTTTCCGTCGGGACTGAGGGATGGGCCGACGTTGAGCTCGGCGCCGATCTCCTTGCTGTGAATCAGCAGGCGACCGATCTCGGTACGCGGCGTCGCGACGGTGAGCACGGGAATATATGTCTTCAGGATGGACGCCTGCCAGTCGGCCGAGAGCTCTTTGGACGTGACGCCCAGAACGTCCTTGAACGCGCCCTCGACGTCACCGCCGCTCGCCGCATTCAACAACCGACCAACCGTCTCATCTCCCCAGCGTCCGCCCACGTACGCCCAGAACGCCTGGCCCCACCGATACGGGAAGTACTTCGGGTTGTCGAGATCCTTGATCGCCGGCAGTTTCTCTTCTCTCGCGGCATCGCGCAGCCACATCGCCGTATTCGCATCCACTGGGCCGATGGACAGGTACTCCGCCATGCCCTCGATGAACCATAACGGAAGCCGTTCGGCTCCGCTTCGGTTAGGGCCATCCTCAGGACCTGCCGTCATGTCGTACTGAAATGCATGAACGAGCTCGTGACCGATCACGTGATCGGTGTCGGCCAGTGGTCCGCCGAGCGGCAGCACGATTCGGCGTCGAATGCCCTCGGTGACGCCGCCGGTTCCCTCGCCGAGCTCGCCGCCAATCACGTTGGTCTGCTCGAAGTCGGTGTGCGACGCGTAGAGAATGAGCGGCTGCCGGCCGCGCAGCTGATGATCGAGCAATCGCGTGAGCCGGGCATGCCACCTCTCGGCCATCCGCGCCGCGATGTCGATGCCGGGCCGCTCGCTCGGGTAAAAGTAGATGTCGAAGTGCTCGGTCTTGAGCACCTGAAAATCAAACGATCGATAGTGGACCTTGTTGCGTCCGAAGTACTGTGCCGATGCGGGGGCCCCCAGGCCGCACACCACTATAAAGGCCAGGAGCACGACCGGGCTACGAAGGATCAGCCTTCTGGACATACGAACCTCTTCCGCGGACACGAGCGACACGATTCCCCGCCCCGTCGGCGAGTTGCAAGTGGCACACCAGTGGGGGGTGGGAATATGTAGGTCAAAGGGCAAAGGGCAAAGGGCAAAGGCGAGGGCAAAGGTCCGGGGCAGAGGGCAAAGGTAGAGGGCAAGGTAGAGGTCAAAGGTCAAAGGCAAGGGCAAAGGAAAGGGCAAAGGTACGCGTCACGTGCCCTCAGAAGCGTGCATGCGCTGGGATCGTGCCTGTTACAATCCGGCTGATCCATGGCTACCCCTGGGCGACCGGCGCTCGCTCCTGAGATCGATGAATTCCGGAATCAATTCGAACAGCTTTCCGCCGAAGCCGACACACTGACCGGCCCGCTCAGTGACGAGCAATTCACCTGGCGGCCCGCATCGGACGCCTGGTCGATCGCCGAATGTCTCGAGCACCTCAACGCGACCGCCCGCTTGTATCTGCCAGCCTTGGATGAAGGCATTGCCGACGCCATCA
>Ga0114129_10017833_pt1 | contig 10109 bp, 8 predicted proteins | sample RhiMetdeltSRZDD1_FD_80071 | JGI IMG/M metagenome (GOLD analysis project Ga0114129, IMG submission 80071) | Populus rhizosphere microbial communities from Tennessee, USA - Rhizosphere MetaG P. deltoides SRZDD1 (version 2) (version 2) | ecosystem: Host-associated > Plants > Roots > Rhizosphere >...
CAGGCGCCTGAGGATTAGGACAGGTGGTTGCAAATTTGTCCCCCAGGAAAACCCTGACTCACGCGCCCGTCCTGACGGAGGAGGTTGTGCGATACCTGGCGGTCCGGCCCGGCGGTCGTTATGTTGATTGTACTCTCGGCGCCGGCGGTCATTCCGCTGCGATTATGGAAGCGGCTTCGCCGGGAGGTTTGCTCCTAGGCTTGGATGCCGACCCGGGCGCCCTAGAAATCGCGGCGCCGGTGCTCGCCCGATTCGGAGACGGCGTCCAACTGGTGGAATCAAATTTTCGCGAGCTAGCGAGCGTGTGCGAGCGCTACGACTTCGTGCCGGTGCACGGCGTCCTATTCGACCTCGGCGTATCTTCAATGCAACTGGCCGACGAATCGAGAGGCTTCGGTTTCCAAATCGAAGCGCCGCTGGACATGCGTTTCGGTCCCTCTCAGACGCTCACGGCGGCCGACATTGTGAACGAATATGACGAAGAAGAGCTCGCGGACGTAATCTGGCGTTTCGGCGAGGACCCAGCCAGCCGCCGTATAGCGCGGACGATCGTCCGCGCTCGGCCGCTCGAAACGACCACTGAGTTGGCGACTGTCGTCTCCCGCGCAACGGGCGGGAAGCACGGCCGCCGCATACACCCAGCGACGCGGACCTTCCAGGCACTGCGCATCGCCGTGAACGACGAGCTAGGGGCGCTCAGGGAAGGGCTCGAGCAGGCGGTCGAGGTTCTCGGCGGCGACGGTCGCCTCGCGGTCATCTCGTTCCATTCGCTGGAGGACCGGATCGCGAAGCAGTTCATCGCCTTCGAATCGCGCGACTGCATCTGCCCGCCGGAGCGACCCGTTTGCACCTGCGGCCACAAGGCCCGCCTGAAAGCGGTGACGAAGAAAGCAGTCAGTCCGACGGCGGAAGAGGTCTCCGCCAATCCACGGAGCCGCAGCGCGCGCCTGCGTGCGGCGGAGAAGGTCTGATGGCTGCCGCCCGTCGACAGCCAGTGGCCGGAACGGGCATGCTGCGTTCACCCGCACTCCCCGTCGTTCTGATCCTTGCCGCCTGCGCGATCGGTATTACGGCGCTCCTCCCGCTCATCCAATCGAGCAGCGCAACGACCACAGCAGGCGACGTGCGCGCGCTGGAGACGCAACGGAATGACCAGCAAGCACGTCTACGCGCCCTGGAGCTCGAGATAGCGCAGCTCGGCAGCCTGAGCCGGATCGAGCAGGAGGCGGCCGCTCGCTTCAAGATGGGGCCGCCGAAGATCCTGAACTACATCACGGTCGACGCGCCGGCGCCGGAAGCCCGCAAGATTCCGGGCCGCTACCTTGCTGAAGAGCCTCGAAAGGATTCCGACAGCCCCTCTCTCTTCGAAGATATCGTGGACTGGCTGACGCCTTAAGAGCCGACGATGCGAGGACAAAAGCGGAGTACGACTTGGCGAGTCTGGACCGTAGTGGTGGCTATCGTGGCCGTCGCCGGAGTACTGATCGCCAGATTGGGACAGCTTCAGATCCTCGACCATCGGGAATACGCTGCGGAAGCCCGGCTGAGTCATGTAAGCGAGGATACCTTGTCCGGCCGCCGCGGCGCGCTCCTCGACCGCAATGGCTACCCGCTGGCGGGCAGCCAGGACTCGTTCGACCTCATGGTCGAGACGAAGGCTTGGTCGGACGCGAAAAACGCGGCCGAGGCAGCAGCAGCCCTGAGCCCGATCGCAGGCGTGCCTCCGGAGCAGATGGTGGCCAGCGTTTCCGGCAGCTCGATCTACGAGGTCCCAGTGACGCGCGGCCTGAGCTACGACCAGGCACAGGCAATCCGCAAACTGGGCCTGCCGGGAGTCCGGCTAATGGCGAGCAGCCGGCGGGTTTATCCGGAAGGCAACCTCGGCGCTCAACTGCTCGGCTTCGTGGGGCAAGACAATTCCGGGCTGACAGGCCTGGAGTCTGACCTGAACGACGTCCTCGGCGGCGCGAAGGGCACGCTCACGTATGAGCGCGACGGTCTTGGTAACCAGCTCGCGGTGGGCGAACGGCAAGAAGTGGCTGCGCAGCCCGGCGCCAACGTCGTCCTGACGATCGACCGCTATCTCCAGCGGCTCGCCGAGACCGAGCTCGACAAGACAATCGATAAGACCAAGGCCACGGGCGGTAGCGTCATCATGATCCAGCCCAAGACGGGCGAGGTACTCGCGATGGCGAGCAGACCGACGGCCGACGTAACGAAGCCGGACCTGAGCGACGACTCGAAGCTTGCTCTCTTCCGCAACAAGGCAATCACGGATACATACGAGCCGGGGTCAGTCTTCAAACTGGTGACAATGGCATGCGCACTGGACCTCGGGCTTGTCGGCCCCTACACGCCGTGGCACGACTTGGGCGTGTTCCGGGCGGACAACTGGACGATTCGCAATTGGGACTACTCGGCAAATGGAGACCAGAGCGTCACACAGATTCTGTCGAAGAGCCTCAATACGGGAGCCGCCTGGCTTGCCACCCTCGCCGGTCCGGAACAGTTTTATGCTTATGTCGATCGCTTCGGCTTCGGCAAATCCACCGGCTCCGGGCTGGGCGGCGAGGTGACCGGGCAGGTGCGAACGCCGGCCAGCGACCCCGGGAGCTGGCGGTCTGTGGACATGGCCACAAACAGCTTCGGGCAGGGCCTAAGCGCGACACCTTTACAGGTGCTGATGTCGGCAGCCGCGATCGCCAACGACGGCGTGATGATGAAGCCCAAGATAGTTAAGGAAATCGCTTATCCCGGCCACATCCAGACGATGGCGCCAGAAGCGGCCGGGCAAGTCATCAAGCCGGAGACGGCACGAAACCTGCGCGAGATGATGGGCGTTGTAGTTGACGGGATATCACCCACTCTTCTCGATGTGCAGGGCTACAAGGTCGGAGGAAAGACGGGAACAGCCAACCTGACCGTGGACGGCGGTGGATACAAGCCCGACGCCTACATCTCCTCGTTCCTCGGCATCGCCCCGCTCGACGACCCCGTCCTGGCCGTCCTAGTCAAGATCGACGAGCCCCAGGGGACCCCGTGGGGCACAGTGGTCGCCGCGCCGGCCTTCGAGCACATCGTCGAGGCCGCATTGCCGTATCTCAACATCCCGCCGACCGAGACGGCGCTTGTCTCGGAGCAGCGCTAGGAGTCATATGGGCGGCATCGAAATATCGGCCGTCTGGGATGGGCTCAAGGCCGTGCTCGTTGCCAGTGAAGGCCCCGCTGACCGTACTTTCCAGCGGGCCGCAATTGATTCACGGGAGGTGCGGGAAGGCGACCTCTTCTTCGCTCTCCGCGGTCAGCGAGAGGACGGACACGACTTCATCGCGCAGGCGATCGAAGCGGGCGCGTTGGGCGCCGTAATCGAAAGGCCGGTTGAGCGGCCAGAAGCAGCGGCCGTTTTCCATGTCAGCGATTCTCTGGATGCGCTCCAGCTACTCGCTTCATCGTGGCGAACGCAGCGCGCTGTCAAAGTGATCGCTGTCACAGGCAGCGTCGGCAAGACGACTTGCAAGGAATTGATCGCGTCTGTCCTCAGCAGGAAATACACCGTGCTCAAGAGCGAGGCCAACCTCAATACCGAGATCGGTATTCCGCTCACCCTTCTACAACTCAGGAACAAGCACGCGCGGGCCGTCCTCGAGTTCGGGATGTACGCTCGCGGTGACATTGCCACGCTCGCCCATATAGCAAGGCCGGCGAGCGGCGTCGTGACCAACGTCGGCCCCGTACACCTCGAGCGGCTCGGCTCGATAGGCGGGATAACGGCCGCCAAGGCAGAGCTGGTGGAGGCCTTGCCGGCCGACGGACTGGCGGTCCTGAACGGCGATGACGCCCGGACGGCGGCGATGGCAGCGCGCACACAGGCGCGGGTAACCTACTTCGGTTTGTCGGAGCAGTGCGATATCCGCGCAAGCGATATCATCAGCATGGGGCTTCAAGGGACTGAGTTCCGCATCATTCAGGCGGGCTCTACCGTGGACGTTCGGCTGCCTCTGCCCGGGAGGCATTACGTCTATCCGGCCCTCGCCGCCGCCGCGGTCGCGCTGGAGGAAGGGCTTACGCTGAGCGAAGTGGCAGATGCCCTCGCGGAAGTACGACCCGACCTGCGGAGCCGAATCCTGCCCGGCCCGAACGGCTCGACGGTCCTGGACGACAGCTACAACGCTAGCCCGGCCTCGATGCTCGCCGCGCTTGACCTGCTTTCGGACCTCCCGGGCCGCCGCATCGCCCTCCTCGGCGATATGCTCGAGCTGGGCGCAGCTGAAGAGGAAGGGCACCGGAGCGTGGGTGAGCGCTCCGCCACGGCGTGCCATCTGTTGCTCACAGTCGGCCGCTTGGCGTCATACATCGCAGACGCGGCACGGCGGGCCGGCACGACAGAAGTTCGCCACCTGAGCTCGGCCGGAGACGCGATTGAAGTACTAAGCAAAGAGTTGCGAGAGGGCGACCACGTACTGATCAAGGCCTCGCGGGCCATGGCGTTCGAAGAGGTGGTCTCGGCGCTGACAGAAACATGACACATGCATTGGTGCTGGGAGCAATAAGTCTGATGGTTACGGCGATTGCCGGCTATCCCGCGATCTGGTTGCTGCGCCGCCAGAATGTCAGCAAGGAAATCTACGAGTACCTGCGTGCGCCCGTCGCTGGCGCCGCAGGCGGCGCGCCGACCCTGGCTCCCGAGCGCCACGCCGCCAAGGCAGGAAGACCGACGATGGGCGGCATTTTCTTGCTTAGCGGCATTCTGGCGACCACGTTGGCCGGCGATCTCTTCGGCCGATACTCCATCGGCTTGCCGCTTCTGGTCATGGGCTCGCTGGCCCTCCTCGGAGGAATCGACGACTTCGGTTCGCTGCGAGGTCGCGAGCAATGGGCGCTCAACAAGCGCGTGAAACTTGTCGCGTTCATCGCGATCGGTGCCGCAACGGCCTACGCGCTGTACGACCTGTTCGATCTGCGACGTGTCCACATACCGTTCGCGGGATCGCACGATATCGCGGGCCTCTACCTGCCGCTCGCACTCGGCGTGATAGTTGTTACCGCAGGTGGCGTGGCTGTGACCGATGGGCTTGACGGCCTTGTCGCCGGCACCTCGGCCCTGGCGTTTGCGGCTTACGGTGCGATAGCGCTGCTGCAGGAGCAGACGTACCTCGGGGCCTTCTGCTTCACCGTCACGGGCGCCTCGCTCGGGTTCCTCTGGCACAACGCGCACCCGGCTTCGGTGTTCATGGGTGATATCGGCGCCCTCGCCCTCGGCGGCGGGCTTGCCGTGGTGGCGTTCATGACGGGCCAGTGGTTGCTTCTACCGCTTATCGGCATCGTCTTTCTAGTCGAGGGCGCGTCAAGCTACCTCCAGATCGGCTACTTCAAGCTAACAGGCGGCAAGCGAATCTTCCGCATGGCACCGCTGCATCATCATTTCGAGGAGCTGGGCTGGAGCGAGGTGCAGGTGGTACAGAGGTTCTGGATCGTCGGCGCACTGGGCGCGCTTATCGGCATCGTATTGGCGATGGAGGTGTAGATGGAGATCCGTCATCACCCACGCGACCTGGATTTCTCGGACAAACGAGTAACTGTTGTGGGACTGGGGATCGAAGGCGTTGATATCGCGCGCTATCTCTCCCGCCAAGGAGCGATGGTAACCATCTCCGACTCGAAGTCGCGCCAGAAGCTGAGCGAGCGTCTTCAGCAAGTCGACAATCTCGGCCTAAAGCTCGCCCTGGGGTCGAACCGTCCCGACGACATCGCGGAAGCAGAGGCAGTGTTTATCTCGCAGGGTGTCCCGCTGGACTTGCCCGGCATGGCGCGCGCCCGCGAGCGCGGCGTGCCTCTGCACTCGATGATGGGGCTCTTCATGGAGCTCTGCCCCGGACCCATCGCCGGCATCACCGGCTCGAGCGGGAAGACGACGACCACCGCGCTCGTCAGCGAGATGTTCGAGGCGGACGAGCGACCTGTGTTCGTCGGCGGCAACATCGGCGTGGGCCTGCTGGAGCACCTGTCGTCCGTGCGCGCCTACACCTGGGCGGTGCTCGAGATGAGCCACACGCAGCTCCAGCTCGTAGAGCGCAGCCCGCACGTCGCCGCCGTGCTCAATATCACGCCGAACCACCTCGACCACTTCTCATGGGAGGAATATCGGAAGCTGAAGGCGCGCATTATCCGCTTTCAGCAGGCATCGGACATCGCCGTCTTGGGCTTCGACGATTCCGAGGCGCGAGCGCTTGCGACGGACGTCAAGGGGCAGCTCCTTTGGTTCACTCTGGGAGATAGCCTGCCGGGCGATGGCGTATTCGTGAGTGACGGTTGGGCCGTGGTCCGCTTCGGCAAGCTGAACGAACGTCTCTTTCCGCTCGGGAGCGTGCGGCTACGTGGGCGTCACAATCAGGCGAACGCGGTTGCGGCCGCCGCAGTTGCCTTGGCGTGTGGCGTATCGTCGGAGGCGATCGCCTGCGCGGTGCGGACCTTCCGCGGAGTCCCGCACCGGCTCGAGTTGGTTGCCGAGGTCGATGGTGTCTCCTACTTCAACGATAGTATTGCGACGACCCCGGAGCGGGCGCTGGCAGGCATCCGCTCGTTCAGCGAGCCGACCGTGCTGCTTCTGGGCGGCCGCGACAAGAACCTTCCGCTGGAAGACCTCGCGACAGAAGCTACGCGCCGCTGCCGGGCCGTCGTCCTCTTCGGGGAATCCGCGGCCAAATTCGAGCGAGCGTTTCAAAAGACAGGCGCCGCTGCGGCCGTCGTCCGCCGGGTAGAAGGCCTGAGCGAAGCCGCTAAGGTGGCACGTCGTTTGGCACAGCCCGGAGACGTAGTACTCCTTTCGCCTGCCTGCACTAGCTATGACGCCTACGACAGCTTCGAGCAGCGCGGAGAGCATTTCCGAGCGCTCGTCGGGCAGATGATCAAGGAGGCCCAGCCATCGCTGCCCTAGACTTCCAGGGCGAGGACCGCCGGGCCGGCTTCTTGCGGGCCGGGCAGCCCGATTACCTGTTGCTCGTCGCGACAGCGATGCTGGTGATTACAGGCCTCCTGGCCGTCTACACATCGAGCTTCGCGGTTGGTTACCACGAATTCGGCAACACGAGCTACTTCGTCTCCCGTCAGGCCGTGTTCGCTCTGCTTGGAGTGGCAGCGCTCGTTCTGTTCATGCGCATGGACTACAACCGCCTGCGCGCCTGGAGCGTGCCGATGCTCCTGCTGGCGCTTCTGGGGCTGATAGCCGTCCTGCTGCCCGGCCCCGGCGTCGAGAGGAACGGAGCGGCGCGCTGGCTCGTCTTCGGGCCGATCTCAATTCAACCGAGCGAGTTCGCCAAGCTTGCAGTGATTGTCTACATCGCAGCGTGGCTGGCCAGCCGGGGCACGGACATCAACAAGTTCTCCCTGGGCTTCGTCCCTTTTGTCCTCCTTTTGGGCGTCGTCGGCGGGCTCGTCATCGCCGAGCCGGACATGGGAACGACGATCATCATCTTCTTGACCGCGAGCACCCTTTTCTTCGTCGCCGGCGCTCCGCTGAGCCATCTGGGGCTCCTCATCGCAGTCGGCGGAATCATCAGCTACGCCGTCATTCTGCAACGCGACTATCAACTGGACAGGCTGGCGATATTCGTAAGCCCCGAGTCGGACCCCCAGGGCGGCGGCTTTCAGATCGCCCAACTGCTCGTCGCACTCGGCAGCGGCGGCCCGCTCGGGCTCGGTTGGGGCGAAGGCAGGCAGAAGTTCTTTTACGTGCCGGGATCGCACACGGACGGCGTCTTCGCGATCCTTGGCGAAGAGATCGGTTTTCTCGGGCTCTTGGCGATTCTTGGTCTGTTCGCCTTCTTCATTTGGCGCTCCGTAATCGTCACGCTAAACTCGCGCGATCGGTTCTCGATGCTGCTCTGCATCGGCGTGATCAGCTGGATCGCTGGCCAGACGCTAATAAACATCGGCGGGATAACACGTACTATCCCACTGACCGGAGTCCCGATGCCGTTTTTGAGCTATGGCGGCTCCTCGCTGATCATGGTGATGGCAGCCGTGGGCGTGTTGCTCAGCGTGTCCCGATACAGCTCAAGCGAGCGGCTTCACGCATCCGGTCCCTCCCAAAAACGCCCAACACCCGCCCGCCCGCGCCGCCGAAAGCCGCCCGCGAGACGTGCGGCCTACGGCAGAGGCGCCGTGTGAAGCTGGCCTTGAGCGGCGGCGGCACCGGCGGCCACGTATACCCGGCGCTCAGTGTGGCCCGCGCGATCGAATGCGCTTTGCCACCCGGCGAGCGCCTCGATTCGCTATATCTGGGCTCGGGAAGCCCCGCCGAATCGGGCATCATGGGGCACGCCGGCATTCCGATGCGAAAAGTTCCCTCCGCGCCGATCCGCGGCCGCATGCCGTGGGAGATGGCTGCCAACGCGGTCAAGATCGGGATTGGCGTCACACAGGCACGCACGATCCTGCGAGATTTCAAGCCCCACGCCGTGCTCTCCACGGGGGGCTACGCCAGCTTCCCCGTCGCCCTCGCCGCGAGGGCCTGCCGGATTCCGCTGGCCGTCTACTTACCGGACCTGTACCCGGGATGGGCTGTGCGGGCAACCGCGCGGCTCGCCGGGCGCGTGACGGTAACGGCGGAGGAGAGCCTTCCCAGCCTTCCCGGTCGCGCGGGCGTCGTAACCGGCTACCCCGTTCGTCCAGAATTCTGGAGAGCCGACCGCACCGGTGGGCGTGAAAGGCTGGGGCTGGACCCTGAAGAGAAGGTTCTATTCGTGATCGGGGCCTCGCAGGGCGCGCACAGCATCAATCGGGCAATAGCGACGGAACTCTCGGGGCTACTCGAATTGTGTGAGGTTGTACACGTGAGCGGCCGGGCGGACGAGCAATGGCTGAACGAAATACGAGACGGCCTGCCTCCCGACCTGCGCGACCGCTATCACCTGTTCGGCTATCTGCACGAAGAGACTGCGTGGGCGATGGCGGCGGCCGACCTTGCTGTCTGCCGTTCAGGCGCTTCTACACTCGGCGAGTTGCCTGCCGTTGGTCTGCCTGCGATTCTCGTGCCCTATCGCTACGCCGGCGGCCATCAGAGGATGAACGCCCGCTATCTCCAGCGCCACGGAGCAGCCGTTATTCTCGAGGACGAGGAGATCGATGTCCTGCTGCCGCTCGCCGGCTCCCTGCTCCACGACCAGGCCCGGTTGAAGGCAATGCGAGAAGCCGCGCTTCGCCTGGCCCGCCCCGACGCCGCTCGGCGCATCGCTGAGCTGGTGCTCGAGCTGACGTTGGGAAGACAGCCGTGAACGAGACGCTCATCAGGGCGATCCCTCAACGCGTGCACCTCATAGGTGTGGGCGGCGTCCACATGTCAGGCATCGCCCAGATCCTCCGCCATCGCGGTCACACCGTCTCCGGCTCGGACCTCCACCTTTCCCCGCTGACCTCTCGCCTCGAAAGGCTCGGCGTTAGAATCCAGGCCGGCCACAACGCCGCGAACATCGACGAGGCTGAGCTCGTCGTCTACACCTCTGCCGCGCACGATGACAACCCGGAGCTGGTCGAGGCGAGGCGCCGAGGGATTGAGACGATCAAACGAGCCCCCATGATCGCGCGGCTCATGGAGGGCAAGCAGGTGATCGCCGTGGCCGGCAGCCACGGCAAGACGACAACCACGTCGCTGATCGCCTGGATGCTCGACCGCGCGGGCCTCAGCCCAACATACATGCTCGGCGGCGAGAGCATCGATCTCAGCGGCAACGCAGCGCCCGGCGAAGGAGACTATTTCGTCGTCGAGGCAGATGAGTTCGACGCAGCTTTCCTGAGCTACCGGCCTCACATCGCGGTCGTGACGAACATCGAGCCAGATCACCTCGACATCTACGGCTCATTCGAGAACCTGCGGGACGCCTTTCGCCGGTTTCTCTCTCAAGTCGACAATAACGGGTATATCGTCGCCTGCATGGACTCCCCTGACGTGCAGGCAGTTCTCCGCGAGGCCATAGGAGACGGCACGACATCCTCCCCCGTCCGCGTCGTCTCCTATGGCCTCAACACTCGTGCTGACTGGCAGGCAGGCAACATTTCGTCAATGGGTGTAGACAGATCATCTTTTATGATAGAATTCCGTCAAGAAGATTGGG
>Ga0114129_10017835_pt1 | contig 10109 bp, 7 predicted proteins | sample RhiMetdeltSRZDD1_FD_80071 | JGI IMG/M metagenome (GOLD analysis project Ga0114129, IMG submission 80071) | Populus rhizosphere microbial communities from Tennessee, USA - Rhizosphere MetaG P. deltoides SRZDD1 (version 2) (version 2) | ecosystem: Host-associated > Plants > Roots > Rhizosphere >...
CGGCGCCAATACGGACATTCTGGCTTATCAGATCGCAGTGGGCAGTAAAGTTACTGTCTATGTGAAAGAGATCCCCGGCGGGAATGTAAAAAACATCCCTATTTCAGGAACAAACCCAATTCTCTCTCCGAATGGGAAAATACTGGTCTATCAAACAACCGGCACGGAGTCCAATCCATTTCAACTTCATATTTGGGATATAACCACTAACAAGGAATCACCGAACCGGCTATCGGGTGAGAATCCAGTATTTTCGTCGGATGGGCAGGTCCTGGTCTACTACACTAAAGATCCCGAGACCGGCGAGGATTGGATCAACCTATGGGACATTGCCAGATCAGAAGGTCTGGGCGATCCCGTTCCCGGCACTTTCCTGGGTATCAGCTCCGATGAGAAGATATTGATTTACACAACATTTGACCCTGAAACGGGCGATTACCTCATTAATCAATGGGATGTTCCAAACGCCCGTCCGCAAGGTGAGAGCATCAGTTCCAGTAATTATTCGATCAGTGAAAACGGAGAGCTTCTGGCAGTTCAATCTTTTGACCAGAACACAGAAGTCTCATCCATTAAGATTCTTAGTACAGTCACGGGTGAGACGCTGGAAAGCAGCAGCCGCGAAGGGGAGCTTATAGCTCTCAACTACGACGGACGTTATTTGTTCTATCAGACAAAAGGGCCAAGTGGCAATAAGGACAACGTTGCTTTTATTAACCTGGGAGATACACGCTCTGGAATTAACATTGGCGATCCGATTGAGGGAGGACTGGTTGATAACGGTGGCAATGCATTCAGGGTTTTCGAGGCTGGGACTGTGTTGGCATTCGAAGTGCAAGATGAGGATGCAAATACTCAACTGGTTTTGATCGATACATCAAGCAATCAGCTGATAGATGTTATTGATGAGGCAGTCTATCGGGCTCAGACGAGCGATGGAGGAATTCTGGTCTATCAGGCTGGAAATGAAATTAACCTGTTGGATACAACCACGCAGTTGACGATTGGTCCGGCCATCAAAGGGGACTATCTGGGGATCAGCCCAGATGGCAAGTTCCTGGCTTCCCACAACGGAAGCGGCCTGGTTACATTCTGGGATCTGGCGAGGAGCTGGCCGCTTGGCTCGCCTGTGCAAAATGTTCCAGACGAAGTTTCGCGCGCGGTCCTGAGTCAGGATGGCTCAGCCCTGGCATGGATCGACGAAGATGGCCTGATGGTTTTAAGTGGGACGACGCGCGTCGGGCCATATAATGACCATCAAACTGGAATAATTTCCGGCTCATATCCTGCTTTTAGCCTCAACGGTGAGCTTTTGGCCGCGGGTGATTATGAGCCTCAAAACGTCACATTATGGGATTTGCAGACCGGTCAGCCAGTAGCGAGTGAATTTTCATGCTGCTGGCCTGCGCTGAGTCCGGATGGCAAGCTGTTGGCGATTGGCGACTTCAACACAGAAAACACCACTGTTTGGGATGTGGACAGTCAGGAACCAATCTGGGATGAACTTCCCGGCGTCTTCCCGGCTTTCAGCCCGGATGGCAAGCAGCTGGCGATTGGAAATCGCGGCAACAACACGACTGCATTTTGGGATGTGAATACTCGTGAGCCGGTCGGGGGTGAGCTTCCAGGTGTCTTCCCTGCCTTCAGCCCGGATGGCAGACTGGTGGCGGTTGGTGATTGGAATCCATCAGCTACCACCATTTGGGATGTGAATACGTACACACGGGTGGGAGATGAAATTCCTGGTGTCTTGCCTGCCTTCAGCTCGGACGGCAAGCTGTTGGCTGTCGGGGATTTTGACAGTCACAATACCATCCTGTGGGACGTGGACACCCGCCAGCCAGTAGGGAAGGAACTTTCCGATTACTACTTCCCGGCCTTCAGCCCGGATGGGAAGGTATTAACAGCCGGTAGCGAGAATACCCACCTGATCACTGTCTGGGGTATTGATGCGAAAACCAGGCTCACTGAGCCATCGAAAAAGTTCCGGCCCCTGCCAGAAGACTTTGTGCTCTCCTCTAACGGAGAGCATTTAGCATCCATTTTGCCGGACGATGTTGTCATCAGAGATCTGGATGCCAACACCAGCCGGCGTTTGGACTTCGGAGAGTATACAGGTCAATTGAACGGCCCCATCCATTTTTATGCGGATGACAGTCGCTTCGCGTCTATCGGCAGCGATGGCACACTGTTGACCTGGGATGTAGACTCCGGCAGGCTGACCGTGCCGGATGAAGAAAATCAACCGCCGCAACTGCAAGGAGATGCAATCAAAACGTTCAGTCCCACGGGAGACTATCTGGCTTATTTCAATGGGGCGGATATCAACATCTGGGATGTCAGGAACGGCAAACTATACTCCAGGCTCAAGGAGGCCGAGATTGAAGAGTCGCTTGGCGCGCTTGCCTTCAGCCCGGATGGGAAATGGCTAGTGTACAGTGATGGCCCCAGGGTTGTGTTGTGGGATACTCAGAACCAGAAAATGAGTGAAGATACGCTGTTGACCGAGGCGGTTGCCATAAACGAGTTGAACTTGATCACAGCTGATGATGAGGTCACGTATGTCGTTGCGACGGACGATGCCAATGTAACCCAAATCTGGGATTGGAAAAGTCGCACAAAGGTCGGCAATCCGATGCAGGATTTGAGTATCGTGGGTCTTGACACACAGAACCGCTTTGCATTCTACACTGACCCCAAGGGGCGCCTGGTCCAATGGCAGTGGGGCACGAATCTCACCAAGCTTTTATGTCCTTTAGTGAAGCGAAACTTTACCCAGGAGGAATGGACAAGGTATTTCCCAGACATGGAGTATCCAACGGATAATCTGACCTGTCCAGATTACCCAGTAGGAGAATGAGATCATATTCTAAACATAAGAAAACTTTGGAAACTTCAAGACTTCCGAAGTCTGCGTTTTTATACCAGCATCCTCACCGGATTTTCCAGGAACTCTGCCAGCTTCTGCATGAACTGGGCTGCCTCGGCCCCGTCGCTGACTCGGTGGTCAACGGAGACAGTCGCTTTCATGCGCCAGCCGGGTTTGACTTGACCGTTATCTACTACGGGTACTTCTCTTGCAGAGGAAATCGCTAATATCGCGGCTTCGGGCGGGTTGATGATGGCAATGAAGTCTTCGACGTCGTACATGCCGAGGTTGGATGTCGAGAACGTCGAGCCATCCACGTCATCGGGTTTAACCTTACCGTCACGAGCGCGTGCCGCCATGGTTTTGACTTCAGCGGAAATCTGCCGCAACATCTTTTGGTCGGTGTCTTTGACGACAACCGTCATCAAGCCGCCAGGGACGGTGACAGCCACTCCGACATTGACATGACCGAATTGGATCACTTCATTGCCTTTGATAGTGGCATTCAAGTTCGGAAATTGACGCAGGGTCAATGCCACGGCTTTGAGAATAAAATCATTGACGGACAGCTTTTCGTTATCGGGCAGATATTCGTTGGCTTGCTTGCGCATCGCCATGAGCGCATCCATTTTGTATTCATTTGTCACATAGAAATGGGGGATGCTTTGCTTGGATTCGACCAGGCGACGCCCAATGGCCTGGCGTAACTTTGTAGTTTGAATGACCTTGTCTTCTTGCGTGACGGCAACTTGCGCATAAGCAGTCGGGGCGGATGGGCGGCTGACGGCTGCGGGTTGGGAGAGCGCGGCTTCCACATCTTTGCGAACGACGCGGCCGCCAGGTCCCGTGCCTTGAACGTTGGCAAGATTGATGTTGTTATCTTTCGCAATCTTTTTAGCCAACGGACTGGCTTTGGCAGGGCCCGTCGCTTCAGCAGGAGGCGGGGAGGTTGTCGGTGCGGCCGGCTGTTGTGTGGGTGTAGGTGTCGGTGGAGCAGCGGCGGGTTGAGCAGGGGTCTCCTGCGGGGATGATACAGCCTTCGGCTGCGCCTGTTGCTCGGGCGTACCCTGACGGGCATCTGCGACAGCCTCCGCTTTTGCTTCTGGTTTCGCTTCCACTTTCTGCTTTCCATCTTCTTTCGCGGGCGCAGCCTCCACTTTTTCTCCTGCGGCACCTACCACAGCGATCGGCGCGTTGACGGGAACAACCGTGCCCTGGTCCACCATGTGTTGGAGCACAACGCCACTGGCCGGAGATTCGACCTCCACCGTGGCTTTATCGGTTTCGATTTCGGCGAGCACGTCGCCCTTGTTGATGTTTTCGCCAACCTGCTTCACCCAGCGGACCAACGTACCTTCCGCCATGTCAAACCCGAGTTTGGGCATGTTGATGGTTTCAGCCATTATTTCAACACCTCCTTTGCCGCGGCGATGATGTCGGGCACTTGTGGAAGCGCGGCTTGTTCGAGTGTGCGGTTATACGGAAGAGGGACTTCTTTTTGCGCCACGCGGAGGATGGGTGCGTCGATGTAATCGAAAGCTTCCTCGTAAATGCGGCTAGCAATTTCACTGCCAACGCCATACGACTTCCAGCCTTCTTCAACAACAATGGCACGATTTGTTTTCTGGAACGACTCCAAGACCGGTCCCATATCGAGCGGTCGCAGAGTGCGCAGGTCAACGATTTCGGCCTCGATGCCTTCTTTTGATAATTCCTCCGCGGCCTTCATCGAAAGTTCGAGACCTTTGCAATATGTGACGATGGTGAGGTCCTTACCTTCGCGTTGTACTTTGGATTGCCCGATCGGGATGAGAAATTCGCCATCTGGGACTTCGCCGCGCACCTGATACATAGTGGCGTGCTCGATGAACAAAATCGGATCATTCGACCGAATGGCCGATTTCAGCAATCCTTTGGCATCTTCCGGAGTCCCGGGGCTGACCACCTTGAGGCCGGGGAAGTGGGCAAAGATGGCATCGGGAGTCTGTGAGTGGGTGGCGCCAAGTTGACGTCCTCCACCGCCGACGGCCCGGATGACCATCGGCACTTTGAACTGCCCGCCGAACATGTAATGCAATTTTGGAGCCTGGTTGACGATGTAATCCATTGCAGAGAAAGCGAAGTTGATCGTCATAAGCTCTGCAATGGGGCGCTGACCGACCATCGCCGCCCCAATCGCTGCCCCAATAATTGCGTTTTCGGCTATGGGAGTATCTTTGATTCGGTCAGGACCATACTTGTCATAAAAACCTTTGGTGACGGCATACGTGCCGCCCCACACGCCGACCTCTTCACCGATGATAAAGACAGCGGGGTCTCGATCCATTTCCTCCATGAGGGCTTGCGAGATAGCCTCGCGCATTGTGATTTTTGCCATGTATAGTTCCTCTTCAAGAGCACAGAGACGAGATAATTAGGGAGTAGTCGTTTATGAAATACTATTCTCTGTTCGCTACTCTCTTTATTCTGTGTAAACGTCCGTGAACAATTCTTCGGCCGCGGGTTCGGGGGAGGTCTCCGCGAACTCAACCGCTTTGTTGACTTCCTCCTCCACGCGGGCTTCGATCTCATCCAGCGCTTTGCGGGTGGCAACTTTCTTTTCCAAAAGATATTTGTTGAAAATACCGATGGGGTCATTTTCCTGCCACTGTTTTACTTCTTCCGCCTTCCGATAGCGTTCCGGGTCGCCCATCGAATGACCGCGGAAACGATATGTGTCTACTTCGAGGAAGTATGGCTGGCTCTCCTTACGAACGTAATCCATCGCTGCCTGCGCGGCTTCATTAACTTGTATCACATCCATGCCGTTGACTTTCCCGTTCTTCATGCTGTAGCCTTCGGCTTTCTGGCGAATTTCTTTGACAGCCGAAGCACGTTCCACCGAGGTGCCCATGCCATACACATTATTTTCGCAAACCCACAACACGCGCAGCCCCCAGGTCTTGGCCAAATTCAGCGCTTCGTGGAAATAACCGATGTTGGTTGCACCGTCGCCAAACATACAAATCGTGATGTTATCATTTTTCGAATACTGGTCTCCAAGCGCCAGACCTGCGGCAATGGGGAGGTGACCGCCTACGATGGCATGCCCACCCCAGAAATTCTTCTCTACACTTGCCATGTGCATCGAGCCGCCCTTGCCCTTTGACATGCCCGTTGACTTACCCAGCAGCTCTGCCATTACTTGATCGGCAGAGATGCCGCAGTTAATGGCCACGCCGTGGTCACGATACGCGGTAATCACGCGATCACGGGGTTCGCGTGCTGCAATCAAACCCGTGGAGACAGCCTCCTGCCCGATATACAGATGCATGAAACCACCGATCTTGCCGGCTTGATACAACTCTGCACCGCGTTCTTCCACGCGGCGGATCAAAACCATTTGGTGATACAAATCTAGTAGTTGTTCCTTCTTCATTATCGCTCCGAAATTAAAATAATAGCGGGGTACAGGCAAAATAACATGGCGCTACAAGCGCCACGATGTGTTTTCTCTCTCCATGTACAAAATTATATCAGAGATTTTGTGTCGATTTTTGCATGAAACTCATCTGCTTTACAGTACAATAGGCCCGATAAGACCATTGCCCTCTTTTGAATCCATTCATTACTTTTCCAGGAGCTACCCTTGATTGGTTATGTCTTCATGAGCTACAGCCGCAAAGATGAGGAGATCATGCGGTATATCGCCAAATTCCTCCGTACTCAGGGACTTAAGGTGTGGGTGGATAACGAAAAACTCATTCCTGGAACGCCCATCTGGGAGGATGAAGTTGAAAAGGCGATCAAGGGCGCGGCTGCGATCCTGGTCATCCTCTCGCCCGAATCGAAAAACTCTGAGTGGGTGCGGCGGGAAACCAGCTTGGCTGACCAGCACCACAAGCGGGTTTTTCCGGTCCTGGTCAGCGGTGACGAAAACTCATCCATTACTCTTCGCTTGATCAATCGTCAATATGTGGATATCCGTGAAAACCGGGACAAAGGCCTGAAATCACTGAGTGACGCCCTGTCATTCTACATCAACGAACTGATTCTCCAACAACAGAGAGCTGCTGAAGAAATGCAAAAAGCTTCCGCGGCGCGGTCGGAGATGGAAACTGCGAATCTATCAAGACAGAGCGTCTCGAACAAAAAAGCGCCCAGCTCATCCCCTGAAAAGGCGCCGCTGGAACAAACGGAAAACCAAATCGAAGTGCCAGCGCGCGGGAATATTTTTGGCTGGTTGAGTGGAGCCAAGGGCGAAGCCAAACGTCTCATATCGCAGCTCGCAGATTCGACGAGACGGGATCAGGCCGCGCGGGACCTGATAGGGCTAGGCGCCGACGCCGTGCCGCCGCTACTCGACGCGCTTGAGACCAAAGACCAAGCCCTGCTCCCCATATATGAGCAGGTGCTTGCTCGCATCCCTTCTGCCTCGCCGGAGCTCATAAAGACTCTATCCACTGCGCATCCCATCCTCCGGGCGCGGGCTGCGGATGTGTTTTCCATCAGCAAAGATAAGGTTGCAGTACCGGCGTTGCTAAAGTCCTTGCAAGGAGAATTCTTTACGGTCCGGGCACGCGCTGCGCTGGCCCTTGGGAAAATTGGCGACCCAAAAGCCAAACAACCATTGCTGGCTGCCCTCAAGGACCGCGAGGATCAAGTCCGTATTGCCGCCTGCCTCGCCCTGGGATTGTTCAAAGACCCTTCCATGTTTGATGAGATCACCAATGTTCTGCTCGATGATCCGAAGATTGAAGTTCGTCAAGCTGCGGCTAGGGCCCTGGGTCATACAGCACATCCATCTGCGCTGCCTTATCTTCTGGAGGCGTTACATGATTCCTATTGGTGGTTTGAAAGAGAATACGCAGCCGGAGATCTGTTGAACGCCATTGAGAGGATGGGGAAGATCGCGGTTGAGCCACTGATCGAATCGTTACAGGATAAGGAGGGCACCGTCCGAAAGTTCGCCGCGGGACTGCTTGGCAGAATTGGTGACACACGGGCCATCGAGCCCCTGAGCATGGCACTCTACGACTTACACCATGAGGTGGGTAAGACTGCCGCAGAGGCGCTGGCAAAATTTGGTCCGACCAGTTTCGATGTGCTGGTGGAGGCGTTAAGACATCCTGAGATGTGGATTCGGATCCACTCCGTCCAGGCGCTGGCGAAAGTCAAGGATGCACGAGTAACATCCTTGTTGCTTGAAATGTTGGATGACCCGGAACGCGAGGTCAAGCGACATGTTATTGAAGCCTTGGGCGATCTGAAAGATGCCAGCGCACTTTCCGCCTTGCAATCTATTATGGCGAACCGTGCCGACCGCGAATTTCATGCGCTGGCGAAAGAAGCAATAGCCAAAATCTCATAGTCGCAACGATAAAATGCTTGCGGAGGAGCATTCATGAAGCGCATTCATCTTCTGCTCGGTATTCAATCTATGTTGGCGGTTCTGGTCTCCATCAATCGACTCAGCACGTTGACGCTTGGTTATGTGCTGCCGAACGAATTCTTGCGCTGGGTGGATTTCAATAATATGCTGGTCATCCCATTGATCAGCCTGGTGGCAACCTATCTCCTCAAGAAGTCCATTGAATACAACTCACCCGAGCGTGAAGGCCAGACGCACATGGCCTGGAATTTGGTCTTTATCGTTGGTCTTTATCTCACCGCCGCGAGTTATGGTGATCACGAAGTGACGAACTATTTGCATACGCGATTCTGTTTGAATGACAGCGCCAGCGACCTGTGTCGCATCGTCATCTTCAATGACGACGAATTCAGCCATTGGGTGTTCTTTACAGGCTTTATCCTGGTCAATGTAGCGATCCTGTTTTTGCAGAATTTATTTCCATATCAGGGGAAGCTTTCCGGCGGAGATGTCGGTCTGCTCTTGCTAAATTCCCTATTTTTGGGAGCCGGGGTCCTGGCAAATCTCGGTTTCGAAGAAATCGGGCTGGACCTGTACGTTGTCGCGTTGCTTGCAATGGTTTCTGCGTATCTTCTCTGGAAGCGTGGCAAACAGCCAATGTTCATTTATTACACCGCCGCCTATTGGCTGGGTCTGATTGGCAGTTTGATCGCACAGGCAATGCGATAAAGGAGCACCGTATGCCAGTTGCGACTATTCTCAAAAACGCGACGGATGAACGATTGGGTTTGGCGGTATTCGAAAACTTATATGATCTGTTCCGCGCGATGGCAGACACTTTGCCAGATAGCCAATTGGTTGAGCAGGAAGGATTTTCACGGCATCTCACTTTCCTACCAACCCGATGTTCAAAGGTGTATGGAACACTCACCTTTCAGAACAAGGCGCGGACTCGGCGATTGATGGGACGATTGCCTGGTTTAAGGAACAAAACGCACCTTACTTCTTTTGGTGGACAGGCGGAAATACATCTCCTTCTGATCTCGAGTCACGGCTAGCCCAACACGGCATGATCTCGATGGCGGAACAAACGCGGGAATCGGCGCGGCGATTACACTCAGGCCGTTGCTCGATGCACGTGAGCATGGCTATAACTATGCGGCCCTCTTCTCGACGGAGATGGGCAAGTCTGTCTACCAGCGGATTGGTTTTCGCATGACCGATGTGAGAATCAACCGATATTTGTGGCGGAAAACATAGTCGAGGCGCGGCGTATCATCTCTTATAGCTGAGTGTTATGATGAATGTGAATTTTCTATGACAAGGAGTTGACATGGATTACTTACGAGAAACGCTTCGTTTGCTCCACATCGTTGGCGGAATGTATTGGTTCGGCGCGGTGATGGCAATGTATTTTTTTATTACGCCCACAGTCGCCGCCACGGGCGAGGCTGGTCAGCAATTCATGAGGTATCTGGGGGCCAGATCTGGTTTTAGCAACTCCATTTTGCGGGCGGCAATCGGTACGGCTCTTGCAGGTGCCTGGCTGTTTTGGATTGATTCAAGTGGTTTTCAGTCCGACTGGATGAAGTCTTCGGCTGGCATCGGGTTCAGTATTGGGGCATTTTTCGGAGCCGTTGCGCTGGTCTTCGGGATCATTGTAAATCGCACGTTTGCCGCGCTCGGTCAACTCGGTGCGCAAATTCAGGGACAACCGACCGCGGAACAGTTGGCACAGATCCAAACGCTGCAAAAGCGGAGCGGGTCAGCAATGCGGCATACGGTCTATACTCTGATCGCCGCCGCGATATTTATGGCGATTGCTCGGTTCCTGGTTTTCTAGCTTCACTGCGCTCTGGCAGGGGCTTAGCCCCTGCCAGAACAAACCAG
>Ga0114129_10017836_pt1 | contig 10109 bp, 12 predicted proteins | sample RhiMetdeltSRZDD1_FD_80071 | JGI IMG/M metagenome (GOLD analysis project Ga0114129, IMG submission 80071) | Populus rhizosphere microbial communities from Tennessee, USA - Rhizosphere MetaG P. deltoides SRZDD1 (version 2) (version 2) | ecosystem: Host-associated > Plants > Roots > Rhizosphere >...
GTCAATCCAGTCTGCCATCTCCACCCGCAGCGTCGCAGCATTGGAATAAGCATCAAGGATTGTGACATCGGCAATGCGTTTGTCTACCGGATCAACAGTTTGCTTGCCTCGGACAATCTGCACAAGTTCCATCGCGCTCATCTGGCCGAGGCGATCCTGCCCGGTTGCTTTATCTTTGGTTACGATTCGCTTGGCAAGATGGGGATGCAAGCTGCGCTCCGTTTGATCGGGCGCGGCGTTGTACCATCCTTCGGCGTAATCCAGGGCTGCCTGCTGAATCGCCTCGCGGTCAGCATCTGATAGTGTTACAGAAATTTCTGCTGCGGTCATTGGAATAGCTCCAGGTGATAAATTGCCGAACTGAAATCAGTGTATTAGACTAAGGTACTGGATGTCTAGTACGCACTTTGACGTGATATACACACCTTCGAGTATCTTGCTATCGAGAGGATAGTGATGTGGATTATCCACCTAGTGTGATGGACGAAACCTGCGCCGCACGTCAGGTGCTCGATTTGATTGCCGACAAGTGGACGGTGCTGATTGTCTACGCACTTAGCAGTGAGACTCGCCGCTACAACGAGTTGAAGCGGATGATCGGCGGGGTAACGAATAAGATGCTCACGCAGACGCTGCGTCGATTAGAGGCGCGGGGAATCCTTCACCGCGAAGTGTACCCGGAGATTCCGCCCCGCGTTGAGTACAGCCTTACGCCGCTCGGAAAGAGCCTTGCCGAACTGGTCTACGGGTTGATTGAGTGGTCGGAGTTGAATTTGTGCGGGTTGAAATCGGAGCATGAGGTTGTGAGGATCGAAGAGATGGCGGAAGCATAAGCTAACTTGTGGCTTCCTTCGGAAAAAGATCGTCTACAGGCATCGACCAGCCGGGGACGGCAGGCTCGGCTTCCGCCATCTCGCCGCGCTTATAGATCGTCGGGTTATCGGAATCGCTGGCACGGTAAACCCACACCACATCTTCATGCAGCAGGTCTACATCCCAAACTACTTTCGTTCCGGCAGCAAAGTAGTCCGCGCGCTTTTGAGCCATCCGTCGTTCAGCAGCAGGCCCATAATCGTTCTCGCTGCGCACTTCAACAGCGAAGACAGGTGCTTCAGGAAACCCCTTCATGCCCCCTCTCGGCCCAGTATAGTAGGCAGCATCCGGGCTAAATGATTGACGATTTGGCAGATCAACCAGAAATATCTTGTTGTCGCTAACAGCACGGCCTATACCGGAACGTCTGACGTGTTCTCGAAGGGAAGAATAGGTTTCATCACCAGCATAACCCGGCTCATCGCCTGTGGGACTCTTGTGTACAATTTCTCCGTTGATGATTTCGGCTTTACCCGGAGTATCCATAAGCTCATCAATCAGCGTCTTATCCCGTGAAACCATTTCAGTTACCTCGCCACTGTAATATCGACACTTCTATTATACGGTATTCAGAATCAAGCAGCCCCAATCTTGTTCGATCAGGGCTTGCCAGTATATCGACTTTAATTAGGGATGGATTCTTACCACTCTCGCGGCTGCTGCTTGCTGGCCCCCGGATTCCCCCCACCTCGCAGGATGCGCTTGGCGCGGGCGACATCGGCTTCATACTTCAAGAGAACTGTAAGGGTATTTTCCAGCGTCTCGCGGTCGAGGGTGTTGGCGTTGAGGGTCACAAGCGCGCGCGCCCAATCAAGAGTCTCGCTCACGGAAGGATTCTTCTTCAAATCCATCTTGCGCAGATTCTGCACGGCCTCGACAGCCTGCCGCGCCAGATCGGGGGCTAGCTCCGGCACTTTGATCTGGACGATCTTCAACTCTTCGCTGACGGTAGGGTAATCAATGTAGATATACAGGCAGCGCCGCTTGAGCGCTTCGCTGAGTTCGCGGGTGTTGTTGCTGGTGAGGAATACCGTCGGCTGCTGCCGCGCGGTAATCGTGCCGATTTCGGGGATACTCACCTGAAAATCGCTGAGGATTTCAAGCAGGAATGCCTCGAATTCTGCATCGGAGCGGTCGATCTCGTCGATCAGCAGAACGACCGGGCGATCACTGTTGATAGCGCGCAGGAGCGGTCGGGCCAATAGGAAGCGATCAGAGAAGAACACATCTTCTTCCGCCGCCAGCTTATCCGCCGCATCACTGAGCGAGCCAGAACTGGCGAGCAGATCGGCCAGCTTATCCCGCAGAAGCTGGGTGTAGAGCATCTGCTTGGCATATTCCCATTCGTAAAGAGCTTTCCCTTCGTCCAAGCCCTCGTAGCATTGAAGTCGTATAAGATCGAGACCACTGGCCCTTGCTACTGCCTTTGCTAACTCGGTCTTGCCGACCCCGGCGGGGCCTTCCATGAGGAGGGGTTTGCAGAGCTTCTCTGCAAGGTAGACTGCCGTAGAAATTTCATCACTGGCAATATACTGTTCCGACCCTAAACAATCCTTTACCATCTCTACCGATTCAAACATGAGTCCATCTCCACTTGCACTGCTGATTGAGCTTCCGGCCACCAAAGGCAGAAATCCATGAGGGGAGTCTATCGCCCGACCGTAAGAGGCACAACAGAGGTACTCCCAAAGGGAGCTACACTTTCGGATAGTTTTTTGCGAACTTGCGCTTGATTGAGGGCACAAGCACTATGATCGTACCACAAGTTATCCAGTAGTCTGTAGGTAATTAGTCGGTAACCGCCTCGATCTTATGAACTTCCATGAGGCAAACACCTTCCGTAATCAACATTTCGCCGGAAATACGCGCCTTCTGTTCCACCCCGATTACCGTTCCATCATCGGTTTTGATCTTGACATCTTCATTTGAGTAATCGTCTGGCAGTTCGGCAAGCTGATTCTTTCCGTTGCCCTCAAGCAAATCGGCAGAAAACTTATTCTCAGACCCCACTGACTCTAGAAAATCGAAGCTGCATCGGTAATCGCCGCCGGTATCGGAGCAGAAGACCGATATACCGGGGTCAAAGTAGCCGACTGTCGAAAGCTGTTTATGGTCATTTTCAAGTTTGCATACGTCTGCGAATGAGACAGGTGTTGCCGTTTTTGCGGCGCAGGCCGCGAGCATAAGGGAAATCAGAGCAACGATAAAACCAGTAATGGTGCGTTTCTGCATGAAACTCTCCTCGTTAGGTAATCAGTCGATATTAAACGTCGGTTGTGCGCGGGAGTCAAGCTTGTATCAGCAGATCGGTATCAGAGTGCTATTGTTCAGGTCTGCACTTCATCATATAACGAGACTGAAGGCAACAGTTATCCTTTCAATTGCATGATCGCACCCCTTCCTCACCGCCTCCGCTTTGCCCCCAGAGTGGAGGCGGTCCCTTGTGTACGCAAAACTAATATTCGCCGCCTATACTCGGATCATGTGACATCAAGGATGACACCGGAGAGGATGAACATGGATCACGAGAACCTGGAACCGGATTATCTCCCAACTGATCCGGGCGGCGATGACAATAAAGCCGAGACACTTGATTATGCCATTCATGATGATTTGGAAGATGAACCCCGCCTTGCAATGGACAGCCTTGAAGATTGGGCGGAACGTGTGGAATTTGCCAGCCTGATCGACCAGCTAAAAGGGTCTACATCGCCGGATGAAGCCAGCGACGCAGCCAACTTCCTGCGCGAGCGAAACTGGCTGCTGGATGGGACGATGAAGGGACTCTCGCTGCAAGGGGCTGATCTGCGCGGAGTCGATTTCAGCGCGGCGATTCTGCTCGACGCCGATCTCGACGAAGTTGATCTTGCCTTCGCCAACTTACAAGATGCCGATCTAGAAGGGGCCAGCCTGCGCGATGCCAACCTTGAAGGCGCGATGTTGAATGGTGCGAACTTCGCCGGGGCCGATTTGATGGGGGCAAATTTCAAGCGGGCGAGTCTGCGTGGCGCAAACCTCGAAGAAGCAGACGTGACAATGGAGCAGCTTGCTATGGCAGAATCGCTGGAAGATGCGATCTTGCCGGATGGTACTCAGTGGGATCACGAGCCTTGATGAAATCTTGAGACGATTGCGCCTCACTCTAAATCACGCCAGCCTGTAAATCTCCACGCCGGACTCGTGGCCCCGCACATTGACCACACCGAGGCAATCTACCGTTTCGCCCCAGGGTTCGATGGATCGCCATACTTCGCCGGATGCCAGCGCATGCGATCCATACTGCTTGTTCAACTGCTCAATGCGCGAGGCGATATTCACCACATCGCCAATGATGGTGTACTCTTTCCGCACTGCCGATCCGACCGTGCCTGTCACAGCGTTGCCTGCGTGGACGCCAATCCCAATCTCGGTGGGCGGGAGTACATTCGTGCCGGAGACTTGATCGACGTGGCGCACGATCTCCATTGCCGCTTGGACGGCATTACGGCTTGGATTGCCCTCGGCAAGCGGCGCACCGAACACGGCCATGAAGCCATCGCCCAGAAACTTATTGATAATCCCATGATGCTGGTTGACGATCTCGATGAGCGGAGCGAATAAGGTATTCAGGTACGCTACGACCTCCTGCGGATCGCGGTGCTCGCAGAAGGCGGTGAAGTTGCGAATATCGAGGAACATCACACACACGGGGCGGATTTCGCCATCAGCATCCGTATCGACTGCCAACAGCCGATCTACGACGGCAGGTGTGACGTGCTGCCCAAACAAACCCACGATACGGTTCCGGTCTTCGATGGCGCGCAGCGAGTTCACCGCGCGCTGCCGGATTTCCCGTGTCACCAGCCCGGTAACAACTGCCGTCATCAGAATAACCGCAGCTTTACCAATGTGGAACAAAGGGTTGATCAACAGTGTGGGCGCAGTGCCCGGATTCACGTTCCGCAGCAGCAGCCACGCCATTGTCAGGTACTCGGCGGCAGCGACAATCCCGATAAAGACAGACAACGCGAAATCGACGCGCAGCGCTGAGAGAATGATAAACACGGCGTACAAGAATACTGGCGGGATTTCGAGGGCGTAAATAGGGCCGAAGATCGGGAGAGTCAGATACACGATGAAGGTTGGCAGGCTGGCTTCTATGAATCCGCTTGCATAGAGCAGAAGCGGCGGCAGGGTGCGCCTTTCTCGAATCAGCCGCCCGGTATAAAGCATCATCAAAAGGGCGTATGAGATTCCGGCAACGAACAGCCCCAGAATTTGTGGGGCGGGGAACTGATTGTTGAAAACCTGCATTACGAAAGGAGGGTGGAGTATCGTAAGGACGACGAATCCCGTTAAGACGACCACTTGCATTCCTAACAGAATCCGCGCTCGGTGATGCTCGCCCCGCACCATATCCTCAGCCAGCGCATGGTCGAAAACATGCTCCGCCCGTGTGTCTGCGCCCCACACTGAGTGTTTCCCGGTCATTCCCATTTTGCTCCTTGCTTTGTCCGTCGCCCATTGCGCACATCATAGCATGAAACAGGCGAGTCTTATACAACTTTGGTTTCAGTGCCACGTATACATTTACGAGATTTACTTGAATATCGAAGGAGCTTATTGTGTCACTGTTTCGCGCACTTTTGTGTATCGTCTTTCCTCCACTGGCTGTGCTGGATCGCGGCTGCGGTACGCTGGTAATCGTTACGCTGCTGACCATCGCCGGGTGGATTCCGGGGGCAATCGCCGCGCTGCTTCTGAACTATCAGGCGGCGCAGATTCAGAGGGTTGCGTACCGCTAATCCTCTTATCAACACGAAGATGTAAGGGGCGATACTGAGTATCGCCTCTGTGCTTTTACCAGTACGGGATGGCAGGTATTTCTAACCTCGCTATACTTCCCACGACCATTCTATGGGGAGATACCTGACCTTGAGATTGTTGCAAAAATTGCATCGTGTTGCAGGGATGTTCACTGTTATGTTGACGGGAGTGCTGATCTCAGCGTGTGGAGTCTCAGCATCAGGTTCAGTTCCCACCCTACCGAGCGTGACGTGGACACCCTACGTGCTGCAGATCACCGCCACGCCGGAGCTGACAGTAACAGAGCCAAGTTCCGTTCCTACTTTGGGAGGTCCGACGTGGACACCCTATGTCGTAGAAATCTCCGCGACACCAGAGCCAAGCCCAACCCCGACTGCGACCATTACGCTAACACCTGCTGGTACGCCGACCCCCCGGCTCGGAGAGAATCTGCTGGCGAATCCCGGTTTCGAGGGGACAGGCCATAAGGAGAAGGCCGATAACATCATCGTTGCCGATGAATGGAAAGCCTTCTATTGCGCCAAGCCATTTCGAGACTCATCGTGTTCGGCCTCAGCGTACGCGGGGATACTCTCCGGCAACCCCAACGGTCTGGCGATGGATCGTCCGGTCTACTTCCCGAACACAACACGAGGCCGCAGACATGGGAGCGCGTCCGCACAGATGTGGGCCTGCCCCTATCATGTGTGTCGCGGGGGCGTGTATCAGACGTTCCACACTACTCCGGGCCAAGTGTGCGAGGCGAGCGTGTGGGTGCAATCATACAGCGCTGCCGTCGATAGCGGGATCAAACCGCCTGCGCTGCCTATCTCTGCACTCAAAACTGCTGACGATAAACGCGCCTCAACCTGGTACTTACGAGTAGACCCTACCGGAGGGCATGATCCCTGGGGCGGTGTGGTCGAGGTCAGCCGACCCTTCGGATACGACGATGGCATATATGACCGTTTCGCACGGATCACGATGACTTTCACCGCCACGAGCGACCACGCGACCTTGTTCGTCGAGAACATGCGGCTGTGGCCCCTGCTCTTTAACGAAAGTTACATTGACGATGCGGTCGTCGCCTGCCGCAATGCGGCTCCCGATGAGGTTGTACAAGATGCTGCGGCGAGATTCAGCATCGGATCATTTACGACCATAGCACGACATCTGCCCTGGCCCGGCAGTATGCTTGGACATTTCCTACAAGTCGGCAATGAGTGGTGGACTTATTATGGTGCGGAGGGGGGGATACGTCGGGCGTTTAGCTCGGATGGGATGCAGTGGGTTGAGGATACTTCACCTGTGCTCGGTCCGGGTGCGCCTAGTTCGTGGGATGCGGCTGAGGTTCTTCACCCGTCAGTTATTTATGATTCCACAAGCGGCCAGTTCCAGATGTGGTATCTCGGCACGCGCAAAAGCGGTGATCTCAATGTGATTGGGGTCGGCTATGCGACAAGTTCCGATGGCCTGCATTTTGAACACTCCAGCCCTAACCCGGTGATCACCTCCGGCGCGCCCGGTTCGTGGAGCGATGAGCGCATCGATGGCCCTACAGTAATCAAGGTTGGGGATCAATACAGGCTTTATCTGGCAGGTTCCCAGCTACAACCTGATTTGATCCGGCAGGTGGGCTGCTTTACCAGCCCCGATGGACTTGACTGGACGCCATGTCTCGGCAACCCAATCCTACGTCCGAGGCCAGACCTCGCGCCCTTTGAAGGTAAGGAGGTTGAGAAAGTCAGCTTCGTCATTCATGACGGCGTTTACTTGATGGCCTATACAGGGTATCTTGGGCCGCAGGGCAGCACCTGGGAAATAGGGTTGGCTGCATCGCTGGATGGGCTGCATTGGCAGCGACTTTCCAGCAATCCGATCATTTCACTGGGTGACGAGTTCCAAGCCACATTCGACCCGGTGCTCATCTACGATGAGCCACAGGGGTTACTCCTCCTCTATTTTGAAGAAGGCCAGGGCGAGTTCAGCGTGATGGCCGCGCCGATAGAGTGGAAGTAGCACTTCAGCAAGTCAGCATTTCAGCCATCAGCCTTCGGCGCACGCCGCCGAATCTTGCCGTCGATGAAGGCATGGGTATCGTGAGTCTTTGCGGCGTTCTTGTCCATGACGGTATATAGCTGGCGGATCATGTGGTCGGGATCGATGTCGGCGGCGTAACACAAGCCGATAATCGTAACGATCACATCCGCCGCTTCCTCGGCCATATGATGCTTATCCTGCCCCAACTGCACCGCTTCGATGAACTCGTGGACTTCTTCGAGGAACACTTTTTCCATATCCTCAGGGATAGGTTTGATGCCAAACCGCTCGTAGAATTCGAGGGTTGAGCGGATGAGATCGCGCAGAGGGTCGCGGTAAATCTGCGGATCAGACATGGTGTCGGGCAAGAGGGTCTCCTGATGGGAAGTAGTCAGTATTCAGTTGTCAGTAATAGCAAGAGAGGCGCATCAAGCAATGTGCCTCTCCAATTATATCCTCTGTGATTCAATTTGCCGTCGAGCGATTACTCGACTTACCCCAGCAGAACGCGCCAGCCACCGAGTAAGCAAATCCACAGCAGCGCGCCGTCTGCGCTAAGCAGCAGAGCTAGCCCCATCACACGGACAATGCGCGCCAGCAGCCCATCGGGGCCGCGTTCCAGGCGCTTGACGATCAGTGAGGCGAACAAGAAGCAGACTAGAAACGCCGCAATGAACGCCATGCCGAACACGGTCAGGAAGATGGCGGCGAACGCTCCCACGAAGCCAATCCCGAAAGCCACAAAGCCAGTGATGCACATCGCCAACAGAGGACCGATCATGAGGCCCCAACTAAACGCGACCTTATCGGCGATCAGGTATCCCATGCCGAAGGCCATGCCGAACGCCGCCACCATGACGATCAGCCCTGCCTGCCCGAAGGTGGTCGGCACAGTGACGATTTTCATCATGTCGAGGCCAGTGATAAACGCCGTCCCGAAGGCAACCCCAAATGCGATGCCGAATACCATGATGAACGCGCCATCGAACACCGGGCCAAACACCGAGCGCCATTCGAAGGGATCGGGTGCTTCCTGAATGCCGAGCGCGACCGTCATGCCCCAGCCGACCAGAATGCCGATGATGATCAGCCAGATCGGGACGAGGCGGCTTTGGGTGGGCAGCGCACCCACTCCAATCGCCAGCACCGGGATCATCAGAGGAATCCACAGCAGCGTGCTTGACAGCCATGTGCCAATGCCCCTAGCTGAGTCCTTGCCGTGACGGGACCGGTAGCGATCTAGCTGCTTCGGCGCGAAGAACACCCAGAACAGCAGCCGTAGGTGATCAAGTGGATTCCAGATGTGCAGGGCGTCGGGGCGGGATTCTCGGACGGTGCTCATGGGGCCTCCTGTGGATCAAAGGGACTTAACCAGTGTAACCATATTACTGCAATTGAGGCCAAATTGGTTCAAGCAAGCTAGAAAGCAGGAGAGCAGAAAAGCGCAGGCGCTACCGTTCAGCGTCTTTTAAGCGGAGCTTAATCAGATGATAAACGGGGGTTAAAAGTCACACTTTACCATTAGAATACATGAGTCATTTACTGGAACAAGGAGGGATTTTGCTTTCTACTGTAGCCAAACTCGAAGGTCAACCTGTGATTGTTGTGACACTTGCACAATCGATCTTATCACCGCTTAACCAATCGGAGTTCTATGCCGTCGCTAACCGCCTCGACGAAGTGCTCAGTGAATGTGTTGGTAACATTTTGTGTGCAGTCGATGTGCGCAGCGCCAACATTCGATCCGGCGAGCGTATCCTCGCTCTATTGGACACGCTGCGGGTACGGGCCCGCTATCGCTTCACCCCCTGCGGGGCGCTGATCGTCACGCCGCGCAGTCTAATGGTCGATCCGACCCTGAACGCGAACCCCGCGATCCCTTGGTTCGCTTCGGTTGAGGATGCAATCGCAGCATTTCGGTGCGAGGCAGCATAATACTCGTAGGCTGAATTCCGCAGCCGCCCTTCTAACGAGACGCAAGCATTGCAAGAACGACAACCATACAGGTCGTAAAGAACATCACGGCGCTTACCGATGTGCCGAGGATCGGGAAGAGTCGGTTCGCGGATCGCTGTAAGAAGCTGGCAATCCCTAAAACGAGACCCGCCAGCGCCGCGAGAGGCGAAGCGAATATGCAGATGCCCAGCACGACACTTAACTCTAAGAATCGCGGCATCGAGGATACCCCTGCCGAGCTGCCCATTACTCCTGAACTCGTCATGAATACTGCAAGGGCAGTTATCATCAGGCCATAGACCACGCCGATCAGCGAGGCGACTGCCAGCGAAGCAATCCCAAGAATGGGATGCTTCGCGCGCGGTTCGGCTGCGAGGTCTTCTTCCATACATGTGCTCCGATTTGGCCTAACCGCCGAACGCCTGCCATAGACCTGCCGCGACCACCGCTCCCAC
>Ga0114129_10017837_pt1 | contig 10107 bp, 7 predicted proteins | sample RhiMetdeltSRZDD1_FD_80071 | JGI IMG/M metagenome (GOLD analysis project Ga0114129, IMG submission 80071) | Populus rhizosphere microbial communities from Tennessee, USA - Rhizosphere MetaG P. deltoides SRZDD1 (version 2) (version 2) | ecosystem: Host-associated > Plants > Roots > Rhizosphere >...
CTGAATTTGCATCCGATTGTTCTGGAAAAGGGCGAGCGGGTCGGGGGACTGGCGCGAACGGAAGATTACAAAGGATTTTTTTTCGACATGGGAGGCCATCGTTTTTTCACCAAGGTCGAGGACGTAAACAAGCTGTGGCGTCAGCTCCTCGGTGAAAACTTTCTTCGCCGGCCGCGGCTTTCGAGGATCTATTACAACCGAAAATTTTTCGATTATCCGCTGAAACCGCTCAACGCGCTGGCTGGGCTCGGACTCTGGGAGAGCCTTTTGATCGCGCTCAGCTACATCAAATGGCGCGTTTGTCCGTATCCTCAAGAGGAGACGTTCGAGCAGTGGGTCACGAATCGGTTCGGAAAGCGTCTCTTCCAGACATTTTTCAAGACTTACACCGAGAAGGTCTGGGGCATTCCCTGTTCGGAGCTGAAAGCGGAATGGGCCGCGCAGCGGATCAAAGATCTCTCGCTGAAGACGATCGTGCTCAGCATGTTTGTCAAGCCGAAGAAGACAATCAAGACATTAATCGATCAATTCGATTACCCGCGTCGCGGGCCGGGAATGATGTGGAACACGGCCAAAGAACAGGTCGAAAGGCGCGGAGGCCTGGTACGGCTCAACACTAAAGTGGCCGGCATTCACATAAAAGGAAAATGCATCGACAGCGTGCTCGTCGCGAACAACGGACACAAAGAAATCATCCGAGGAACGGACTTTATTTCCAGCATGCCCATCACCGAGTTCATCAAGAATCTCGATCCGGCGCCATCGGCCGAAGTTTTAGAAGCCGCGGAAAAACTGAAATACCGGGACTTCCTGACCGTCTGTTTGATCGTCAATAAGCCCGACCTTTTCCCTGACAACTGGATTTATATCCATGACCCGGAAGTCAAGCTAGGGAGAATCCAGAACTTCAAGAACTGGAGCCCTGACATGGTGCCCGATCTTACCAAGACTAGCCTGGGTCTGGAATATTTCTGCACCGAGGGAGATGGGTTGTGGGGTATGTCGGATGCCGAGCTCATCGAGCTGGGAAAGCGGGAGCTCAATCGCATCGGTCTGGCGTCGCCCGCGGACATCGAGGACGGCTGCGTCTTCCGGGTTCAGAAGGCATACCCGATCTACGACTCGGAGTACCGCGGTTATCTAGCCACCGTCAAAAATTTCGTGGCCGGACTGGAAAACTACCAGACTATTGGCCGCAATGGGCTGCACAGGTACAATAACCAGGACCACGCAATGGTTACGGGGATGCTAGCGGTGAGAAACCTGACGGCGGGAGAGCATAACGATCTTTGGAGCGTAAACACCGATCAAGAATACCACGAGGAAATCCGCGAAAAAGTCGAGCTCGAGCCTGAGGTCGCCCTCGAGGCGGTCAAGGAAGCGTTCGCTCAGGCATTCGCCAAACTGGACAGGCTGGCGTTCGGCCTCTCGACGGGCGCAATGGCTGGCTTACTGCTGTTCCTTGCGACCCTCTTTCTCGCGCTGAAAGGCGGAGACGTCATGGGACCCAATCTTCAGCTTTTGCAACAGTACTTTCCGTGGTACAGCGTCACGCTCTCCGGAAGTCTCTTAGGCCTGGGCTATGGTTTTTTGTCCGGCTTTATCGGCGGCTGGGGATTTGCCTTTCTCAGGAACATCACAGCGTTCCTCTACATGGCGCTCATTCGCCGTCGCGCCGAGCGCCTAGTACTGCGGAATCTCCTTGAGTATGTCTAGGGATGTAACAGGTTAAGGTTGAGGTTGAGGGGGGAAAGAAGGCTGAGGTTAAGGTTAAGGGGTTAATCTTTCTAGCAACCTAAACTTTAACCTAAACCTATCCGTATCCATGCATGCTCTACTCGTCCTTCGAAGATATGCCTGTTTGGCAAAAAGGAATGGAATTGGCCGAGCGCGTCTTTGCCTTAACGGAAACACTTCCGAAAAAAGAGGATTACGGCTTGACCTCGCAAATCCGTCGGTCAGCGCTATCCGTTCCGGGTAATATTGCAGAAGGCTTTGGCCGAAGACACACAAGGACAAGCTCAACTTCTACTACATGTCACGGGGTTCATTGGCCGAAACAAAAAGTCATATGATCTACGGGTTCAGGGTCGGCTATTTTCAAGAATCGGAACTGAGCGGGTTGCTCGAACTTGTTGCAAATATCTGGGAAGAATTGAACAAGTTAATCAACTCGTTTACGCGGGAATAGATTAAGGCTTAGGTTTAGGCTCCGGCGAAACCTCAACCTGAATCTAAACCTTAGCCTGAACCTCAACCTGAGCTAAATGTAAACCCGATGACCAACGACGAAAACGATCTGGAGAAGGTGGTACTAACCCGGCTCCTGCGACTAAACGCAACGGTCCAGGGATTTGTCACCGGGACTATCGCTGGACTCGTAGTATTCATTGCCACGAATTGGCTTGTACTCAAGGGGGGATATGTTGTTGGCCCGCATCTCTCTCTCCTCGGTCAATTTTTCATCGGGTACCGAGTGACATTCTTAGGGAGCCTGATCGGGTTTGCATATGCGTTCGTAGTTGGATTTGTCCTCGGATACTTCGTCGCGAGGATGTACAATTGGTTTGCGGGCCTCAGAGAGGGCAAACGCTTCGGTAATACATGATCATTATCCGCTGGGAAGATTGTCTCAGAAAGTATGAGACACGGACTCGTACTGGACTGCCCCAGGAAAACCCCCAGAGGAGGTGAGGTTTAATGGGACAGGAACAGCCCGCCTTTTCGATTGTGGTTCCCACCTATGACCGGCCCAAACAGCTTGCCGCCTGTCTTCAGGCGCTCGGCCGGCTTGATTACGCTCGTGAAAGCTTCGAGGTGATCGTGGTTGACGACGGTAGCAAGACACCAGCAGAAGCCGTTGTGGCGTCTTTTGACGGTCGGCTTCAGGTGACCTTGATTATGCAATTGCACTCTGGTCCAGCAACGGCGCGGAACGCCGGAGCCACGCGAGCACGAGGCAAATATCTCGCTTTCACCGACGATGACTGCTTGCCCGCTCCTGACTGGCTACAAGCGCTCACCGTGCGTTTCGATCGGGCAGCCGATCATCTAGTCGGCGGACGCATCATTAATGCCCTTCCAGAGAATCCGTATTCGACGGCCGCACAGTTATTGATCGATTACATGTACGCTCACTACAACAGCGATCGCAATCACGCAAACTTTTTTGCCTCTAACAACTTAGCCGTTAATGCAGAGCGCTTTCGCGCGATCGGCGGCTTTGACACAAGCTTTCCTCTCGCTGCAGGAGAAGACCGTGAATTCTGCGATCGTTGGCTGCATTACGGATATGAGATGACATATGCTCCCGAAGTGCTCGTCTACCATGCTCACGCATTGAGCTTGCGTAGCTTTTGGCGGCAACAGTTCCGTTATGGGCGCGGCGCCTTCGGCTTTCATCGGGTACGCCCCCAGCGCAAGCAGAAAGGCATCAGATTACAAGCTCCATCATTCTATCTGAACTTGTTACGTCAGTCGTTCTCTCAGGGTCGCCGTGGTCGGAGGAGGTTGGTGCTTGCAGGATTGCTGCTGGTGTCGCAGGGGGCGATCACCATGGGTTTCTTAAGGGAGAAGTTCAGCTTAAGCCAATATGACACCGATCGGCGGAACCGATTCCACGGAATGATATGACTCCAATTGCAGTCGTCATCGTAAACTACAACACGCGCGAACACCCCCGGGCTTGTCTTGCAAGTGGCCAGACGGAGGAGTTATCTCGACCAAGACCAGCGCGGTAACGCTTGAGCATGCGATTGGTCCGAGGTTACATTGGAAACGAGTTCTTGCAGAGCACCACAATCAACCTAAACACTTCCCTATGTCCCAGCAAGCCGCAAACCTAGTTGAGCCGATAAATCCAGTCGAGTCTGTCGCAAATCAGACCCAGGCCATCTTGATTGAGCCGCCGCGCAGGTGGGAGGCACTCGAGCTGCGCGAGTTCTGGAGATATCGAGAGCTGCTTTATTTCCTGACCTGGCGCGATGTCAAGGTGCGCTACAAGCAGACAGCGATCGGCGCAGCATGGGCGATCCTGCAACCCTTCCTAACGATGGTCGTCTTTTCAGTCATTTTTGGAAGTTTAATTCAGGTACCGTCTGATGGCGTGCCCTACCCGATCTTTTCCTACGCCGCTCTGCTGCCCTGGACCTTTTTTGCTGGCGCTCTAACCCGGTCTGGCAACAGCCTTGTCTACGATGCCAACCTGGTTTCAAAGGTGTATTTCCCACGGATGATCCTCCCGTTCGCTGCTGTGCTATCCTTGCTGGTCGACTTTGCCATTGCCTTCATCGTTCTGCTGGGAATGATGCTGTTTTATGGTATCGTTCCGGGCATCGCGGTGCTCACCTTGCCCCTGTTTCTATTGCTTGCGTTCATGACGGCGCTCGCTTGCGGCCTCTGGCTTTCGGCAGTGAACGTCAAGTATCGCGACGTTGCCTACGTGATCCCCTTTCTGACGCAGTTCTGGCTCTTCATGACGCCGGTGGCGTACTCGAGCAGTATTATTCCGGAAGCATGGAGGCCGCTCTACGGCCTCAACCCGATGGCGGGCGTGATCGAGGGCTTTCGCTGGGCACTGCTTAGCACAGGGCAGATACCGAGCGGACCGATTTTCGTTTCGGCAGCGGTTGTGATCGCGCTCTTGATTGGGGGACTGTTTTACTTTCAGCGCATGGAGTCACAATTCGCGGATATCGTGTAAGCCATGAGGGATATTGCGATTCACGTTGAGAACCTCGGCAAGCGCTACTGCATCGGCGAACGCCGAGAGACATACGGCACTCTGAGAGACACGCTAATGCAGGCGATGCAGACAGCACTCCGCGCGTTGCGCGGTCGCGGCTCTCACCATGGCAAAGCGGAAATCTGGGCGCTGCGCGATCTTTCATTCGAGCTTAAACGAGGTGAAGTCCTCGGCATCATCGGTCGGAATGGAGCTGGCAAGAGTACACTTTTAAAGATTCTTTCGCGTGTCACGCGACCAACCGTCGGTCGGGCATGGATTCACGGCCGCGTTGGCTCTCTGCTCGAAGTGGGGACTGGCTTCCACCCCGAGCTCACGGGGCGAGAGAACATCTACTTGAACGGCGCCGTCCTGGGCATGAAGAAAACTGAAATTCGGCAAAAGTTTGACGAAATCGTAGAATTCGCCGAAATCGAACAGTTCCTAGACACACCGGTTAAACGCTACTCGAGCGGGATGTACATGCGCCTCGCCTTTTCAATTGCCGCGCATCTTGAACCGGAAATCCTGATCGTAGACGAGGTGCTGGCGGTGGGCGATGCCGCGTTCCGCAAGAAATGCCTCGGCAAGATGCAGGATATATCCAGCCGCGAGGGGCGCACGATTCTGTTTGTCAGTCACGACACGGACGCGATCCAGCGGTTATGTTGGCGCTGCATTCTGCTGGAGCATGGGCACGCGCTCGCGGACGGCGATCCAGCCAGCGTCGTAGCGCGGTATCTCTCGGTTCATTCTTTTAAGGGCTGCCCTAACGCGTGGATTGACTTATCGCATACAGCGCGAATGGGGACAGGAGAGGCACGCTTCGTAGCGCTTCAGTTCAGCAGCCAGTGCGCGGAGACGGCGTTCCAGCCTTATTCCAAGGGACCACTTGAATTTTCATTAGCGGTTGAATCCGATGCGGCGCGGTCGGTAGGAAGCGTCGCGGTTAGCTTACGCGACCTATCGGGCCTCAGGTTGGTTAATGCGGACACGGTCTTGATTGACCGAGCCATTCCCCTTCGCAAGGGTTGCAATCTCATACGTTTAAGGATTGATAGCCTTTATCTGAATCCGGGCGTTTATCGGCTCGGGCTGTGGCTTGCCGATCCCATAACCGTCTATGCTGCGAACACCCCATATGACTATATCGAATCTGCATTTGAGATAGAAGTGATCAAGGTCGAATCGGACGGCAATGGCTTAGGTCCAAACTCGGTGGTGACGTGTGATTTTGACGTGGTAGACGTGAGCTAATCATCTGCCAATTGTCCTTCGATTCGGCAACCTTTTGTGAGAGCACGAATTAAGTCTAATGCCCCAATGTTAGTTAAGTCAACGGTGAGTCAGGCCGCACCGACGATCGCGCTGCTGCACTGGCGAAACGTACTGGAGGACTTTTTAGACCCCTTAGGGGTTTCGCTCGAAACGTTCTGTACCGAATTTAGGGAGCTACATGTTTGGCTATGTCGAGGCACTGAAGCAAGTCGGCGTGCACACGATACTCATCTGCATGTCGGCGCGTGTGGCTGCGCCGGCGCGCTTGACCATATGCCGACGGGGGCCACGCTCTGCGTCCTGCCGGCTCCCAGGCTCTACTGCGCACTGCGGCGCACACACAGGTATCAAAGCGCGGATACTCGTACTCCTGACATAAAATCGCACAGGTCTCTCCTGAATGAGGAAATCCAATGGTCACCCAAGGCATTTCTCTCAGAGTGATTTACGACGCTGCTTTGCAACAGGCAACCAACTTGGTCAGGGAAAAGCACTTGCTGCTTCGGCGAGTGCCCGTGTTCGCATTTTTCTTTATGGCCGACTCGGTGTCCAGTCGGGCTGACCAGCGGTGGACTCTGTATCAGATTACCCGAAAAAAGTAACGGATCAAAATGCAGCCTTGTTCACTATGTTTTTCTATGTCTCTCTTGCTCTTGCCATCGTCGTGAGTCTGAGTTTCCAGCCTGATCCATTCATGATCGTGGGGTTATTAGTTCTACAGTGGCAGTTCCAGCTAATGGTGAGTGAGACGACATCGGTACCGGCTGTCGGTCCTGACATAGCAAAGAACGCCTAGGATGTCCGTGAACCGGCGAAAATCAGCCAATACCATCATCTTATGAAGACAGATGTTCGGTTTACCGATATCGGAGACCAATCCATGCGTGCTGAATCGCAATTTAGAGCTACTCCGGCGACGTACTTCCTACACCGAAAACATCTCCTTGTTATTGCCTTTCTATTTTCTGCCGCCTTTGGCATCAGGCTTTATCATATCAACGAGCCGCCTTTAGACTTTCACCCTACACGCCAATATCGTTATTTTCTGGATGCGAGAAAATACTACTATGATGCTTTACAATCGGTCCCCGATTGGAAGAAACAGATAGCAACAATCAACAAGCAAACTGAGGGTACTTTAGAACCTACAATTATGCCATTCATAGTGTCATTTGCCTATCGTGTTATCGGAGGAGAACAATTTTGGATTCCAAGATTGCTATCTTCAGTATTTTGGTTGATTGGTGGCGGATTTCTATATCTGATAGGCAAAAGAATAACCTGTGTGGATGCGGCAGTGTTTTCCACTACCTTCTATCTCTTTCTTCCCTTTGGCGTATCCGCAAGCAGAAGTTTTCAGCCAGATGGAATGATGATTATGATGTTACTTTTTAGCGTCTTTTCAATATTACTATATCACGAGCGGCCGTCAAGATTCACATTGGCAGTTGCAACGGGCGCGGCAGCTTTAGCTTTTTTGATCAAACCAGTCTGTCTGTTCACAATAATTGGAGCGTTTCTGTCCTTGGCTATTTACAAACAAGGTATTCGCAGGGCGGTAGTTAGTCCGGGTTTTCTGGTGTTTACAGTTATCAGTGTTTTGCCAACCATGATCTTCTATTTGTACGGCATCTTTAGTGCTGGATTGATTCGTTCTCAGGCTGAATCAACCTTTCTTCCATACCTCTTCTTTGATCCATTCTTTTGGAAGAACTGGCTCAATAACATCGGACTTGTGGTAGGGTTTACTGCATTTATAGGCGCGCTTCTTGGAACTCTCATGTTGCGCGACGGATTCCCAAGAGCCTTGCTGATAGGATTATGGATCGGATACTCGGTCTTTTGCTTAGCATTCAACTATTCCATGGCTGCACACGACTATTATCAGTTACAGTTCATCCCCATCGTTGCTCTCTCCATAGCGCCCATAGGTGCGCTGGTTATGGATCGCCTCAAGCAGCTGCCTATGTTTTGGCGAATGGCTGCGTGGGGTATCCTGCTTCTGGCGTTGCTTCTTAGCATAGTTGTAGCACGATCGAGGCTTATGAACCCAGATTTTGAACGTAAAGTGAGGACCGCACAAGAAATTGGAGAGCGTGTTAACCACAGCACAAAGAATCTCTTTCTGTCTTCCAACTACGGGCGACAACTCAGATATGACGGAGAACTCGCGGGATATGCATGGCCACTCAAGTCTGACTTCGAATGGGACAGACTGGCGAAGGCAGGAGAATTTAATGCAGAAGAGCGCTTCAATACCCGGTTTTTAAGATATTCACCTGAGTATTTCATCGTAGAAGACTTGCTGGAATTTGAACAGCAGCCAGATCTCAAGGAATTCCTTTCAAAGTTTCCGACCATTTCCAAGACGGTTGACTATTTGATCTTTGATCTTAGAGGAAAATAGGCAGGTGCAATTCAGACCGAAGCGTCACCTTGCTACGTGCACAGAAAGAGACCATACCGCCGGAGACTCTGCGCGTGATAGAAGCCTACAATGAGCTTGATATCGAGCTGTATAGCTATGCCAGAGAGCTTTTCCGCGAACAGGTTCCCTCCAGGGAAACTCCGTCCATCTAGAGACGCAGATGTCTCGAAAACTGAACGCAACTTACGGGCGATTACACCTGGTCACGTCATCTAGAGGCGACAGTTTGAAAGGCGATGCCTCTCGTCTCGGTCCTTGCCAACTTATGCCTAATCAGCCGCTCGTCTCGGTGATAATCATTTTTTGGAATGCGGAACGTTTCTTGGAAGAAGCCGTCGAGAGCATCTTCGTCCAGACGTACGATCATTGGGAACTCTTACTCGTGGATGACGGTTCTGGCGATCGGAGCACGGCGATCGCCCGTAGCTATACGGAACGAGACCCTCAGCACGTGCGCTATCTCGAGCACCCAGAACACGCTAACCGCGGCATGAGCGCCTCGCGTAACCTCGGTATTCGGAATGCTCAGGGAGCATACATTGCGTTCCTTGACGCCGATGATGTCTGGTTCTCGAACATCTTAGAAGAACAGGTCGCCATTCTTGAGGCTTATCCCGAAGCCGCCATGGCCTACGGGCCCATCGAATATTGGTATAGCTGGACTGGGAAGCCGGAAGATTGCGAACGCGATTATGTGGAAAATCTCGGCGTGCCGCCGAACGCGCTAATCCCGCCGCCGAGGCTCCTTCCCCTTTTTCTGCGAGACAAGGCGACCAAGCCGTCCGGGATCCTCGTGCGGCGTCAGATAATCGAGCAGCTAGGCGGATTTGAAGACAGCTTTCGGGGCGAATACGAAGATCAGGTCTTTTGCGCGAAAATCTGCCTCAGCGCGCCTATTTTCGCGTCCGGCCAGTGCTGGTACCGTTATCGCCAGCATCCCGATTCGTGCTACTTAACGGCTCAGAGAACGGGCGACACCTACTCCGCGCGTCTGCGTTTTTTGAACTGGCTTGCCATGTATTTATCGGAACAGAAAGTACGAGATCTGGGGGTCTGGCGGGCACTTTGGTTTGAATTCTTGCCTTATAGCCACCCGCGGGGTTTCCGCCTATTGCAGCGTGGGGATCGTCTGGTAAATCAAATCGCTGGATTCTTCGCGCAATATGGAGGAAGCAAGTGGAATCTGCCTCGGCTTTGAATACGCAACTGGGTCAGGCTGAGGTCAGCAATAAACCTCTCGTCTCTGTCGTCCTCATTTTCTTGAATGCGGAGCAATTCATCCAAGAAGCGATCGAGAGCGTGTTCGCCCAAACGTATGACAATTGGGAACTCTTGCTGGTGGATGACGGTTCCAGCGATGGGAGCACAGCGGTCGCGCGTCGCTATGCAGAACAATATCCTCAACACGTGCACTATCTCGAGCACCCGGGCCACCAAAACCGCGGCGCGAGTGCTGCGCGCAACCTAGGAATCCGTCATGCCAGACGCGAGTACATTGCCTTTCTGGATGCAGATGATGTTTGGATGCCCCGGAAACTGGAGCAACAGGTTGCAATCCTCGACTCACATCCTGAGGCCGCGATGGTCTACGGTCTTTCTGAATACTGGTACAGTTGGACGGGGATGCCCGAAGATCAACGCCGCGACTTTGTGTATGACCTGGGCGTACCCCCAAATA
>Ga0114129_10017838_pt1 | contig 10107 bp, 8 predicted proteins | sample RhiMetdeltSRZDD1_FD_80071 | JGI IMG/M metagenome (GOLD analysis project Ga0114129, IMG submission 80071) | Populus rhizosphere microbial communities from Tennessee, USA - Rhizosphere MetaG P. deltoides SRZDD1 (version 2) (version 2) | ecosystem: Host-associated > Plants > Roots > Rhizosphere >...
AGCCGGGTGCGCCCTCGGCCGTATGGCTCAGCCTCGTCGGCGCGATCGCGCTCCAGCGCGTCGCGCCCGCCGGCCGGATCCAGCGCCTCGCGCGCCTCTGGTTCGTCGCCAGCGCCGCCGTCCTCGTGGTTGTCAGCGTGCCGTTCGTGCGTGACCAGCTGAAGCACGCGCTCTTCCCGCAAGTGGCGACACAAGCCCGCTGGCGGAGCGCCGGCTTCGAGACGGCGGCGGCTCCCGCGCGCCAGGGCGTCGAGGGCGGTGTGGTCGGCGGCGCCGTGGGCGGACTGCCCGCCGCGGTGCCGGCGGCGCCGCCACCCCCGCAAACGATGGAGGATCGGTTGTCGGCTCGGAAGGAGGCCAGTGAGGAGGAGGTCGCCTTCAACGCGCCGCTGGAATCGATCACGGTCACCGGCGAACAGGAGCGGAAACGTGGCTACGCCTACAACGTCGCTCTCGAGCAGGACCCCAAGGCCGTGCTGCAGACTGGTCCCGCCGTCCCGAGCTGGAGCTGGCGCAGCTACTCCCTCGAGTGGAACGGCCCCGTCGGCCGCGAGCACACGATCCGTCTTTTCCTGCTCTCGCCCGGTCTCCACCGCCTGCTCACGCTCGTGCGCCTCGCGCTCCTCGCGGCACTCGGCTACGTGCTCCTCACCGGCCGCTCGCCCGCGTGGCCCCGGCTGCCGCGAAGGCCGCGGCCCGAGCCCATCGCCGCTCTACTCGCCCTGCTGCTGGTTCCCACGTCAGCGAGGGCCGAGCAGGAGACGTCCACGCCCAGCCCGGAAATCCTCGAGCAACTGAAGCAGCGCCTTACGCGCGGCTCGCCGTGCGAGCCCCGCTGCGTCACGACGCCGAGCCTGGTGCTGCGCCTCGGCGACGACCAGCTTCAGCTGAGCGCCGAGGTCCACGTCGCAGCCGACGCCACGTGGGCCATGCCCGGACCCGTCGGGAGCTGGACCCCGGCCGAGATCCGCGTCGACGGCGCCCCGGCGGTTGCAATCGCACGGCTCACGACGGGCTTCCTCCACCTTCGCATTCCGCGTGGCGTCCACCGGATCGAGGCCAGCGGCCCCGTCCCTCCTGGCGACAGCTTCACCCTACAGTTCGCCGATCCGCCGCGACGCGCGCGCGCCGAGGCTCCGGGCTGGGACGTGAGCGGCCTGCGCCAGGATGGGCCGGCCGAGCCGTCGATCCTGCTCACGCGGCGCCTCGCCGCCCGCGGTGGCAGCGCATCGGCCGAGGGCCGCTACGCGCCGTGGCTCGAGGTCACGCGCACGCTCCGCTTCGGCGTGACGTGGACCGTCGAGACGCGCGTCGTGCGCGTGACGCCCGTGGGCGCGCCGATCGCGCTCCGCGTCCCGCTTCTCCCCGGCGAGGCACCCACGAGCCCCGATCTCGTGGTCGAGAAAGGCGAGGTGGCGGTGAGCCTCGGCGGCGACGAGACCGAGAGCGTCTGGGAGTCGACCCTCGAGCAGGCCAAAGAGATCGCCCTCAAGGCGCCCGAGGGCCGTCCGTGGTCCGAGGTGTGGAGCCTGCAGTGCAGCCCGGTCTGGTCCTGCACCACCACTGGGCTTCCGCCCGTCTCGCGCTTTGCGGACGACGCCTTCGCTCCCGTGTACCGCCCCTGGCCCGGCGAGACGATCCGCGTGGCCCTGGCCCATCCGCAGGGCGTCGAAGGTCAGACCCTCACGATCGACGACGTCTTTCTCGAGGACACTCCCGGCCGCCGCCTCGAGCTCGTGCGCCTCGTCGCCACCGCGCGCAGCAGCCGCGAGCAGCCGTTGGTGCTGCGCCTGCCAGAGCAGGCCGAGGTCCAGGAAGTCACGATCGACGGCCAGAGCCGCCCGGCGCGCCCCGAGAAGGGCGAGCTCCGTCTGACCGTGCCGGCGGGCCGCCACACGCTCGCGATCCGCTGGCAGCAAGCGCGCGGCATGGGCTTCTACCACGGCTTGCCGCGCGTCTCCTTCTCGAGCCCCGCCGTCAACGTCACGCAGCAGCTCAAGCTGCCGCCCGAGCGCTGGCTCCTCGCGACGCGCGGCCCCGCCTGGGGTCCGGCCGTGCTCTTCTGGCCGTACCTCGTGTTCCTGCTCGCCGTGGCCATCGTCCTCGGCCGGATCCCCGCGAGCCCGCTCACGAGCACCCAGTGGATCTTGCTCGGTCTCGGCCTGAGCATGCTGCCGGCGATCGGCGCCATGATCGTGGCGGCCTTCGTCTTCGCCCTGGCGCTGCGCGGAATGCGGCCTCCGCAGAACGACTGGGCCTTCGACGCCCTTCAGCTGCTCCTTCTCTTGTGGGCCCTCGTGAGCCTCGGCCTGCTCTACGTGGCGATCCAGCAGGGCCTGCTGTTCCGTCCCGACATGCAGGTCGAGGGGGGCGGCAGCTCCGACGAGCTCCTTCGCTGGTACGCCGACCGCGTCAGCGGCGACGCACCTGCGGCAGGCGTCCTGAGCCTGCCGATCTGGCTCTACCGCGTGGCGATGCTGCTGTGGGCGCTGTGGCTCGCGATGAGCCTCGTGCGTGGCGCGGGCCCCGCCTGGCGTGCCTTCAACCAAGGCGGCCTGTGGCGGAAGCTCTCGCTCCCGAGAAGGCCGAAACCTCAGGGGACGCAGCCGGAGAACCCGCCAGAGGCCGTTCCCAGCGAGAAGTGAAAGCGAGTACCGGGTCGCTTTGCGCTTTGACAGCGACGCCGCGAACGGCGTAGCGTCCCGGAACATGACGAGGCTCGTCGTGCGTTCGCTGCCCGTGTTCGCCGCGCTTATCCTGCTCGCGCCGGCGACGGCGCGACGGCGGACCGACAGCCCGCTCGACCGCCTGCCGCCGAACGTGGAGGTGCTCACGCACTTCGGCGAGCGCGCCGACATCTCGCCCGACAACCGCTCCGTCGCATTCATGGCGAAGAGCTTCGGCGACGCGTTCGTGATCGACCTCGAGACGCGCGCGATCCGCTGCCTCACGTGCAACGTTCCCGGCGCGTCGTTCCTGCGCGTGATGCACCTGCCGAGCGCCGACTTCCTGCTGATCGGCCCGGAGCGGTTCGAGGACATCGGTCGCAGCCGCTCGCGGGACAACGAGCTCTGGTTCCTGAGCCGCAAGCCCGGCTCGCGTCCGGTCAAGCTCGGCCGCCGGATGATCGAGGGCGCGGCCATCTCGAAGCGCTCGACGAAGATCGCCTACGCCGTCGGCCACGAGCAAGACGACAGCATCCCCGACCACCAGCGGCGGATCGTCGTCGCCGAGCTCGATCCCTCGGCCGCGACACCCGCGCTCAAGGCCGAACGGGTCGTGCTCACGACCGAAGGGCCGGGCTGCTACTCCGAGGCCCAGGACTTCTTCGACGACGACCGCAAGCTGAGCTACTCCTGCTACGAGCCCGAGGGCCGCGCCAGTGCCTGGACGATCGACCTAGAGACCGGCGAGCGCACGAACCACTCGGCCGCGATCGGCTTCTACAACGAGATCGAGGGCATCTTCCCCGACGGCCGCTACGCCTGCATCGAGAGCGATCACCAGTCGCGGCCGTTCGGCGACCCGGCTAGCTTCCGCAACATCGACGTCTGGAAACTGCGCCTCGACGGCACCGGCAAGGACTTCACGCGCCTCACCACGTTCAACGACCACGAGGGCTGGAAAGCCTCGAACCCCGTTGTCTCCACCGACGGCCGCTTCATGGCCTTCCAGGTCGCCCGGACGGCCGACGAAGCCGGCGTCGGCTACGGCCTGCTGTTGCTGCGCTTCGAGATCGCGCCATGATCGGCGTCATTGGCGCCGGCCCGTCCGGGCTGGTCTTGGCGATCGCACTGGCGCGCCGCGGAGTGCGGACGACCGTCTTCGAGCGTGACGTCCATGCGGCCGTCGCGCCGCGCTTCAACCCCGAGCGGTCCTACACGATCGACATCTCCGGACACGGGTTGAAGGCCATCCGCCACATCGAGGCCGGCGTCTGGTTCGACGAGACGATGATCCCGTTCAAGGGACTCAAGATCCCCGGACGCGGCACCGAGGAGTGGCGTTTGCCGGGCTGGACCGGTTCCCGCGGCGACATCCTGCGGGCACTGATGGCCCTCCTCGAGCGGAAGCACAAGGAGATGGTGACCTTCTTCTTCGAGACTCGTGTTGCCGCCGTGGATGTCCACGCCGGCACCCTGAGCTGTGTATCGCCTTCGGGCAGCGAGACCACGCATACGTTCGACCTGATCATCGGCGGCGACGGCGCCGGTTCGGTCCTGCGCGCTGCGATGCTGAAGCAGGCCCCCGACTTCAGCGTGGAGACCCGGTCCTTCCCGAACTACTGCACGATGATCGAGCTCGACCGGGTCGGGAATCAGCTCGACCGGAACTACCTCCACGGGCTGTCCACTTCGCCCTTCTGCGTCGCCGGCGCGATCCAGGGAGACGAAGGCCCGAAGTCGTCGCGGTGGTTCTGCGCCGTGGGCACGAAGGCGCATGCCAGCTACGCCACGGTGGAGGAGGCCCAGAGCTTCCTCAAGAGGCGCGTACCCCGTATCCTTGAATTGACCAGCGAAGCGCAGATCGCCGCTTTCGCCAAGCGGACCTGTTACCACATCGGTCAGAAGCTGACCTGCTCGCGGCTCAGTGGCGGCAAGGCTGTGCTCATCGGCGATGCAGCAGCGCCCTTCCCGCCGATCGGACAGGGCGTCAACGCCGCGATGGAGTCGTCGATGGTGCTCGACCTCTGCATCGGCGAGACGGGCACCTTGCCGGCCCAACTCCTCGCCGCGGCGAAGCTCTACGATGCCCGGTGGAAGCCTGAGGTCGACGCTGTGTCGTGGATCAGCGAGCGCAGCCTCTTCGAGAACCGCTACCACATGACCCGCGCGCTCGTCACTTCGATGCTGGGCATCAGCATCTTCGACCAGGCGAAGAGCGTGGACGTCCCCTACTCAGAGGTGAGACGCAAGGCCGAACGCCTCTGGCCCCTGTGGGCCTAGCTGAGTTTCAACCCGCTGCCACTCACACGGGGATGCCCTGCCAGATCGACCTCGCCTTCGCTGCCGTCATTGAAGCGGACCCAAACAACCAAGTCGCGCGTAGCGTGCTTCAACGAGTCTCGGCATGCTCACTCCAGAGGGGCAATAGGGTGGAGCGGCTGATCTCTGGCACCTCTACGTCGACTCCTCCGCTCGGCGGGGTTCGCTCCGCCCGATACCCGTGTGTGTGCGACCGTCTCCGTCTCGGAGCTGAGTTTCCGCCACAGCTTGGACAGGGAAGGTCCGATTTTGCAGCCTTTCCCTGGCGTCGGAAGTCTCTATCCGCCCGTCGGTCCGAACCGCTCCGTCTTGATCAGGTTCGGGTCGTGGCCCAGGTCCAGCAGGAGCTGCCCGGCCAATTCGACGAGGCTTGTCGGGCCGCAGATGAAGACCTGCGGGCGCGCGCTTGCCGGGAAGCCCGCCTCGGCCAGCATCGCCCGGTCGATCCGCCGGTCTCCCCCGCTCCACGCCGAGGGCCGCGCGCGCGTGAGCGTATGCACGACGCTGAGGCCGTCCCCCGCGGCCGCCAGTCGGTCCAGCTCCTCGCGGTAGATGATGTCCTCGAAAGTCCGCGAGGAATACAGCAGCACCGCGGGCAAGCGGCTCCCGACACCCGCGCGGTGGCGCAGCATCGCCATCAGGGGAACGACGCCCGAGCCACCCGCGACCAGGAAGAGCGGGCCCCCGAGAGCCGCCGTCCAGACGAAGTGCCCGCCGATGGGGCCGCGCAGCTCGAACTGGTCGCCGGCTTGGATCGCGCTCACGAGATAGGGAGACACCTCGCCGTCCGGGATCCGCTCGACGGTGAGCGCCAACAAAGCCTCCTCGGGCGCGGACGCGAGCGAGTAGAGGCGCTGCGCTTGAGAGCCGTCCTCGCCGGTAAGGCGCACGTCCACATGCTGGCCCGGCAGGTGCCCCGGCCAGCCGGGAACGCGCAGCACGAGCGTCACGACGCGCGCTGTCTCGGGGACGACCTCGCTCACCTCAGCCACACGCCATGGGAGGCGCCCAGGCGAGAGCGCGGGCCCGGAGGCCTCAGTCACCGGAATACCGCTGCTCCTGCCAGGGATCGGCGTACATGTGATAGCCGTTCGACTCCCAGAAGCCCGGCTCGTCCTCGTCGATGAAGCGAAGCCGCCGCGCCCACTTGGCGCTCTTCCAGAAGTAGAGGTGCGGCACCAGCAGCCGCGCCGGCCCCCCGTGCTCGGGCGAGAGCGGCTCGCCGTCGTAGCGCGTGGCGATGATCGCCTTCCCCCCGACGAGATCCTCGACGGGGACGTTGGTCGTGTATCCCCCGTCGCAGTGGATCATGGCGAACGGCGCGGGCGGCTCATCACAACCCGCCGCCACGAGCAAGGTGTCGATCGAAACTCCTTGCCACTCGGTGTCGAGCTTCGACCACGTCGTCACGCAGTGAATGTCCACGACCACTGTCGTCTGCGGCAACGCCTGGAACTCCTCCCACGTCCACTTCGCGAGAAGCGAGCCGCCCTCCTGGAGCGCAAACGTCCACGTCTCCAGGTTCGTCGCAGGCGTCGGCCCCGCCGACAGCACAGGAAAGTCGCTCACCAGGTGCTGCCCCGGGGGCACTCGCTTGCCCGGATCGTCCGGCCGGCTGCGCGCACGAAATCCACGCGAGATCGGAGGCTTGTTCGTCATCAGGGGAAGCCTTGCCAGTAGTCTGCCAGATTCCGGGATCGTCGGTGGGCGCCTCATTCTCGAAGCGCCCATCGCGCCTGCCGGACCGTTGCACGATGCCGCGCGAAGATGCGACCATGTTTGATGCTCAAGCGCGTGCCATCCGTGCTGCTCGCGGTCGCTGCCCTGTCGGGCGCCGTCTCGACCGGAGGCTGTGCGGCGGCGACCAACTACCTCGATCCCGGGGGGCCGGTGTACCAGGGCTCGAGCGACGTTGCGCTCGAGTTCGACCACGTCATCCGCGTGGTCACTTTCAACATCCAGTACGCCCGGCATATCGACCGCGCCATCGATGCCCTGCGCTCCCATCCCGAGCTCAAGAGCGCCGACATCCTGGTCTTGCAGGAAATGGATGCGCCTGGCGTCGAAGCGATCGCCCGCGCCCTGCACATGAACTACGTCTACTACCCGGTCTCCGTCCACCCGAAGTCGGGCCGCGATTTCGGCAACGCCCTGCTCTCGCCCTGGCCGATCGAGGACAGCCGGAAGCTGCTCCTGCCGCACACGAGCCTGTTTCTGAAGCAGGCCCGGGCCGCGGTGGCGGCGCGCGTTCGAGTCGGGGAAAAGACCGTGCACGTGTATGGGCTGCATCTGGGTGCGCCCCTCTTCACCAGCGGCAGCGAGCGCCGGCGCCAGGCAGCCATGGTCCTCAAGGACGCTCGATCGGTCCCGGACCCCGTGATCGTGGCCGGTGATCTCAATAGCTACGGGATCGGCGCCGAGTTCGAGCGCGAAGGCTTCGCATGGCCGACGAAGCACGTGGGCGGAAGCGTGCGAGGCTTCTCCTTCGACCACGTGTTCGTGCGGGGCCTGCCGCTCAGAGGCTCGGCCGCTGGCGTCGCGCACGGCGTGAAGGACGCGAGCGATCACCGGCCCGTGTGGGCCGACCTGCGGCCCTTCGAAGGGTGATCAGCGCCTCATCATCTTGCCGGCCATCCCCAGGATGTCGTCCAGCGCATTGCCGTCCCCGTTCATGTCGAGCATCGACTCGAGTCCGCCCGGTGCGGTGGCACCCGGCGTCGCAGCGCTGGAGGTCTGACCGCCCAGCAGCCCGCCCAGCAGGCCGCCGAGCCCGCCGCCCTGTGTCGGCTCCTGCGCAGCGCCGCCCCGCTGCTTCGCCATGTAGCCGGCCACCAGCATCGCCAGGATCGGCAGCATGCTTGCTCACTTTCTTGTCTTGATCCTGCGGCTCAGTAGGGGGATTCCGGGCGGGCGTTGCCGCCGTCGGCGACGGTGACCCTTTTGCTGGGTGCGTGAACATGGTACTCCTTCGGCCGGCGAAGGGTTGAGGGTTCGATGAAGAACACCGTCTTCACGGTCGCAGCCATCCTCGTGCTGGCAACCAAAGCCGGCGCGAGCGTCGACGGACCCATGAAAGTCAGCGCGGACGGCCGCCACTTCGTGGACAAGAAGGGTGAACCCTTCTTCTGGCTGGGCGCCACCGCGTGGCCGCTCTTCACGCAGTACTCGAAGGAGCAGGCCGAGGCCTACCTGGAGAATCGCGCGGCCAAGGGCTTCACGGTGATCCAGGGCGTCCTCGTCTGGGGCCACGGCAGCGGCATGGAAGAGAAGTCGCCGGTCGCCAATCCCCACGGCCACAAGCCCTGGCTCGACGACGACCCGAAAAAACCAAACCCGGCCTACTTCGAGCACGTCGACCACCTCGTCGACTACGCCAACCAGAAGGGCCTCGTGCTCGCGATGCTCCCGACCTGGGGCTACTACGTGAAGGAGGCCCCCCTCCTCAACGCCGGCAACGCACGAGCCTACGGACGCTGGCTCGGCGCGCGCTACAAGAACGCCCCGAACGTCGTCTGGGTGAACGGCGGCGACCGCACGCCCACGGGATTCGAGGATGTGTTCCGTGAGCTCGCCAAAGGACTGCGAGAGGGCGACGGTGGCGCCCACCTGATCACGTATCACCCCTGCGGCTGGCGCTCCTCGGCCCAGTACTTCCACGGCGAGGACTGGCTCGACTTCAACATGATCGAGACCTGGACGGAGTGGTCGAAGATCCACCCCGCCGTCGTCTCCGACGCGCTCCGCACCCCGAGAAAGCCCGTGGTCCTCGGCGAAGGCGCCTACGAGGACGGCCCCGAGTATCCCCAGGGGCCGATCACGCCGCTCGTCGTCCGGCGCCAGGCCTGGTGGACGGTGCTCGCGGGCGGCTTCCACACGTACGGCCAGAACCAGATGTGGCGCATGGAGCCGGGCTGGGACAAGACCTTCGACACCAAAGGCGCCGACCAGGTCTGCCTGATGCGCCGCATCCTCGCCGAGCTCCCGTGGTGGGACCTCATCCCCGACCAGGGCGTCTTCGCGAGCGGCATCGGCAGCGAGCGCACGCTCAACGCCGCGATGCGCTCAGCCGACGGCAGCCGCGTCCTCGTCTACCTGTCGAGCCCCACGACCGTCTTTCTTCACCTCGACAAGATCGAGGCCAAGAACACGAAGGCCACCTGGATCAGCCCGGTCAGCGGCGAGCGCAAGGACGCGGGTACGCACGCGACCGGCAACCGCACCGGCAGCACCTTCCCCGCCGCCCGCACGCAGTTCTTCAAGACGCCGGACTTCTGGGAGGACTCCGTCCTGCTCCTGGAAGCGCTCTAAGCGCAAGCACCTTCAGGCGCGAAACGCTTCGGTGCCGGCAGTAGCGATCGGGTCTCGCTAAAGCCTTCGCCCTTGGAGCAATTGAAGGATCACGATGACGACCGCGATAACGATCAGAAGGTGCACCGTGTTCCCCGACAGTACAGGAAGCGAGACTGTCCCGAGCGCCCCGAGCAGCCACAGAATCACGAGGATCACGACGATGGTCCAGAGCATGAGCCCCCCTTCGCCGGTTCTGACCGGCGTCTTGATCGTTCCACAACGGTGCAGCTGGCCGTGTCCAACCGGAATGACGAAGTCTACCTCACGACGCCGTCACTTTTCGTTGAACGTGTACTCGTGCTGGGCGTCCCGGAACACGAGCGTGCGCTTGTCTCCGCCGCCCCCGACGACGAACTCTATCAGCGTGCGAGCAGGTTCCACACCCCATCGCGGCCGTTCGAGTAGGCCGTGCTGCACGAGAACCAGGCCCGCGAGAGCGGCTGCGATCCGAACCGCGCTCGCGCTTCGAAAAATGCCGTCCGTACCGCTTCGAGCGGCGTTCCCTTCGGGCACCCGAAGCCGGGAATCTCGCGCGGGTACCACCAGCCGGTTTCGGCGATGCCGTATTCGTCGAAGCTCTTGTCGCCGAATGGAGCCGGCGGCTTGTCCTCGAATGCTGGCGTCGGCCACTCGATCTGCAACTCGATCTTGTCGTCGTCGAGCGTGAGCTCGGAGACGCGGGCGCCCCTGGGCAGCTCCTTCGAAAGGAGCGCAACCGCCGGGCCCGCATCCGTGAGCCATCGCTTCCGCGGCAGCCGCCGGAGCGGCGGTG
>Ga0114129_10017840_pt1 | contig 10107 bp, 5 predicted proteins | sample RhiMetdeltSRZDD1_FD_80071 | JGI IMG/M metagenome (GOLD analysis project Ga0114129, IMG submission 80071) | Populus rhizosphere microbial communities from Tennessee, USA - Rhizosphere MetaG P. deltoides SRZDD1 (version 2) (version 2) | ecosystem: Host-associated > Plants > Roots > Rhizosphere >...
CGCGGCACAGGCGGCGGGCGGGCTGGCCGAGGCCCACGACGCGGGCATCGTCCACCGCGACCTCAAGCCCGAGAACATCATGGTCACGCGGGACGGGCGGGTGAAGATCCTGGACTTCGGCCTGGCCAAGCTCGTGGCGCCGACGGCCGACGAGGAAGCGGCCACCGAGTCCGGCGACGCCCACGGCACCGAGCCCGGACGGATCCTGGGCACGGCCCGCTACATGTCGCCCGAGCAGGCCGAGGGCCGTCACCTGGACTTCCGCTCGGACCAGTTCTCCTGCGGCGCCATCCTCTATGAAATGGCGACCGGCCGCCCCGCCTTCCCGCGCCCCACGCGCGTGCAGACGCTGACGGCCATCGTCGAGGAGGACCCGCCGAAGATCGCGACCGTCAACGCCGCGGTGCCGCCGCCGCTGCGATGGATCATCGAGCGCTGCCTCGCGAAGGAACCGGCCGAGCGCTACGCGTCGACGCGGGACATGGCGCGCGACCTCGAGAACGTCCTCATGCATCTCTCCGAGGTGTCGCTGCCCGCGCCCGCGCGCGCGGCCGAGGGTGAGGGGACCGCCCGGCGCATGCCGCCGCGGGCGCTGGTGGTGGCCGGCCTCGTGGTGCTGGTGGGCGCGGTCGCGGCGGTGGTGTGGGTCGCGCGATGGCGCAGCCTCGCGAGGCCAGGCGTGGGGGCCGCGGCCGTCTCGCCCGCGGGGATCCCGGCGCGCCGCTCGGTGGCGGTTCTCGGCTTCAAGAACCTCTCCGGGAACCCCGAGGTGAACTGGCTCTCGATCGCGCTCGCCGACATGCTCACGACCGAGCTGGCGGCCGGCGGACGACTGCGCACGATCCCGGGCGAGAACGTCGGACGCATGAAGATGGAGCTGTCGCTCTCCGACGCGGAGAGCCTCGCCCGGGACACGCTCGCGAAGGTCGGGAAGAACCTCGGCACCGACACCGTGGTGCTGGGCTCGTACCTCAGCCTTCCCGACGACCAGATCCGCCTGGACATGCGCCTGCAGGACGTGGCGGCCGGCGAGACGGTCGCGGCCATGGCCGAGAGCGGCACCGAGCGCGGGCTCGTCGAGCTGGTCACGCGCGCCGGCACGCGGTTGCGGCGGTCGATGGGAGTCGAGGAGCCGTCCGCGGCGGAGGTCCAGGCGCTGGCCCTCGGCGCGCCGTCGAACCTGGAAGCGCAGCGCCTGTATGCCGAGGGGCTCGCCAAGCTGCGCGTGCTGGACGCGCTATCGGGCCGGGACCTGTTGCAGAAGGCGGTCGCCGCCGATCCCAGGTCGCCGATGGCCCACGTCGCCCTCGCCGACGCCTGGACGATGCTGGGCTACGACGCCAAGGCAAAGGAAGAGGCACAAAGGGCCTTCGACCTGTCCGATCGGCTCGGCCGCGAGGATCGTCTCTCCGTGGAAGGGCGCTATCGGGAGATGGCCGGCCAATGGGACAAGGCCATCGAGATCTATGGCGGATTGCTCGCCTTCTTCCCGGACAACGTGGAATACGGCCTTCGGTTGGCGACCGCTCAGAGCACGTCGGGCCACGGGCAGGACGCCCTCGCCACGCTGGACAAACTGCGGAAGCTGCCGCGGCGTGGCGCCGAGGACCCGCGCATCGATCTGACCGAGGCCGCGGTCGCCCAGTCGCTCGGAGACTTCAAGCTCGAGCAGCGGGCCGCCCGCCAGGCGGCGACCAAGGGAAACGCGCAGGGTGCGCGGCTGCTCGTGGCCCGAGCCCGATTGCGCGAGGCGTATGCCCTCGATCGCCTGGGCGAGGTGCTGAAAGCGGGCTTCGCGGCCGAGGAGGCCCGGAAGATCTATGCCGAAGCGGGAGACCGGGAGGGCCTGGCTCGGGCGCTGAACGCCATCGGGACCCTGTATCAGCTTCACGGCGACCTCGAGCGGACGCGGATGACGTGGGAAGAGTGCCTGCGGATCCGGCGCGAGATCGGGCACAGATATGGCGTGGCGGCTTCTTTGCACAACCTGGGCCTCGTGCTGTGGGAGCAGGGTGACCTGGCCAGCGCCCGCCGGAACCTCGAAGAGGGGTTGGCCATCGATCGCGAGCTCGGCGATCGCTCCGAGATCGCGGTCGACCTCGAGAAGGTGGCGGGTCTCCTGCACGATCTCGGCGATCTCGCCGGAGCCGAGAGCATGGGCGAGCAGGCGCTGGCGCTGGCCCGCGAGATCGGCGACCAGACCCAATCGGCCCTGGCGCTGATGGCGCTGGCGATCGTCCGCCAGGCCGAAGGCGATCTAGCAAACGCGGAGGTGAAGTACGGGCAGGTGCTCCCGGTTCTGCGGGAGCGGGGTACGCGGGACTACCTGACGGACGCTCTGTTCCACCTGGGCGAGCTCCTCCAGGCGAAGGGAGACCTCGCGTCCGCCCGGAAGACTCAGGAGGAGGCGCTGGCCATCCGCACCGCGCTCGGCGCGTCGTTCGCGGTCGCCAAGAGCCAGGTGGCACTGGGCCGGCTCGCCATCGAGGAGGGTCGGCCGCGGGCCGCCGAAGAGGTGCTCCGGCCGGCATCGGCGGTGTTCGCCGCGCAGAAGGCGCAGGATTGGGAGGCGCAGGCCCAGGCCGCCCTTGCCCAATCGCTGCTGGCCCTCCAGCGACCCGACGATGCGCTGCGGGCGGTCGAGCGGGCGAAAGCCCTGAACGGAAGGAGCCAGAACCCGCACGTGCGTCTCGCGGTCGCGGCGGCCGCCGCCCGCACGCTCGCCGCAAGCGGCCGGACCGACGAGGCCCGGCGCGACCTCGACAACGCGCTCGCGGAAGCCACGCGGCTTCGCCTTCTGGGTGCCCAATTCCAGATCCGATTCGCCCGCGGGGAGATGGCATCCGCCTCCGGCGAGGCCATCGCCGCCCGCGGCCTCCAGGCCCTGGCGGAGGATGCCCGCGCTCGAGGGTTTGGGCTGCTGGCCGGAAAGGCGGAGGCAATCCTGCGCGTACGAGCCGCGCTGCCGCGAGGTCCGTCGTGAGCACCCAGGGCGGGATCGTCCTCGTGTGCATGCCCTTCGGGCACATGTTCGCGCCCTCCATCGGGCTCAGCCTTCTGAAGGCCGAGCTGGCCGCGCAAGGAATGACTGCCGCTTGCCGATATTTCTCGATCGCCTTTGCCGAGCTCATCGGTCGAGTCCTGTACGAGGGGATCTCCAGCCAGAGCCAGCCCACGGTCGAGGACCTCACCGGCGAATGGATCTTCGCCGAGGCTCTGTTCGGGACGAGCGCCCGGAGCGAGGCATACATCGAGGAAATCCTCCAGCGGCGCGTGACCTGGACCACGAACGACATGGCACGGCCTGCTTCTTCCACCCTCATCAAGGGCATCCTGCGCGCCCGAGCACGGGCTCATGACTTCCTGCAGTCGTGCCTGGAAGACCTGGTCCGGGCCAGGCCGAAGCTGGTGGGCTTCACCAGCATGTTCCAGCAGCACGTTGCGTCTCTGGCCCTGGCGCGCCTGGTCAAGCAGTCGCTTCCGGAGACGTTCATCGTCTTTGGCGGCGCCAACTGCGAGGGCGTGATGGGCGCCGAGACCGTCCGCCAGTTTCCGTTCGTCGACGCCGCGGTCTCCGGGGAAGCCGACCTGGTGTTCCCCCAGTTGGCCCGCCGCGTCCTGGACGGACGGTCCGTCTCCGGCCTGCCCGGCGTGCGGACGCGCGCGGGTGTGACGACCGAGTTCGCCCGCGGCCGCTTCAGCCACGGAACGACAGTTCGCGATCTCGACACCCTTCCCTATCCGGATTACAGCGACTACTTCGAGCAGTTCGCGGCGAGCCGCTTCGGAAAACGCTGGCGCCCGGGCATCTACTTCGAGACCTCCAGGGGCTGCTGGTGGGGCGAGAGGATGCACTGCACATTCTGCGGCCTCAACGGGCAAACGATGGCCTTTCGCAGCAAGTCCGCCGACCGGGCATTGCAGGAGCTGGCCTGCTTGACCGAGCGTCATCCCGGCAGCAGCGTCTTCGTGACCGACAACATCCTCGACATGCGCTATTTCAAGGACTTCGTGCCGCGGCTCGCCGCGCGGCCGTCCGGCCCCAGCTTGTTCTACGAGGTGAAGGCCAACCTCAACAAGGACCAAGTGAGGATGCTGCGCGACGCCGGCATCCGGCACATCCAGCCGGGAGTCGAGAGCCTCAGTGACCCGATCCTGAGGCTGATGCGCAAGGGCGTGAGCGCCCTCCAGAACATTCAGCTCCTGAAATGGTGCAAGGAGCTCGGGGTCCAGGCGAGCTGGAACCTCCTGTGGGGTTTCCCGGGAGAGCCACCGGAGGAATACGAGCGGATGGCGAGGCTCGTCCCGCTGCTCGCTCACCTTCCCCCGCCGGTAGACCAGGGAACGATCCGGCTCGATCGCTTCAGCCCCAACTTCGACGACGCGGAGCGGTTGGGATTCGACGACGTGACGCCTTTGCCTCCGTATCGATACGTGTATCCGCTCCCCGGTGAAGCCCTCATGAACCTGGCCTATTTCTTCACGTTCCGCTATCGGGAGGCGCGGCAAGTGAAGAGATATGTCTCGCGGCTCGCGAGGGCGGTGCGGGGCTGGCGGAGGCGGTGGATGACGCACGACGTCTTCTCGGTCGACACGAGTGACTGCCTCCTGATCTGGGACCTGCGATCCGGCCGCCGCGCGGCGCTCACGATGCTCCGAGGGGTGGATCGGAGGCTCTATCGATCCTGCGACAGCGCCTGCGATCTGCGGCGGCTGGGCGACGGCCTCGACGGCGGCGGGGAGGGCCCGCTTTCGCTGGATGCGATGGTGCGACGTCTCGAGCGCCTGGTGAAGAGCGGCCTGCTCGTTCGTGACGGTTCGCGCTATCTCGCGTTGGCGATCCCGCTGGGAGGCTACTCACCGGCCGCACCGGCGGTGGCGCGGTTCTATGACCTGGTGCAGGCATTCGGAAGGAGAATTCCGGGGGGCTGGGTCGTGACCGCGGAGGCGCTCGCCCCCGCGGCCGGACGGAGCGCCCGCGGGTCGAACGCGAGATCGCGGCGACGGCGGGAAACCCGGCGCCCGCGCGGCGACCGATTGACACCCTCGCAGTTCTCCGTCAACGGCGACGGCGAAGTGTTGATTCGAACGGGTCCGCGGAGCCCACAATAAGAGAGGTACGATGACCAGCAAGACAGGAAAGAAGCGGGGAGGCAAGCCGCCCGCGAAACCGAAGAGGCCTTTGGTGCCAACATCGCCGCCGGAGGCGCGGCCTCCGATCAAGCTGCCGCCACCGCCGCCCGGTTACAAGGGCGGCAAGAACCAATAGGACACCCGCGGTCTCGGCCCACGGGTCCTTCGAAGGCACGAGGATCCTCGTGCCACCTCGCGCTCGTCCGTCCGCGCGCCGACAGGAGGGAGTGATGCACGCACTGCTCGCCGTCGTTCTCCTCGTCGCCGGCATGCCTGCCGCCGCCGACGGGCTCGCCCTGACCCCGCCCATGGGATGGAACAGCTGGAACAAGTTCGGCTGCGACGTGAGCGAGAAGCTCATCAAGGACACCGCGGACGCGCTCGTGGCGACGGGGATGAAGGACGCCGGCTACCAGTACCTCGTCATCGACGATTGCTGGCAGGTGCGCCGCGACGCCGAGGGCCGGATCGTGCCCGATCCCGACCGCTTCCCCTCGGGCATGAAGGCCCTGGCCGACTACGTGCACGGCCAGGGGCTGAAGTTCGGCCTCTACTCCGACGCGGGGACCGGCACGTGCCAGAAGCGGCCGGGCAGCAAGGACCACGAGGACGTCGACGCCCGCACCTACGCGGCGTGGGGAGTCGACTACCTCAAGTACGACTGGTGCAACGCCGAGGGCCAGGACACGCGCGACTCCTACGCGCGGATGAGCCGGGCGCTGCGCGCGAGCGGCCGGCCCATCGTCTTCAGCATCTGCGAGTGGGGGAGCACGAAGCCCTGGCTGTGGGCCCCCGGCGTCGGCCACCTCTGGCGCAGCACGGGCGACATCCAGGACTGCTGGGACTGCGGCAAGGACTGGGGCGGGCTGGGCGTCGTGAAGATCATCGACCTCCAGGCCGACCTCCATCCCTTCGCCGGCCCCGGCCATTGGAACGACCCCGACATGCTCGAGGTGGGCAACGGGGGGCTGAGCGCCGCCGAGTCGCGCTCGCACTTCAGCTTCTGGGCCCTCCTCGCGGCTCCTCTCATGGCCGGCAACGACCTGCGCGGCATGTCGGCGGAGACGCGCGAGATCCTCACCAACCGGGAGGTGATCGCGGTGGACCAGGATCCGCTCGGCATGCAGGGCCGGAAGGTCCGCGACGACGGCGACCGGGAGGTCTGGATGAAGCCGCTCGCCGACGGCGCGAAGGCCGTGATCCTGTTCAATCGCGGGGCCGCGCCGGCGAGCGTCGGCGTGGCCTGGGAGGACGTCAGCCTCGCTCCTCGCACCAAGGTCCTCGTGCGGGACCTGTGGAGGAAGGCGGACGCGGGCTCCTTCACCGGCCGTTACGAGGCGACGGTCGGGCCCCACGACGTCGTGATGGTGAGGATCACGCCCCAGCCGTGACGACGACGGCGACGGCGACGGCAAGCCCGGCGGCGACGACGGAAGCACCGGCGGTCCCGGTCGCCCCGCCGGCGCCGGTCGTGTCCGCGCCGCGTCTGGCGTCCATCGACGCCTACCGCGGCCTGGTCATGTTCCTCATGCTGGGCGAGGTGCTGCACTTCTGCGAGGTGGCCGCGGCCCGTCCCGGCTCGATCCTCTGGAGCTTCCTCTGCCACCACCAGTCGCACGTGGAGTGGACCTACGGCTCGCTCCACGACCTCATCCAGCCGTCCTTCTCGTTCCTCGTGGGCGTGGCCCTGCCCTTCTCGCTCGCCTCGCGCCGCGCGGCCGGCCAGTCGCGCGGGCGGATGATCGTGCACGCGTTCGGGCGGGCGGCCATCCTGGCCGCGCTCGGCATCTGGCTGCGCTCGATCGGCCGCCCGCAGACGTACTTCACCTTCGAGGACACGCTCACCCAGATCGGCCTCGGCTACGGCTTCCTGTTCCTGCTCGGCCTGCGTCCCGTGCGCGACCAGTGGATCGCGCTGGCGGTGATCCTGGTCGGCTACTGGGCCGCCTTCGCGTTGTATCCCTTGCCGCCGGCCGGCTTCGACTATGCGGCGGTCGGCGTGCCGGCGGACTGGCCGCACCTGTTCCGCGGCTTCGCGGCGCACTGGAACAAGAACAGCAACCTGGCGTGGGCCTTCGACACGTGGTTCCTGAACCTGTTCCCGCGCGAGAAGCCCTTCCTCTTCAACGGAGGCGGCTACGCCACCCTCAGCTTCGTCCCCACGCTGGGTACGATGATCCTCGGCCTCGTCGCCGGCGGCGTCCTGCGCCGCCCGCAGGCGCCGTCGGCCCGCGTCAGGTGGCTGGTGGCGGCCGGCCTCGCCGGGCTCGCGGCGGGATGGCTGCTGGGCGCCACCGGCATCTGCCCGGTCGTCAAGCGCATCTGGACGCCGAGCTTCACGCTGTGGAGCGGCGGCTGGTGCTTCCTGCTCCTGGCCGGCTTCTACGAGGTCGTCGACGTGCTCGGCCACCGCCGCGGGGCCTTCCCGCTGGTCGTGATCGGGACCAACTCGATCGCGGCGTACCTCGCGAGCTGGCTCTTCATGCGCTTCATCGAGACGAGCCTGGTGACGCATCTCGGCGAGGGCTTCTTCCATGCCCTCGGCGACGCCTACGCCCCGCTCCTGCTGGGCATCCTGGCCCTGGCCGTGGTGTGGCTGATGCTCTACTGGATGTACCGCCGGAGGATCTTCCTCCGGATCTGACCTCCCGCCGCGGCGGTGCTGCCCGGTGTCGTCTCCGCCGGCATGGTGAACCGCCTTCCGCTCGGCGGCGTGATGCAGATCGGCGGCACCCAGTTCGAGAACGTCGACGCCGGCGAGGCGCGGCTGCCGGGCGCCGACTGGCGGACGGTGACGCCCAGCTACCTGCCGGCCAGACGGGCGGCTTCGGTGGATCCGGCCGTCACGCTGCGCGGCGACTGACCCTCCTCGCCGCCCAGCCGCAGGCGGGAGACGATGGCCGCCGACGCCGCCATGCAGACGACGAGGAAGTACAGCCCGCCCTCGAAGGAGCCCGTCATCGCCTCCACCTTCCCGAGCACGTAGGGCCCCAGGAAGCCGCCGAGGTTCCCCACCGAGTTGATGAGGCCGATGCTGCCCGCGGCGGCGGTCGAGGTCAGGAAGATGCTGGGCAGCGACCAGAACGCCGGCAGGTACGCCTTGAACCCCGCGTACGCGATCATGAATCCGAGGACGGTGAGCGGGAGCCCGCCGCGGCTCTGGGTGACCAGCAGCAGACCCAGCGAGCCGCAGGCGATGGGCACGGCGGTGTGCAGTCGACGCTCCTTGGTGCGGTCCGAGCTCCAGCCCACGAAGAGCTGGCCGGCGAGCGCCAGCAGCGGCGGAAGGATCACGAGCCACGTCAGCGTGTCCAACTTCAGCGCGTACCAGCGCTCGAGGATGCTCGGCATGAAGAACTCGGTGCCGTAGCTGCCCGTGACCACCAGGAAGTAGACGAGCGCGAGCAGGAGCACCTTGGGGTGCCGGAGACCCTGGACGAGCGTCATCTTGTGGCCCGCGGGACGAGCGCCCTTCTCCCGCGCCAGCGCCGCCTCGAGCGCGGAGCGCTCCTCCGGCTCCAGCCAGCGGGCCTCGGGGGGACGGTCGGTGAGCGCGAAGAGCACGATGATCCCCAGCACCACCGCCGGGATGCCCCAGCCGATGTAGACCCACTGCCAGCCCTCGAGGCCGAGCCGCTCCGGGTGGTGGAGGAGGCGGCCGCCCACCACCTCGTCGGTGCCGATCTTGAGCAGCGCGTTCGAGATCTTCGGGCTGACGATCTGCGCGACCGGCGTGGCCACGAAGAAGTAGGCGAGGGCGCGCGCGCGGTCGCGGGCGGTGAACCAGTGCGTGAGGTAGACGATCACGCCCGGGTAGAAGCCCGCCTCCGCGAGGCCGAGGAGGAACCGCACGACGTAGAACTGGGACGGCGTCCTGACCGCCGCCGTCATCGCGGCGGTGATGCCCCAGGTGATCATGATCCGGGCGATCCACTTGCGGGCGCTCCACCGCTCCACGATCAGCGTGCCCGGGATCTCGAGCAGGAAGTAGCCGAGGAAGAACACCCCGGCCCCGAAGCCGATGACCGCGTTGTCGAACCCGGGCAGGTCGCGGGTCATCGTGAGCTTCGCGATCGCCACGTTCGAGCGGTCGACGAAGGCGATCACGTAGGAGACGAAGACGAGCGGAAGCAGGCGGCGGTAGGCCTTCCGGCGCGCGCGGTCCAGCGCCTCCGCCTCGACGGAGGCCGGCAAGCCGCTCGCCTCGGGGGACATTTGTCCACCTAACTATCACCTTGGCGCCTCCCGCGCCACCGGCATGGTCGGCATCTCCCCGCGCCCGGGCACGGCCGGCGCAGGCGGCTCAGAGGAACTTCAGCTTGCGGGCGGCGAACACGCTCATCTGGAGGAGCAGCCATCCGTGGCGGAACCGCGAGATGTTGGTCACGCCGTGCTGGCGGGCGTGATAGCGCACCGCGACGTCCACGATGGCGAGGTTCAGCCGGGCCGCGCCGAAGAGCAGGTCGAAGTCGCCGAAGGGGTCGAAGTCCCCGAAGAACGCGCGGTTGGCCGCGACCCTTTCGTAGTCCTCCCGATAGAGCGCCTTCGTGCCGCAGAGCGTGTCGCGCACCTGCTGCCCGAGGAGCCACGTGAACAGGAGCGCGAAGCCCTTGTTGGCGACCACGTTGAGGAACCGCATGGCGCGACCTTCCATCGGGTACACCATCCGCGAGCCGTTGATCAGCTCGCCCTTGCCGGCCACGAGCGCGCGCACGAACTTCGGAACGTCCTCGGGGGCCACGCCCATGTCGGCGTCGAGGATCAGGAGCACGTCGCCCCGCGCCGCCGAGAAGCCGAGGCGCACCGCGTCACCCTTGCCGCGGCCGGTCTGCTTGGCGAAGCGGAGGGGCCGGCCGGGGTTCTCGGCGATGGCCCGCCGCAGCGCCGCCTCCGTGTCGTCGGTGGAGTTGCCCTCCACGAAGATGAACTCGCTGCCCGGGGGCAGCTCGGGCAGGCGCGCGACGAGGGACGGGA
>Ga0114129_10017841_pt1 | contig 10107 bp, 9 predicted proteins | sample RhiMetdeltSRZDD1_FD_80071 | JGI IMG/M metagenome (GOLD analysis project Ga0114129, IMG submission 80071) | Populus rhizosphere microbial communities from Tennessee, USA - Rhizosphere MetaG P. deltoides SRZDD1 (version 2) (version 2) | ecosystem: Host-associated > Plants > Roots > Rhizosphere >...
ACGCGCCGCAGGAACGCAGAGCGTGACGAGCTGCTGCGTGCGCGGCTTCGCGGATCCGAGGACGGCGCCGTCTTGGAGCCGCTAGGCGGACAGGAGTCGCACATGATTGCGCGGGCGGCCGATGCCGACGCGCTCGTGTTCGTCCCACGCGGCGAAGGCGAGCTGGCAGACGGCGCTGCAGTCGAGTACCTCCGCCTCGGGTGACGAGTCAGCCGCCTGTGGCCCGCTGGCGCTGCTCGGCGACCGCCCGCTTACGGGCGCGCTGTGCCAGGACCAGCGATCGGAGCGAACTGCGAATCGGACCGAGCCCGCGCTCGGAGGCGTCCGGGTAGGGCGCGTAGCGCTTGCCGGTCAGCGCGCCGAACTGCCCTGCCGCGGCGAGCCATGCCAGGCCGATCACGAACGTCGGAATCGAGATGAAACGGACGGCGACCAGCTCCGCGAGGTACCAGGGGGCATCGAGGCCGAGCCCGTAGCGCGATGCAAATGAGATCAGCACGATGGCAGGGCCGACGAACCCCGCCGCGTAGACGCTCGCGCGTAGCCAGAGTGGACGCGACTGCACCTGTGGCAGCCACAACCAGGCGTGGAGAGAGGGGAGGACGATCAACAGGGCGTACGGGTTGGTGGCCACGACAAGCAGGCCGACGACGCCGAGGGCCAGCAGAGCCGCCGTGTGGCCCGCGAGCTCCTCGTCGATCCCGACAGGCCGCCGCGGCGTCAGACGAGATCGCACGACCACCCACGCGAGCACTGCGACGGCAGCGAGACCGAGCAGCCCGAGAACCGGCCAGTGATGCGCCGCCGGGCTGTGAGGACCGAGTGGCAAGGCCGCGCCGGTCGGCCAGACGCCGACGAGGGCGAAGAGAACGAAAACCGCGCCGACCGAGAGCCAGAAGAGCAAACGGCTGCGGTAGCTCCGCAGGCCCGGCGCGATCGGCAGGTGGCGCCGCCGGCAGCGGGCAAAGAGGTCGACGGCGGCGATCAGGAACGGGAGCAACGCGGCGATCAGCACGAGCTCGATCGCCCAGCCTCGGATCACCCGTGCGCCGAGGTAGACGTAGCTCGAGGTGCCTTGCACGAGCTCCGCTCCCTGGTCGAGGGCCCGGAGAAGCTCTTGCGCGCTGCGACCGATTTGCGCGAGGCGCCCGCCGTTGAGGCGCTGCGGCGTGTCCGAGAAGGGAGGCGGCCCCCGGTCGTCGGCAGTCGTGACCGTGAGTGCGCCGACTCCGTGCGAGAGCACGGGCCCCTGTTCGGAGAGCGTGAACGGAAAGGCGAGATCGAGCAGCTGAGTGAAGGCGCCTGGTCGGCGAGGGGGCGCTCCTGCCTGCTCCTGGATTCGAGCCGCGGTCGTCTCGACGAGCCCCGGGTCGGCCTCGCGCGCGGTGTTTCCCGCGATGACGAGACGAGCGGTGTCTCGGCCGGCGATCGAGTCGAGCACAACGGCCGCCACGATCCGATCGCGAAAGTCCGCCGCGAACCGATCGGCTCCGAGCCCGCCGAACTCTCCGCCGTCTGTCGCAACGAAGAACAGCGTGTGCGCCGGGCTGACGATGCTGGCGCCGGGTGGGGCGTTTCCCGAGACGGATGTGGCGTAGGAGCGGGCGAGCTCGATCAGGGCGGCGATCCCCGAGGCATTGTCGTTGGCGCCTGGTCCCGTGCCGACGTTGTCGAGGTGCGCGAGCACGGCGAGCGCCTGCGGCGAGCGGCCGGGGATCGTGACGATCAAGTTCTCGAGGTGAACGCGGCCTCGGCCGGGAATGGTGGCCACGAAGGGCTGCCGGCGGACGCGGAGCCCGATCTTCCCGACCTCGTCTGCGAACCACTGACGAGCGCTCAACGCCCCCGGAGATCCGGGCGATCGGTCGGGAAAGGTCTCGGCGAGGTCTCGCGCCAGGGCCGTGGCGCGCGCTTTGTCGAAGGCGGGCGGTAGCGTCGGGACGGCTGCGCGGAGCGCGGCAGGCTTACCGACGCTGAAGGCGGCGATGAGCAGGGGAATTCCGACGAGGAGCCAGGTGCCCCGGTAGAGCCGGGCGTTGATCGGCCGCTCGAGGGAGCCGCGGCGCGCACGCGCCCGCGCGGGAGGCCGATTTGCGGCCATGCCGGGGCTATAGTAGGGAGCCGAGACCGAAAGACGGGCAGGCACACTTCTTGCTCATGCCTGATTCCTCAACGATTCTTCTCGTCGACGACGAGGATTCGGTCCAGAAACTCCTCACGTACCCGCTCGAACGTGACGGCTTTCGAGTCGTCCAGGCTCGCGACGGCGAGCAGGCGCTCAAGCTCTTCGGCCACGAGCAGATCGACCTCGTCGTGCTCGACCTGATGCTGCCGAAGGTCGACGGTCTCGAGGTCTGCCGCCGGCTCCGCGCGGGCAGTGATGTGCCGATCATCATGCTGACCGCCCGCGGCGAGGAGCTGGACAAGGTTCTCGGGCTGGAGCTTGGCGCGGACGACTACATCACGAAACCGTTCTCGATCCGCGAGTTCCGCAGCCGCGTCCGTGCTCTGCTCCGCCGGGCTGCGCTCCCTCGCGACCGTTCGCAGCACGACGGCCAGGTAATCGAATCGGGAGATCTCCGCATCGATCCCGCCAAGCGAACGGTCGACCTCGGCGGCGAGCCGGTGCAGTTGACCTACGTCGAGTTCGAGCTGCTTCGAGCCCTCGCGGCCGAGCCGGGCCGCGTCTTCACGCGCGAGATGCTGCTCCGGGCGCTCTGGGGCGACTCTGCATACCGCGAGCCGCGCACCATCGACGTCCACATCCGCCACCTTCGCGAGAAGCTCGAGCGAGACGCCCGCGAGCCCGAGTACCTCTTCACGGTACGGGGAGTCGGATACCGGTTTCGGGACTGATGAGCGTTTTCAGGACAGTCGGCGCGCGGCTCAGCCTCGCTCTGCTCGTAGTCGTCGCGCTGGTGCTCGGGCTCGTCTACCTCATCATCGTGCCGTCGCTACGGACGCGGCTGGTCGATTCGCGGTTGGATGCCCTCGACCGCGCTGCCGGGACACTTGCGAAGGAGTACGCGCGCACGGGTCGTGACCCCGACTTCTTCTCCAACGCTTCCGCCGACACGAACGCGCGCATCATCCTGATGACCGTCGTCAACTCGCAGTCGCCGACGCTGGTGGCGCCCGGCGGTCTCTCGTCGCTTCCCGGACGCTCCCTCGGTGATTACACGAACGACCCGGTCGCGACGCGGACAGCGCAGACCTCCCATCGCGAGCGCGGAACGGTGAAGCGAAGCGACGGGGATTTCGCCGAGGTCGCCGCGCCGATCCGAGACGGGAGCGGGAACATCCTCCTCCTCTCCGCCCCTTTGCACGACGCGCTCGCCGATGTCGACGCCGTTCAGCGACGGATGGTGTTCGCAGGCGTGCTCGCGTTGTTCGTGGCGTTGGCGATCGGCTACGGAGCCGCGCGGCTGTTCGCGCGGAGGATTCGGCGCCTGGAGCAGGCCGCGGAGCGAATCGCGAGCGGCCGCTTCGACGAGCCGGTCGCGGACAGTGGTTCTGACGAGCTCGGCCAGCTCTCACGCGCGTTCGACCGCATGCGCGTGCGGCTGGCCGGCCTTGACCACGCGCGCCGCGCATTCGTCGCCAACGCGTCGCACGAGCTACGCACGCCGCTCTTTGCGCTCGGCGGGTTCCTCGAGCTGCTCGAGGATGAGGAGCTCGACGAGCGGACGCGGCGCGAGTTCTTCGAAACGATGGCGGGCCAGGTCCGCCGGCTGACCAAGCTCGCCGACGACCTGCTCGATCTGTCGCGGCTGGACGCTGGACGGCTGCACGTGGAAACGCAGCCGATCGAGCTCGGCGGCGTGGCCGGAGCCGCCGTCGAGGAGTTCTCGGGTGTCGCGCTCGCCTCGGACCACCCGCTGGATTTCGCGCGCAATGGTCCAACCGAAGCGCAGGGGGACCCGCAGCGTGTTCTCCAGATCGCACGCATCCTGCTCGAGAACGCGCTCGTCCACACGCCTCCCGGAACGCCGGTCGAGGTCGCCGTGCGGCGCGTGAACGGACGCGCCGAGCTCAGCGTCCTCGACGCCGGTCCGGGGATCAGTGCTGAGGACCGTGCCGAGCTCTTCGAGCGGTTCTACCGCGGGGACAGCACCAAGGCGTCAGGGAGCGGCCTCGGCTTGGCGATCGCGAAACAGCTCGCGGAGCTGATGGGCGGCCGGATCGAGCTCGACTCTCAGCCGGGGCGCACGATCTTCTCGCTGGTCTTGCCGGCCGAGGAGCCCACCGGGCAGCACGCGAACAGCTGACCTGCGTCGTCTCGCGCCGCGGTCCTTCCGTGGTGCCGCGTGAACCAAAGGCGTCCCAACCTCCTCCCCGCTGCGAGCGTAACGGCGCAACCGCTACGCGCGGGTGACGCGGGTGTCGAGATTGTGCGCGATTTCCGCTGTCGGGATCCCGCCGAACGCTTGACAGGGGTGTTACGGCCATGGCTTTTCCCGTGGAAAGTCCCCCGGGGCGCTCCTTGACCGGGTTTGGGGCTTGTCGGCGCCGAAACCGGCGCCGCTACAGTGCGATCCGTGCGTGCGCGTCCGGGTTCTCCCGCGGTGATCGCGATCGTCGCCGCCGTGATCGGCGGCGTTTTGGTCGTCGCGGTCGGAAAGGCGGCCGGTTGGTTCGACAACGGGACCAAGAAGACAGTGATCGTGCAGACCCCGACGGTCGCGGAGGCCGTCGTCAGCTCGAAATCCTCGGCGAGCGCGAAGCCGCTGCTCGGGAATCGCTTCGATCCGAGCCGGATCTTCGCCTCCCGCTCGCCGGGGGTCGTGACGATCTTCGCGATCTACGGCGGCAACAGCGAGTCGGCCCAGCAGGCGCAGGGCTCGGGCTTCGTCGTCTCGCCCAAGGGCTACATCCTCACGAACTCGCACGTGATCACGAATGCGGGGGAGGGGGACAGCAAGGTTTCGGCCGCCGATCAGCTGTTCGTCGAGTTCCAGGACCGGGATCGTGTGCCCGCGAAGGTGGTCGGCTGGGACATCTACGACGACGTCGGGCTGATCAAGGTCGATCCGGCCCAGCACCGGCTCGATCCCGTTCCGCTCGGCGACTCGGCCAAGGTCGTCGTCGGTGAGCCCGTCGCCGCGATCGGTAGTCCCTTCGGCAATCTGAACTCGCTGAGCGTCGGTGTCGTGTCCGCGACCGAGCGGTCGATCGACTCGTTGACGTCGCGGTACAGCCTCGTCGACGCGATCCAGACCGACGCGCCGATCAACCACGGGAACTCCGGCGGCCCGCTCTTCGACGCGAGAGGACGGGTGATCGGGATCAACGCCCAGATCCGCAGCGACAGCGGCACCGCCGAGGGCGTCGGCTTTGCAGTGCCGATCGATTCCGCTCGCCGCTCGATGACGCAGCTGATCGCGAGCGGGCGTGTCTCCTACGCTTTCGTGGGTATCGAGACCGAGGATCTGATTCCGTCGATCGCGAAGCAGCTCGGCTACCCGGTCTCGCACGGCGCCGTGGTCACACACGTGAATCCGCATACACCCGGCGCCGCGGCAGGCCTGCGAGCGGGAAACGATCGCCGCGACCTGCTGGGCGAGCAGTTCATCCGCGGTGGGGACGTGATCGTGGCGATCAACGGGCAGCCGGTCGGGAGTGCGGCCGACGTTGTCCGGATCGTCACCGAGCAGTTGTCGCCGGGTCAGTCGGTCCCGATCACCTACATCCGCGCGGGCGGGCGCCACCGCGTGATCGTCAAACTTGCCGAGCGCCCCGCCAACCCGGGCTAGGCCCGAGGTTAGTCCGGGCTATCCACAGGGAAAGAGCTAGACGAGTGGACCCCCACGACCGCTTCGTCCGGCTGAGCATCCCGGCGAAGGCCGAATACATCACTCTCGGCCGGCTGGCGCTGACGGCGATCGCCCGTGTGCGGCCGTTGTCCGCGGAAACGCTCAGTGACCTGAAGCTCGCCCTCACCGAGGCGTGCACGAATTCCGTGCGCCACGCCTACCGCGAAGGGCGCTCCGGCACCGTCGAGATCGTCTACCAGATCGAACCCGACCGACTGGTCGTCGAGGTCACGGACGAAGGCGCGGGGTTCCGGCCCGAGGAGAGCGCCCGCGACGGAAACGGCGACCTGAGCGAGGGCGGCCTCGGGATCGCCATCATCCGGGCCGTCGCCGACGAAGTCGAGATCGGTGAGCGGGAAGCGGGAGGATCGCGGCTTCGCTTCGTGAAGTTCCTGGGCGACTAGCGTCTATTCTCAGCGCCTTCGCGTAATCCGACCCCCTCGGACCAGTGCTCCAGCTCATCAACGTCGGCAACAAGTCCCTGCTCGACTACGGGACGATCGCGACGCGCGGCTTGATGGAGGAGATCCGGAGGCTCGCGGCTCAGGTCGAGGGCAAGCGGGTCCTGCACCTCTCCGCGACGGCCTTCGGCGGCGGCGTGGCCGAGATCCTCTACGCGCTCGTGCCACTGATGCGCGACGCCGGCTTGGAAGCCGAGTGGCGGATCATCCAGGGCGCCGACGAGTTCTTCGGTGCGACGAAGACGATTCACAACGCCCTCCAGGGCGCGCCGCAAGGGCTCACGCCCGAGCAGGAGGAGGTCTACCGCCGGTACAACGAGACGAACGCCGAGCAGTTCGAGGACGAGTACGACTTCGTGATCGTCCACGATCCCCAGCCGGCCTACGTAATCGAGCACTTCCCTTCGTCGCAGGCGCGCTGGATCTGGCGCTGCCACATCGATCTCTCGACGCCGAACCAGAGCGTCCTCAACTTTCTGCTGCCGGCGCTCGGGCGCTACGACGCTGCGATTTTCCACATGAACGAGTACGTCCCCGCCGCGCCGGGCCTGCCGCCCGCGTACATCTGGCCGCCGGCGATCGACCCGCTCACGCCGAAGAACATGGCCCTTTCGACGGAAGACGCCGCCTACATCGTCGACCAGTTCGGGATCGACGTCGAGCGGCCGCTGTTGACGCAGGTCTCGCGCTTCGACCCCTGGAAGGACCCGCTCGGCGTGATCGACGCCTATCGCAAGGTCAAGGAGCGCTTTCCGGCCGTCCAGCTGGCCCTCGTCGGCTCGATGGCGCACGACGACCCGGAGGGCTGGGACTACTACAACCAGACGGTCGCCTACGCGCAGGGCGATCCCGACATCTACATCCTCTCGAACCTCAACAACATCGGCGGCGTCGAGGTCAACGCCTTCCAGGTTCACTCCCACGCCGTCTTGCAGAAGTCGATTCGAGAGGGGTTCGGCCTCACGATCACGGAGGCGCTCTGGAAGACGCGCCCCGTCGTCGCCGGCCGGGTCGGCGGGATCGTGCGCCAGATCCAGGACGGCGAGACCGGCTGGCTCGTCGAGTCGGCCGCGGAGTGCGCGGACGCGTGCATCGAGATCCTGCGCGATCCCGCCGAGGCGCGCCTGCGTGCGTTGAAGGGAAAGGAGTTCGTTCGGCGCAACTTCCTGATGCCGCGCCTGCTCCGCGACTGGCTCGTGCTCTTCAATCGGCTGCTTGGGAACGACACGGCGGGCGCTGAGCTCGCGGTCGTCGGCGCCGCCGAGTCGTAGGCCGGCACCTCGCGGTTAGGGTGTCCGTTCCATGCCGGAGCGGCGCAAGCTGATCGTCGTCTCGAACCGCGGTCCGGTTTCGTACGGGCGGGAGCACGGCGAGCGGGTCGCGAGGCGCGGCGGCGGCGGCCTAGTCACGGCCCTGCGCGGCCTGATCTCGCATCACGACGTCACCTGGATCGCCAGCGCGATCAGCGACGAGGACCGGATTGCCTCCGCGGAGCCGATCGAGGAAACCGCGCGGGACGGCTCGCAGTTCCGACTCCGACTGGTCGCTCACGACGAGAACGAGTACGACTGGTTCTACAACGTCATCGCGAACCCGATCCTCTGGTTTCTCCAGCACTACCTTTGGGAGCTCGCATACACGCCGGCGATCGACCACGCGGTGCGGCACGCGTGGGAGCAGGGGTACGTTCGCGTCAACCAGGGCTTCGCCGAAGCCGTGCTCGAGGAGCTCGAGGCCGAGCCGGACGCGGCCGTTCTCTTCCACGACTACCACCTCTACCTGGCGCCTCGGTTCGTTCGGGAGGCGGCGCCCGACGCGATGCTGTCCCACTTCGTGCACATCCCGTGGCCGCAGCCGGACTACTGGCGGATCCTGCCGGCGGACATGCGGCTCGCGATTCACGACGGGCTGCTCGCCAACGACGTGGTCGGCTTCCACGCGAACCGCTGGCGGCTCGCCTTCCTGCGCTGCGCGGTCGACATGGTCGGCGCCGAGGGGAACTTCGGGCTCTGGACGGCCGAGTACCTGGAGCGACGGACCCGCGTCGTCGCCACGCCGATCTCGATCGACCCCGAGGAGTTCGACGAGCTTGCGGTCAGCGAGCCCGTGCTCGAGGCCGAGCGGGAGATCGTCGAGCGGCGCACTGAGCGGCTGATCGTCAGGGTCGACCGGACCGACCCGTCGAAGAACATCGTCCGCGGCTTCCGCGCCTTCGAGCTCTACCTGGAGGCGCACCCCGAGATGCACGGCCGGGTCTCCCTGCTCGCGCTGCTCGACCCCTCGCGTCAGGACATCCCGGAATACTCCGAGTACCTCGGCGCGATCCAGCGCGAGGCACGCCGCGTCAACGACCGCTTCCAGAGCGACGGTTGGCTTCCCATCGACCTCCAGATCGAGGACGACTTCCCGCGCTCCGTCGCCGCCTACAAGCAGTTCGACGTGCTGTTCGTGAACGCGATCTTCGACGGCCTCAACCTGGTCTCCAAGGAGGCCCCCCTCGTCAACGCTCGCGACGGTGTCGTTGTCCTGTCTGAAAACAGCGGCGCGGCCGAGGAGCTCTCCGACTGGGCCACGATGATCAATCCCTTCGACGTTGCCGCGCAGGCAGAGGCGCTGCACGAGGCGCTCGAACTTTCGCTCGAGGAGCGGCGGGCGCGCCTCGAGGCGATTCGAGCCCACGTGCGCGACCACGACGTCGCGCGCTGGCTTGCCGCGCAGCTCGACGAGCTCGACCGCGCGTCGGCGCGGGTTCCGTAGGGTTCGCGCTATGAGCGAGCTCTCGCACGTCGACGAAACGGGCGCCGTGCGAATGGTCGACGTTGGCGGCAAGGAGGTCTCTCGGCGCCGCGCGGCCGCTCGGGCGGAGGTGCGCATGGCACCCGAGAGTGCGCGGCGGCTGAGGGAACTGCCGAAGGGCGACGCGCTCGCGACGGCACAAGTGGCCGGGATCATGGCCGCCAAGCGGACGGCGGAGTTGATCCCGCTCTGCCACCCCCTGCCGTTGTCCAACATCGAGGTGACGCTCGATGTCGGGGAGGCGGGGGTTGAGATCTCCGCCGCTGTCGAGACCACCGCCCAGACAGGTGTGGAGATGGAAGCCCTGACGGCCGTTTCCGTGGCTGCGCTCACGGTCTACGACATGGCGAAGGCGATCGACAAGGAGATGGAGATCAGCGAGATTCGCCTGCTCGAGAAGACGAAGGAAAGATTGTGAGGGCCGCGGTCTTGACCGTCTCCGACGGTGTCGCGGCCGGCGAGCGGGAGGACGGCAGCGGCGACGTCCTGGCGGATTTGCTCGCCGGAGACGGGTACGAGGTCGAGCGGCGCATCGTCCCCGACGACCGCGAGGCGATCGCCGATGCGATCGTGGAGCTCGCGGAGGAAGCCGTTCTCGTCCTGACGACCGGTGGCACCGGTCTCGGCCCGCGCGACGTGACGCCCGAGGCGACCGCCGAGGTGCTGGAACGCCCGGCGCCGGGGATCTCCGAGGCGATTCGCGCAGATTCGATCGCGAAGACGCCGCACGGCTTGCTCTCGCGCGGCGTCGCGGGCGTTCGCGACAGGACGCTCATCGTCAACCTTCCGGGGTCGACGGGGGGTTGCCGGGACGGCTTCGCGGTCTTGCAGCCGGCCCTGCGGCATGCGCTCGAGCTGCTCGCGGGCGAGCAGACCGCGCACCGGCAGACATGAACGCGACCGTAGCGTCGTACCCGCAGCGCTTCGCGTCTCTCGTCAAGATCGAGCACACCGTCTTTGCGCTGCCGTTCGCCTACGTCGGCGCGCTGCTGTGCGAGCAGAAGATTCCTTCTGCGCACGACGTCCTCTGGATCACC
>Ga0114129_10017842_pt1 | contig 10106 bp, 7 predicted proteins | sample RhiMetdeltSRZDD1_FD_80071 | JGI IMG/M metagenome (GOLD analysis project Ga0114129, IMG submission 80071) | Populus rhizosphere microbial communities from Tennessee, USA - Rhizosphere MetaG P. deltoides SRZDD1 (version 2) (version 2) | ecosystem: Host-associated > Plants > Roots > Rhizosphere >...
GCAGGTTCAGGAGGTGGGGGACGCCGCGGCCGTCGATTCGAGCGGCCGGTATGCGCTCATTGCGCTTCAGGGTCCAGCATCGGTCGATGTTCTGCAGCCGCTGTGCACAGTCGATCTCTCCGAAATCAAGTATTACTGGTTCACGCACGGCGAGGTCGCCAGTGCGCGCGCGCTGATTTCACGAACCGGATACACCGGCGAAGATGGATTCGAGATCTTCGTCCCTCCCGCAACCGCCGAGCGCGTCTGGGAGGCCATTCTGCAGTCGGGCCGCTCTGCCGACGTCATTCCCTGCGGCCTCGGTGCACGCGATACCCTGCGGCTCGAGGCGGCCATGCGGCTGTACGGCAACGACATCGACGAAACCACGACGCCGTTGGAGGCAGACCTGGCGTGGATCGTGGGTTGGAAGAAGGAATACTTCATCGGCCACGAACGGCTGCGTGAACAGAAGGAACAGGGAATCACGCGTAAGCTCGTTGGTTTCGAGTTGCTCGATCGCGGCATCGCGCGCCATGGGTATCAGGTTGTTCGCGGGGACAAGCCCGCGGGGGTAGTCACGAGCGGCACCCAGACACCGTTTGTGAAGAAATCGATCGGCATGGCGTATGTGCCGCTCGACCTGACGACACCCGGGTCGGAAATCACCATCGACGTGCGCGGCCGGATGTCGCGGGCGACGGTCGTCCCGCTGCCGTTCTATAAACGTAAAGTGTAGGGCGAGCCAAGCATGACGTATCCGGCCGATCGGAAGTACACCAAGGACCACGAATGGATTCGGGTCAACGGCGAGACTGGCGAAATCGGCATTACCGATTACGCCCAGCAGCAGCTTGGCGACGTCGTGTATGTCGAGCTTCCGGAGGTCGGCCGCACGATCGCCGCGGGCGAGTCGTTCGGCTCAATTGAGTCGGTCAAGGCCGTGTCGGAGCTCTTCGCTCCAATGAGCGGGGAGGTGGTCGCCGTCAACGAGGAACTGAAAAACCATCCAGAAGTCGTCAACACCGATCCGCATGGTACTTGGATGATCAAGGTCAAGCTCGCCAGCCCGACCGATTCGGGCGTTCTGCTCGACGCCTCGCAATATCAGTCACACCTGGGATGAACCGACTCGACGCCACCGACTGGTTTGCTCGGCGCCATATCGGTCCCTCGCCAGACGATCGCGATCGAATGCTTGCAGCCGTCGGCGCCGCATCGCTCGATGCGCTGATGGACGAAGCCATTCCGGCTTCGATCCGCCTGGCGCGGCCGCTGAATCTTCCGCCGGCTGAAAGCGAGCACGCGTACCTGCGTCGCCTGTCGAGCATCGCTCGCCGGAACAAGACGTTCCGCTCGTACATCGGCCTCGGCTATCACGACACCATCACTCCTGCGGTGATCCTGCGCATGGTCATGGAGAACCCGGGCTGGTACACGCCCTACACGCCCTACCAGGCGGAGATTGCGCAGGGACGTCTCGAATCGTTGCTGAATTTCCAGACGATGGTGTCCGGGCTGACGGGGATGGAAGTCGCAAACGCGTCTCTGCTCGACGAGGCCACGGCGGGCGCTGAAGCGATGACGCTGCTCCACCGCGCACGTTCGAATGGAGGACGAAGCTCGTCGGCTTCGGTGAGAGAACGAAGCCTCTTTCTCGTCAGTGATCGCTGTCTGCCGCAAACGATCGAGGTGCTGCGCTCTCGTGCGGAGCCGCTGGACATCGATCTGCACGTCGGCCCAATGGAAGCGATGACGTTCGAGCCGCGTGTGTTCGGCGTGCTTCTTCAGTACCCGGACCAGTACGGAGCGGTCAGCGATCTCGAGCCGTTTATTGCCAACGCGCATCGCGCGGGCGTACTCGTCGCGGTTGGCGCAGACCTGCTTGCGCTGGCACTGTTGAAGCCACCCGGAGAAATGGGCGCCGACGTCGTGTTCGGCAACTCGCAGCGGTTCGGTGTTCCTCTCGGCTACGGCGGTCCGCACGCGGCGTTTTTCGCGACGCGACATGCGTACGTGCGGCAGGCACCCGGCCGCATTATCGGCGTCTCAGTGGACGTCCACGGCCGTAAGGCGTACCGCATGGCGCTGGCCACGCGCGAGCAGCATATCCGTCGCGAGAAGGCGACATCGAACATCTGTACCGCACAGGCGCTGCTGGCGAACATGGCCGCGATGTACGGCGTCTACCATGGTCCAGACGGCCTGAAAGCCATTGCGGGCCGCGTCCACGAGCTGACTCGGGTGCTCGAACGTGAGCTCGCCGCGATCGGTGTGAATCAGATCAACCCCGCGTACTTCGACACGCTCCGGCTCGAGCCGCCTTCAGGCGTAGAGGCGGTTCGCCGCGCGGCGTTGGAGGCGGGCATGAATTTCCGGTACATCGACGACCGGACGGTTGGCATCTCGCTCAACGAGACGGTGACGACGGGCGATGTGCAGGACATCGTGAGCGTCTTCGCGAAAGCTGTCGGCAAGCCGGGTCCGAAAGGACCCGGCCTCCACAGTCCGCAAACGGACATGGGACGGCAGGTCCTTTTGGACCCGCCACTTGGGCGTACATCCACCTTCATGACACACCCGGTGTTCAAGACGCATAAATCTGAAACGCAGATGATGCGTTACATCCGCTCCCTCGAGCGGAAGGACGTCGGGCTCGATACGTCGATGATCCCGCTCGGTTCGTGCACGATGAAGCTGAATGCCGCAACCGAGATGCTGCCCGTCACGTGGGAGCACTTCTCCCGCGTCCATCCGTTTGCGCCGATCGACCAGGCGCAGGGATACGCGCAGGTCGTCGCGGAACTGGAGCAGGCGCTCGCGGAGATTACCGGGTTTGCAGCCGTCTCGCTGCAGCCGAACTCCGGCGCGCAGGGGGAATTTGCCGGGCTCATGGTGATCCGCGCGTATCATCGCGATCGCGGCGAATCACATCGCGACATCGTGCTGATTCCCGCGTCCGCGCACGGAACCAACCCAGCCAGCGCCGCTATGGCAGGAATGCGGGTCGTCGTCGTCGCCACAGCGGCCAACGGCAACGTGGACGTCGCGGACCTGCGCAGGAAGGCAGCGGAGCATCGCGAGCACCTTTCGTCGCTCATGATCACGTATCCGTCGACACACGGCGTGTTCGAGGATGACATCAAGGACATTTGCGCGATCGTCCACGAACACGGCGGCCAAGTGTATATGGACGGCGCGAACATGAACGCGCAGGTCGGGCTGACGAGCCCCGCGGCCATCGGTGCGGACGTCTGCCACTTGAACCTGCACAAGACGTTTGCCATTCCCCATGGCGGCGGCGGGCCGGGCATGGGCCCCATCGGCGTCGCTGCGCATCTGGCTGGGTACCTGCCGGGGCATCCGCTCACGAGCACAGGCGGGGATCGCGCCATTCACGCGGTGTCCGCAGCGCCGTGGGGGAGCGCGAGCATTCTATTGATTTCCTACGCCTATATCCGGCTGCTTGGCGCGGACGGAATGACGGACGCGACGCGACACGCGATTCTGAACGCGAACTACATCAAGGCGCGGCTGCAGCAGCACTATCCCGTGCTGTACGCACGTGCCAACGGCCGTGTCGCGCATGAGTTGATCTTCGATTTGCGGGGCTTCAAATCCGCAGGGATCGAAGAGATGGATGTGGCGAAACGCCTCATGGATTACGGCTTTCACGCGCCGACCGTTTCCTTCCCTGTGGCGGGCACGCTGATGGTCGAACCGACTGAGAGCGAGGACAAGGCGGAGCTCGATCGGTTTTGTGACGCGATGATTCAGATTCGCCGTGAGATCGAGGCAGTTGTGACGGGAAAGGCCGACAGGGCCGACAACGTGCTCAAGAACGCGCCGCACACCGCCGAGGCGATTGCGGCGGCGGAGTGGCCACACTCCTACTCACGTGAAGAAGCGGCATTCCCTCTGCCGTTTGTCCGAGCCAACAAGTTCTGGCCAAGCGTCGGCAGAATCGACAATCCGTACGGTGATCGTAACCTCTTCTGCTCGTGCCCTCCGATCGAGGCGTTCGCCTGATATTGGTGCCGCCTGGTTTGGACCGGAAATCGCAACTAAAAGATCAAGCGATCCGTCTTAAGCACATCACGCCATGGACGTTGGGGGAACGCGGCCGAAACGATCTTTGTGGCGGGTTCTCTTTGCCTACGCAGCCGGCGTTGTCACAGGCGTTGCTGTTGCGGTGTTCGCGTCGGCGACGGGGGCTCCAGACAACATCTATGTGATGTTTGCCGTGCTGCTGGTCGTCATGGCCGCGCTGCTCGGTGGCACGGGACCGGCGATAACGGTCGCGATCACGGCTGTCGTCGGCGACGACCTCGTGCTATCCGGCCGGCTGCCTCCGCTCGAGCAGTGGAAAGACGAAGTCATTTTCGGCACGATTGCCATCACCGTCGGCCTGCTCGTCTCAGCCAAGCGCAAACAGCAGATCAAGGCGGAGGACCTCGCGCGTCGCGAGCGCGAGCTGCGCACCGAACGTGCCGCCATTCTCGCCACCATTTCCCACGACGTGAAAAACCCGCTGGCGGTCATTCTCGGGTCAGCGCGCATCGCCAGCCGCGATCGTGCCGGCGACAACACGCGCGTGTTCCAACGCATCGAGTCCGCTGCGCTACAGGCGGCGTCGCTGGTGGACCAACTGTCGGATCTGCATTCGATTGACGGGAGTGGGATCGCATTGGAGTGCCAGCCGGCCGATCTGCGACGGACGGTTGAGGCCGCCAAGGATCAGATGGAGGCGATCGCCCGAGGTCACGTCCTCCGCTATACCGCTCCGTCGGAGTCGGTGCTGGTCGATTACGACGAACGCCGTATTCAGCGGGTGCTCCAGAACTTGATCGGCAATGCGATCAAATATTCGCCGGACGGTGGGGAGATCAACATCACCGTACGCTCCGACAGCGGCACCGCGGCGATCGCGATTCGCGATCACGGGATCGGCGTTCCGGAGGCGGACCGCGGTCGTGTCTTCGAACGAGGCTATCGCGCGAACAGCGTCGGCGGCATCCCGGGCACCGGTCTTGGCTTGTTCATCAGCTCGGAAATCGTCAAACGGCACGGTGGTTCGATCGAATGTCGCGCCGCCGATGGCCGCGGCACGGTGTTCGAGGTCCGCCTGCCGTTAGCTCGCATCCGCGGCGCGGCGGAACGCGTTCAACAGCTTCCAAGTCACCGGACCGGGCCTGCCGTTGGCGATCGTGCGATCGTTCACGGTGACGATTGGGACCAGCTCCCGCGTCGTGCTGGTGAGAAACGCCTCGTCCGCTCCGATTAGGTCATCATCGCCGAGGATCTGTTCGGCCACGTCGACCCCAATGTCCTTTCCGATGTCGAAGAGAAACTCTCGCGTGATGCCCGGCAGCAGCCCCGCCGCGAGAGGTGGAGTGAGGGCAACGTTGTTCTTCACGACGAACAGGTTTGAGGTCGTGCACTCCGTCAGCTCGCCCTTGTAGTTCCGCATCACGCCCTCGAAGGCGTTCGACCGGACTGCCTGCTGCATCGCAAGCGCGCTGTTCATCAGGTTGTTGCTCTTGATCATCGGGTTCACGGTGGCCGGGTGATTGCGGACGATATCCACGATCACGACGCGGACACCTTTGTCATACGCCTCCGCAGGCGGGTCGATCTGCGGCTTGACGATGATGACGACGGAAGGATTGGGCGTCGCTTTCAGGTCGTAGGTCAGCTCGCCGACGCCGCGCGTGACCAGGACCCGGATGTACGCCTCCCCATCGAGCGTCGCTGCCGTCTGCGTCTTACGAATCTGTCCGGCGAGCTCCTGGTCACTGAAGGGGAGCGGCAGCTCGATCATGCCGGCGGAACGTCGCAGCCGCCGCATGTGGCGGTCGAAGAGAAACGGCCGGCCGTGATAGGTGCGCATCGTTTCGTAGACGCCCTCGCCGTACAGAAAGCCGTGATCAAAGACGGAGATCACCGCCTCGCACTCCGGGGTGATACGCCCATTGACGTTGACCGTTGCGGACATATGTAGTGGTATGTATCACACAGGAATGCGGATCCTGAACGCCGCGCAGATGCGCGAGGCCGATCGCTTCACCATCGAGGAGATTGGCATTCCCTCGCTCGTGCTGATGGAGAATGCCGGACGCCAGGTGGTCGCGGCGATCGAGGCCGCTTACGAAGCGCGCCTCAACGGCCGCGTGGCGGTGCTGTGCGGCCGCGGCAACAACGGTGGCGACGGCTTCGTCGTTGCGCGAACGCTGCTGCAGCGCGGCATCGAAGCTGCCGTGTTCGTCATTGGTTCCCTGACCGATGTTCGCGGCGACGCCAAAACGAATCTCGAGATCCTCGGCCGACTGGGCGTCACGGTCGTCGAGATCAACGACGAACAGAGCTGGGAGCTGCATTTCTCGGAGATTTCGCAGTGCACGCTGATCGTGGACGCGATCTTCGGGACAGGGTTGAAGTCGGCGCTGGGCGGCATGATGGAAACGATCGTCGCCGATGTCAACGCCTCGTCTATCCCCATCGTCTCGATCGATCTGCCGAGCGGGTTGTCCGCGGATACACCGCACGTCATCGGCGACTGCATCGATGCGTCAATGACGGTCACGCTTGCCGCGCCGAAGCTGCCGCTCGTTCTTCCGCCCGGCGAGGAGCACGCCGGTGACGTCGTGATCGCCGACATCGGCATTCCACACGAGGTGATTGACGGCGTCGAAGGACAGCACATCGAGCTGTTGACACCTGAACAGCTCCGCGAGGTTGTCGAGCCGCGTGCGGCGGATTCTCACAAAGGGGACTTCGGCCGGGTCACCGTGGTCGCCGGCTCGCGCGGGAAGACGGGCGCCGCACACCTCGCCGCGATGGGCGCTTTGCGGTCGGGTGCGGGACTCGTAACCGTCGCGACACCCTGTTCGCTGCTTCCGATCGTCGCCTCGATGGCGCCGGAATTCATGACGGAGCCGCTCGAGGAGTCGGCGGAGGGGACCATCTCTGCTGGAGCGGTCGATCGCCTGCTCGATTTCAAACAGGATGTGATTGCGTGCGGGCCCGGTCTGGGCCGGACTCCCGCGGTTGGCGAGTTCGTCCGGTCGCTGCTCGATCGCGCCGCCTTGCCGCTCGTCCTCGACGCGGATGCGATCACCGTGCTTGCTGACGACCCTGGTCGCCTCGTCGGAAGGGAAGAGCGCGATGTGATCATCACGCCGCATCCTGGTGAAATGGCACGTCTCATTGGGTCGTCAATCGAGGACGTGCAGGCAAACCGCATCGACGTGGCGGCCGATTTCGCAACGACCCATCGGGTGTACGTAGTGCTGAAAGGGCACCGCACAATCATCGCGACGCCCGAGGGACACGTGTACATCAATCCGACCGGCAACGCAGGGATGGCGACGGGCGGCACGGGCGACGTCCTCACCGGGATGATTGCCGCCTGGCTCGCTCAGCTCCTCGACGCCGAAGCAGCCTGTCGACTCGCCGTCTTCCTGCACGGCGCGGCCGGCGACCTCGCGGAGGCAGAAGAAGGCCAGGTCGCGATGACCGCGACCGACGTGATCGCAAATCTCGGCGCTGCTCTCACTCGCCTCTGCAATCCTGAGCCGTCCGAGTAGGTTGGTGGCCGGTGGTTGGTGGTTAGTGGTCGCTGGCACACTGACGCGGTCTGAACAGGAAACGGAGGCTCTTGCCCGTGAACTTGCGGGGACGCTGCAAGCCGGCGATGTCGTGTTGCTCTCAGGCGATCTCGGTGCTGGCAAGACGACGTTCGTACGTGGCCTCGCGCAGGGGCTGGGGATCGATCCTGCGGACGTCAGCAGTCCGACGTTTACGCTGCTTCACGAATACCGCGGTGGTCGACTGACGCTTTATCACGCCGATCTATACCGCCTCGATCAGACGGCAACTGATGATTTGGGGCTCGAAGAGACAGGCGTGCGGGACGGCGTTCTCGCAATCGAATGGCCTGACCGCCTCTCGCATGAACTCGCGGGAGCGAAGCTCGTTCGACTGGAGGTGGTGAACGACGCGTCGCGTCGGATCACCATAGGGCCGGCTGAAGCCGGCCCCTACGATCGTAGGTAGTACGGTCGTACGTAGAGGCCGGCTTCAGCCGGCCTTATTCCATGTGTCGTACGTAGAGGTCGGCTTCAGCCGGCCTTACTCCATCCGATAATTCGGCGCTTCCTTCGTGATCTGCACGTCGTGGACGTGGCTTTCGCGGGCGCCCGCAGGTGTGATCCGAATCAGCTTCGCTTTGCGCTGCAGCTCGTTGATCGTCGCGCTGCCGCAGTACCCCATTCCTGCACGGAGACCGCCGACGAGCTGGTGAATCATCGCCGCCACGCTTCCTTTGTGCGCGACACGGCCTTCGATCCCTTCAGGCACCAGCTTGTCCGACGCGCGGCCGCCCTCGAGATCGAATTCGTCCTGGAAGTAGCGGTCGCGGCTGCCGCGGCGCATCGCGCCGATCGAACCCATGCCGCGGTACTCCTTGTAGCTGCGGCCCTGGAAAAGGATCAGTTCACCGGGGCTTTCGTCTGTGCCCGCAAACAGATTTCCGATCATCGCGCAGCTGGCGCCCACGGCAAGCGCCTTGACGATGTCGCCCGAATAGCGGATGCCGCCGTCGGCGATAATGGGCACGTTGCGGGCTGACGCAGCACGCGCGCAGTCCATGATCGAGCTGATCATCGGCACCCCGATGCCGGCCACCACGCGCGTCGTGCAGATCGAGCCGGCGCCGATGCCCACCTTGACCGCGTCGACACCTGCGTCAATCAGTGCCTCCGTCGCTTCCGGTGTGGCCACGTTTCCGGCGACCAGTTCGGTATTCGGGAACTCGCGGCGCACGCGCGCAACCATGTCGATGACGCCCTGTGAATGGCCGTGCGCGGTGTCCACGACGAGCACGTCGACGCCCGCGGCCACCAGCGCCTGGGCCCGCTCGAACGCGTCCCGGCTGACGCCGATGGCGGCGCCGCAGCGCAGCCGACCGAGCGCATCCTTGCACGCGACCGGATATTTCACCGCCTTTTGAATGTCCTTGACCGTAATGAGTCCCTTCAGGCGGTAGTCGCGATCGACAACGAGCAGTTTCTCGACCTTGTGCTGGTGGAGGATTTCGCGGGCCTCATCCAGGGTTGTTCCGACGGCCACCGTGTAGAGCGGGTTGTTCGTCATCACCTCGTCGATCGCCCGATTCACGTTCGTTTCAAACCGCAAATCGCGATTCGTGAGGATGCCGACAAGCCGTCCCTCTTTACTGCCGTCGTCAGTGATGGGCACGCCGGAGATGCGGTACTTCTTCATCAGCTCGAGCGCTTCGTAAATACGGTTACCTGGCCCGAGCGTGATGGGGTTGACGATCATGCCGCTCTCGGAACGCTTCACGCGGTCGACTTCCGACGCCTGCTCTTCAATCGAGAGATTCTTGTGGATGACGCCGAGACCACCATGCTGCGCCATCGCGATTGCGAGCGCGGATTCGGTGACGGTGTCCATCGCGGCGCTGACCAGCGGCACATTCAACCTGATGTTGCGCGTCAGGCGTGTCGAGACGTCGACCTGCGTCGGCAGCACTGTCGAGTGCTGCGGGACGAGCAGGACGTCGTCAAATGTCAGGGCGGTGGTGAGTGCGGTGCTTGTGGGAAGAAGGGTGAGGGAGCCGCTTTTCAATTCCATATCATGCTGCCTGCCCGTGGCATTTCTTGTACTTCTTTCCGCTGCCGCACGGGCACGGATCGTTGCGGCCCACCTTCGGCTCTTCGCGGCGAACGGTCTTGATCACGTCGTCGCCGCCGGTGCGCGCCGGACCCGGGCCCTGCCTCGATGAGCCCGGCCCTGGCGAAGGCATCGTGGCAGCCGCCGCCCCGCGCGCCGTCCCGAATGCGGACGCCGCCTCCGCCTTGTTCATTGTCAGCGGCGTGGCGCGACGTGCGACCGGACGAGGCGCGGCGGGCGCCTGCTCGTTCACCACCGGGCGCAGCCACATGATGTAGCGGACCATCTCTTCCTCGACCCGCGCCTTCATGTCAGTAAACAAATCGAAGCTCTCGCGCTTGTACTCGACGAGCGGATCCCGCTGGCCGTATCCGCGAAGGCCGATGCCTTCCTTCAGATGGTCCAGTGAATAGAGGTGATCCTTCCATTGCGCA
>Ga0114129_10017844_pt1 | contig 10106 bp, 12 predicted proteins | sample RhiMetdeltSRZDD1_FD_80071 | JGI IMG/M metagenome (GOLD analysis project Ga0114129, IMG submission 80071) | Populus rhizosphere microbial communities from Tennessee, USA - Rhizosphere MetaG P. deltoides SRZDD1 (version 2) (version 2) | ecosystem: Host-associated > Plants > Roots > Rhizosphere >...
CCAATCCATTCGTCCTCCACGCCAGCCGATGCGCGATTGATTGCCGCAACAAATCGTAGCCAACGCCACCGGATGGGGCTACGCACGGAATGGATAATTCACCGTGTTTTCTACAGTTTCAATTTTTTGGCCATACGGGTGGGAAGAAGAAAAGACCCGGCGTCAACCACGATCACTCGCTGGCCGATGCTTTCCGCGTGCCGGTAAAGCTTGTCGGCGATGTACCCGCCGAACATGCCCGCCCCAATCACGACGATGTCGAACGGATCACCACCGTTGTTACTGACCTCATTCCAGGTGCTACACAACCAGCGGCCCAAAACGTCGTGCGAGAACTCCGTCTGTTGAACGTCGACAAATGCTTTCAAATCTGGATTGAGGGGGCGCAGCATCTGAGACTCCGAGGGATGCTTGCGTTGGCATTCGATCAAAAGCGAGGCCGTTTGCGCTTAGACCCTTTTGCCGATTGCCGCGCACGTGCTTTGAGGGAGTGCCGAGTGCAAGCTAGCAAAGGAAATCGGCTAGTACTCCTAGGGCCGCGACTACAGTAATTGCGCTAAACAATTCCGAATGTGAAATGCATCACACTTTAGAACACTAAATACTATTTAACCGTGACGATGCCCTCCTTTCGATTTACCTGCTCGGATTTCGGAAGTCGCCTTCTGACTCGGCAGAGATGTCCACTTTTGATCAAAAGCAGTAGTTGCTTTTACGTGGTCCGCCTACATGCACACAGACTGATGTTTATCAGTCCCACCGAAAATCCAACAAAGCCGCCGGCAATCAGGTCGCTCACGAAATGATAATTGGCCCCTAGCTGTCCAATGAAAACCGTTGCGATGCAGATTGCCAAGATCCAGCGCAATCGTGGATGCAGGAACCAGAATGCCGATGTGATCGCACTGATGGCAACCATGTGACCAGACGGAAATGCGGCGAACCCGGGACCGCCGTGAAATGGATTGAAGTTGTGAACGCCATCTCGGATCAGCGACGGATTATTTTGCACCCATGTCTCTGGCCATGTGCGACCAAACGCAAATTTGAGCCAATTTTCGAGTATGGCAGAAAAGGCCAGGCTCAATGCAGAAAGAACAATGGCGGTCTGAATTTCCGTTAAAGGCCGTCCCATTACGGCGCGAACCCCGAAAATGAGTGTACATCCTATAACCAGCGGACCGAGTACCTTCGGTAACCGCCCAACCAAATCAAAGGTCGCGCGATATCCGCCGAGTTCATTGTGAGCAAAATAAGCAAATGGCCTATCGACAAAAAAATACGAAATAGTAATGCAGACGCCGCAAATCAATAGAGCAACGGACCATTTTGCTGCTGTGCCGGGTGCTGCCGTGGCGTTACTTCGTGACATGCTTATATCCATGATTTCTGGCTCCTGTAGGTGCGGCCCGGCTATTTATGAAGCGGTCCGCTTAGTAGTCGCAGCGGAAACCCGACCGTCAGCCCGGCACGGACCTCGTTGACACCTGTGCCATTGACGACGGCGTGTCGAAAGCCAACGTCGAAGGAAAGGTTGTCTTTCACCTGCCATATTGCGCCAATGAGAGCCGAGAATGTGCGTGCTTGGCCAAATTCTTCCTCGTAGAAAAATTCAGCAACGGGGCGCACCGTCCATTTGTATGGCCCCTCGAGAATAATGCCTGTGAAAAGGTCTGGATGCTGCTGACGCGTGAGCGCACCCGCGATATTCAGGTGGGCTGTGCCCCAGTCCCAACGTTGTGAAATGATTGCCGCGACGGTCGCGCCGAAGCGGCTATTGCCAGTGCTGTCCGGCAAAAGTGCGCCGAACTCTGTCGCAATGCTTGGGCCCGGCTGGTCCTGTAATACCCCGGGACGCAGGACGCCTTTTAAGAAAGCCCCGCCGTCAGTAAAAGCGGTCGGCCCAGAAGGTGACAACGGTGTTTCGAGCCGTCCTTCAAAAACCGCCTCCCAGTTTTTGACTAATCCAAAATTGAGAACAGTAGCTGGCGCTACTAGAGTTCTTTGGCCGTTGCTGCTCAATACTCCGGCCGGTTGGAATTCAATTTCCATTTCGCCGGGCTCAGCAACCGCCGCGTCCGTACCGTCAAAAGGTCGATAGGCAAAAGCGGCATCTGCATTGAGGAGACTTATGGCCACGAGCAAAAATGCCGTGACACGCGATTGCCTATTGCAAGGCCAGCAACGAGCGTGGTCTGTCGTCTCTGCACCAGCGGTCGCATTCATGCCTGTAGCCTAAGGAGCCGTACGATATACCCAGATGGCAGCAGGCTCTGTAAAACGAGAGCGAACGCCCAGCAGCAAACGATTTATTTCTGGGACGAAGAGACCCGTTCTCGCTCCTGCGGCTGTCGGCACCCGCGCGACGCGCGAGTACTTCGCACCGTCTGACCTCAAAACGTCTATAAAGCCAGCCCCGCAAGTCACGTAAATGCGATTGAACTTTTGATCCAGGAAAAGATCGTCTGCGTCTCCGCAGATGTCGACTTCACTCAGCAACCCACTAGTTTGCCAGTCGAACGCGGCTAATTTCGCGGGGTTTCTGAACGCCACGAGCACACGCTTGCGTTCCGGGTCGAGAGCCATCGGGAAGTTTCCGCCATGCCGCAGCGGCCAAGTGTGTTCCTCTTTGCCCGTATTTGCATCTAAGACAGCGATCGTCCGGGTATTCGGTAGATTCACAAACAGTTGCCCCGACTCGGCATCGAGCTGAAAGCTCTCTGGGTGGGCCTTTAGAGCAAACGTCTTGGTCTTAGCATTATCTCGTAGGTCGACAACGGCGATAGCGCCATTGCCGAAGCCGACAAGAATGCGGTTTGCTGCTAGATCCGCGCGAATATTGTCTGCATCCGCGCCCAGATCGATCCGGCCCGCGGGCGAATAGTCAGGACCGTGAAAGACTCGCACGGACCCATCTCCACCATTGGCTACGTAAAGTGAGTCGTTCATCCGAATATAGGCCACACCTTGTGGTTCCTTGAGGCCAGAGATGCGATGAACGACCTTTTGCGCCTTCAGATCGACAACCCCGACACTGTCGTTGCCCAACTCGGCAACAAATAACCGGCGGCGGGCCAAATCGATTGCCATGTGATCGATGCGACCAGTCACTTTTCCCAAAGGGATTTTGCGTTCAAGTTGCGGGGGGCTTGAACCAGTTGTCTGCGCAATTGCACCACTCGGAAATAGGGTCATCGCGGCAGCCAACGAAAGGCTCCACACTTGTGCAACGATTGCATGATACGTGAGCTCAACGTTAGATGTCATGCGAGAAGACGCCGGCGGCTTCTGGAAAATTGTGTGATGTACCGACGAGCCGGTGAGAGTCATGGTCGATCACTTCAACGCAGTTGCAGCCCGTGTGCGCAACGAAACACACGGCGCGTTTTCGGGTCGAAAGCTCCATGGTCGAAAGGTCGACCAGCAGAACCGGGTATTTCGATAATGCCGACAGATATGAGCGGCATGAAGGGTTCCTGAGTCAGGGACCGCAATCCAAAGGCCATTGCAAGCGGCAGTCTGCGATTGGTAGCTACTCCAACGGTTGCTCGACTGTTTGAAATTGCTGGCCAGTAAGCAGTGTGACCGAGGCTACGGGATGCCCGTTCTTCAGAGCAGGAGTGACGCTGATTGCCCGCGAGCCGGGGCCCGCCGCTGTTGACTTGTCTACCGCGGCCTTCAGATCAGTCTTTGCCTTTTCCATAGCGGCACTTTGCGATTTTGCCTCTGCCAGATCTTCGCCTTCGGTAATGGACTCAGTCTTCGCGACTTTGCCGGTCGTGTGGTAGACGATCACCTCAGAGAACTTCCCGTCCTTTGCGGTGTACACGGAAAGCTGGAACTTTCCGTCCTCGACCTCGAATTTTGCCGAAATCGGTCGCCCTTGTTGTGCGGCAGCGATCAGTCCCTGCTGCAGCGTAACTTTTGCGTCTGTCACACCTTTGATCAGCGGATGGTCGCTACGGTCTTGAGCATAAATCCGCTGCCCAACTAGGAACGTCGCAAGGCTTGCGACGATCACGGGAAATAGCACTCGCCGATGCATGTTTGTCTCCTTTAGTCCATGACGCTTTGCCCCCTTAAGGTTGCCTCCTAATCAGGTTGCACGTCGCTTTGTTTATTTCTTTCCGCATGCTTTTATGCAGATGTCGTAGTCAGTCTTGCACGCCTCCTGCGAGTGAGCCTTTAGGCACGCTCGTTGGTACTCACGGCACTCCTTGCTACAGCTATCCGAAGCTGCCGCGTGCGCAGCGCTTGGTGCACCTATGCATCAAACAGCGCGAGCAAAATGACGACTCTCATGATGACCTCTATTTCTACTTTCCTCCTGTTGTGTTCGGACTTACGCTTGCCGTCTTGTCGATTGCGGCGCGCAACCCACGCGCCAGCTTTTCAGCGTTGTCGTTCGCCCAAAAATGAAGGAAGAAGAGCCGCGGCTGCTCATCGAGCATATGGCTATGAACGGCAGTCACCTCGATGCCATTTGACCGCAGCGCGCGAATAACTGGGTTCACCTCATCACCCGTGAGCACAAAATCGCCTGTAATGGCAGCTTTCCCGCTGCCAGTCGGCTGAAAATTGATTGCCGTGGCTAGACCCAGCGGACCGGTAGGGCCAAGTGACATTCCGTTTTCGGTCACTGGATCGCGGCGCGGCACACCAAATTGATAAACGCCGCCGTTCGATTGACCCTTGACCCCGATCACTTCATCGAGGCGCGCAGTATCGAGATCGATGGCTGGTGGCGGAGCGGCTGCGGCCGGCGGAGACAAGGGTGTCTTGCTTGCAGACAGTGCGTTGTGAATAGCGCTTGCCATCTTGGCCGGGTCGCCGTGTCCACCGACGTGCATGTAGAAAGTCGCCGGGTTTGCGCGCAGCAGATGGTTATGCACCGCCGTAATCTCGATCCCGCCTTCGATCAGTTTGGCCATCACGGGGTTGATCTCGGATTCAAGGAGAACGAGATCACCCATGACCATCGCGCCGCCATGCGCCGGTTTGAATGCCACCCAACCACCAAGCGCTAAGGCCGGTTTGATGGCGACGCCGTCGAGCGTTACCGAAAGGTCGCTGCGGGGAAAGCCATAACGGTGAACGTCGCCAGAGATGGCGGGCTTTCTGCCAAATGTCGCATCGACTTTCTGCCAATCAATTTCTTGAGCCGTCGCGGATCCCGATACGATGGCACCGATGAACAAGAGTGGAAGAACTGCACGCATATCCAACCTCCTACCTGAACTGGTCGTGCGATTTTGTCCCGCGCCCCTCCGAAACTTCTCTGAACAGCTGGTCGGTGTTTTCCCAGCGGATGGCCGCCATGAAGGTGTCGACGTAGATTGCTGCCTTTGCGCCGAAGTCGATGTGATAGGAGTGCTCGTACATATCGAGCGCGAGAATCGGCGTGCCCCCGGCGAGTGTATGGCAATGGTCTGCCGCCCATTGATTGACGAGCTTCCGATCGCGCGGGGACCAGGAGAGCAATACCCAACCTGAGCCGCCAGCGAGCGCCTTGCCCATGGCAATAAATTCAGAACGCCAGCGCTCATATGAGCCAAAGTCACCAGCAAGCTCGTCGCGTAAATCCGATCCTGGCTCGCTTTCTTCGCCAAGTCCGTCGAAAAAGAGTTCGTGCAGGATCATTGAATTCATCGCAATGAGTTGCTCGCGCTTGAGCCCGTTAATGAGAAATCCAGCAGCGTTGGCATAATCGAGTCCAGAAAGCTTCTCCTCAATCAAATTCAGGCGTTTGACCGCACTGCCTTGTCCGACGTCGTGAACAAGGTTTTGCCGTCAAATTCGATCGTAAAACGATCACCTTGCGCTTTGAGTCCAAGGGAATGCCATGTATTGCTGGCAACCTTGGTGTTCACACCATCAATTTGCTCACGACGGCCCATAACCACTCGGTAAACGCGAACGTTGTCCTCAAGCGCATTCGCCCGAACGACACAATAATTGTCCGCATCGGCAACGCGGACCGCAACGCCGCCTGCCTGGTCAACGCGTCCAACAACGGGCTTGAAGCTTACGGAAACCTCGACATTCTTGGCCACGATCGGAATGAAAATAGCAAGGGGAAACCGATAGTCCGTTCGGTCCGTGCTCGATTGTTCAATCGCGCGACCGCTAAAAGAGCTCTCATCAGCTACGACCTTCCATTGGCCCACGCCCCCCTGGCCTGTTCGCGCAAATTGAAAATCGGTAGGCGGCGATCCAACGTCCATCCTTGCAATGCTGATTACTGTCGCGGCGGATTGCGAGAGGCCGTCTACCGAACACAAAGTGACGCCTGCAATGATCCCCACAAGCCCCGTGATAATCAGGGCAGCCAAAATCAACTGTCTGAGTTGAAGCAAGTCCGGCCTGCTTCCGTGCATGCGCAATCTCCTCGAAAGATCGAGTGTTGCGCAGAGCTTGGACGGTGCGGCCGTCTAACGGGGAGCCTGCGTATCCCCGTAATACATCCAAGCTAAGCTTACACAAAACCAGGCGCAAGTTTTGCGGAGGAACCTCTGGGCTTTTTTATCGAGCCTTTATATTCAGTCGGATTGATTCCAAATGAGGCCCCATGCTGGAACTTCAACGCTGGCTGTATGGCGGAGCAACAGCGCAGCTAAAAACCTTCACAAACGCTATAGAACCGCTGACGCTATTGGCCGGCGTAGGGATTGCCGCCATTTTTGGCTTCGTTCATGCGTTCATGCCGGGGCACGGCAAGACAGTATTGATGTCCTATTTTCTCGGCTGTCCGGGCAAGCCAATCACCGGGCTTACCACCAGCATCATTCTGGTCCTGACCCATGTTGGTTCGGCTGTGCTGATGGTTCTCGCCGGGTTTATTGTCATTCGAAGAACGATCGGTGGCGCAGGTCGTGCACCCGTATTCGAAACTGCAAGTGCGGTTTTCATCGTGCTGATCGGAATTTGGCTGCTCTATAACGCCGTGCGGCATCGGCACGACGATTCCAATTTAAAAAACGGAGCGATGCTCGCTGTCGCGACTGGCCTGGTGCCCTGTCCGCTGACGACTTTCATTATGGTCTATGCTGTGACCAATGGCATCATTGCGGCAGGCTTGCTGCTCACCGCCAGCATGGCATTGGGAATGGTCGTCACAATCGCCCTATTTGCGATCGGTACTGTTTTATTCCGTCAACGCATTCTGCACTTCTTGGAAAGGACGACGGATGTGCGAGAGCGGGTCGGGCAAATATTAGAATCCATCAGCGCGGTCGCAATCATTGGATTCGGTCTATGGGTGCTCGCTAGCCGTTAAGCTCTCTAAGGGAGTGCGTCATGACGCACGAACATGATCACCACTCGCATGGCCATGGTCGTGGCCACGAACATAGGCATGGAAGACACTCAAACCCCGCTCATAGTCATGGCGTTGTTGACCCCTCCATCGCTACGACCACGGAAGGGCTCAGGGCAATCAAATGGTCATTTGTTGTGCTCATGGTGACCGCCCAGTTGCAGGTGGCGGTCGTAGCGGTTTCAGGCAGTGTGGCGTTGCTGGCAGACACCATCCATAATTTCGGAGACGCGGCGACAGCCATACCATTGGGCATTGCATTCCTTTTGGCGCGTAAGCAGCCCAACAAGCGGTTTACGTTCGGCTATGGCCGTGTTGAAGACCTTGCTGGCGTTATAATCGTTTTTGTCATCCTTTTCAGCGCGATTGTCGCTGGTTATGAAAGCATCAATCGATTTTTTCACCCGCACGATATTTCGCATCTATGGGCGGTTGCCATCGCATCGGGGTTGGGTTTTCTCGGGAACGAAGCGGTTGCGATTTTTCGCATTCGCGTTGGACGACGGATTGGCAGCGCGGCACTCATCGCCGATGGTCAACATGCCCGAATTGACGGTTGGACAAGCCTCGCAGTGCTTATTGGGGTATTGGGGGTTTGGCTTGGCTATCCGCTTGCTGATCCTGTTGTCGGACTAATCATCACCGTTGCGATTTTTGGCATTGTGATCCAAGGCGGCAAACAAATTTTTTCAAGGATGCTCGACGGCGTTGATCCGAACATCATTGACGAAATCCGCCGTGGTGCAACGCACGTGGCGGGAGTGAAAGAAGTGACAGATATTCGCGCTCGCTGGCTTGGCCACCGGTTACATGCGGAAGTAAACGTGACGCTTCCTTCACAAATCACGCTTGCAGCCGCCCATAGGATTGCCGAAGAGGTGAGGCATCAATTGCTGCACCACCTCAAATATCTTTCCCTTGTAGTCATTCATGTCGATCCGGAGGAAAAGTCAGGCGAATACCACCATCGCATCGAAATGCATAGTCACAATGGCCTGCCCGCCCATTCACACGCATAAAGTTCCCATGTCCGCTTTGGGTCGCAGACATTCTGGTCATTGATCGCGATGTCCGCTTGCCCCTTGAGAGCGGACACTGCTGTTCCGGTTTTGACCTAGGCTAATGTCATCGGGCGCCACGATACCTGAAGGCATATGCGTTGGCCGGGCCACCTGCAGCGCATCTTGACTTTTGCAATCTTCCGCCTCACTTAACGGCATGTCGGGCTTGATCGCAGTCGCCCGGCCAATCCAAGGCATTTCGCCCAAGCACTGCACCTAGCCCGCGCGCCGGGCCGAGGGCTTTTGGCGAAATGTCTACTCACCACAAGTCCAAACTCGGCGGCGGCAATGGAGAAATCCGTGCTTCCTAGTCTGTGGCACTGAGACTATGTCGGGTCCGTTGCAGGCACCCGGCCGCTACAAGGCATTTCGCCCAAGCTCTGCTCATGTCCGTCCTTTAAGGGCGCTGTCGCTCCTCGACATGCGCTCGGACGGCGCTTGGAGAAAGCAAATGTCAATTCACTACAGAAGTCCACCTCGTACCTTCGTCAAGCATGACGATGTCAAATTCTTCGGGGCCGACACAATTGGTGCCGACCATTCGGCACCAAAGAGGAATAAGAAAAACCCATCGGCCCCGCTGAGGGACAGCCACATCGCCTTGCTGGCTGTCGATGCGCTGGTGGCGCTGCACGCTTCATTGCAGAAATGGCGGAATCACCGGCGAACCCTGCGGGCGCTTGCCCATCTCGACGAGCATCAACTCCGCGACATCGGCCTCACGCGCGAAGAAGCTTTACGTGGTCGTGAAAACTACCATGCGCTGGCCGAAACGAGTGAGGTTCGACGTCATTCGCCGTGAGCACGCAGAGAAAAAGTCGGGCCCCATCGCAGACGCCCGGCCGTTGCAAGGCATTTCGCCCAAGCTCTGCAGAATGGTCCGCTCGAATGAGCGGTCGGGAGAAAGCAAATGTCGAACGTCACACTGTTCGGGTTTCCACGAAGCACCTTCGTCAAGGTCGCAGGTCTGATCCTCACGGCGCGGAATGTCGATTATCGCTTCCACGACACCGAAGACGAAATGTATCTGCCGGCACATCTTGAGCGACACCCATTCGGACGCGTTCCTGCTCTGCAGCATGACGATTTCATGCTGTACGAGACCAACGCCATCGCAGCCTATGTTGACGATGTTTTTCCGGGGCCGAAGCTCACGCCGGACGATCCACGCAAACGGGCACGGATGAACCAGTGGATTGGCAATCTCAACTGGTACTTCTATCCCGAGATGATCTACCACGTCTCGCACGAGCGGCTCGTGTATCCAGAGCTTGGTATTCCGGGCAATGACGCGATCGTGCAGCGGGCCATGCCCAACGTAGTTCGTGCACTGGAGGTTATGGAAAAGGAGCTTTCCGACAACAGGCCGTTCCTAATTGGCGACACGGTCACCATGGCAGACTACTTTTTGCTACCGACGCTCTTTGCCTTCGCGCTCACTCCTGAAGGCAAGCAAACGTTGCCGAAGTTCCCATTGGTCATGGCATGGGACAACCGGATGGATGAGCTACCAAGCGTGGTGCGCTTCAACGCAAAGCAACCCCCGCGGGCTCCAATCCAACACGCGCGTGAGTGGGTACATCACCACCGTCCGGCGGCATGAATTATGTCCGCGCGCGAAGGGTAGGGTCTCGGTCTCGTTGAAACGAGACGCCGCTCTCGCTATTATTGGTTAGGGGAAATAGCAGCCTCCCCTTTAAATGGCATTCCCATTCAAGCGCTGCTCGCCC
>Ga0114129_10017845_pt1 | contig 10105 bp, 5 predicted proteins | sample RhiMetdeltSRZDD1_FD_80071 | JGI IMG/M metagenome (GOLD analysis project Ga0114129, IMG submission 80071) | Populus rhizosphere microbial communities from Tennessee, USA - Rhizosphere MetaG P. deltoides SRZDD1 (version 2) (version 2) | ecosystem: Host-associated > Plants > Roots > Rhizosphere >...
ATTTCCAGCACCGGACGAACCGGCGCAACGAGCTCGTCCTTCATCGAAACGACCTCGGATCTCCGCGGCATCGACGTGGGCCTGCCAATCTGATCCAGCGACCAGTGCCGCTCGGCCGCGAGCTCGAGATCGAGCTGCTTGAGAATCGAGTCCACCTCCGCGGCTGCGGTCTTCACCGAAACGCCACCTGCGAGACGTCCAAACGTGCCGTCGGTGTAGCCCGTGTTAGGCGAATCCGACCGCGGGGCGGATGGCGGCGGAACGGGCGCGGGCGTCAGCGGGATCCAGAAGTCGGTTTGTCGATCGGGAAACTGAAAGTCCTTCGGCATGACGCCGACGACCGAGTAGGACCGATGGTCCAGTGTCAGTGATTTGCCGAGAATCGCGGCCTCGCCTCCGTGGTGGGCACGCCACGCCCGGTAGCTGAGGAGCATCACAGCGTGGTGCACAGGCTGCTCTTCTGTGGCGTCGAAGACGCGACCGATAGCCGCCTGCGCTCCGAGCATCGGAAACATGACCGGTGAAATCCGCGTTCCGAGCAGCTGAGCCGCGCCTTCATTGCCTTCCAGCGTCATGGTGAGCCGCTGTCGAGTCAGGTTCGAAAAGGAATCGTAGCCACCGATGGCGGACAGCGTTTTCGTTCGTTCGCGCAGCCCGACGAAGTAACGCTGAGACAGGCCCCAACCGCGAATGGATTTGCCCCCCTCTTGGCGATAGCTCACGATGTGGACGACTCGGTCCGAGTTCCTGTACGGCAGCGGCCGCAGGAGGACGGCCTCGACGGTGCTGAAGATGGCCGTCGTGGCGCCAATGCCGAGGGCGAGGGTCACGACGGCGGTGGCGGTGAACGAGGGATTCCGGGCCAGCGTCCGAACCGTGTGCCGCACGTCCCGTCGCACATCGTCAACGAGCGTTATTCCCCGCATGTCGACATTGTGGCAGAATGTCGCCGACTTTCGCACGTCCCTGATTCGCGTCGGCGCAGTAGACAAGAGTGAGGGTGTATGGCCATTCAGAATTCGAACGACAGGAAAGTGGACCGCCGGTCGTTTCTCAGTACCGCGGCGGGCGTCGTGGCGGGCTCCGCATTTGCTTCAACGGCGCTCTCTTACGATCGCATCGTCGGCGCGAACGATCGGATTGCGCTGGGCCACATAGGCGTGGGTAACCGCGGCCGCGGGCTGCACCTGATCGTGTCCCATTTGAAGGGAAAGCACAACGTCGAGACCGTCGCCGTCTGCGATCTCTGGAAGAACAATCGCGAACGCGCGGCTGCCACCAGCGAGCGCTATTTCGGCCGCGCGCCGCAGGCGTTTCAATACTTCGACGACCTGCTGGCCCGCAAGGACGTCGACGCGGTGCTGATCGCGACTCCGGAGCACTCGCACTCGCCAATCCTGAAGGCGACGGTGGAGGCGGGCAAGCACGCGTACTGCGAAAAGCCGATGGGCAACGTGCTCGAGGACGTCAAAGCCGCGCGCGACGCCGTCAAGCAGCGCAACCTCGTCGTGCAGGTGGGAACGCAGCATCGCAGCGAGCCGTACCAACTCGCCGCGCGCGAAGTCATGCGCAGCGGCGCGCTCGGAGACGTGAGCAAGTACGAGCTGGTGTGGAACTACAACGGTCCGCGCTGGCGCGGGCGGCCCGAGGTGAAACAGATTCGCGAACAGGACACCGACTGGAAGAAGTGGCTGATGACGAAGCCGTACCGTCCCTTCGATCCGCAGATGTACTTCGAGTTCCGTCTCTACAAGCAGTTCTCGAGCGGGATTCCCGATCAGTGGATGAGCCACGGCATCGATCTCGTTCACTTCTTCATGAACGAACAACCGCCTCGCTCGGTCGTGGCGCACGGCGGCGTCTTTGCGTGGCACGACGGCCGTGAGAACCCCGATACGTTCCACGCGCTCGTCGAGTACCCGTCATTCCTGGCGAGTTTCTCGACCAGCTTTGGCAACGACAGCGACAGCTTCTCCCGCATCATGGGAAAGAAAGCGACGCTGGTGAACATCGGCGGAGAAGGCAGCCCGCGGTGGAAGGTCGTCGAAGAAAAGGGCAACCACGAAGACAATCCGACGATCCAGCGAGCCGAACGCTGGGTCACGCTGCCGGGAGACGACAAGCCGGGCCCCATCAACATCGGCGACGAAGACCTGTCGCACATGACGAACTGGTTCGAGTGTCTCCGCAACCGGAACACGAAAACAAACGCGACCGTCGACAACGGTTTTCTTCACTCCGTCGCGGTCATCATGGCGGCGCAGTCGTACTGGCAGGGCAAGCGCCTGTATTACGACGCCAAGTCCGAGCAGATCCGGGACACCGCCCCACCGACTAGCTGACGGCGGGACGACGAAGATCGCCGTAGCGCGCCGACCGAAACATTGTTGAGCTTGGCCGCCAGCAGAGGCACGCGGGTGTATGATTGCGCCCGCTAAACACGAAAGAGAGCCACATGTCCTAACCGCGTGACTGGAGGTTTTTCATGTCCGCAGACCGCAGATGGAGCGCCCCCCTGGCGTGGCTGGTGCTGGCCGCCTTCGCTCTGATCTCCATCTTCCCGCAACGCAGCACCGCACAGGTTCTCTACGGATCGATCGTGGGAGAAGTCAAGGACGCCTCAGGGGCTTCCGTTCCCGGCGCAACCATCGTCATCACCAACAGGAACACCGGGCTGGCCCGACAAGGGGTGACGGACGAGACCGGACGATTCAATTTCCCCGATGTGCCCGCCGGGCTCTACAGCCTGAAAGCCAGCATGCAGGGGTTCAAGACCTTCGAACAGACCGAAGTCACCGTCAGCATCAACAGCGTCGCTCGCGTCGATGTCGCGCTGGAGATCGGTGCTCTCGGCGACACGGTCACGGTCAACGGGGAACCGCCGCTGCTGCAGACAGAGACGGCGGAGGTGCATGTCAACCTGCTTGGCACGGAACTGACGAATCTGCCCGTGCCGTTAGGCCGGAACTATCAGCAGGTTTACCGGATCCTGCCGGGTTTCGCGCCGCCGATGAACTCGCACTCGATCCCTACGAACCCGGCGCGGTCGCTGGAGTTCACCGTCAACGGGACGAGCGATGACCAGAACAACACGCGGATTGATGGCGTCAGCACGGCGAACATCCAGCTGCCGCACGTGGTTTCCTATATTCCGACGCTCGAATCGATCCAGGAGGTCAACGTCGTCACCAACAGTATGGATGCGGAACAGGGTCTCGCGGGTGGAGCGGCGATCAACGTGCAGACGCGCAGCGGATCCAACGTGTCCCATGGATCGGCATTCGAGTATCACACCGATCAGCACCTGAAGGCGTGGCCGATGCGGTTCGATGATGCGGCGCTGAACACCGGCCCGAAGCCGAAGCAAAGCTACAACGAATTCGGCGGAACTTCAGGAGGGCCGATCAGGCAGAACAAGGCATTCTACTTCGTGAGCTACGAGTCCATCCGGGACCACAAGAACGTGAACCGGACCGTGTCGGTGCCGCTCCCGGCGATGCTGAAGGGGGATCTCTCGCTATCACCGACACCGATCTACGATCCGCTCTCGGGGAATCCCGACGGCTCAGGCCGCACGCAGTTTCGCGTGCTGCCGGGGGATCCCAACTACTCGCTGTGCAACACCGCCACCAATCCGAATTGCCTGAACATCATCCCGGCGGCGCGCCTCGATCCGATCGCCCAGAAGATCGCGAGCTATTTCCCGGCGAACAACCTCAATAGGGAACGAAACAACTACTTCGTGTCGGCCCCGTTTCAGTTCGATCGCCAACAGCTCGATTCGAAAGTCGACTACAGCGCGAATTCCAAGTTGAACCTGGCGGGCACGTTTGGCGTTCTTCACTACCGTACGAGCGTGCCGACGGTGTTCGGAGAGACTGGCGTCGGGCGCCCGATCGGCGGAAGCAGCAACCCAGGCCACGGTCACGGAAATACCTACCGCTTTACCGTGATGGGTACCTACATCTTCAGTCCCAACTTCCTCATGGACGCGCACTATGGGTTCGCGCGGCAGGGAACGGCCTCCGAGCAGCCCGGGCTCGGAAAGAATATCGGTCTGGACGTGCTCGGAATCCCGGGGACCAATGGGAGCCGCTTCTTCGAGAGCGGCTGGCCGTCTTTCGAGATCCAGGACTACGCGACGCTCGGTGTGAACTCAAACTTCATGCCCTACTACCGCCACGATCCGCAGTCGCAGTACGTGGTGAACTTCAGCGTGATCAAGGACAAGCACAACATCCGGTTCGGCGGCGACATCTACCACATGGCGCTGAACCAGACGCAGGCTGAGTTCCTCACGGGCGGTTACGGGGCGCAAGGAGGATTCGGGTTCGATCGCGGGATCACCGAGCGCTGCGAAGCCGTCGATCCAGCAACAGGCAACTGCAGCAAGACGTCGAGCAGTTCGAGATACAACAGCATCGGTGCGTTCATGATCGGCCAGGGAAGCCGCGCCGGACGGACCCTGCAAGTGCCGGACGAGTACCACGTCAGGGCGCGGTTATATAGCAGCTACGTGCGCGACCGCTGGACTCCGACCAGCAAACTCACGATCGATTTCGGCACGCGCTGGGAGTATTTCCCTGTTCCCACGCGGCCCGACCGCGGAATCGAGCGTTATGACGTGGAGACGGGAAAGGTGTTGCTCTGCGGCGTCGGCTCGGTTCCCGGGGACTGCGGGATCGAGACCAGCAAAAAGCGCTTTGGCCCGCGGGTGGGGTTAGCCTATCGCGTCAGCAACAAATGGGTCGCGCGCGCCGGTTACGGCTTGACGAACGATCCGTACGAGGGCATGGAACTGATTCGAGCGAACTATCCGATCTTGATCCAGGTGGCCCTCGAAACTCCCGACGGTTTGACGCCCGCACGTGCACTCCGTCAGGGGATCCCGGCGATCCAGGTGCCCGCGACCGGCAACGGCATCCTGGACATCCCGAGCGATTACGCATGGCAGGGGTACCCGAAGAAGCTGAATCGGGGATACATCCAGTCGTGGAACTTCACGGTTCAGCGCGAGCTTCCGTGGAGCTTCACCGGGCAGGTCGGGTATGTCGCGACACGCACGGTCAGACAGCTCGGGTTCCTGGACCTCAACGCCGGCCAGGTCATCGGCGCGGGCGAGGACGGGAGACCTCTGGAGAAGCGCTTCGGTCGAACCGCTGCGACGGTGCTCCTACAGCCCGTTGGCAGCGGCAAATACGACTCGATGCAGGCCCAGTTGCAGCGCCGCTTCGTGGACGGCTTGAGCCTCGGCGTCAACTACACATTAGCCAGGGCGAAGAGCGACAACGAAAACAGTTCATGGACGCCGAACGTACAGGCGCTGGCCTACATGAGCCGCAATTACTCACTCACGAGCACCGATCGCCGGCACAATCTCGGGATCACCAACCTGTGGCAGATCCCGGTCGGGCCTGGCAGGCGATGGCTGAACGACAAAGGCGTGATGTCGAACATCCTCGGCGGCTGGCAGATCAACAACATCATCAGCATCATGAGCGGCGTCCCGTTCAGCGTGTTTGCGGACGGCACGTCGTTGAATCTGCCTGGAAGCAACCAGACGGCCGACCAGGTGAAGGGGACGGTGCAAAAGCTCGGCGGAGTCGGAAGGACGACGCCCTACTACGATCCGACGGCGTTTGCCGACGTCACCGCAGCGAGGTTCGGCAACACCGGCTACAACATCCTCCGCGGACCTGGCCTGTTCAACTGGGACTTCGGGCTGACGCGGGAGTTCACGCTCTCCGATCGACTCAGGCTGCAGTTCCGCCTGGAGTCGTTCAATTTCACGAACACCCCTCACCTCGGATTACCGGATAACTTCGTTGGAGACGGTGAGGATTTCATGACGATCACCGGCGTGCAGGATCTCGGCCGCGAAGGGATCGACGAGCGGCAGTTCCGGGTGGGTGTGCGGGTCGTCTTCTAGCGATCGCATCGGGCCGCGGGCCCTGGGCTTTGCGTTTCACGGCCCAGGGCCCCATTCATCTCGCGCTGGTCCACGACGCGACGGAGTTTGCGATCGCGGCGCAGCGTTCCGGCAGGCGACGCAATCACGCGCAGATCGTAGAGGCGCATTTCGAGGTTCTTCCAGAAATCAGGGAAGGTCGTTCGCAGACGTTCCAGCACGGTCCGCTGAATGGCAGCGGGATCGACGGGGGCGTCGCACTCCATCCGCAGTTCAATCACATCGCGCGGGCCGTCGGACGTGACCAGCGCCTGCCACTCGTCTCCCACGACCGGAACATCGCGAAGCAGCTCGCCGAAGACCCATGGACCGACGTTCCCCATCCCGCAGACGACCATCTCGTCGGCGCGGCCGCAAATCTTGGCGATGCGGCGGGCGAAGAGACCACACGGGCATGGCTCATCGATGAGTTGTGTGATGTCGCTCGAGCGGTAGCGAATGAGCGGCATCACGTCGCGCGTCAGCGTGGTGTAGACGAGTTCCCCCTGTCCATGCTGGTCGGCGCCATCGATCTCGAAGAGAAAGTGCAGGTCGTTTCGGTGATAGCCCTGCTGCTCGCGGCACTCGAGCCCCAGCGAGCCGAACGCTTCCGTCTGACCGTAATTCAAATAGAGCGGAGCGTTCCACACGGCTTCGACCGCTCGGCGCGCCTGTTCGGTCAGGTTCTCGCCGCCGGCGCACAGAAATCTGACGGGCCATGTGCCCCGCTCGGCCGCGACCTCGGACAGCCGGACGATCCATGACGGCTCGCCAAAGATGATCGACGGACGGTAGCGAAGCGCGCGCTCGTAGAACTCACACGGATGAATCTTCCCCGCTTCGACGTGAAAGCAGCCGATGTACTGAAGCGCGGATCGCACGACGGCTGGAGACACCCAGAACGAGCAATCGAACGCGCTGAGGACAGTGTCGCCAGGCTGCAGCCCGAGCATGGTCAGCGCCGCGGCGCTGGCGCATCCGATGCGGTCCAGCTCGCGCTGCGAGAAAACGATCCGCTTGGGGACGGGGGACGTCGTGCCGGTTGTTTCGAACGCCGTGTCTCCACGACGGGTCGTGAAGGCATCCGCTCCGCGGGTTCGAATATCCTCGCCGGTCGTGTAGAAGTCGCCGAGCTGGGACGGATGCTCGATGCGTTTGACGTCAATGCCCCGGCGGCGGAACTCCTCGCGGTAGAACGACGAACGCTCGGCCGCACGCTGCAGAGTGCGGCGAAACCGCGCCCGCTGCAGCGCTTCGAGCGCCGAGGGAGGTATCGCGCCGAGCACGCGGGCCGCGGCCTTCGGGGCGCTCCGCAGCGCCACCGACTCGATCCGATCGCTCAGGCTGGCAAGCATCTGGCGATCAGATCCTGTCGGGCGCGCATCGCCGAATCAGCTGCTCGAGAAGCTCGACGGCCAGATCGATTTCGTCTTCGGTCATGTCGAAGCATGGGGCCAGCGTGAAGACGTTCTTGAAGTAGCCGCCAACGTCGAGCACGAGACCCATCGGGCGTCCGCGGGCGTCGAGATCTCCCTTCATACCTTCCGCGAAGATCCGGTCCGTCAGCTCGCGATCCGGTGTCCGGCCGTCTTCCCGGCAGATCTCGACGCGCAGTGCGAGGCCGATCCCGTCGGTGTCGCCAATGACTTTCGGATATTTCGCCTGCAGAACCTTGAGCTGCGCCAGGAAATAGCGGCCTTTCCTCTTGACGATCTCCTCGTAGTCGGTTTCGGTCATCATTCGTACCGCCTCGAGACCGACGGCGGTTCCCAGCGTGTTCGCGGAGAACGTGGAGTGGGTCGATCCCGGCGGAAACGTCTCCGGGCTGATCAACTCTTCACGCGCCCAGATGCCAGACAACGGATTGAGGCCGTTCGTCAGCGCTTTGCCGAACACGATGATGTCCGGGGTAACGTCGAAGTTCTCAATGGCCCAGAACTTCCCCGCCCTGAAGAACCCCATCTGGATCTCGTCGTCGACGAGCAGGATGCCGCGTTCGTCGAGGATTTTCTTGAGCGCCGGAAAGTACCCGGCCGGCGGGATGACGTACCCGCCCGTGCCCTGAATCGGCTCGATGTAGAACGCCGCGAACTCCGACTCCCCTGCCTTGGCGTCCCAGAAAGAGTTGTATTCGGTCTCGAAGTTCTTGGCGAACTGTTTCACGCAGTAGAGATCGCAGTCCTCGCGTTTCTTGTCGTACGGGCACCGGAAGCAATAGGGGTACGGCACGAAGTGGGCGCGATCGGAGAAATGGCCGTAGCGGCGGCGATAGCGATAGCTCGACGTGATGGCGCTCGCGCCGAGCGTCCGGCCGTGATATCCCCCCATGAAGGCAAACACGACGCTCTTTCCGCTGGCGTTGCGCACGATCTTCAGGGAGTCCTCGACCGCCTGGGATCCGCCGACGTTGAAATGGACGCGTCCGGGCAGCCCGAACTTCGACTCGTTCAACCGTCCGATCGCCGTCGAGAGCTGGACCTTCTCCGGATGGAGATACTGACAGGCGAGCTGCGGAAGCCTGTCGATTTGATCTTTGAGCGACTGGTTCAGCCGGGGATTGCCGTACCCGAAACTTGCGGCGGAGTACCACATCTGCAGATCGAGATACGGTCTGCCTTCCCGGTCGTAAAGATAATTGCCCTCCGCCCGCTCGAAGAACTTCGGGGGATTCAGATAATGCACGGTGTCGCCCCACGAGCAGTACTTCCGTTCGAGCTGGAGCAGCTCTGCTTCGTCGGTCGTCTGTGTCAACCGCAGAACATTCTCGACTACCGGGCCCATGCGTTTCCTCGTGTGATGCGTTCGGGTGAAAGCAGGATCGCGCGGTCGCGAAGCACCTTCTCGAGCGACGAGGCGACCTGCCGCAGATCCTTGTAGCGCCGGCAGGCGATGCCCTCCTGCCGGCAGTAACTCGCGAGCGCGTCTTTGGCAAACACTTCATCCGCGGCCGACGCTGCATAGCGATCCGAAAGACCGTCGCCAACGAAGACGTTCGGTCCCCTGTCGTCCGCGCCCAGAAAACTCATTGCGGCGGGCTTGCATGTCGCGCAGCCGTGGACGCACATCTCCGTGAAGAACGGAAAGTCGACGCGCCACTGCCGATCGCCGCACGGCTCGAGGTGGCTCGCACACACTCGTACGCCGCCGAGCAGCCGCTCGATATCCGGTCCCGCGCGGCGGAGAATCCGCTGGATGCAGTAGTCGAACCCATCGCTCACGATATGAACGGGGACGCCGTGGCGGACGCACATCTCCAGCAGCCCCACGAACCCGCCGTCGAGATCGACTCGATCGAGGAGAGCATTCATCTCGTCTTCGCTCGCGCGCACGAGCGCCATCTGCTGCCGCAGGCACTCGCGGGATCCGATCCGGCCCGCCTGCCAGTCCTGTTCGACCTGACGCCAGGCAGGATCCGCGTAAGTTTCGAGAATCGTGTCTACGACATCTCCTCGCGACACCGTCCCGTCGAAATCCAGGAATACCCTCAAGCAATCGCTCCCTTCACGTTTCAATCAACTTCGCCAGCGACGAGACTCGCAGCCCGCGCCGCGTCAGGCCGTCGACGATCAGGGGAAGAGCCGCGGCGGTGCTGAGCCGATCGCGTTTGCCGGCGCTGTCGCCGTCGTGGAGGAGGACGATCGATCCAGGACGGGCACCATCGACCACGCGGCCCGCGATCGACTCCGGGCTCCTTCGCTTCCAGTCGAATCCTGCGACGGTCCACTGCACGGTCCGCAGCCCGAGCGTTCGCGCGGCGTCGAAATAGGCGCGGGTGCGAACGCCGCACGGAGGGCGTGACCATGTCGGCCTCGCGCCTGTGACGTCCGCAATCACGTCTTGCGTGCGCGCAAGCTGACGGTAGGTTTCGCGCGCGCTGCGATAGAGGTAGATCGGATGTGAATACGAATGGTTCCCGATCTCGTGGCCGCCGGCGACCACTCGTCTCGCGATGTCCGGATGCCGCTCGACCTGACGGCCGACCATGAAGAACGTCGCCCCAACGCCAGATCGTTCCAATGCGTCGAGGATCCGTTCCGTATCAGGGCTCGGACCATCGTCGAACGTCAAAGCGACGGAGGGAACGTCGCCGCGGCCGCGCCATACCGCGGGTCCGAGCCACTGCGCGCGCACGGCGTACGTCGCGTAATAGACGGCGCC
>Ga0114129_10017846_pt1 | contig 10105 bp, 13 predicted proteins | sample RhiMetdeltSRZDD1_FD_80071 | JGI IMG/M metagenome (GOLD analysis project Ga0114129, IMG submission 80071) | Populus rhizosphere microbial communities from Tennessee, USA - Rhizosphere MetaG P. deltoides SRZDD1 (version 2) (version 2) | ecosystem: Host-associated > Plants > Roots > Rhizosphere >...
GCGAGCATCGCGATCCCTTCGTCAGATGATGAACGAGAACGCGATCCCGAACAGCGCGAGCGCCTCGATCAGACCGATCCCGATGAACATCGTGGTTCGGACCTGGTTGGCGTACTCGGGCTGACGGGCCATCGCCTCGACGGACTTCCCGATCAGGATCCCGAGCCCGATCCCGGGCCCGATCGCGGCGAGCCCGATGATCAGGCCCTTGCCGATCGTTTCCAGGCCCGAGAAGTCACTGACGGCCTGTGCGAGCAACCCCACCATGCATGCCTCCTTGTCTAATGCTCCTCCGCCATCGCCCCGCCGATGTACGAGGCGGAGAGGATCGCGAAGATGAACGCCTGGAGCAGGGCCACGAAGACCTCGAACGCCACCAGGATCACCGCCATCGGGAACGAGATCCCGACGAGGATCCAGGTCTTCGGTCCGTTCAGCAGGAAGAACTCCGTCCCGAGGAACGTGAGCGCGAGCAGGAAGTGCCCTGCCACGAAGTTGGCCGCGAGACGGATCGTGAGCGTGATCGGCCGGATCACGATGTTCGAGATGAACTCGATCGGGATCATCAGCGGCTGGATCCACCACGGGGCGGCCGGGATGTAGCACGTGAACTTCAGGTAGCCGAAGAACCCGTGCCGGGCGATCCCGACGATGTTGTAGGTGAACCACGAGACCAACGCGAGGCCGAGCGGGATCGCCACCCGCGACGACGCCGCGAAGTTCACGAACGGCGCGACCTCGAAGATGTTCAGGAACAGGATGAAGAAGAAGAACGTGGTCAGGAGCGGGAGGAAGCGGTCGGCGGCCGGGCCGAGCATCGGGAACGAGATCTGCTCTCGGATGAACCCGACCCCCATCTCCATCGCCGCCTGGAGCTTCCCGGGGACGACCTTGGGCTTGCGGAACGCGAAGAAGAAGACCGCGAGATAGACGAGCACCGCGGCCAGGACGAGCGCGATGATGAAGTTGAAGCAGAACTCGATCCCGCCCACGTGGAAGCTGAAATAGCAGTCGAACACGAAGTCCTTGGTGGAAGGCGGATGGAACTCCGCGGCGAGGACGGACGCGTTCACGAGCTCCGCTCCCGGAAGTACCAGAGGTCGGCCTGCATCCGGCCGCTCACGAGCTTCATCTCGACGACCAGCAATGCGATCGTCGCGGGGATGAACGCGGCCGCGAACGCGACCGGCGAGAACCAGGCGAGACCGTCGAGGGCCACAAGCGTCAGCGTGAAGGCGGCGAGCCGGACGAGGAATCCCCCGAGCCCCACCGCGAGCAGGATCTCCGGACCGATCCGCGCGGCCCACGCGATCGAGATCGCGCTGACGACGAACAGGACGGCGACGGCGACCGTGCCGAGGCCCGCGGACCACGCGGTCCCCGCGTCTCCGAGCAACCGGCCGGCGACCACGGCGACGACGCAGACGGGGATCGCGAAGGGCAGCAGCCGGCGCACCAGCTCGCGCTCCGGCTCGGTCCTAGTCGTCACTCGTCTCCTTGCCGTACCGCAGGTACACGATGTAGATGCCGAACGCCGCGCCGATGACGATCCCGAGCGCCGTGAACCCGGATCCGGTGTCGAAGATCCGGTCGAGCAGGTATCCCAGCCCTCCGACCACGACCATCGCGCCGATCAGGTGCGAGACGATCGACCAGCCGACCCCGACACCGGACCACGCATCGCTCTTGCGAGGCCCGTCCATCTGGGGGGCCAACTCTAAACGGCTGCCGCGCACGCCGTCAAACGCGAGACCGTTGCGTTTGCGCTGGTCAGAGGCCATTTCCGGGGTCCGGGACGACGAGCTTGTGAAGACATTCACAAAGTCATCATCCCAGAGCGGCCCGTCAGTTCGACGGATCCGCCGGCGCCGAGCCCGACGACGTGGCGACCGGCGGCCGCGGCGCCCCGGTCGCGTTCGGTCGCTTCCCCTCGGCGTGGCGCCCGTCGGTCTCGCCGTTCCGTCGCCGCTCGAGGAGCCGCGGCAGCGCGGTCATGAGGAAGAGGATCAACGCGCACGCGACGATCGCGCCCGCGAGGAGCCGCGCGTCGATCGCGCCGATCGCGAGCGCCGAGCCGCAGAAGAGCGCGGTCCACAGGTACATCAGCAGGACCGTCTGACGATGCCCGTGCCCGATGTCCATCAGGCGATGGAAGATGTGCTCCTTGTCGGCGTGCGCGATCCCCAACCCCTTGCGGGTCCGACGCACGATCGCCAGGAGCACGTCGAGGAACGGGATCGCGAGCACGAGGAGAGGAACCAGCAGCGGCAGCGCGATCACGGCGACCTCGCCCCGGACGGGCGGCACGGGATTCCTCCCGACGCCGGCGATCGTGGCGATCGCGACGAGCATCCCCAGGAGCATCGATCCCGTATCGCCCATGAAGATCTTGGCGGGGTGGAAGTTCCACGGCAGGAACCCCACGCAGAGTCCCACGGTGATCACCGAGAGCATCGCCGCGGACGAGGCCGAGTCGGACGTGTCGCCGCCCGCGACCAGGTACACGAAGAAGGTGCCGGCTGCGATCGCGACCATGCCCGCGGCCAGGCCGTCCAACCCGTCGACGAGGTTGATCGCGTTCACCGCCACGACGACCCACAGGATCGTGAGCGGGACGGCTTCGTCGGTCCCCAGGACGGCGAGACCCTCGCCGGGCAGGACGAAATACGCGAGCTGCACGCCGAGCAGCACCAGGATGCCGGCGATGAAGATCTGCGCCGTGAGTTTGGCCAGCGCCGACGTCCCGCGCCGGTCGTCGATCACGCCGAGTCCCGTCATCAGCGTGCAGGTGACCACCGCCGCGAGCGGCTCCGGCGCCGTGAGGTTCATCGACTCGAAGAACGGGAGGAACCGCGAGACCACGATCGCCAGGAGGAAGGCCACCCACATCGCCAGCCCGCCCATCGTCGGGGTCGGGCTGGAGTGGATCTTCCGTTCGGACGGCTGATCGATCGCCCCGAGGCGGGTCGACAGACGGCGGACGACCGGGGTCAGGGCGAACGTCGCGACCGCTGCGACCAGGAAGACGATCAGGTAGGCGGCCACGGTGTGGACAGTCTGGTCGGGCGGCCACCGTCCCGGCAACCGGCCGCCCCGTGGATCGGTTCGTCGTCAGCCGGGGAGCTCAAAGGGATAGACGATCTGCGCGGCCTCGTAGCCCTTGAGCTCGAGCTCCCGGCGCTCGTCGAAGCCGAGATCGCCGGTCTGGATCAGCAGGTCGTGGACCAGCGCCGAGACCAGGACCTCACAGGGGTAGCCGTCGAGCTCGCGCATCTGTTGCACCAGACGCGGACCGCCGACTCGCCGTCGTCCCAGTGTTCGGCGGGATCGGTTCCGAACCGCAGGAAGCCCGGTTGTCGGGAGACGCGGTTGCGCAGGGCCTCCTCGTCGCCGTCGCGGAGGGACTCGATGAAGCGGATCACGACCTGGCGGATCTCCTCGGAGCGTTCCACGCGGCGGAGTGTCACGTCCGCCGGGCGAGCGCGCAAGCCGCGCGCGACGGATCAGGCGTAGAGCGGGAAGCGCTCCATCAGGTCGCGGACGCGCCGACCGGCCTTGTCCTTGACCGCGACGTCGTCGGAAGCCTTCAGCACCTCGCCGATGATCGAGGCGATCTCCCCCATCTCGGGCTCGTCCATCCCGAGCGTGGCGGGCCCCGGTGTGCCGACCCGGATCCCGGAGGGCGCCGAGGGGGGGTTGGGGTCGTACGGGATCTGGTTCTTGTTCAGCGCGATCCCGACCTCGTCGCAGACGGCCTCCGCGGTCTTCCCGTCGGACCCGACCGGCCGCACGTCGGCCAGGATCAGGTGGGAGTCGGTCCCGCCCGAGATCACACGCAGCCCCTCGTCGGCCAGGCCGGCGGCCAGCGCGCGGGCGTCGCGGACGACGCGGTGGGCGTAGTCCTTGAAGTCGGGCGTCATCGCCTCTTTCAGCGCCACGGCCTTGGCGGCGATCACGTGCTCGAGCGGGCCTCCCTGCATCATCGGGAACACGGCCTTGTCGATCGCCTTGGCGTGCTGCTCCTTGCAGACGATCATCGCGCCGCGAGGGCCGCGGAGCGCCTTGTGCGTCGTGAACGTCACGACGTCGGCGTACGGAACGGGCGACGGATAGGCCCCGCCGGCCACCAGGCCGATGAAGTGGGAGGCGTCGACCCAGAGCAGCGCGTCCACCTCGTCCGCGATCTCGCGGAACGCGGCGAAGTCGATCTCGCGCGGGTACGCGGTGTACCCGGAGAGGATGATCGTGGGGCGGTGCTCCTTGGCCAGGTCGCGGACCCGATCCATGTCGAGCTGCTCGGTCTCCTGGTCCACCTGGTACCCGATGAAGTTGAACCACATCCCGGAGACGTTCACCGGCGAGCCGTGGGTGAGATGCCCGCCGTGTGCGAGCTCCATCCCCAGGACCTTCGAGTCGGGATCGTTCGGCTCCAGGAACGCGCCGAACACGGCCAGGTTGGCCTGCGCGCCCGCGTGCGGCTGGACGTTGGCGTGCTCGGCGCCGAACAGCTCCTTGGCCCGGTCGATCGCGAGCCGCTCGGTGACGTCGACGAACTCGCAGCCGCCGTAGTAGCGACGGCCAGGGTAGCCCTCGGCGTACTTGTCGGTCATCGTGGAGCCGAGCGCGGCGAGGACCGCCGGGCTCGCATAGTTCTCCGAGGCGATCAGGCGGAGGTTCGTCCGCTCCCGCTGCAGCTCGTTCGCGATCGCGTCGGCGACCTCCGGATCCGTCGCCTTTAGCGCCTCCCAGTCCGCCGCGTACTCCCTCATCGGTCGCGCTCCCCTCGTTCGATCTCCGTGATCTGGTCGAGGCGCGGGACGTGCCGTCCGCCCTCGAAGGCGGTCGTCAGCCACACGCGCACGATCTCCCGAGCGTACGCGGGCGCCACCACCCGTGCCCCGAGCGCGAGCACGTTGGCGTCGTTGTGCTCGCGCGACAGGCGGGCGAGGTACAGGTCGTGGCACAGCGCCGCCCGGATGCCGAAGACCTTGTTGGCCGCGATCTGCTCGCCCTGCCCGGATCCTCCCAGCACGATCGCCCGGTCGGCGCGACCCTCCACGACGTCGCGGGCCGCCGCTTCGCAGAACGCCGGGTAATCGACCGGCGCGGTCGAGTCGGTGCCGTGATCGTGGACCTCGTGTCCCTCCTCGGTGAGGAAGGCCTTCAGGTCCTCCTTCAAGGGGAAGCCGGCGTGATCGGCCCCGAGGGAGATCCGCATCAGGCCGGCGCCTCGACCAGCGCCGTCGCCAGCCGCTCGGACAGGTCCTCGAGCTCGGCGGCCACCCGGCGGTACCCGTCCAAGGGGTCCCCGAGCGGGTCGCGGACGTCGCCGCCGACCGCGGGAGACGACCCGTTGCGAGCGGCGGCGGCGGCCGCGACCCGCGCCTCGATCGTCCCGTCGATGGGTTCAGTTTCGAGCAGCTCGACGAGCTCGGAGATCGTGAACGTCCGGGCCGCGACGTCCGGCCGGCCGCGGGCGATCGCCGTGCGCTGCTCCGCGGTCATGCAGATGATCAGGTCGGCGTCGTCGAGGAGCCGATCGTCCAGGTGGCGGGCGAGGTGCGAGCGGATGTCCACGCCGAGCTCGCTCGCGGCGCGGATCGCCTCGTCCGTTGCCCCCGAGCCGTCCCAGCCGGCCGTCCCGGCCGAGGTGACGGTCGGAGCGTCGTCACCCAGCCGCCGAACGAGCGCCTCGCGCAGGAACCCCTCCGCCATCGGGGACCGGCAGATGTTGCCCGTGCACACCACGAGGATCCGGCTCATGACGAGGGGCGCGAGTCTAACAACGAGGGCTCGCCGGGCAGGAGCGCCGCGAGCGCGGCTCGCGACACCGAGCCGTCGCGCAGGACGCGCGCGGGTCCGTGCGCGAGGTCGAGCACGGTGGAGGCCGCGCCCCCGAGCGCGGCGTCCTCGCAGAGGTACACCGAGACGTCGTCGCCGAACGTCGCGTGGAGCTCGTCGCACGTGGTCGCGGGCGGCTCGCCCGAGCGGTTCGCGCTCGTGACGGCCAGCGGACCCGTCTCCTGCAGGACGGCGAGGGCGAGCGGATGACGCGGGGCGCGGACCCCGACGGTGGCCGGATCGCCGCCGAGGTCCCACGCGGAGGCCGCCGCGCCCCGCGGAAGGACGATCGTGAGCGGTCCCGGCCAGTGCGCCTCCGCCACGCGTTCGGCCCGGTCGTCGAACGCGGTGAGCTCGCGGGCCTCGGCCGTCGACGCCACGAGCACCGGCAGCTCGAGGTCCCTCGCACGCCGCTTGGCCGCGAAGACGCGAGCCGTGGCGGCCGGATCGTCGGGGCGCGTCCCGATCCCGTACACCGTGTCGGTCGGGAGGACGATCAGCTCGCCGCGCCGGGCGGCGGCCGCCGCGTCGGCGACGGCGCCCTCGAGCGTCACGCCGGCGGCCGGCGGCCGCGGACCACGCGGTCGCGACCGGCGAGGTCGGGACCGACGGCGAGCTCCTCGAAGCCGGCGTCCTTGGCCGCCCGGATCACGACGTCGGCCGTGTGCTCCTCGATCTCGACCGCGACGAGGGCGCCGGGTCGCAGCCACACGAGCGCCTGCGCGAACAGCCGCTCGTAGAGCTCGACCCCTCCGAAGACCGCGAGCTCCGGCTCCGCCCGCACGTCCGCCGGCAACGAGTCCCGGACGTCGCGCGACACGTACGGCGGGTTGCTCACGACCGCGTCGACCTTCCCGCGGAGATCCCCGGGCAGCGGATCGAGCAGATCGCCCTCGAGCACGGCGACGGCGAGTTCGAGCGCATCGGCGTTCTCGCCCGCGAGCGCGATCGCCTCCGGCGAGAGATCCGTCGCGAACACCCGCGCGTCCGGCCGCTCGTGGGCGATCGCAAGGGCGACGGCGCCGCTCCCCGTGCCGACGTCGACGACGGTGGGCGCCTCCAGCCCGACGAGCGCGTCGAGCGCGACCTGCACGAGCACCTCGGTCTCGGGCCTCGGCACGAACACGCCGGACCGAACGCCGAGGACGATCCACCGGAACCCCTGGTCGCCCGTGACGTGCTGGAGCGGCTCCCCCGCGCATCGCCGGCAGAGCGCCCGGCCGAACGACTTCGCCTCCTGCGTCGTCAGCCCTTCGCGGGCGTAGATCCCCGTCCGATCCGTGTCCAGGACGTGGGCAAGGAGCCGCTCGGCGGTGGGAACCGGGCTGTCCACGCCGTGCCGCTCGAGGTACGCGGCCGCTCGCTCCACGACCTGCGCGGTCCGCACGTCAGCGTCCCCGCGACGCCGCGCCGTCCTCGGATCCGGTGGCGAGCTGCTCCGCCCGCTCGGCAGCGTTCAGGCGGTCGGTGAACCCGTCGAGCTCCTCGCCGCCGGCCAGGACGTTGGGTAGCTGGTGGGACGTGTGCTTCACGCGGTGATCCGTGACGCGGCCCTCGGGGAAGTTGTACGTGCGGATCTTCTCCGAGCGTTCGCCGGTCCCCACCATCGAGCGACGGGCCGCCGCCTCCTCCGCCTGGCGTTCTTCGAGGGCCTGCTGGTACAGGCGGGCCCGCAGGTATCGCAGCGCCTTCTCGCGGTTCTGCAGCTGCGAGCGCTCCTCCTGAACCTCGACCTTGATGCCGCTGGGCTTGTGGACGATCCGCACGGCCGAGTCGGTCGTGTTCACGGACTGCCCACCGGGGCCGCTCGATCGGTACACGTCGATGTCGAGGTCCTCGGGGCGGATCTCGACCTCCACCTCCTCGGCCTCGGGCATCACGGCCACGGTCGCGGTCGACGTGTGGATCCGTCCCTGCGACTCGGTCACCGGCACCCGCTGCACGCGATGGACGCCGGACTCGTGCTTCAGCCGGCCGTACGCGTCGCGACCTCGGATCGAGATCACGACCTCCTTGAAGCCGCCCATCTCGGACGGGGCCGACGACAGGACCTCGGTCTTCCACCGGCGCCGCTCCGCGAGGTGCCGGTACATCTCGAACAGGTCTCCGGCCCACAGCGCAGCTTCCTGTCCGCCCGCGCCCGCGCGGATCTCGAGGATCAGGTCCTTCCCGTCGTCGGGGTCCTTGGGGACGAGCAGCTGTTCGAGCTGCGCGCGGAGCGCGTCGGCGCGCTCGCCGACGGTCCGAGCCTCCTCCTCGAAGGCCTCCGCCATCTCGGGATCGGCCTCGGCCTCGGCCAACTCACGCGCCTCCTCCGCGTCGGCGGCGGCCTGTCGATACTCGCGGTAGGGCCGGACGATCTGTGAGAGCTCCGCGAAGGCCTGGCCCAGCGTCCGCATCCGGTCGGGGTCGGCCGCGGCCTCGGGCGAGGCCATCTCGGCTTGGACCTGCTCGAAGCGGGCCTCGATCTCCTGTAGCCGGTCGTCGACGCCCATGACGCCGACATCCTCCCAGGCGCCGAGCCGGCGCCGGGACGGCTACTCGTCGCGATCGTCGAAGTCGAGGTCGATCGACGCGAGGTCGGGGATCTCGATCTGATCCTCGCGACTCACCCAGAGATCCTCGTATCGAGGATCGACCGTGCCATCGCCGGAAGCATCCGCCTCGACCGCGTCATCCGTCGTCTCCTCGTGATCGAGCTCGTTCTCGACGTCCATGTGCTCCGCGGCCTCCAGCGGAACCGCCAGGTCCTCGGCGACCGCGAGCAGCTTCGTTCGCATCTCGTCGAGCTGGGTCATCAGCCCCGTGCGTCGGTCCGCGAGCCCCGACAACACCCGGTCCGATTCCTCCCGGGCGTGATCGAGCAGGTCGGTGCTCTCCTGGCGCGTCTCTTCCGCTCGCGCTTGCGCGTCGACGCGGATCCGATCCGCCTCGCCCCGCGCCTCGTCGACCGCGCGCTGCGCCTCGTCGCGGGCGTTGGAGAGGATGTGCTCGGCCTCCTGGTCAGCCATCTCGATCAGCGTCGCGAACCGCTTGGACAGCGCGTCGTACGGATCCGGCGCCGCCGCGGTCGCCGCCGCCGCGGTCGCCACCGCCGCCGGTGCCGGTGCCGGTGCCACGAACACCGTCTCCGTGCGGGCCGCCGCGGAGCCCGCCTCGAGCCGGAGCTGACTCAGCTCGTGCTCCAGGGTGCCGACCTGGTTGGCGATCGACGTCAGGTAGGCGCGGACCTGTTGCGGGTCATAGCCGCGCCGGACGGTGGCGAACTCGCGCCGGCGGATCTGTTCGGCGCTGGGCAGGAGCGGCATATCTAGGTCGCTGCTCGGCATGGGGAAACCTCCCGAGTCGAGGGGGGAACCGCTCCATTGAAGCGCGAAACGAGGCCGATGCAACGACCTCGGACGAGTTACGGCTCGGTGACGGGCGGGTCCGCGGCGCGCGGCTCCGGCGTGATCGGCTCGGGGGCAGGGACGTGGTCTGCGTCGGGCTCCGGGGCCATCGCCTCGGCTTCGCGCCGCAGCAGCTCATGGAACGACGCGACGGCCACGTCGATCTGCGCGTGATCGGGGGGCTGCGTCGTGATCTTCTGCAGCCAGATCCCCGGCGCCATCAGCGCGCGCATCAGGAGCGAGCCCGGGTGCTTCGCGCCCAGCCGCAGCGCCTCGTAGGAGAACGCGGCGATGATCGGGATCGCGAGGATCCTCGAGCCGATCCGCCACGCCAGCGTCGGCGTGCCGAACAGCGTGAACACGAAGATCGTGATGATCATCACGATGATCAGGAAGTTCGTGCCGCAGCGGACATGCTCTTTCGGATAGCGATCGATCACATCGGGCACGAGCTCCTCGCCATGCTCGAACGCGGCGATCGTCTTGTGCTCGGCCCCGTGGTATTCGAACACCCGGTGGATGTCCTTCGTCCTCCCGATCAACCACAGATACGCGACGAAGATCCCGACCCGGAAGATCCCCTCGCCGATCAGCGTGAGGACGCTCGCACTGCCGGTGCGACCCTCGAACCAGGCGAACAGGGTCGCCGGCGCGACGATGAAGATCCCGACGAACAGGATCAGCGCCAACGCGATCGACAACCCGACCTGACGCGGGGTGAGCTTCTCCTCTTCCTCCAACGACTGGTTGGCGGAGATCATCAGCGCCCGCATCCCGATCGCGAGCGACTGACCCAGCACGATGATGCCGCGGAAGAACGGCTTGCCGAGGATCGGGTACTTCAGAACGATCGAGTCGATCTCGTGCGACTCGAC
>Ga0114129_10017847_pt1 | contig 10105 bp, 6 predicted proteins | sample RhiMetdeltSRZDD1_FD_80071 | JGI IMG/M metagenome (GOLD analysis project Ga0114129, IMG submission 80071) | Populus rhizosphere microbial communities from Tennessee, USA - Rhizosphere MetaG P. deltoides SRZDD1 (version 2) (version 2) | ecosystem: Host-associated > Plants > Roots > Rhizosphere >...
CCGCGGGCGATGGTGCCGGTACCGGGGTCGCTGCGCCAGCACCGCCGGGAGCAGCGGCCGGTGCCGGGGCTGCAGATGCCGCCGCCGGCGTGAGGGTGGTGGCGGGCCCGCCCTCCGTCAACGAGGTGCCGGCGATGAAGCCGTCGTGCAGCGCGGAGCGCCAGAACGCGTCGGCGTTCGGGAACGACTCGCCGCGCGGATTCTTGAAGGTCCAGCCTCCGGATCCGCTGCTGTAGGTCTTCGTCCAGAAATCCTTGACGATCGCCAGGCCCCGGCGGCTCGGGTCGGTGGTGAACGCCGCCAGGAACTCGTGGGCGGATCGCCCCTCGTAGAGCGGCTCGATCAGCGGCTGCGTGAGGGACACCGTGCCTTCGAACGAGCGCGCGTCGCCCCAACTTTCCAGCGCGTGCGCGTCGGGAACGTTCCAATGACTGAGCGGCGAGGTCTCGTCGGGGTGCGTCGTGTGATAGACGACGAGCGGCACTTTCGCCAGGCGATCGGCGAACCGTACGTCGACAGGGGCCGTGAAGACCGGGTTGCCCCCCATGATCACGAGCAGCTCGACCTGGCTGGCATCGATCGCCTGGGCCAGCTCCGTGATCGAGGTCGCGGCCGCCTCCGGCGCGGCTTCGACGTTCGCGCCATAGAGCACCGTTGTCCCGCTGTTCCCGAGCGCGTCGTTGATCGCCTTGGCCGCGGCACGCACGCCGTCGGTCTGGAATTCGCCGGCGACGACGACCGAGCTGCCCTTGTGCGCCTGGAGATCCTTCGCAATCGCGGCCACCCAGCGCGCGATCTCCGGTGCGCCGGGGCGGGGCACGCTCGCCGGCGGCACCGGCGCGGCCGATCGGCCGCCCACCGCCGCCTGGAGCTCGCGCGCCACGTTCTCGATCTCGGAGGCCGCGAGCGTGAGCCGATGGTCGGCCTTGGCGCCGGTGAGCGTCGGCGAGCTCTCGATCGCGTAGAGGCGATTCATCTCGGTGTTGGCCTCGGTGAGCCGCCGCCGTGCCGAGAAGTCCTTGGCGTAGCGAACGCTGCCGGGACCGCAGCCGAGGAAGTCGGCGTCGAGCGCGACGATCACGTCGGCCTTGTCGAACTGATAGACAGTGGTGGCGTGCGCGGCCGCCGCCGGCAGCGCCGCCGGTCGCGCGACTGCGTCGTACTGATGCCACCTGGCGCTCGGAAAGTCGCGAAGGATGCCGGCCAGCATCTGCGCCAGGGACGGGGACGTGATCGGCGGCGTCAGAAAATGAAGGCCGGCGCCGCCGCGAGCCTTCTGCGCCGCCAGCGCCTGCTGCATGGCCACGACGAACATCGACCAGCCGCGGACTTCACCGCGATAGGTCACCGTCTGGGCGCGATCGGGATCGTACAGATTGAGGACCGACGCCTGGGTCAGGACGTCCGTGCCGCCCCGGCTGGCCGGATGTTCGGGATTGCCCTCGATCTTGGTCGGACGCCCCATGTGGCTTTCGACCAGCACGGGCATCGCCGTCCCGCTCATCGGGATGGCGCTGGCGAAGTAGAGCGGCCGCCCCGGCACGATCTCCTCGGGCTGACGCACGTACGGCACGAGCGATTCCGGCGGCTGCTTGGTGCAGGCGCCGACGCCGGCGAGGGCCAGCGACGCGCTCATCAGCTTGAGGAAGTCGCGGCGCCCCTTCGGATCGTTCCACTCCGAGGCCTGCTCCGGAAACTCGCGGTGCAGGTACTCGCGGAACTCCGGTGTGTCGGCCAGCTCGCCGAGGCTCCTCCAGTAGAGGCGGCCCTTGGATCCGGCGAGGCGGGATTTGATGGCAGCAGAATCCATGTTCAGTAATCAGCTATCAGCTGTCAGCTATCAGCTCTCAGAGTCAGCTCTCGGGCTCGTGGATGCTGAGCGTTGCAGTCCGCTTCGGTGCTGAGAGGTCGCATCCGGCGTTTCCGATAGCTGACAGCTGACAGCTGAGAGCTATCCCGTCCCCTACCTGTGGCACGTTGAACAGCTGGTGAGCTGCTCGACGCTGCCGATCTTGTATTCCGTCACCAGCCGCTGCCCGAGCTCGGGGTCCCCCGAGGGCCGTTCCCAGGCCATGTTGTAGACCTGGTCGCGGGGCCGCACGTACTTGGCCGGATTCCGATGGCAATCGAGGCACCAGTTCATGGTCAGCGGGGCTTCCTGGTACATCAGCGGCATCTTGTCGACGCGGCCATGGCAGGTGGCGCAGCCGACGCCCTTCCGCACGTGGATGCTGTGGTTGAAATACACGAAGTCGGGCAGGTCGTTGACCCGCGTCCAGTGCAGCCGGGTGTTGTCCCGGAAGCTGGCCCGCACCGGCTCGAGGATCGGCGCGGTGTTCCAGATCTGCGAGTGGCAGTTCATGCAGGTCTTGGTCGGCGGAATGTTCGCGAAGGCGGACTCCTCGACCGAGGTATGGCAGTAGCGGCAGTCGATGCCGACGCCGCCGACGTGATGCGCGTGGCTGAACTGAATCGGCTGCTCCACGAAGACGCTCTGGTTCGTGTAGAAGCCACCGAGGTGCACCAGCCCGATCGTCGCGCCGAGTCCGACGACGAAGAGGCCGAGTGCAACGAGACTGAGCCGGGAGTAGATGTTGGTGTGCCGATGGAAGAGCTGACTCATCGTGTCGACGTCCGCGTCGCCTCTCGACTCTCGTGCGCCGCAGCCCCCTCTTCCGGAGCGCCGGTCGCTTCAAACGCCTAAGCCTACTCCAATGACGGCGTCAGCAGAAAGACCGTGGCGGACCGGCGCGGGCAGATCGGCGCGCGATCCGCACTCGGCCTCATAGTGTGAAACTTTTCACAAGGTGTCAACAGGGGCCTCGGCCGCGCGCGCCTCCCCAACTTCGCGCTTCGCGCTACGGCGGGCAAGCCACCTTCGCGCTTCGCGCTGCCGGCGGACAAGCCGCGTCTAGAATGCAGGAGTGCGCTCCACGCCCGCCGTCGTTCTGACATCGCTGATCCTGACCGCTCCCGCCGCGTTCGCGCAGGCGCCGGTCGCCTATCGCGTCTCGTTTCCCGCGCCGCAACATCACTACGCCGAAGTCGAGATCGGCCTCGCCGATCTGCCCTCGGGCCCGCTCGAGCTGCGCATGAGCCGCTCGTCGCCAGGCCGCTACGCCCTCCACGAGTTCGCGAAGAACGTCTTCGACGTGCGCGTCCAGGACGAGGCGGGAAAAGAGCTGGCAATCGTGCGGCCCAACCCGCATCAATGGAACGTGCCTCAGCATCCACCCCGCGTGCGCGTCGTCTATAAGGTCTTCGGCAACCGCGTCGATGGGACCTATCTCGCCATCGACGCCTCGCACGCGCACCTGAACCTGCCGGCGACGCTGATGTGGGCACGCGGGATGGACTCGCGGCCGATTCGGATCACGTTCGTGCCCCCGGCGGGGTCGACGTGGAAGCCGGCCACGCAACTGTTCGCGACCGGTGAGGCCTGGACCTTCACGGCGCCGAACCTGCAGTACCTGATGGATAGCCCGACCGAGTTGAGCAACCAGTCCTTCCGCTCGTTCAAGGTCCGGAATCCCGACGGCCGCGAGCAGACGATCGTCACCGCCGTGCATTCCGACGCCGCGGAGTCGGATATCGACGAGTACGTGGCAGGCACCGAGCGCATCGTGCGGGAGCACGCCGCGATCTTCGGCGAGCTTCCGCAGTTCGACGGCGGCACCTACACCTTTCTCGGTGACTACCTGCCCTGGGGCGGCGGCGACGGGATGGAGCATCGCAACAGCACCGTGGTGGCGGAAGGGGCGTCGATTCGCGGGAACGTCCGCGGCGTCCTCGATACGGTCTCGCACGAGTTCTTCCACACCTGGAACGTCGAGCGCATTCGTCCGCGCTCGCTGGAGCCGTTCGATCTCGAGGAGGCGAACATGTCGGGCGAGCTCTGGCTCGCGGAGGGCTTCACGCAGTATTACGGCCAGCTGACGATGGCGCGCGCCGGACTGGCGCAGGCCGATCAGACGCTCCTCAATCTGGCGAATTCCGCGCTGGCCGTCGCCTCCAGCCCGGCCCATCGCTTCCGCTCGGCGGTGGAGATGAGCCAGATGGCGCCGTTCACCGATGGCGGGCGCTCGAGCGATCCCACCAACTTCGGCTACACGTTCATCAACTACTACCCGTACGGGTCGGCGCTGGCGCTGGCGCTCGATCTATCGCTGCGCGATCGCTCCAACGGCCGGATCACGCTCGACGACTACATGCGCGCGATGTGGCGGGTGCACGGCAAACCGGCCGCGGCGGCCGGCTACGTCGCCAAGCCGTACACAATCGCGGACGCCCGCGCCCGGCTCGCCGAAGTCATCGACGACCGCGCGTTCGCCGACGAGTTCTTCTCACGCTACATCGAAGGACAAGAGGTGCCGGACTACCGCCGGCTGCTGACGCGCGCCGGCGTCGTGGTGCGGAAGCGGCATCCCGGCGAGCCGTGGACCGGCGCCGCGATCGACGCCTCCGGACGCGTGACGGCGCAGCAGGGCCTGATGGCCTGGGGATCGCCCGCCTTCGAGGCCGGACTCGAGCAGGACGACGTGTTGACGGCGATCGACGGCAAGCCCTTCTTGGCCGCGGCGCTGAAGAACCGCCGGCCAGGTGATAAGGTGGCCTTCGAGGTCAGGCATCCCGGGGGCGCGACCGGGAGCGGAATGCTGACCTTCGGCGAGGATCCCGCCGAGCAGGCGGTGCTGGCCGAGGCGACCGGCAAGCTCTTGACCCCGGAGCAGAAAGCGTTTCGCGACGCCTGGCTGGGATCGAAGCAGCGCGCGACCGAACCCCAGCCCGTACGCTGAGCGTCTGAGATCGAGGAAAGCCCGCCTTCGCTCGCCCCGGGAAGAACGAGGCGAGCTTCGGCGAGGGCTTCGCCGTTGAGGACCCAACAGTGATCGATAAGGCGGTCGGCCACTATCGTGTCGACCACAAGCTGGGCGAAGGCGGGATGGGCGAGGTGTATCTCGCCGAGGACGTCCGGCTCGGCCGGCCGGTTGCGCTGAAGTTTCTGCCGCCGGCGCTCAAGGCCGATCCCGACAGCCGGGCCCGGCTCTTGAACGAGGCGCGCGCGGCGTCGCTGCTGCGATCGCCGAACATCGCCGTCACCTACGACATCGGCGAACACGCGGGCAGCGATTTCATCGTGATGGAATACGTCGAAGGGGAGCTGCTGTCGGTCCGCGTCAGCCGTGGGCCGCTGCCGATCCGCGAAGTCGTCGAGGTCGGCATCCAGGTTTCGGACGCGCTCGACGAAGCGCACGGCCGCGGCATCATCCATCGCGACATCAAGAGCGCCAACCTCATTCGCACCGAGCGCGGCCTGGTCAAGGTGTTGGACTTCGGCCTCGCGAAGTTCCTGTCCTTCAAGGAGCACGACGGCCTCCTGACCCGGCCGCAGGTGACCATTGCCGGCATGGTGGTCGGCACGATCTCCTATATGGCGCCGGAGCAGGCGCTCGGCCGCGACGTCGATCACCGCGCCGATCTCTTCTCGCTCGGTGTCGTCCTCTACGAGCTGGCGATCGGACGGACGCCGTTCCCCGGCGCCGCCACCACCGAGATCATCGACAAGATCCTGCACGAGACCCCGATTCCTCCGTCGGGCCTGGACGCATCGATCCCGAAGCCGTTCGACGCGATCGTGATGCGCGCGCTCGAGAAGTCGCCGACCTTCCGCTACCAGACGGCGCGCGACCTGCGGCAGGATCTGCGGGAGCTCTCCACCTCGCTCGACAACGCCAGCCGCGCCAGCGCCAGCCGCGCCGCCGCGGCGGTCGCGAGCCAGCAGGCCTCGGCGATCGAGCGCTCGGTCGCGGTGATGACTTTCGCGAACATCACGCGCGACGCCGCCGACGACTGGATCGGCACCGGCATCGCCGAAACGGTCAGCTCGGATCTGAAGAACATCCACGGCCTGACCGTGATCGGCCGGGCCCGCGTCTACGACGCGCTGCGCAACCTCGCGTCGAACGCCAGCCTCGACGAGTCGCTGGCCATCGACATCGGGCGGCGTCTCGGCGCGACCTGGGTCGTGGTCGGCGGCTTCCAGAAGATCGCGACGATGGTGCGGATCACCGCACATTTCGTCGACGTCGCGACCGGCACGGTGCGGCAGACGGTGAAGGTCGACGGCCAGGTGGCCGACATCTTCGCGCTGCAGGACAAGATCGTCTATGAGCTGAGTCAGGGATTGAACCTGGTGCTGCGCGGCACGGAGATCGCGGGCATCGAGCGGCGCGAAACCGAATCGGTCGAGGCCTACGAGAGCTTCGCCCGCGGCATGATGAACCTGCGCCTCGCATCGCGGGACTCGATCGAGCGGGCGATCGCCGCCTTCGAGCACGCCACGCGCAAGGATCCCGAGTACGCCCTGGCCTGGGCGGCCCTGGGCGGTGCCTACAGCCTGAAAGGATCCTTCCTCAGCGTCCGCGATCTGATCGAGGAAGCCATCGAGTTCGAGCGGCGCGCCCTGTCGATCGATCCGAACCTGGCCGATGCCCACACCTGGCTGGGCGCGGCGCTGCTCGCCCTCGGCCGTAGCGATGACGCCATCCTCGCGATTCGCGCCGCCATCCGGCTCGAGCCGGACAACGGGCAGGCGCACCAGGCGCTGGCTCGCGCCTTCTGGGTGGGCAAGGGCGACTTCGCGGCCGCCATCCCCGAGTTCGAGAAGGCGATCGAGCTGAATCCCGAAGCGGGCTACTCCTACCTGCAGCTCGCGCTGCTGCTGGCATGGGAAGGGGAATACGCGCGGGCCGAGGAAGTGTCGCGCCGCGCCGTCGAGCTCCAGGATCAATACATCTCCGGCAACGCCGGCCTGCAGGTGGTCGGCGCGAACGGACGCCTCGGCTACGTCTATTACCTGCAGGGTCGTTACGACGACGCGCTGCGCGAATACGAGCGCGGACTCTCGTTCGTGGCGTCGAGCGACCACGCGCTCAAGGATCGGACGGCGATCGAGCTGAACGTGAAGATGGGCGCCGCCTGGCACCGCATGGGCCGGCCCGCGGAAGCGACCCGCCATTTCGAGCGGGCGCGCAAGATGTTCGACAGCCTCGTCGCGAAGGGGGCCGACGATCCGTTCACGCGCTACTACATCGCGTGCATGTACGCGCTTTCCGGCGACCGCGAGCGCGCGCTCGATTCGCTGGAGCGGGTCGCCGCGAAACTGCCGGCGCTCACGGCGGCGCGCATCCGCCGCGATCCCGACCTCGAGTCGCTGCGATCCGATCCGCGCTTCGAGGCGGTCGCGGCGTTGCAGAACGCGTCGTCCTGACGCCACGACACATCACGAACAGCACACCAGAACCGCATGCCGAAAGACGTTGTCATCGTCGGCGCCGGCCCCGCCGGGCTCAGCGCCGCCCTGATGCTCGGCCGGTGCCGCCGCTCCGTCGTCGTCTTCGACACCGGCAAGCCGCGCAACGCGCCGTCGCACGCGCTGCACGGCTACCTGACCCGCGACGGGATCGCGCCGGCGGAATTCCTCAGGCTGTCACGGCAGGAGCTGGCGAAGTACGACACCGTCGATCTTCGCGACGACGAGGTCACGGCCGCGGAGTGCAAGCCGGATGAGGGGTTCGTCGTCACGCTCGCCTCGGGAGAGCGCGTCGCTTCCCGCAAGCTGCTGCTCGCCACCGGCGTCGTCGACAACCTTCCCGGGATTCCGGGGTTTCGCGAGCTGTACGGCCGCAGCGTCTTTCACTGTCCGTACTGCGACGGCTGGGAGCTCTGCGATCGCCGGTTCGCGATCTACGGCCGCGGCGAGCGCGGCGTCGGCCTCTCGCTCGAGCTGACGGCGTGGAGCCGCGATCTGGTGCTCTGCACCGACGGGCCCGGCGAGATCGAGCCGGGCGATCGGGACCGGCTCGCGCGCAACGGCGTCACTATCCGCGAAGAACGCGTCGTTCGGCTGGATGCGGACGGAGACCGGCTCTCCGCGGTCGTCTTCGACACGGGCGCACGCCTCGAGCGCGACGCGCTCTTCTTCACCACCGGCCAGTATCAGCGATCGGATCTGCTCGAGCGGCTGGGGTGCCAGTTCAACGACAAGGGCACCGTACGAACGGGCAAGTACGAGACGACGCATCTGCCGGGACTGTTCGTGGCGGGCGATGCGTCGCGCGCCGTGCAGTGGGTCGTCGTCGCCGCCGCCGAAGGCGCCGAGGCGGCGTTCGCGATCAATACGGATTTGCTGAAGGAAGACTTGAAGTAGGGACTCGGGACTCGGGGCTCGGGGCTCGGGGCTCGGAGCCGGTGGCACTCAGAGAGAACCGGGATAGATCCAAGCGGCTGGTTGCCTCGAGCTACAAGCGGCCTTGCCGAGCCCCGAACCCCGAGTCCCGAGCCCCGAGGTTTTAGAACCGGCTGTTCGAGAGCTCGTCCGAGAGGCCGAACAGATCCAGCGACTCCGGCTCCACGAAGACGCCCGACCTCGGGACGTAGGCCCGCCAGCCTTCGCGCTCCATCACCATCCGCAGCATGTCCACGGCGGCATCCCCCTCGGCGCTGGCGACCGCCGCGTGCACCGGGTTGTCCCTGCCGATGTCGATGGTCAGCCGGTGATCCCGCTCGATCAGTTCACCCTTCCCGTTCTCGTCGAACCGGATCCCGGGGGCGACGCCGTTGAGCGCCATGATGACTTCGTCCTTGCGCCCGAGCGGCGGCGCCTTCTCGATCTGTTCGGGGCCATCGGACGGTTTGAGGTTGAGCAGCAGCAGGCCGCGCAGCCGGAGCGGTACGGGGGCCTGGATCCGCGCAACCGGCGGCGGCTGCGGCGCCGGCGCCGGCGGCGCTTCCTTCGCCTTGGATCGACGGAACCACAGGAGACCCATCCAGCGATTGTAAAGGACTTCCGCCGATTGCGACCCGGATCTGTATGTAATGATGATGAGCCATGTCCCACCGGTTCACTGTCGGCGTGGAGGAAGAATTCCAGATCGTCGACCCGGAGACGTGGGAACTCCGCTCGCACGTGAGCGAGCTGCTCGCGTCGGGAGCGCCGGCGCTCGGCGATCACATCAAGCGCGAGCTGCACCAGTCCATCGTCGAGGTCGGCACCAAGATCTGCGGCGATGTGTCCGAGTTGCGCGACGAGATCTTCCGAATCCGCCGGGAGCTCACGAGCGCGGCCGAGCGGGTCGGCCTGGCCGTCGCCGCCGCCGGCACCCATCCGTTCTCGCATTGGAAGGATCAGGTCCTCTCGCCCGGGGTCCGCTACGAGAGCATCGTCGAGGAGCTCCAGCAGCTCGCGCGATCGCTGCTCATCTTCGGCCAGCACGTCCACGTCGCCGTGCCGGATCGGACGACGACGATCGATCTGATGAACATGGCGCGGTACTTCCTGCCGCACCTGCTGGCGCTGTCGACCAGCTCCCCGTTCTGGATGGGGCGCGACACCGGCCTCAAGTCGTATCGCACCACGGTCTTCCGGCGATTCCCGCGCACCGGCGTTCCCGATCACTTCGAGTCGTGGAGCGCCTACGAGAACTACGTGCAGATGCTGGTCGATCTTCACTGCATCGAAGACGCGACCAAGATCTGGTGGGACGTGCGGCCGCACCCCAAGTTCGGGACGCTCGAGTTCCGGGTCTGCGACGTGAGCACGAGGCCGGAAGCGGCGGTGATGATCGCCGCGCTCTGCCAGGCGATCGTCGTCAAGCTGCACCAGCTCTATACCCGCAACCAGGGCTTCCGCCTGTATCGGCGGGCGCTCATCGAGGAGAACAAGTGGCGCGCGGCGCGCTGGGGCCTGGACGGAAAGCTGATCGACTTCGGGAAGCGCGCCGAGGTCCCGATGCGCGAGCTCGCGGTCGAGCTGCTCGAGTTCCTGGGTGAAGTGCCCGATGAACTGGGCAGTCGTGAGGCGGTGAACTACGTGCACACCGTGCTCGCCGAGGGCACGAGCGCCGATCGCCAGCTCGCGGTCTATCGCGAGACCGGCGACCTGAAAGCCGTCGTGCAGCAGCTCGTGCGCGACACCCACGCGGGCGTCGAGGCCGGAGGAGCGGGACGATGAAGATTGGCTTGTTGTGCGGCCGTGAATACAGCTTCCCGCCGGCGTTCATCGAGCGCGTGAATCAGCTCGGACGCCCGCACGGCATCACCGCGG
>Ga0114129_10017848_pt1 | contig 10104 bp, 5 predicted proteins | sample RhiMetdeltSRZDD1_FD_80071 | JGI IMG/M metagenome (GOLD analysis project Ga0114129, IMG submission 80071) | Populus rhizosphere microbial communities from Tennessee, USA - Rhizosphere MetaG P. deltoides SRZDD1 (version 2) (version 2) | ecosystem: Host-associated > Plants > Roots > Rhizosphere >...
CATTGCGCACCTCGCGTGCTGGCAAGGGCCCGAACGCCGGATCGTTCAGCACATCGTCATCGTCCGGATTGGGCAGTGTGGACGGGGGATCGCTCGCCGGGAACGTCTCCTCGATCGTGTGGTCGAGCGCCGCATCACGAATTCGGCGCTCTTCTTCCGGTGTGTGGTTGTGCTCCATGGTGCGCTCAGGACGTCCCTTTCGTGCATGCAAAACGCGGGACGCCCAATTTTTCAAGAGACCGGAGTTCGTCAGCGACCTCATGGACACGCAGCGACGATGAAGTCGCCATCAGCACAACGAATCCGCCTTGCCCGCCCGTCTAAGGGTCCATGCTGACCACCTTCGAACAGCTGGCGCGCGACCTCAGCCTTGGGCTGCGGCAGATTCGCCACAATCCGGGGTTCTCGGCCATCGCCATCGCCACGCTCGCGCTCGGCATCGGCGTCAACGCCGCGATGTTCAGCGCCGTCGATGCGGTGCTGATTCGGCCGCTCCCCTACGCCGACGCCGACCGCCTCGTGATGGTCTGGGACGACAACAGCCGTGTCGGCGACTCCGAACATTTCTTTTCTACGCCCGCCGAATGGTACGAATGGCGGCGCCACAACACGGTGTTCACGGACATCGCTGCCACTCAGCCCGGCGACGCGGCGCTTTCCGGCGTCGCTGAGCCCGAACATCTCGCGGCCCGCAAGGTCACCGGCAATTTCTGGAGCGTCCTCGGCGCACGACCGCTGCTGGGGCGCGTCTTCACGGAAGAGGAAGACGCGCGCGGGGATCGGGTCATCGTCATCAGCCACGGGCTGTGGCAACGGCGCTTCGGCGCCTCGCCCGACGTTGTCGGACAGACGATGACACTCAACGACAAGCTGTACGAGGTTGTTGGCGTCATGCCGCGCGAGTTCTATTTCATGCCCGCGCGCGATATCGATGTCTGGATGCCCACCTCATTTTCCCCGCAGATGTTGGCACACTGGGGGTGGCACGACGTGCACATCGTCGCCAGGCTCAAACCCCGTGTGACGCTCGAACAGGCGCGACAGGCGATGGCGGCGTTGAGCCTCCGTCTGTCCGCGCCGCACGTGCCGGTGCCGCGCTCGGCAGCGGTGGTGCCGCTCCGAGAGGAGCTGGCCGGCAAGACCTACACGTCGCTCATCGTTCTGCTCGCAGCGACGGCTGCGGTCCTGCTGATCTCGTGCGTCAATCTCGCGAATCTCCTGATGTCACGGGGAGCCATGCGCCGCCGTGAAGTCGCGGTGCGCGCCGCGATCGGCGCTGGTCGTCGTCGGTTGATCATGCAGTTCCTGATCGAGAGCCTCGTGCTTGCCGGGTTGGGCGCCCTGGCCGGTCTAGCGATCGCCGTCCCCGCCATGCGGTTCCTCGAAACGCTCGTGCCGGAGACGATGGCCGCGGTGCGGCTCACGCTCGACTGGCGCATGCTCGCGTTTTGCGCCGCCGTCGCCGTCGCGGCCGCGCTGACGTTTGGACTCGTGCCCGCGATAAACGGATCGCGGACAACAATCACCGATGCGTTGCGCGACGGTGGACGCGGCAGTTCCGGCGCGCGCAGCCATCGTTTCCAGTATTCGCTCATCGTGCTCGAGACCGCGCTCGCCGTGATCCTGCTCGCGACTGGTGGTCTACTGCTGCAGACATTTCAACATCTGCGACAGCTCGATCTGGGCATCCGCAGCGAACGAGTGCTGACCCTCATCACTCCGTTGTTTCGCTATCCCGACTTCGACAGGCGAGTGGCCTTCGTCAAGGAGCAACTGGAGCAAATCCGCGCGGTTCCCGGCGTCGTCAGCGCCGGCGCAATCTCCCGAGTTCCGTTGACCGTCAACGATCAGGCGACGTTCTACCGCCTCGCCGATCAGTCCAGAGCCGAGGCTCGCGATCAGGTCGCGCTCTCGCGCGTGGTAACAGGCGGCTACTTCCCCACCGTCGGTGCGCGCTTGCGCGAAGGCCGGTTCTTCGACGCGTCGGACAGACGTTCTGATGCTCCGGCGGCGATCGTCAATGAAAGCTTCGCCGATCGACATTTCCCGGGACGGTCGCCACTGGGCGCCCGATTCCAATTCGGAGAGTTCGGTCCGAAGGCGTACTGGTACACGGTCGTCGGTGTCGTGAAGGAGATTCGCGATCGCGGCGTGGCCGAAGAGCTCAGACCGACGGTCTACCGCGTGCACGAACAGGCCGACCAGAGCTGGGACCTACCAAGCGGCATCGTGATTCGCACGACGGTTGAGCCTGTCTCGATTGTTGCCGCGGTCCGGCACGCGATGTGGTCTGTGGACGAGAACCAGCCAGTCGCGCGCGTGCAGACCATCGAAGACATCGTGTCTCGCCAGTTGTCGGTGCCGTCGCAGAACACGGCCCTGCTCGGCGCGTTCGCACTGCTGGCGCTGGTGCTCGCCTCGCTTGGACTCTACGGCGTGCTGTCCTACACGGTGACGCAGCGGACCGGTGAAATCGGCGTGCGAATGGCTCTGGGCGCGACTGCACGCGACATCCTCCTTTCGTTCAGCAGGCGCGGCCTGGCCTTGACGGTCGCCGGCCTCACGATCGGGTTGGTGTTGACGATGATGGCGGCTCGCGTCATCACCACGTTGTTCTATGGCTTTCGGCCGGACTATCTCAGGGCGATGGCCGCCGCATCGCTGCTGCTGCTCGGAGTCGCGGCACTGGCGTGCCTCGTTCCGGCGCGACGCGCATCGCGCATCGATCCGATGATCGCGCTCCAACACGAATAGCGGCCGCGACGAGGTCAAACGATTTCGATGGGCTCGGCGTCCAATGTGTGGCGCGATGCGCATCGACCTCGTCCATCTCGTCCGCGTGCTTCGCCGCTCGCCAGCGAGCTTCGCCGCCGCGATCCTCACCCTGGCCCTGACACTTGGCGCCGGCGCGTCGATTTTCGCGGTCGTGGATGCTGTGCTGCTCACGCCGCCGCCCTTCGCCGACCCCGACGCACTCGTCACGATCGGCGAGACACCACTCGACGAACCCACGGGAGCGTCTCGTGCGATCGCATTTGCGACGCTCGATGCTTGGCGCGACCGAGCCCGACCGCTCGCGTCCATCGAGGCCTTCGATCCCACCAATCTGACCTTGACCGGATTCGGCGCCGCCGAGCGCACGCGCGCAACAGACGTCACGCCGGGGTTTTTCGCACTGCTGGGCACAGCGCCGATGATGGGGCGCGGATTCAGCGCCGATGATGTCGGCCGGCCAGTGGCGATCGTCAGCCACGACTTCTGGCACCGAACGCTCGACTCCGATCCCGGCGTCATTGGTCGCGCACTCGTGCTTGACGGGCAGACCCACACGATCGTCGGCGTGATGCCGGAACGATTCTTCTTTGCGCTCGATGTGTCGGACATCTGGCGGCCGATACCGCTGTCGCCGGCGCAGGCCGCACGCGCCGGCCTACGTGTGCGAGCGATCGCCCGTCTGGCGCCGAACGTCTCGCCCACTTCACTGAGCGCGGCCCTGGACGAAGTCAGCCGGACGTCAACACCGCCGGCGCGCGTCATCGCCACTCGCATCGCCGCGGCTATCACCGGCAGCTCGGCACGAACGCTCCGCCTGCTCGCCGCTGCGGCGGGCCTGGCCATGTTCATCGCGTTCACCAATCTGGCCGGCCTGCTGGTGGTGCGTTCGATCGATCGCGGACGCGAGCTCGCTGTACGAAGCGCGCTCGGGGCGTCGCGAATCGAGATTGCGCGACAGCTCGTGCTCGAAGCCATGGCGATCGTCGCCGCAGGGACGCTGGCCGGCATTCTGTTCGCTCTCTGGCTGACACCGAATCTCGCGTTGCAGCAATTCGCGGGCATCGTCGGCCGCGATATCACGGTCAGCTGGCGCATGATCGCTGCGCTGTCGATGCTGGCAGCGGCGTGTGCGTGTGTGTGCGGCCTGATCCCGGCGGTCATGGCCTCGCGGCGAGACATCGTCGAGATCCTGCGCCGCGGCGGGACGGCCGCGCCGCGCGAGCGTTGGCTGCGCCGCGGGTTTGTCACTGCGGTCGTCTCTCTGGCGTTCGTGCTGATTGTGTCGGTGACGCTGCTGGGCCGCAGCCTGTTGACGACGCTCGCGATCGACCCAGGATTCGAGCCTGATGGCGTTCTCACTGCGGGCATCGCGCTTCCAGCGGCGCGGTACCCCACTGTCGATCACCTGGTGTCGTTCTACTCGACCCTCGAGAGCGAGCTGTCGCAGCGTCTCGGCGCACGTGCCGTCGCCATCGTCAACGAGCTCCCCTTGGGCAACGATCGCGGGCGCGGCCTCGTTTCCGTACGGCCGACGGATCCGCAGCGCGAAGCGGTGATTCGCGTCGCCAGCACGTCCTATTTCGACGTGATGCGAATCCCGCTCGTCACTGGGCGCGCATTCGAACGGCGCGACGATGCGTCTGCCCCGATACGGGTGGTGATCAGCGAATCACTCGCAAGGACGCTGTTTCCACGCGAGTCTTCGGTTGGGCGTCAGATCTGGCTCGCCGCACGTGCGCAAGCGGCCGACGTGATCGGCGTCGTCCGAGACGTCAAACATCGATCGCTCGATGACCCAGTCCTGCCGACGCTGTACCTGTCGGCATGGCAGTCTCCGTCCCGCGGAAGCATTCTCGTCCTTCGCACCACGCGCGCAGACGCAGACACGATTGCCGTCGCGCGCGAACAGGTCGCTCGGCTCGATGGCGATCTGCCGGTTTATGGCCGCGCGTCGTTGACCGGCATGGTGGCCAGGTCGCCGGGTGTGCCGGCGAGGCGTATGCTGACCACCGCGTTTCTCGGGTTCGCTTTGCTCGCCGTCGTGCTCGGCGCCATCGGCCTGTTTGGCGTGGTCGCGCATGACGTCGCCGCGCGGCGGCCGGAGCTGGCCTTGCGCATCGCGCTTGGCGCCAATCCCAGTCGCATCCTCATCGCGACGCTCGGACAAGGCGCCGCGATGGTGGGAACCGCCCTCATGGTCGGCGGCGTGTTGTCGGTGTGGACATCACAGGCGTTGAGCAGCGTGGCCGTCACGTCCGGCGGCATCGATCTCGTAACGGCCGGTGCAGCGTCTGTAGTGCTGATGCTCGCGGGTCTCTCCGCCGTTTTTCCAGCAGCCCGCCGCGCCGCACGCACGGACCCACTGACCGCCCTCCGCGCTGATACCTGATCTCTTCAGGCGCGTCCGGCAGTGTGCACGTCCGTCAAGAGCCTTCCCAGTTTCTCGAGGTCCGGCGGTTTGACGAGATGATGATCGAAGCCGGCGCGCTCGGCGCGGCGGATGTCTTCTTCCTGTCCCCATCCAGTCAGCGCGATGAGTCGCACGCTCTTGCCACGCCGCGCCCGGATGCGGCGCGCGACTTCATAGCCGTCCATGAACGGCATCCCGATGTCGAGCAGAACGACTTCGGGATCGAACTCGTCGATCGACGCTAACGCTTCCGGACCGCTGTGCACCGTACGCACCGTCGCGTGCAGCGAGCTCAGAAGCAGGCCGAGCGTGTCACCGGCATCACGATTGTCATCGACGACCAGCACGCGGCAGTTGGGGAACGATCCGAGGACGCTCGGCTCCTCCACACATGCCTGCCGATCGAGGACGAGCGGCAGACGCACTTCGAACGTCGTGCCGCAGCCGCTGCCCTGGCTTCGCGCGACGACGGATCCGCGGTGCACCGACACCAGGCTGCGCACCAGTGTCAATCCGATGCCGAGGCCACCCTGCGTCCGGCGGTCTGAGCGGTTCACCTGCGTGAACATGTCGAACACCGCCGAGAGGTGCTCCGGCGGAATCCCGATCCCATCGTCGCGGACGCTCATCACGGCTTCGTCGTGGTCGCTGCCCAGGTCGATCCAGATGTGACCACCGGGATCGGTGTACTTCGCGGCGTTGTTGATCAGGTTTGCGAACACCTGCGTGAGCCTGACCGAGTCGCCCTCGACGACGAGCGGCTCCGCCGGACCGTTGAACAGCAGCTGGTGCCGGCCGCTCTCCACGAAGGGTCGGCTGCTTTCAATTGCCGCGTGAACGATCGTGCCGAGATCGAGCGGCTGCTTGGCGACATCGATCACGCCCCTCGTAATACGCGAGATCTCGAGCAGGTCATCGACGAGGCGCACGAGAAAGTGCACCTGCCGCTCCATCACGTCCACGACTTGCGCCACCTCCGGCTTGGACCCGCTGTTCCTCTTGAGCAGATAGAGGCTGGTGAGCAGCGGCGACAGTGGATTTCTCAGCTCGTGGCCGAGCGTGGCCAGGAACTCGTCCTTGCGACGGTCTGCGTCGCGTAGAGTCTCGACCACTCTCGCGCGCTCGGCCAGGTGTGCGCGAATCTGGTACTGCCGCTCGCGCGCACGGAGTGCGGTTCGGATTGCGCTGATCAGCGTCGCGACCTGCAATGGACGCTCGAGGAGCGTGACGTTACTCAACACGCGCACGGCGTGCGCCGCGTAGGCGGAGTCTGCCCCCGGACGCGTCATCACCAGAATCGGCAGATCCGACCACGGCGGCTGTTCGGCGAGGACACGCAGCAGCTCGACCTCGCCGCCGGCGATCGCCTCCTCGGGGACCAATAGTACGCCTGCTCCACGGGACATCTCCCGAACCAGGAGCCGCATCGATTGAACGGTGTCGGTGGCAATCCCCGCCTTCGCGAGTATCTGACACGTCGTGGCGCCGTCTCGGGGCGTCGGCGGCACCACCAACACGCGTCGATCGCGAACCGCCTGGGCGTGGTCAGTCACTGGACGACCTCTCGCGCACGTGTGTGCCGTCGCCCTCGTAAACGGGAACGCCGGTCAACACACCCCGGAACTCGCGAAGGGCCCTGCCCACGAAGATGCCGTTGTCGAATCCGAATTCGCGAATCGTCCGCTCATGTTTGCTGCCGCGCTTCTTCATGACCGACAGCGCCTGGCGGACTTCGCCGCGCGCCTCGAAGTAGCGCAACAGGATCACGGCATCGGCCAGATAAGTGGCGTCGACCGGAGTAGTCATCTGCGCGCCCAGCAGTCCCGAGTGGGCACACACCAGAATCGTCGCCACGTTGCGCTGACCGAGATACGTCAGAAGCTCGTGAAGCTGGATCGCGAGGAAACGCTCCTCCGGCATGGCGTTGAGATAGCCGTTCAGGCTGTCGATCACCACCAGCTTGACGCCATCCCGTTCGACCGCCTGTCGTATGGCGTGGATCAACTCGCCAGGCGAGAGCTCGGCGGGATCGACTTGCCTGATGCTGACCGCGCCATTCTCGACTCCAGACGACAAATCGATGTTGAGTTCGGCGGCGCGCGTCGCGAGCGTGAGCGGGCTTTCATCGAAGATGTAGAGGGCCGACTTCTCCTCACGTGCCGCGGCCGCGGCAGCAAACTGCGCGGCCAGCGTCGACTTGCCGGTCCCTGCGGCGCCGACAATCAGCGTGCTGGTGCCCTGCTCGATGCCACCGCCAAGCAGCGCATCCATCTCCACGATGCCGCTTTGCAGCTTGGCGCGAGGGCTGGAGACGCGGTGTTCGGCGGCGACCAGACGCGGATAGACCTCGAGACCGCCGGTGCGGATGGCGTAGTCGTGATACCCGCCGCGAAACGAGATGCCACGATATTTGCGCACACGCAACCGGCGGCGATCGGCGCCGTACTCGGGGTTCATCTGCTCGAGGAGGATCACGCCATGCGCGACGCTCTGAATGTGCGTGTCGTGATCCCGCGCGGTGAGATCGTCGAGCAGTATCGCCGTGCACCCGCGGCGATTGAAATACTGCTTCAGCGCCATGATCTGCCGCCGATAACGGAGCGCGCTTCCGGACAGGAGCCGGAGCTCGGACAACGAATCGATCACCACGCACGTCGGGCGGAGACTTTCGATGTCGGCGATCACCTGCTGCGTCGTGGAGGCGAGCTCCACCTCGGACGGGTGGAACATCGTCGAGGCTTCACCCGGGTCGAGCGCCTCCTCGGAAGGCACTATCTCGCGCAGCGTCACGCCGTCCAGGTCCCAGCCATGCGACTGGGCGGCGGAGCGGAGCTCTTCGACGGTCTCCGATAACGTGACGTAGAGAACCGGCTCTCGTCGGCTCGCACCGGCCCGAACGAACTGGAGCGCGAGGGTCGTCTTGCCCGAACCAGGAACGCCCTCCAACAGGTACGAGCGATTCCGGCGAAGGCCCCCGGACAAGACGTCATCCAGTCCGGCAACGCCACTGCTGATGAGCGTCTCTGACCCGTTTCCGGCGCCTGACATCGGTCTCTTCCTCGTGGCATGCCCGCTCAACTCAGCGCAGGCACACCGATCGCGTACTCCTCTGTCGCTGCCCGCCTCAGCAAAATTGGAGCCGGGTCGGGATCCCAAGCCACAATGGAAGGGTGCCGAGCCGGGTCGAACATGAAGTCGTGACGGTGGCGGGCCGCGAAATCGCGATCTCCAACCCCAGGAAGGTACTTTTCCCTCAGGCCGGCTACACCAAGCTCGATGTCGCCCGGTACTACGTCGCCGTGGCGGAAGGCGCCCTGCGGGCTGCCGGCGATCGGCCGAACGTGCTCGTACGGTATCCGAACGGAATTGATGGGGAGTTCTTCTACCAGAAGCGGGCACCGGAGTCGCGACCCGACTGGATAGAGGTCGTCGCGTTGAAGTTTCCGTCCGGCCGGACCGCGGAGGAGGTCGTCCCACGAGATGCCGCGGCCCTCATCTGGATGGCCAACCTCGCGTGCCTCGAACTTCATCCCCACCCGGTGCGCGCCGACGACCTCGATCATCCCGACGAGCTACGGATCGATCTCGACCCGGTGCCAGGCGTCGAGTGGGATCAGATTCGAACCGTGGCCGGCGTCGTCCGCGCGACTCTGACTGATCTCGGACTGGTCGGATGGCCGAAGACCTCAGGCTCTCGCGGTATTCACATCAACGTCCGCATCGAGCGCCGATGGACGTTCACCGAGGTACGTCGCGCCGCGCTCGCGTTTGCGCGGGAGGTCGAGCGTCGTGCGCCTGACTTGGCCACCAGCAAATGGTGGAAGGAAGAACGTCACGGCGTGTTCCTTGACTACAATCAAAACGCGAAGGATCGCACCGTCGCGGCCGCGTATTCTGTGCGGCCCAAGCCCGATGCGCGCGTCTCGGCGCCACTGGCCTGGGACGAGATCGACGCCTGCGAGCCAGGCGACTTCACGCTGGCAACGATGCCGGCCCGGTTCGCGTCCGGCGATCGTCACGCCAACATCGATCAGCATCCGGCGTCACTACTGGCCCTGCTCGAGCTCGCCGCGCGTCACGAGAAGGAAGGGCTCGGCGATGCACCATGGCCGCCGCACTACCAGAAGCAGCCCGACGAGCCCGCTCGCGTCCAACCATCGAAGCGTCGTGTCCCGAAGCATCCGCTCATCGAGATCGGCCGCGCTGAAAAGAAGGACGATGCGCTGGCGGGTCTCGAACGATGGCGCGTACGTCATCCCGATGCGGCGGGGCACCTGCAACCGGCCGATGTTCTGGTGGACGCGATGCGCGGACGCTTCCACACCTGGACGCGCATCCGCGTGAATCTGCAGCACGTGCCCGAGAATCTCCGGCCGCCGCAGGAAGCGCTGGATCCCAATGAAGAGCCCGGCGGCTGGACGGCTGAGGACATCGCCGCGTGGACCGCCAAAGGTGCTAGAGGGCGCCGAAGACCTTCTCGAGCTCGTACGGAGTCGTGACCTCGAGCTGATCGTAGCGGCAATCCTCCGGCCGCTTGTCGGGCCGCCACCGCTCAAAGACCGCGGCGTGCCGGAAGCGATCGCCCTGCATGTGGTCGTACTTCACCTCGCACACGCGTTCGACGCGCACCGGTTCCCACGACAGATCCTTACCCGCGCTCCACCGGCTCTGACCGCCTGGCATGCGCGTACCATCGAAGGCTTCGGCCCACTCACGCCACGGATGCTGCTCGAGGGCATTGGCTCGAAGCGGCTCGAGCTCCGCGGCAAGCTCACGGCGGCGCGCCATCGTGAAGGCGGATGTCACGCCGACATGGTGCAGACGTCCACGATCGTCGAAGAGGCCGAGCAACAGCGACCCGACGAGCTCGTCCTTGCCATTCTTGTGCCAGCGAAATCCAGCGACGACGCAGTCTGCGG
>Ga0114129_10017849_pt1 | contig 10104 bp, 7 predicted proteins | sample RhiMetdeltSRZDD1_FD_80071 | JGI IMG/M metagenome (GOLD analysis project Ga0114129, IMG submission 80071) | Populus rhizosphere microbial communities from Tennessee, USA - Rhizosphere MetaG P. deltoides SRZDD1 (version 2) (version 2) | ecosystem: Host-associated > Plants > Roots > Rhizosphere >...
CGCCCATGGAGCCCATCAGCCTGGAGGTGGACGCGACCGAAGCGCCGCGGCGCCTGCTCCATGCCCATCTCACGATTCCGGCGAAAGGGGGCCCGCTCACGCTGCTCTACCCGAAGTGGATTCCGGGCGAGCACTCGCCGGACGGCCCGGTGGTGGACCTGGCGGGGTTGACGTTCACGTCGGGGGGCCGCCGCGTCGGGTGGCGGCGCGACCTCGAGGACATGTTCACGCTGCACGTCGACGTCCCCGCGGGCGCGACCGCGGTCGAGGCGGCGCTGGACTTCCTCTCTCCCCCGGAGGCCGGCGGCTTCTCGGCCGGCGCCTCCGCCACCGACCGGCTCACGGTGGTGAGCTGGAACCAGCTCCTGCTGTATCCCGCGGGGGCCCGGGCCGACCAGTTGACCTACCGCGCGAGCCTGCGCCTGCCCGCGGGCTGGAGCTTCGGCACGGCCCTGCCGCTGGCGGGTGGCGCGACCGGGGCGCGGCCGGGCGAGATCCGTTTCGCGCCGGCGACGCTGGAGCGCCTGGTGGATTCACCCGTCATCGCGGGTGCCCACTACAAGCGGATCGACCTCGGTGTGCAGGACGGGCTGCCCCACGTCATCGACGCCGCCGCCGACAGCGCGGCCGCCCTCGACCTGAAGCCGGAGCTGCAAGACAAGTTCAGCAGCCTGATCGTGGAGGCGGGGAAGCTCTTCGGCGCCCGCCACTACCGCGGCTATCACTTCCTCCTGAGCCTGAGCGACCACGTCGCCCACTTCGGTCTGGAGCACAACGAGTCGAGCGACGACCGCATCGGCGAGGGAGGCATCACCGAGCCGGGGCCGATCCGCCTCTTCGCCGGCCTCCTGCCGCACGAGTACGTGCACTCTTGGAACGGCAAGTACCGCCGGCCGGCCGGGCTCGCCACGCCCGACTACCAGAAGCCGATGCACGGGGACCTGCTGTGGGTCTACGAGGGGCTCACCCAGTACCTCGGCTTCGTGCTCACCGGACGCAGCGGCCTGCGCACGTACGACGAGTCGCGCGAGGACCTCGCGCTGGTCGCCGGTTACCTGGACCAGCGCCAGGGACGCCGCTGGCGCCCGTTGCAGGACACCGCCGACGCCGCCTCGATCCTGTACTTCGCGGCCCCCTACTGGTCCGACTGGCGGCGCGGGGTGGACTTCTACGACGAGGCCCTCCTCGTGTGGCTGGAGGCCGACGTGACCATTCGCAGCTCGACCGGCGGCCAGAAGTCGCTCGACGACTTCGCGCGCCTCTTCTACGGCGGACCCAGCGGTCAGCCGGCGGTGGTCCCCTACACGTTCGAAGACCTCGCGAGCGCGCTCGGGCAGGTGGCGCCCCACGACTGGAGGGCGTTCTTCAACGACCGGCTGCGTGCGCTCGGGCCCCGCGCCCCGCTCGGCGGCGTCGAGGGCAGCGGCTGGAAGCTGACCCTCGCCGACAAGAAGCCGGAGCTGCTCAAGCTGATCGAGCAGCAGCCGCGCTTCGGCGGCCAGGACCTCCGGTACTCGGTCGGGCTCCTCCTCGGCAAGGAGGGCGCGATCGTCGACGTCGTCCACGGCGGCCCCGCCGACCAGGCCGGACTGGGGCCGGGCATGAAGCTCGTCGCCGTCGACGGACGCGGCTACACGGCGGACGTGATGAACGCCGCGCTGCGGGCGGGCCGGGATGGGGCCCGGCCCCTGGAGCTGCTGGTCGAGAACACGGGCTATTTCAAGACGTACGCGGTGCGTTACTCGGGCGGAGAGAAATACCCGCAACTGGTGCGGGACGAGAGCCGGCCCGACCTCCTGCAGCAGATCCTCGCGCCCACGAAGCGTTAGGGCGACACGGTAGCCCGCGGGCATCATGGACCGGGCCGCGTGCTAGACTCGCGCCGCATGCACGTCACGAGCGGGCGTCGCTGATGCAGTCCCTGGAAGGGGTCGCCGAGGCGCACGCCGTGGAGCCGCTGCTCCGGGCGGCGGCCGCGCTGCCGGTCGCGGCCGTGCTGGGGGCGGCCCTCGCCTTCCGGCCGGTCCGGCGGGGCACGCCCGCCCGCAAGCCCGCCGTCATCCAGACCCAGATCATCCTCTCCGTGATCGGGGCGGTGGTGATGATCATCGTGGGGGCGAGCCTGGCCCGCGCGTTCGGCATCGCGGGCGCCGCCAGCCTCGTCCGGTACCGGGCCAAGATCGACGATCCCAAGGACGCGGCGGTCATGCTGGCCGCGCTGGCCGTCGGCCTGGCCTCGGGCGTGGGCCTGTACGCGATCGCGGCGGGGGCGACCGTCTTCATCCTGGTCGTGCTGTGGCTGCTGGAATCGCTCGAGCCCGAGGCCTTGAAGCACTTCGAGCTGAAGGTCAAGGGCAAGCACGTCGACGACCTGCGCCCGCGGCTCGAGGCGCTGCTGCGCGGGAAGGCCCGGCGCTTCGAGGTCCGGACGACCGGACCGGACGAGGTGTCCTACCAGGTGTACCTGCCCGCCACCGTGCGCACCGATCGGCTGTCCAACGGGATCCTCGCCCTCGACCCCACCGGCAAGATCGAGGTCGAGTGGGACGAGAAGAAGAACTAGAGTCTCGTCCCCGAAGCGGACGAAACTCCAGGAACTTTTTCCCAACCCCGCGGAAACTTGAACTGGGGGCCGGGTTCGTCGCCCGGCGGCGGGTGTTCTACTGGCTTCGAACTACACGACGACGTGGCTGATCGCCGCCGCCCTGGCGAACCCGGCCCCCACCATCCAGCCGCCCGTATTGGAGGCCCCCCGCAAAGGCGACTCCGTCATCGGCGAGGTGACGGCCGTCGAGGTCGCCGCGCGCAGGCTCACGGTGAAGACGGACGCCGGACCGTCGGTCGAGGTGCGCGCCGAAGAGCAGACGGCCTTCCTGAAGGCGCGGCCGGGATCCAGCACGCTGGACGACGCCGCGCCCGCCCGCCTCGAGGACGTCGCCGTCGGCGACCGCGTCCTCGCCCGCGGCCGGCTGGCCGACGACAAGGCCTCGCTCGCCGCGCGGCAGGTCGTCGTCATGACCCGCGGCGACCTCACGGCGAAGCAGAATGCCGAGCGCGCAGAGTGGCGGCGGCGGGGCATCCTCGGCGTCGTCTCCGCCGTCGATCCCATCGGCGGCGAGATCACGCTGCAGGCGCGGCGCATGGGCGGCGCGCGGCCGGTCGTGATCGCGGCCGCGGGCCCGGGCGTGCGCTTCCGCCGCTACGCCCCCGACTCGGTGAAGTTCAGCGACGCGCGCCCGAGCGCGCTGGGCGACGTCCGGGTGGGCGACCAGCTCCGCGCCCTCGGCGAGCGCAGCGCGGACGGGAACCGCTTCGTCCCCGAGCAGATCGTGTTCGGCACCTTCCGCACGGTGTCGGGCGCGGTCGTTCGGATCGACGCGCGCGGCGAGCTGACCGTGCGCGACGAGGCATCGCCCCGGCCGGTCCGCGTCGCCGTCGGGCCCGACGCGCGCCTGCGCCGCTTCTCGATCCCCACCCGCTTCGCGAGAGACGGTGGCGCGGGGCCCGAGGACATGCTCGAGCTGCTTCCGCCGATCACCCTCGCCGAGATCAAGCCCGGCGACCGCGTGCTCGTCTCGAGCACGAAGGGAAGCGATCCGGCGCGCCTCAACGCGATCGCCCTCGTCGCCGGGCTCGAGGGGCTGGGGCCGCCGCGGGCGGTCCGCGGCCGGACCGGCCGGGACGGCGAGGGCGAGCTGCCCCCCGAGCTGATGGACCTCGGGATGAGCCTCCCTTGAGCGGGCTCCTGGCCATGCTGCTCGCGGCCTCGCTCGGCGCGGCCGATGACCAGGCGGCGACGCTGCGCGGCCGCGTCACCGATCCCCTCGGCGGCGCCATCGAGAGCGCGCGGGTGGAAGCCAGGGGACCCTCCGGCCGGAAGGTTGCCGTGACCGGACCCACCGGCGAGTACGTCCTCTCCGGCCTCCGGCCGGGGACCTACGCGGTGAGCGTGACCAGGGACAAGTTCACGCCCTACGCCAACGACGCGGTGCCGGTGAAGGCGGGCGAGGGCACCGTGCTGGACGTCCAGCTCGTGCTCGCCCCCGTCGAGGAGACGGTGACGGTGAAGTCGCCCAACCCGCCCCTGAGCCTCGAGCCGCAGAGCAACGCCGGGGCCATCGTCATCAAGGGGGCCGACCTCGACGCGCTGCCCGACGACCCCGACGAGATGGCGGAGGCGCTGCAGGCGCTGGCGGGACCGGCGGCGGGGCCCAACGGTGGGCAGATATTCATCGACGGCTTCACCGGCGGCCGCCTCCCGCCGAAGTCGGCGATCCGCGAGATCCGGCTCAACGCGAACCCATTCTCGGCCGAGTACGACCGCCCCGGCTTCGGCCGCATCGAGATCTTCACCAGGCCGGGCAGCGACCGGCTGCGCGGCGATACCAACTTCCGCTTCAACGACGACGCCCTGAATTCCCGGAACCCGTTCGCGCCGAACCGCGCGCCCTACCAGCGTCGCGAGTGGGGCGGCACGCTCAGCGGACCGCTGGTGGCCGGGAAGGCCTCGTACTTCCTGGACTTCGAGAAGCGCAACGTGGACGACAACGCGATCGTCAAGGCCACCGTGCTGTCGTCCGACCTCACGCCCCTGCCGTTCAACCAGGCCGTCCTCACGCCGCACACGCGGACGAGCTTCAGCCCCCGCGTCGACTGGCAGATCGGCGCCTCCCATACGTTCACCGCCCGCTACACCTACTCCTCGGTCGACCGCGGCGAGGTGGGAATCGGGGGATTCTCGCTTCCCACCCGCGCCTACGTCTCGTCCCAGCGGCAGCACACGTTCCAGCTCTCGGAAACGAGCGTGCTCGGGAAGGTGGTCGTCGAGACGCACCTCCGCTTCTCGCGGGACCGCGACGACGAGGCCGGCGACGACTCCATCCCGACCCTCCAGGTGCTGGACGCGTTCACCGGCGGCGGCGCGCAGGTCGGCCACTCCTTCGACCGGCAGGACCGCTGGGAGCTGCGGAGCGTCGGCGCCTTCACCCGGGGCGCTCACTCGGTGCGGGCGGGGCTGCGCTTCCGCGCGGTGCGCGAGGACGACGTGGCCCGCCAGGGCTTCGGGGGAACGGTGCTCTTCTCGGGCGGCGCGGGACCGCAGCTCGACGAGAGCGGGGGCGTCGTGCGCAACGCGAGCGGCCAGCCGGTGCTGGTCTCGCTCACGAGCCTCGAGCGCTACCGGCGCACGCTGCTGCTCGAGCGGCTCGGCCTGAGCGCGGCGCGGATCCGGGCGCTCGGCGGGGGAGCGAGCCAGCTCCAGATCGCGGGCGGGGATCCCGCGGCGAGCGTCCGCCAGTGGGACGTGGCGCCGTTCGTCCAGGACGACTGGCGCGTCCGGCCCGACCTCATCGTGAGCCTCGGCCTGCGCTACGAGGCGCAGGAGAACATCGCCGGCGGCCTGGACCTCGCGCCGCGGGCGGGCTTCGCGTGGTCGGTCGGCAGGAAGGACGCCAGCGGGCGGGCGCGGACCATCGTGCGGGGCGGGGCGGGCCTCTTCTACGACCGCTTCGGCGAGGACTTCACGCTCAGGGCGCGGCGGTTCGACGGCACGCGCGAGCAGCAGTACGTGGTGGCGGACCCCGCGGTCCTCGACCGCCTGGCGTTCGGGGACGGCCAGAGCGTCGCCGGCCTGCCGACGGTCTCGGCCCTGGCCGCCTTCGCGGTGCCGCAGACGACGTGGCGCGTCGCCCCGGACCTCGACGCGCCCTACAGCGTGCAGGCCTCCCTGGGCGTCGAGCGACAGCTTCCCGGCAACTTCACGCTCTCCGCGACGCTGCTGGCCACGTGGGGCCGGCGGCAGCTCCGCTCCCGCAACGTCAACGCGCCCACCGCCGACGGCGGGCGGCCGCTGGGCGCGGCCGCGGGCAACGTCTACCAGGTCGAGGCCACCGGCCGGCTGGACCAATACCAGGCGATCCTGGGGCTGAACAACCGCCTGAGCCCCCGCTTGACTGTGTTCGCCCGCGGGTTCCTCGCGCGGGCGCGCAGCGACACGGACGGCGCGGGCACGTTCCCCGCGAACCAGTACGACCTGTCGGGCGAATACGGCCGCGCCGCCCTCGACGTGCCGGTGCGCTTCGTGCTCGGGGGCAACGTCGTGGGGCCGTGGGGGGTGCGGTTGAGCCCGTTCGTGATCGCGGCCTCGGGCCGGCCCTACAACATCACGCTCGGCCGCGACCTCAACGGCGACAGCCTCTTCACCGACCGCCCGTCGTTCGCGGGCGATCCCGACGCGCCCGGCGTGGTGTCCACGGCGTACGGGCTCCTCGACACGCGCGGCATCGGGCCCGTCATCCCGAGGAACTTCGGCGACGGCCCGGGCTTCGTCGTCGTGAACCTCCGCCTCAGCAAGACGATCTCGCTCGGCGGGCGTCGGGAGGGCGGCCCGGCCGAAGGCGAGGGAGGGCGCCGGGGCGGCCGCGGTGGCCGTGGGGGTGGCCCCGGCGGTGGCTTCGGCGGCCGCGGCGGTGGACGTGGAGGACCGGACGGCGGGGACGAAGGTGGGGGAGGCGGCCGCGGCCTCACGCTCTCGATCTCGGCCCAGAACGTCCTCAACCACGTGAACCCGTCCACCCCGGTGGGGAACCTGTCCTCGCCGCTCTTCGGCCAGTCGCTGTCGAGCGCGGGAGGGTTCGGATTCGGTCCCGGCGGCGCGACGGCGGGCAACCGGCGCATCGAGCTGGTCGCGCGGCTGAGTTTTTAGGGCCGATCAGCTCGCGAGCACGTACCGGCGCAGGTAGTCGTTCACGAACTTGCCGTCGGGGTCGTGCCGGCGGCAGAGGTCGCGGAAATCGGCGAGGCGGTCGAACTGGGCGGCCACCTGCTCGCGGGAGCGCGCGTGCATCTTTCCCCAGTGCGGCCGCGGCCCGAAGCGCTCGATCGCGCCCTCGACGATGGGCATTGCCGCGGCCACGTCCGCGTCGTGGTCGGTCCAGGTGAAGTGGAGCGCGACGCTCTCCCGGCTCTGCGCCGTGCTCATCCACAGCGAGTCCTCGGAGACCGTGCGTATCTCCGAGATCTGCAACGCCCGCGCGATCTGTCCGCCGATGCGGTAGAGGGCCTGGATCGCGGCCACCGCGTCCAGCCGGCGCACGAAGTACTCGCTGTGTCTCTCGCGGCCCCGCGAAGAGGGAGGAAAGTCGGGACGGAAGTGCGGGAGCCGCTCCCACGCGGCCCCGGGCACCCCCATCTGCGCCGTGCAGGCGCGCGGATCCATCGCGACGATCGGGTGCCGGTCGCGCGGAGCCGGGGACGCGCCGTACCATTCGCGTCCCGGAGACCAATCGCCGGCATCGGCCCGGCGCTTGACCCACACCTCCGACACGCGCTCGTCGCGCCACGTGGTGAAGGCGGAGACGCTGTAGCCGGCGTTCATGACGCCGTCGAAGTGGGCGGTGAACTGGGAGAGGGGCATGTTCTCCCACACCCACTGGCGGACGTCGAAGGCGGGCACGACCCGCAACGTCGCCTTCGTCACCACGCCGATCGCGCCCAGGCCGACCACCGCGCCCCGCAGCTCGTCGCGGTTCCGCTCCTCGGAAAGCCCCACGATCTCCCCCCGCCCGTCGACGAGCTCGAGCGCGACGACCTGAGTGGCGAGGTTCCCGGTGCCGCTGCCGTGCGTGGCCGTGGAGGCCGCTCCCACGACACCGATGTGAGGCAGGGAAGCCAGGTTGGCGACCGCGAAGCCCTGGCGCTGGAGCTGCGGGCAGAGCTGGGCGTACTTGACGCCCGCTCCGACCTCCACGGTGCCGGCGACGCGGTCGACGTCGGATACGGTGTCGAACCGCTCCAGCGTGACCATCGCGCCGCGCGTGTCGGCGATGGCGCTGAAGGAGTGACGGCCGCCGAGGGCCTTGACGCTGCCATTGGCCCGGACGATCCGTTGCACGTCGGCGAGCGTTCCGGGCCGTTCGAGGCGCGTTCCCGCGTAGCGGACGTTCCCGGCCCAGTTGGTGCCGACTCGTTCGGCGGGCATCAGAAGGCCGCCGAGGCCGGCGGTGGCGCCCTGCAGCCACTCGCGGCGCGAAAGAGCGCGGTTCCGCGGGAAGTCCATCGACCACCTCACTCGTGCCGCAGCGCGAGCGTTAGGCGCGCATAGCGCGCCGCATGGCTAGTCGACGATGGAGCGGATGGCGTCGACGACCAGCCTGGTGCCCACGGCCAGCTTGACGACGTCGCCGTCGACCATCCCGTACGTGTACCCCGCCGGCGGCGGCGCCAGCCGGGTCACCAGCACGCGCGGCAGCGGCTGGACGACCACGACCGTCGGCAACGGCTGGCCGATGACGTAGCGCTCCTTCTTGGCCAGGCCCGGAGGGCGGCAGCCGTTGTTCTTCTTGGCGAGGCCCGGCGGGCACTTGCCGCGCCGGAACTCCTCCGTCCAGTACGTCCGTACCTGCTCCCGGTCGCGGTCGGTGAAGACCACGACCTCGCGCCGGCCCTCGTCCTTTTCCCGGACCGCGGCCACGGCGTGGCCTTTGTCCTTGTCCTTGCCCTTGGCCTTCCCCTTGCCCTTGCCCTGGTCGGCCGAGGCGGGAAGCGCGACCAGGCCGGCGGCCATGAACGCGGCGATGAGCGTTCGGGTCATGGGACCTCCTCTTTCGAGCATTGTCTCAGGATCGGACGCGTCGCAGGGCCCTCTCCACACGGACGCCGGCCGGGCAGCCCTCCAGGTGGTCGTTGACGAGGCCCACGGCCTGCATGAACGCGTAGAGCGTCGTGGGACCGACGAACGTCCAGCCTCGAGCCTTGAGGTCGCGGCTGAGCGCCGTCGCCTCCGCGGAGGTCGTGAGCCGCTTCAAGGCGCTCCACGTCAGGCGCCGCGGCCGGGCCGCCGGCCCGGGCCGGTATCGTGCGAAATACGCGGAGAGCGATCCGCACTCGCGCTCCAGCTCGACGGCGCGCCGCGCGTTGTTGATGGCCGACTCGATCTTGCCCCGATGGCGGACGATTCCCGGGTCGCGGAGCAGGCGCGTGACGTCTCCGGGCCCGAAGCGCGCCACCTCGTGGAAGTCGAAGCCGCGAAAGGCGTGGCGGAAGGCCTCGCGCTTGCGCAGGATCGTGAGCCAGCTCAGCCCGGCCTGGAAGCCCTCGAGGCACACCTTCTCGAAGAGCCTCCGCGCGTCGCGCACGGGCATCCCCCATTCCCGGTCGTGGTAACGGCGGTACAGGGGGTCGCCGTCGCCCCAGAAGCAGCGGACGACGCCGTCCACGCCGCGCACGACGCCTCGCGGAAGCCGGTCCATGAAGCCGGAAGGATAACCCGGGGCGGGACCGAGCGAGGCCCGCCTCGCGGTGTAGAATGGGCGGCCGGTGACGCGTCAGATCGCGGAGGAGGACGGATGGCCTACACCTACGAAGAGCTGAAGAAGAAGACCGTCGACGAGCTGAGGGAGATCGCCAAGGGGATCGAGAACGAGGCCGTCAAGGGCTACACCCAGATGAACAAGGAGCATCTGCTCCCCGCCATCTGCAAGGCCCTCGGCGTCGACACCCACCTCCATCATCCGCAGCACGCCAAGCCCGGCGTCGACAAGCCCGGCCTGAAGTCGAAGCTCCGCGAGCTGAAGGCGGCCCGGGACAAGGCGCTGCAGGCGCACGACCACGCGCAACTGAAATCGGTCCGGCGGCAGATGCACAGCCTGAACCGCAAGCTGCGGGCGGCGACGGCCTAGCAGCAGTCGACAGTCAACAGTCGACCGTCAGCGATCAGCGGCAGAGCCATCCCTCTCCCCCTTGGGGGAGAGGGTAGGGTGAGGGGGTGTCGTCAATCCCACTGGGCACGACACCCCTGTCCCGCCCAGCCCGCAGTACCCGCCGGGGTTCTTGTCGAGGTACTGCTGGTGGTACTCCTCGGCATAGTAGAACTCCGGGGCGGGCGCGATCTCGGTCGTGATCTCGCCGCGGCCGGCGGCGCGCAGCGCGCGCTGATAGGCTTCGCGCGACGCCTCCGCCGCCCGCCGCTGCTCCTCGTCTCGCGAGTAGATGGCGGAGCGGTACTGCGTGCCGACGTCGTTGCCCTGGCGCATCCCCTGCGTGGGGTCGTGGCTCTCCCAGAAGACGCGCAGGAGGTCCTCGTAGCGCACGCGGCGCGGGTCGAAC
>Ga0114129_10017850_pt1 | contig 10104 bp, 8 predicted proteins | sample RhiMetdeltSRZDD1_FD_80071 | JGI IMG/M metagenome (GOLD analysis project Ga0114129, IMG submission 80071) | Populus rhizosphere microbial communities from Tennessee, USA - Rhizosphere MetaG P. deltoides SRZDD1 (version 2) (version 2) | ecosystem: Host-associated > Plants > Roots > Rhizosphere >...
AACCCTCTTTTATATTCATGGTTCGATGCAAAGATGATGTGCCTGCTATCGGGTAAAAAAGCGGGCGCCCAGTTGGCTTGTCCCAAATGGGTGATCTGTTGTGCATTACTGCCATCGGCATCGGCCACAAACACTTCCATTTGTGTAGGCGCTACCAGGTTTTCGGCCAGCAGGTCTTTATAGGTTTTTATTTCTTCGGGTGTTTGAGGCCGCGAAGCGCGCCATATGATCTTTTTACCGTCGGGGCTAAACCAGGCGCCGCCATCATAACCCGGTGTATTGGTAATTCTTTTTTCTTTACCGGTTTGCAGGTCCATTATATACAGGTCGATATCGCCGTCTTTAACACTGGTATAGATCATTTTTTTACCATCGGGCGACAGCGTTGCTTCGGCATCATAGCCTTTGCTGTTTGTAAGCTGTTTAACGATCTTTCCGTTTAAATCGGCCATGAAAATATCATAGCTGCTGTATAAAGGCCAGATGTATTTATTACCGTATTTTGAACGGTCGGGCAAGGGCGGACAACTATCGCTACCCAGGTGTGTAGAGGCATAGATCACATGTTTGCCGTCTTTGGTAAAAAAGCCGCAGGTAACCCTGCCCTTACCGGTGCTTATCATTTTGTATTGAAAGGGTGCCCCGGGTTCGGGTATCTTTCCAATAAACAACTGATCGCACGGCAGACCTTCTTTTGCGTTGGTACGTTGAAATACGAGCCATTTTCCATCAAAGCTGAAATAGGCTTCGGCATTGTCGCCGCCAAACGTAAGCTGTTGTATGTTCTTAAAATGCTTTTCTTCAGGATATAAAATCGTGTCGCCGGGCTGAACGGATAAATTATATGGAACGGTATATTTTTTAAAACTGATAATGAAACAGGCTGAACAAAACAGTATAAAGAAGAACATCCATTTTTTCATGTGTGATGGTTTTGTTTAAACGGTATAAAGCGAGGCAAAAATGAAGTTAATTTTGTTAAATAGCTTTGCATGTCAGAATATTGTCATAAGTACTTTGTAAAAATCGGTTAGTTTTGCGATCGGCCGGTGGGCCTTTGAAAAAATATATATACAACGATGAAAAAAAGGTTGTCTCTACATGGTTTGCTATTAATTGGTATCTGTTGGTTGTGCAGTTGTAGATCCGGCGAAAACGACGCAGCATCGGCCCAAAAAATATTAAGCTCACCTCCCTATGCAGGTCTTACCGATAGCATTGGTAAATTTCCTAAAAATCCCGATCTGTATTTGCAAAGAGCGGTATTGCTTTCGCAAAATAACCGGCATGAGCTGGCCATGCCCGATTATAAAAAAGCCTGGGAACTAAAACCCGAAGAACATGTGGCATTGCAGTATGTAGCCAACCTGATGCTGATAAACCGTACCGATGAAGCCGTACGTTTATTAAAGGAATGCGTTGCTACCTGGCCCACTAATCCTGAATTGCATCGCCGGCTAAGCGAAATTTATACGCAAACGGGTAAAATTGATAAAGCAATAGAACAATATGATGAGTGGGCGCGCCAGGATTCACTGAATTTTGAAGTCTTTTATGAAAAAGGCCTTTTATTAGCCCGTATCGAGGATACGGCTGCCGCTATACAGGCACTGGAACATTCGTATAAATTGCAACCCATCAATTACAACGGCCTTGCGCTGGCCGGTTTATATCAAGCCACGTTAAATCCGAAGGTGCTTACCATTTGCGATGAGTTATTACGCAAAGATACCACCGGCATTATGAACGATGCATTGTACCTGAAGGGCAGTTATTACTCCGATACCAAACAATACGATAAGGCCATGGAATTGTTTAATGAATGCATTCGACGCGACTGGAAGTTCACCGATGCATACATTGAAAAAGGTATTGTGTTGTACGAACAAAAAAGATACGATTCGGCTCTGAACGTATTTGTTATGGCGGCTACTGTATCCAATACCAATCCCGATGCATGGTACTGGATGGCGCGTTGCTATGAAGTACTTGGCAATAAAGACAAGGCCATACTGAATTATGAACGCGCTTTAGCCATTGATAAAAATTTTGAGGAAGCGAGGGCAGGGCTCAGGAGGTTGAAGAAATAACAATCAAACATTAAGCAATCAAACAATTATAATTTAACATGCCAATCATAGCACCATCCTTTTTATCGGCTAACTTTCTTGCGTTGGAAGCAGATTGTAAAATGATCAATGAAAGTGAGGCCGACTGGTTTCATCTGGATGTTATGGACGGGCGGTTTGTTCCCAATATCACTTTCGGCCCAATGATCATCGACTTTATTCGCAAAGCAACTACCAAAGTATGCGATGTGCACCTGATGATCGTTGAACCGGAAAAATATGTGGAGGACTTTAAAAAAGCAGGCGCGGATATATTAACGGTTCATATTGAGGCCTGCACCCATTTACACAGGAACATTGAACAGATCAAATCGCTGGGCATGCAGGCCGGCGTAGCGCTGAACCCGCATACACCGGTTGAATCACTGAAAGAGGTACTGGATGATATAGATTTGGTGCTGATCATGAGCGTAAACCCCGGTTTTGGCGGACAACGGTTTATTCTCAACACCCTGCAAAAAATAAAAGACCTGCGTCGCATGATCGATGAAAGAGGACTGGCTACAAAGATTGAAATAGATGGCGGCGTAACCTTAGAGAACGCGCAAAGCATTATTCACGCCGGCGCCGATGTACTGGTGGCAGGCAATACCGTGTTCAGGTCAAAAGACCCCAAAGCAACGATCGCTCAATTGAAAAAAATAGCGTGATACCTGCATGGCTAAAGACCTTTTTTCGAACCAGGCATCGATATATGCGCAATACCGTCCCGGTTATCCGCACGAATTATTCGAACATATACTGCAGTATGTAAACAACAAAGAAACTGCCTGGGATTGCGCCACCGGCAACGGCCAGGCGGCTCTTGAACTGGCCCGGTATTTCGAAAAAGTTATAGCTACCGATATCAGCGAAAAGCAATTACAGCAAGCGCCGCCGCACGAAAAGATCACCTGGCAGGTAAGTACAGCAGAAAATACGCCCTTTGCCGGTAATAGTTTTGATTGCATCACCGTAGCTCAGGCCTATCACTGGTTTCAGTTTGATGTCTTTCATAAAGAAGTGATGCGCGTGGCAAAACCACAAGCCGTAATTGCCATTTGGGGGTATAGCCTGGTGGTTTGCAATCATGAAGCGCTGAACAATATCATCAAAACATTTTACCGCGAAACGGTTGGTCCGTATTGGGATAAGGAAAGACGCTATATTGATGACCACTACACTACGGTTCCCTTTCCCTACGATGTATTACCTTCAAAAGAATTTAAGATAAACGTGCAATGGAACCGGCAGCAACTGATTGGTTATTTTAATACCTGGTCGAGTGTACAGCATTTTATAAAAGCGAATCAATACAACCCCGTTAACGAACTGGCCGCTGCCATTGAGCAGGTATGGAGTGGCGATGATGTGAGGGAGTTTTATTTTCCATTGTTTTTGAAGTTGGGAAGAGTACAGAAGTAAGAAATCGGGAAATATGAAGTGATGGTCAGCATTTCATTATCGATAAAATAATTATTATGAAGGCCCTGGTGTTGGAAGAATATATGAAGCTGGTATACCAGGATGTTCCCATGCCTCAAATGGGAGAGGAGGATGTATTGGTAAAGGTAAAGGCCGTGGGCATTTGCGGCAGCGATGTGCATGGCATGGATGGAAGCACCGGCCGCCGCCTGCCACCCATCATTATGGGTCACGAAGCAGCCGGTGTAATTGAAGGTGCGGGCAAACAGGTAACCGGCTGGCAGCCGGGCGACCGCGTAACATTCGATTCAACCATTTACCGCCAAAACGATTGGTTTACCCAACGCGGCCTGTACAACCTCAGCGACGGACGCATGGTATTGGGCGTTTCGACCCCTGAATTTAAAAAGCAGGGCGCTTTTGCAGAGTATGTAACCGTTCCCCAACATATTTTATATCGTATTCCCGATACCGTAAGTTTTACCGAAGCAGCGCTTACCGAACCGGCGGCAGTGGCCCTGCATGCCATTAATTTAAGTGGCATAACGGCCAATGATGTAGTGGTGGTTATCGGGGCAGGTATGGTAGGCACATTTGTGATTCAGCTGCTAAAGATAACAGGATGTAAACAGGTAATTGCCATAGATGTTGATAACAATAAACTGGCCATGGCAAAACAACTGGGTGCAGATAGCTGCTTTACACCCGGTGATGAAGCGTTGCAGAACACTATTATGGAGCTTACCGGCCAACGCGGAGCCGATGTAGCCATTGAAGTAGTTGGTGTAAATGCATCCATACAGCAGGCCATTGCATTGTTACGAAAGGGTGGTACGCTTACCCTGCTGGGCAATTTATCGCCCGAGGTAACCATACCATTGCAGGCAGTGGTTACACGCCAGTTGCGCCTGCAGGGATCCTGCGCCATCAATGGCGAATACCCCGCCATTCTTGAATTAATAGCCAATAAGCGGTTAAACATGAGCGCGATCCTGTCGGCCGAAGCGCCGCTGGCAGAAGGCGCCTCGTGGTTTGAACGATTATATAAAAAAGAGAAGGGATTGATGAAAGTGGTGTTGCATCCGTAAAAAATAAACATTCTCATGCAAAAAATCAGATCAGCTATCATTGGTTGTGGAAAAATTGCGCAGGTACATGCGCAGGCCCTTAAAAATATCTCAGCAACTGAACTGGTGGCTGTACAAAGCCGCAATGCCGAAAAGGCAACTGCCACAGCCAACCGCTTTGGTGTTAAGCCATATACCGATATAGCCGAAATGATCCGGAGCGAGCAGGTACAGGTGGTAGTTATCTGTACACCGCATCCTGCACATCGCGAGGCCGCTGTTATTGCCATGCAAAACGGAGCGCATGTGCTTACCGAAAAGCCATTGGCTGTTTCGCTCGAAGATTGTGATGCCATGATACAGGCTGCAGCAACATACGGCAAACAATTGGGTATGGTTAGCCAGCGCCGGTTTTTTCCGGCCTGTATGCGCATAAAAAAAGCTATTGACGAAGGCAGGATGGGTACGCCCATGCTGGGCTCGGTTGTAATGTATGGATGGCGCGATGAAAAATATTATAGCAGCGATCCGTGGCGCGGTAAATGGAACGAAGAAGGAGGAGGGGTGCTGGTAAACCAGGCGCCTCACCAGCTCGATCTGCTGCAATGGTATATGGGCAGCGAAATGGAAGAACTGTACGGCGTATGGCAAAACATCAATCATCCTTATATTGAGGTAGAAGATACGGCCGTTGCCATTATCCGTTTTAAAAATGGCGCTGTAGGAAATATCATTGTAAGCAATGCGCAAAAACCGGGCATCTACGGCAAGGTGCATATACACGGATCGAATGGCGCATCGGCCGGTGTACAAACCGATGGCGGCGCCATGTTCATAGCCGGACAATCATCTATTTTAGAACCGCCTTTAAACGATATATGGACTATTCCCGGCGATGAGCAATTATTGAAATCATGGCACGAGGCCGATACAAAAGAATTCAATGCCGGTGATGCGGTTGAATATTATATACGTATGCAGATCAATGATTTTATATTGGCTGTGGCCGAAAACAGGCAGCCGCTTGTAACTGCACAGGAAGGAAGAAAAACGGTTGAACTGTTTACCGCATTATATCGCTCGATGAAAGAGAGAAAGCCCGTGCGCTGGCCGATTTAAGTTCTAAGTACTGGGTTCTGTATCTGAGAAAAATATTCTACAGAATAAGATGTCTCCCGACTTATCGGGAGACATTTTTGCATAAGTATACATGAGTGATTTATTATAAAACAGCAGCAGGCTACTATTACAGTGAGTGCTGACAAAATAACTTGTTATGGCAACAAAAACAAGACCTTCGAAGAAGGAGAAAAAAGAAGTTGAGAAAGATCTTTCGAAAACCTATAATGAGTTTAAGCAGTTTGAAGGACAGCTGTATACCGGTATGAAAATTGGCCGCAGTCATAAGTGGTATTACGATCAGGGCGAATGGAAAGAAACAAAGGTAACGCCCGATCTATGGACGATATCCTATGCCGTTGCCAAACGCAGGGCAGGGAAGGCGCCCGAAGGATCGGGCGTGCCGGTAGGTACCGAATATCACTGGTACATCCTGGCGCATCAGAACGTAAGAAAGTTAGATGCAAACAGCTACACTACTTCGCTCACCGGCCTTAAATACAAACTGGCGCACAGGAGAGCAGAAAAAGACAAATGGAATATCAGCGAAAAGGCCCAGCGAAAAAGGATGATTAAAATTCTGAAAGAATTGATCAATCAGCTGGAGAAAGAACCTGCCAACCTGAACCAGGCGCCGGATACCAAAGTGGTGCCGAAACCTAAACGGACGCCTGTTAAACGCACGCCGGTTAAAGCAAAAAAGAAAGCAGCGTCGAAAAAGAAAGATATTGTAGAGATAGAAAATATGTAAGTTGACAAGCAACTAATTAACTTTTCAACTGAGAAATTAATTCCTCATGAACCATTTGCATTAATTTTCAGTACATAATGATCAAACGCCCGCTGGCCGTGGATTTGCATTGCTATCAGGGAACAAATATGTTTGTTATGGTAATTAACGAAAAAGAATTTCCGGTGGTGGTACAGGCGTACCAGCCAACAGCTACCGGCGAATTATTTGTGGCAGAACAAATGGTAAACACACAGGCAGAAGCAGATACCTTTAGCAGTCGTTATGCAGGTTATATAATTAAAGCAAGAGTAGTAAAAGACGATGAACTGATAACAGACCGCCGTACTGCTGCCAGACGTTCGGCCGTACACAGCAGGGGTATACCTGCATGGGCCATTGTGTTGTTATTGATTGTAGTGTTGATTGTGGTTGGCTTTACAACAGGTTGGATACAACGAACATTCGACATTACTATGAGATAATAGATCGTTCCGTTTTCGTTAACCGGGAGATTATTGTAAACGAGTAAAATCGTGCCCGCAATATCTACCCGGTTTTTGTTTTTCCGGACTTACACAAAAAAAACGGGGCCCGATTAGAAAATCAGCCCCTTTACAAAACACGCCTTCCAAATTAATATTGTAAAGTAATAACTTTATAAAAGTAAGAATCCCCCAGGGCCCCCACGGCCATACAACAGCAACCCATTTTCCATTTTCATTTCAACCATTTCCTCTTTCCTTTTTTATGCTTTTCGCTGATTGCGTTGTTGGTAGGTATATGTCCAACCAGGTGCCAAAAAATAATGTACTGATAGTCAGTGCGTTGTAGCGCGTGCCAAAATGATTCTCTTCCCGGCAAGGGAATCATTTTCCAACTCTAGTATGCGTGCAGGTTAGATGTACATAAAAGTACTTACCGTATAAAGGGCAGGCTTATACTAATATTGATTAAAAGCAAGTGTAATTGTACGTTAGGTTATAACTTATGATACATTTGTTCCAATACCGAATGTGTTTCATATACCCATGCAGGAGCATTCTCAGGCCATACAAATTCATATTGAACAATAAGGTCGCGTAATATATCATATCCTTTCACCGCCTGTTCTTTATTATAAAAACAACTGATCCACGAGTCGTCGATCTTATCTCTGTCGGGCAGTCCTATGCCGCGGCGGTACCATTCGAAAATATGCGGTAATCCCAAAAATGAAATATTGGCTTTGTTGCGTTTGATATTATCGCGGTAATACAAGGCATAAAAACGAATGCATTGTTTTACCCGTTGTTTGATAGCCGAATCATTTTCAGCATAAGCCGGTTTAATGCGCCACTGGTTATTTACCGGATGAAAAGGATCGTTGTACATATTCTGATGATTCAGCGCATCGGATGTTAAACTGATGTACAGCGAATCTTTCTTTCCCTTACAGGCAAGCGATAAACGGTGTGCGCCGATATTTTGTATAAGGTATTCTTTCTGTTTCTTTCCATCGAACGAAAGCATTAAAACCACTCCCTGCTCCGATGTACGCAGGCGCCATTTGCCGGTGCGAAAATGGCTACGCGGATCTTCTACTACGCCCGAATCTTTAAACAGGGCCAGTTCGGGACAGATGCGCAGATTTTTTTCATCCATTACCAGCTCAATAGAAGAAATATCGTCCATGCCAGCCAGTTCCCAGTGCTGGCAAAGGATATCACTGATATTTATTTTATGAAAACCGGCAGCGCTGTTCATGGCGGTATCTTTACCGGTTGCAATCGTTTCTTTGAAAATAAAAGCTTCTTTACTGCGCTTTGACGATGACCGGTTGCCGGGCGAATAACAGCCGCAAAAAATGAGCAACGCTACAAAACAATAGATCCGGTAGGGCATATGGTTAAATGGGCGCTTACTTCCTGCGCCTGGTATGGTAAAAATAAATGTCTGTTTACGTATTAGTGCAGTTTTCTTAAGATTATTACATCAATTGACCCCGCTTTCGCTATCCCGATAGCTATCCAAACAGCGGACAAAGCATTGACGAACAATAAAATTGACCATTTTCAGTTTACAGTAAGACCAATTTCAACTAATTTCGACCGCAATAAAACTAACCCGGGTGAAATTTATCCCTTTTTTACTGGTAATCTTCGCTGTTTGTTTTTCCTGTGAGGCAGTTGCGCAAAAGAAAGCGGCCTGGGTTTCGGGCCGGGTGGTTGGAGAAAACGAGCAACCTCTGGAAAATGTATCGGTTGTTGTGCTGGGGCGTTTAAGAGGTATTACTACATCCGATTCAGGTACTTTCAGGCTTCGGGTGCCGGCCGATAAAGCAATCGCTATTGTATTCAGCTATACCGGTTATAAAACCGAGCAACGCAATTTTCTGCTCAATGAAAATGAACAGGAATTTGTGGTTATTCGTATGGAGCGCGGAACGCGCGAACTGGAACCGGTAGTTGTAACCGATCAGCGGCAGCGCCGTGAGGCGGGACTGGTGGTCATCAATCCCAAAAACGCCATCAATATTCCTTCCCCAACAGGCGGAATTGAAAGTTTAATAAAAGTATTTGTAGGCTCCAATAACGAATTAACCTCCCAGTATTCGGTTCGTGGCGGTAATTACGACGAAAACCTGATATATGTAAACGATTTTGAAGTATTCAGGCCTTATCTCGTACGCAGCGGCCAGCAGGAAGGGTTAAGCTTTATAAACCCCGAACTGGCGCGTAATGTTAGCTTTTATAATGGCGGTTTTCAGGCCCGGTATGGCGATAAAATGTCGTCGGTACTGGATATTCAATATAAAAAGCCCCGGCAGTTTGGCGGATCGGCCTATGTAGGGTTACTGGAGCAGGGCTTTCATCTCGAAGGCATAACAAAAAATAATAAATTCACCTACCTGATCGGTATTCGTAACCGCAGCAACCGCAACCTGCTTAAAAGCCAGGAAACACAGGGTAACTATGTGCCGTCGAGCTCTGACCTGCAGGCCCTGCTTAGCTATCAGCTTAATGCCAAAAACACCATCGAGCTGTTGGGTAATATCTCCCAAACAAAGTTTACGCTTATACCTGAATACAGTCAGCTTACTTCATCGGTATTTTCTCCCTACTTCAGCGCCAACCTGGGACTGGATATTTATTTTGATGGCCGTGAAGAAGATAAGTACCGCACCAATATGCTTGGCTTATCGTTAATACAGCAACCTAAAAAGAACCTGCGGTTAAAATGGATGCTGAGCCGTTTTGAAAACGACGAAAAAGAAAATCTCGATATCACCGGAGCTTATTTATTCGGCGAACGCGAATTCGACAAAAGCAAACCCGATTTTGGACTGATCAATAACCCGCTTGGCGCAGGATTGTATCAAACCTACACCCGCAATAAATTGAATATTCAGGTATGGAATGCCTCGCACAAAGGCATGCTCGATAAAGGGCATCATTACCTGCAGTGGGGCCAAACCGTAGAGCGGCAAACCATCAGCGATAAACTGCACGAATGGGAGTACCAGGATTCGGCCGGTTATAACCTGCCTTATAACCCTGATGCGCTCGTAATGAGCAAAGTGATCAATTCAAAAGCCGATCTGTCGATAACCCGCCTTTCGGGCTATTTGCAGGATAATATAATTGTACACGATTCAATGGGCGTAGTGTTGCAG
>Ga0114129_10017852_pt1 | contig 10103 bp, 6 predicted proteins | sample RhiMetdeltSRZDD1_FD_80071 | JGI IMG/M metagenome (GOLD analysis project Ga0114129, IMG submission 80071) | Populus rhizosphere microbial communities from Tennessee, USA - Rhizosphere MetaG P. deltoides SRZDD1 (version 2) (version 2) | ecosystem: Host-associated > Plants > Roots > Rhizosphere >...
CCCTATCCGTGAGGATCGGTCGGGGCGCAAGCACCGAGACCGCGGCGACAGCGGCCAACACGTCGTGCAGGCGCTGCGCCGCCGCACCCGCATCACCTTCCCAGTCGCGGTAGACGCGCACGACGCGCTCGTGCGCGACGCCGTTGCGCTCGAGCTGCAGTGCGTAGGTCGCGGTATCGATGCCGCCCAGGAGCGGCCGGGCCGTCACGCTCGTCGCGAGAGGATCCAGGGCGTCGCGGAGCCGCGCGAGATGCTCGCTCGTGAGGGGCTGGCGGCGACGTTCGGCGGTGAGCGCGGCACTCATGCGACGACGGGCGGCTGCAGGACAGGGAGCGTGTGGAGCGCGTGCGGGACGAGCAGCACACTCGCGCGCGTCGGGCGGCCGATGTGCTCGTACGCGATATCGAGTGCCTCCTCGACGTCCACCGCGGCGCGCAGCTTCGCGAGGCGCACGACCTCGGGCGCTTCGGATGCCGCGACGATCACCAGACAGTGCTGCAGAGTGAGCGCGAGCATGACCGCGCGCTGCTCGCCTCCTGCGAAGTTGCGCCGAGCCGCCTCGACGACCGCCGCCGGGGACTCGGCGCGCTCGAGCGCCGCGAGGAAGCGCTGCTCGCCGGGACCGTCGCCGGCGCCCTCGTCGAGCTGCGCCGCGATGATGATCGCCCCACCCTCGCGCACGACCGGCGTCGGAGCGAAGCGCAGGTAGGTCGCGGCGCGCGAGGCCTGGTAGAGGTTCGCGTCCTTGGGCTTTCCCACTCCGGCGATCGCGATGTCGTACTGCTTCGCGATCGGGCGGGTGTAGAGGCGCGCCGCGACATCGACCAGATCGCGCAGCACGTCGTCAGGCGCGCCCGCGGCCACGGCGACGACGCGCTCGCCGTCGTCGGTGACGACGTTGAGGCAGAAGCGCAGGCCCGCGCGCCGCGCGATCTCGGTGATGGTCTGGTGGAACGGGTTGCCCTCGACCTTCGCGACGCGAACGCCCGGGTCTTCGAGGAAGCGCATGCCGTGCGTCGCCGTGATGACCGGCTCGCCGCAGCAGCCGATCGCGATGGTCTTGCGGCCTCCGGAGTAGCCCGCGTACTGATGCGGCTCGACGATGCCGGTGGCGATGACCAGATCGGCGTCCTTCACGATCTTCTGGGTGGATCCCGGAACGCCGTACGGCGGGATGGGTCCGAGATCCACCAGACCGGCCGGATCGCGGCCGTCGGAATCGACGACGCGCACGCGGTCGACGACCGTGCCGAGCTTCTCCCGCTTCTCCCCCTCGGTGGTCGCGCGATGCAGGCCGACGGCGACGATGACCGTGATCCGCTCCTCCGGGATTCCGCCGGCGTTGAGCTCGTCGAGGAGCGGCGGGACGAGAACGTCGTCGGGAGACGCGCGCGTGAGATCGGTGACGGCGATGACCGCGGTCGCGCCGGATCGCGCCGCGAGCGCATCTCGCGCGAGCTGCGCCAGCGGCGGCGAGCCGCGTGGCCGTCGGAGAGCATCGCGTGTCGCGGCGGCGAGATCGGCGACCGGCGGGGCGCTCCCCGACTCGACGACGTCGACGTCGAACCACGGCTGGAGCATGAACTCCAGGGTCTCGTGCCCGTAGGGGACACGGTGGATGCGATCCTCCTGGGGCGCCCGCTGCACCGCCCGACTCTAGCGAGCGGTGCCTGCGGGCACCGGGCGCGTCAGATGACGCTGAGGAGCCGCGAGATCACGAGGATGACGACAATGACAAGCAACGTGTGCACCAGGTTGCCGCTGGCGAGCGAGCCCGTCACGAATCGCCCACGGCCGAAAAAGCCGAAGAGCCACAGCACGGCCGCCTCATGAGCGGCCGCTTCGCCGATTGGGTGAGCACGGCTGATGCCGTGCGCGCCACGACGAAGAAGCTTGAGAAGAACCGCCTGCTCGGCGACTACCTGCGCAGGCTCGACGACGCGGACGTCCCGATCGCGGCCCGGCTTTTCGCCGGCGCGCCGTTCCCGCGCAAGGACGAGCGTGTCCTTTCGGTCGGCTGGAGCGCGCTGTCGGACGTGCTGCTCGAGCGCTCCGGAAAGAGCGGCGAGGACATGGCCGCCAGCTATCAGCGCCACGCCGATCTCGGCGACGTCGCGCACGAGCTCATGGCAGACACGACCGGTGACGGCGAACGGCTCACGCTGGCCGACGTGGCCGCGGCGTTCGACGGTATCGCCGCGGTGCGCGGCACGAACAACAAACGCGAGCTCGTGCGCGCACTGCTGCGCCGCGCGGATGCGGGTGAGGCGCGCTACATCGTGAAGATCGTCTCCGGCGAGACACGCATCGGTCTGCGCGAGGGCCTACTCGTCGACGCGATCGCACACGCTTTCGAGCGCGACCGCGACGCGATCGACCGCGCGAACATGCTCACCGGCGACATCGGCGAGGCCGCGCTGCGCGCGAAGCACGGCACGCTCGAGGAGCCGACGCTGGCCCACTTCAGCCCGATCGGGATGATGCTCGCGACGCCGGTGCTCGATCTGGCGGAAGTGGCGCAGCGCTTCCCGCCGCCGTACGTCGTGGAGGACAAGTACGACGGCGTGCGCGCGCAGGTGCACAAGGCCGGCGACCGCGTCGAGCTGTACTCGCGCACCTTCGACCGCGTGACCAGCCGTTATCCCGAGCTCATCGAGGCGTTGCGCGCGATCCCCGGGACCTTCGTCCTGGACGCCGAGGTCCTCGCCTTCGAGGGCGACCGCGCCGTCCCGTTCACGCGCTTCCAGACGCGTTTGGGCCGTAAGGACGTCTCGGGCGACGTGCGCGAGCGCCTCCCGGCTTCGCTCGTCGTCTTCGACCTCCTCGAGCGCGACGGCCGGGCGCTGCTCGACCTCCCGCTGACGGAGCGGCACGAGCAGCTTCGCACGCTACCGCTCGCGCCGCCGCTGCGCCTTGCGCGCCAGATAACGCTGGATGCGAACGGAGACGAGCTCGTCGCGGCGTTGGACCGCGAGTTCCTCGCGGCGCGCGAGCGCGCGAACGAAGGGCTCATGGTCAAGGACCCGCGCTCGCCGTACCGGCCCGGCCGGCGGGGCATGGAGTGGTTAAAGGTGAAACGCGCGCTGCGGACGCTCGACGTCGTCGTCACCGCCGTCGAATGGGGCCACGGCAAGCGGCGCGGTGTGCTGTCCGACTACACGTTCTCCGTCCGCGACGGCGACCGCCTGCGCGTCGTCGGCAAGGCGTATTCCGGCTTGACGGACAAGGAGATCGCGGAGATGACCGAGCACTTCCTGGCGGCGACGGTGAAGGACCTCGGCCGGGCGCGCATCGTCCGGCCGGACACGGTCATCGAGGTCGCGTTCGACCAGATCCAGGAGAGCGAGCGGCACGACTCGGGCTACGCGATGCGCTTCCCGCGCATCGTGCGCCTGCGGCCGGACAAGCCAGTCAGTGAGATCGACACGCTCGACACCGTGCGCGCGATCGCCGCGGGCAAACGCGAGGCGGCGTCATAGCATCAGCGTCGCATGGCGAACCTGAGCGACTCGGCACAGCTCGAGGCGCTGCTGCAGCTCCAGCAGGACCTCGCGCTGGAGGCGAACGTCGATCGCGTCCTGAGCCGCATCGTCGAGACCGCCAAGGCCATGCTCGACTGCGAGCGTGCCACGCTCTACGTGATCGACACGGGAAAGAACGAGCTCTGGTCGCGCGTCGTGAGCGAGAGCGAGCTCACCGAGATCCGCCTGCCCATGGACGGCCGGAGCCTCGCGGCGGAGGTCGCACGCGCCGGCCACCTGCTGCGCATCGACGCTCCGTACGAGGACCCGCGCTTCGACCCGAGCGTCGACGCGCGCAGCGGCTTCCGGACGCGTTCGATGCTCGTCGCGCCGATCGACGCGCGCGATCGGCGCCGCCTCGGCGTCCTTCAGGCGGTGAACGACCGCGAGGGCACGTTCCAGGAGGACGATGAGCGCCTCATGCAGTCGCTCGCAGGGTCCGCCGGCATCGCGCTCGAGTACGTGCAGCTGTCCGAGGAGCTCGCCGCGGAGCGCCTCCGTGTCGTGAAGGTCGCGGAGGAGGAGCGCCACCGGCTCGCGCGCGATCTCCACGACGGCGTGGCCCAGACGCTCGCGAACGCGGCGATCAGCATCGAGCTCGTCACGGGGCGCGCGGTGAAGGACGTTGACGGCGCTCTCGCGGACCTGCTCGACCTGCGCGCCCGACTGGTCGAGTCACAAAAGGGTCTGCGCGACATCCTCTTCGCGCTGCGCCCCCTCGCGCTCGAGGACGGTGGCCTCCCCGCCGCGGTCGACGCGCTCGCCAAGCGCGTGGACGGCATGAGCGGCTCGCGTGTCGCGACACGCCGTGTCCAATCGCAGCGACGTCTCGGTCCCGAGATCGAGGCGGGCGCGTTCACCGTCATCCGGGAGGCCGCGAACAACGCGATCAAGACCGGTCGGGCGGCCAACGTCTCGATCGACGTCTACGACGACGGCAACGCGGTCATCGCGGTCGTCGAGGACGACGGACAGGGGTTCGACGTCGCGACGGTGCTGCAGACCTATGCCAAGCGCGGGAGCCTCGGTCTGCTGCAGATGCGCGAGTCGGCGCGGCTCATCGGCGCGCAGCTGTCGCTCGACTCGAGTCCTGGGCAGGGCACGCGCGTGCGCCTGCGGATCCCATCGCCATGAGCGAAGGGCCGAGCGAGCGCCGCCGTTCCCTGGGTCGGCGCAACGACGACCGCGCCTTCGAGGCGCTCGCGATCCAGGATGCCTTCGTCGCGCTCACCGACGGCATCATCCTCGCCGGCCCCGACGGCATCATCGTGAGCGCGAACCCGGCCGCGTTCCGCGTCCTCGGCGAGGAGAAGCTCAAGGGACGGCAGTTCGAGGAGCTCCTCCTCGTCACCGGCGCGGCGACGGTCCAGGAGACCGATGGGCACCACGTCCGCCGGACATGGTTCCCGCGCGAGGACCGCATGGGCGTGCTCGATATCGTGAGCACGTCGATCGGCGAACGCGGCATCCTGCACACCGTCCGGGACGTCACCGCCCAGGCCGACCTCCTGCGCCTCAAGGAGGATTTCTTGCTGCAGGTCGCGCACGAGCTGCGCACACCCATCGCCGCCCTGTCGGCGACGCTCGACCTCCTCGTCGACGATGCGCTGTCGATGCCCCCGCCGCAGCTCACGACGATGGTGTCGACGCTTCGTCGCAGCGCCCTCCGTCTCGAGCATCTCGTCGAAAATCTCCTTGATGCGGGGAGCATCGAGGCCGGCACGTTCCAGGTGCGGGCCGTGCCCGCGAGCGTGCGGAGCTGTCTGCAGGAGGCGATGGCCTTCACGCAGACGCTCCTCGACGCCAAACATCAGAAGCTCGAGACGCAGCTGAGCCCGAACTCCGACCGCGTCCTCGCCGACCCGCGCCGGACGGCGCAGGTCCTCGCCAACCTCATCGCCAACGCCAGCCGGTACGCGCCGGAGGACACGACCGTGACGGTGGCGACAGAAGGCCGGGACGGCTTCGTGCAGATCAGCGTCATCGACGAGGGTCCGGGCATCCCGGCCGACGAGCAGCCGCGGCTCTTCCAACGCTTCTTCCGTTCACGCGAGGTCCGCGACCAGGCAGGCGGGCTGGGGCTGGGGCTGACGATCTGCCGCGCCATCGTCGTGGCGCACGGCGGCGACATCCGCGTCGAGAGCGAAGTCGGACGTGGCACTTCGGTACACTTCACTCTCCCTAAAGCTCGACAGCTCGCGGAGGAGGCAGGCGGGTAGTGAAGCTCTTGGTCGTCGATGACGACCGCGACTTGGTGGAGCTCCTTGACTACGCGTTACGCCGCGAGGGTTACGACGTCGTACGGGCGTACGACGGCGAATCCGCGGTCGAGTCCGTCGGACGCGAAAGACCCGACCTCGTCGTCCTCGACATCAACCTTCCGAAGCTGACCGGCTTCGTCGTCCTCGAGCGTATCCGCCACGTCGACGAGCACGTCTCCGTGCTTCTGCTATCGGCGCGTCAGGACGAGAGCGACATCCTCCGCGGCCTGCAGCTCGGCGCGGACGACTACATCACCAAGCCGTTCCGGCCCAAAGAGCTCGTGGCGCGCGTGAAGGCGATCCTGCGGCGCTCGGTGCGCACGCGCGGACGGCCCGCGCCGGTCGTGTATCGCACCGGCGATCTCGTCCTCGACGAGGCGACGCATGAGGTGACGACAGCGGATGTCCCGGTGCACTTGTCACCGACCGAGTTCAAGCTGCTGCGTCACTTCATGGCGAACCCCGGTCGCGTGCTCACGCAGGAGGAGATCCTCGAAGGCGTGTGGGGCTACGACGCCGACGTCGGCGGCGACCTCGTGAAGCTCAATGTGAGCCGCCTGCGTCGCAAGCTCACCCAGGACGGCAAACCGCGCGACGTGATCCAGACCGTGCCGGGTGTCGGCTATCTCTTCCGTGGCGCCGACGGCGGTGTGCAGCGCGAAGACACGCGACCGAAGCTGACGGGGACGAGCTAAGGGCTTACGCGGCCGCCAGCCTCCGTCGCGTCGCTTCGAGATCCAACGCGTTGCTGAAGACGGGATAGATCGCCAAGCCCGTCGCCTTCGAGATCGTGTCGACCGCCGCGGGATTCGGCGAAGGGAACGCGATCGTGAGGACCTGGCCCTCATGTCCCACGACTGCGACGTTGAACTGCTCGGCGAGCGCGACGGGAATGAGCTCCTGAAGCTCGCGCGTCGCGAGACGGGCGGGGTCGGACAGGTACGGCGCGGGTGGGAGCGCCGCGCGCGTCGGTCGCAGCGCGCCGCGTGGGCCGTCGGAGAACGCGTGCTCCCAGACGCGGATGCCGCCACCGCCCTGCTTCGCGCGATACATCGCGCTGTCCGCGGCCTCGACCAACGCGTTGGCGTCGCCGGCGGGGCGCGGGAACGTCGCGATGCCGATCGAGAGACTGAGTGGGATCCCCGCGTCGCGCATCTCGCCCGGAAGCGCGACGGTCTCCGCCTTCTCGAGCACGCGTCGCGCGACGCGCGCTGCGACCTCCGTGTCGGCCTCCGGCAGGATGATCGCGAACTCGTCGCCACCATAGCGCGTCGGCACGTCGTACAAGCGGACGGCCTGCTTCACGGCGGAGGCCACGGCTTTCAGGACCTGATCGCCGACGCGATGACCATACCGGTCGTTGATGAGCTTGAGGTGGTCGACGTCGAGCATGAGCAGCGCGAGCAGGTGCTCGGCGCGCAGCGCGCGATTCGTTTCCGCCTCGAGGCGCTTGTCGAAGTGGCGCCGGTTGAAGAGCCACGTGAGCGGATCGGTCTCCGCGAGCCGCTGCAGCGCCTCGCCCTGTTCCTGTTGGACGAGGCAGGCGCCGATATGGCCGGCGAGGATCTCCAGCGTCGCGAGGTCGGCCTCCTCGAACGAACCGCCGTCGAAACGGTCGGTGACGTTGAGCACGCCGCGGGCGTCGTCGTCGATGACGATCGGGACGGACATGAACGAGTCGGAGCGGTACTGCCCGCCGCGCACGCGGAGCGGCTCCTCGCCGCCGCGCACCAGAAGCGAGCGCTTCGATGCGACGACATGGCCCGCGACGCCTTCGCCTGGTCGGACACGCGCTTCACGCTTCACGTCCTCGGCCAGACCGAGGGCGTGCGCGATCACGAAGTCGTCCGTCGCGTCGTCGCGGAGCATGAGCGAGGCGCGCTCGCCGCGGACCAGCTCCGTGGCCACACGGAAGATCGAGTCGAGCAGGTCCTCTGCCCGACCTTCGCTAAGGTTCTCCACCTGTTTCCCCACTCCTGCGTCGCAGCGCGTACCGGGACAGGCATCCGTCCTTGCCTGCTTCCCTGTCGTTACTTCGGGCAGTCTGCGGTCCAACTGGAGGGGGTCACAAGGTTGTGGTACCGCATTGACCGCCGACCGATACCGCCGTCGGCGCGGGTTTAGCGTCACTGCCATTCGCGGGCGGCGATCTTCGCGAAGAGGGCGAGTCCGTCGAGTCGCGTCGCCAGCACCGACACGACGCCGTCGAGGGTCTGGAGCGTCCCGGTGACCACGACGGCGGCATTCGCGTCGAGCACACGCTTGTGCTGGCGGTAGGTCGCGGGCCGGATGATCACGTTCGTCATACCTGTCTCGTCCTCGAGGGAGAGGAATACGTGACCTTTCGCGGTCTCGGGGTGCTGCTTCACCACGACCGCTCCCGCCGTGCGCACGATCGCGCCGTGTTTACCGCCCGCAAGCGCCGCGGCCGTGAGGACGCCGCGACGATCCAGATCCGCACGGTAGAAGCGCATGATCTGCGGCCCGGTCGGGATACCGGTTATTCGGTAATCGAGCGCGACGCGCTCCTGCTCCGTGAGCGCGGGCAGCGACGGCGCGTCCGGCGTCGGAAGCGCGAGCGCCGGCCGCGTGAAGGCCGGCGAGGTGCGATGCGCATCGCGCGCGCGCCACAGCAGCTCGCGCCGCGCCTGGCCGAACGCGTCGAACGCGCCGAGTAGCGCGAGGTTCCGCAGCGCCTCTTCTTTGAGTCCGACGCGACGTGCGAACTGGTCGAAGCTCGTGAACGGACCGCCCTGCGCACGCTCCTGCACGATCGCCGTCGCCTCGGCCTCGCCGAGGCCCTTCACCGACTCGAATCCCAGACGCACGTCGTGCACGCGACACGTCCGGCGACGCGCGATCGTGTTCGAGCTGTCGACCGGATGCAGCGCGTCGCCGGCGTGCGCGCACTCCTCGACGATCGCCTTCTCGCTCGAGCGCGCGACATCGACGGGCAGGATCGCGACACCGTGCCGCTTCGCGTCGCCGGCGATCACGGCGGGCGAGTAGAAGCCCATGGGCTGGTTGTTGAGGAGTCCGACGTAGAACTCGGCCGGGTAGTACAGCTTCAGATGCGCGGTGTGGTACGCGGTGAGCGCGAACGCGGCCGCGTGGCTCTTGCAGAACCCGAACTCGGCGAAGGCCGCGATCTGCCGGAAGACCTCGTTCGCGACCTCGCTGCTCAGGCCCTTCGCGGTCGCGCCCTCGACGAACGGTGCGCGCAGCTTCTCCATGTCGGCGGACGACCGTGCGCGGCTCATCGCGCGGCGCAGCTTGTCCGCGGCGCTCGGCGAGAACCCCGCGACGGCCATCGCGACGCGCAGGATCTGCTCCTGGAAGAGGATGACGCCGAGCGTCTCCTTGAGCGCGGGCTCGAGCAAGGGATGCGCGTAGCTCACCGGCTCGCGGCCCTGCCGGCGATTGATGTACGGATTCACCATGTTCCCCTGCAGCGGGCCGGGCCGGATGATCGCGACCTGCACGACGATGTCCTTGAAACACCGCGGGCGCACGCGCGGGAGCGCCGATGCCTGCGCGCGGCTCTCCACCTGGAACAGGCCGACGGTGTCCACCTCGCAGATGAGGTCGTAGACCGCCTCGTCGTCGAGCGCGATGGTGCCGAGCTCGAGACGCTCGCCATGCCGCGCCTCGATGTCGGCGACGGCGTCCTTGATGAGCGACAGCGTGCGCAGGCCGAGGAGATCCATCTTCACCAGGCCGAGGTCCTCGACGTCGCGCTTGTCGAACTGCACGACGTTGCGGTCGGGCATCGTCGCGCGCTCGATCGGCACGGTGTCCACCAGCGGCTGCGCGGTGATGAGCATGCCGCCGTTGTGGATCGAGAGGTGACGCGGGAAGTCGGCGATCGCCAGAGTGAGCTCGCGGAACAACGGGAAACGCGTGCGCTCGTTCTCGTCCATGAATGACGCGAGATCCTCGAGCGTGTCCGCGACCGCTCGCGGAGCCTCCCAGCCGTGCTCCGCCTCGCGGTTCGGGTGCTTGTACGCCGGGTGCTGCGCGGCGCTGGGACGCGAGCGCGGATCGACGTTGTACTGGTCGATCGAGTGCGCCATGCGGTCGACCGTCTCGTCGCGAAAGCCGAGCGCCTTCGCGATCTCGCGGCTCGCCGACCGCGCGCGGTACGTGACGACGTTGCACACCATCGCCGCGTAGCGCTCCCCGTACTTCTTGTACACGTACTGGATGACCTCTTCGCGATCGTTCGACGCGATGTCGAGGTCGATGTCGGGCATCGTGCGGCTGTCCTCGGTGAGGAACCGCTCGAACAGGAGCTCGTGCTCGATCGGATCGACCTTCGTGA
>Ga0114129_10017853_pt1 | contig 10103 bp, 6 predicted proteins | sample RhiMetdeltSRZDD1_FD_80071 | JGI IMG/M metagenome (GOLD analysis project Ga0114129, IMG submission 80071) | Populus rhizosphere microbial communities from Tennessee, USA - Rhizosphere MetaG P. deltoides SRZDD1 (version 2) (version 2) | ecosystem: Host-associated > Plants > Roots > Rhizosphere >...
GCATCCAGCCAGCCGTCGTCGTCCACGTCGACGAGCGCCACGCCTGATCCGTTCGTCTCGATGATGAACCGCTTGCGATCGAGGCCGCCGTACATCGATGGATGCACGAGCCCCGCTTCCGCGGCGACATCGGTGAACGTGACGGACCAGGGCGTCGTTTGAGACGCGGGGATCGTCGTCACTGTCGCGGTGAGAAGGCTGAGAACGAAGACGGGAAGCGCGCGCATCACTGAGGTCTGACGGTGAAGAGCGGCTCACTTGCCAGACGACTGCAGCCGCTCGGCGATCTCGAACTCGCGCTTCGCCTCTTCGGTGCGTCCCATCTGCTGCAGGAGCTGAGCCAGCTGGTAGTGGGCCGATCGATTGTTGGGATCGTATTGAATGCCACGGCGCAGCATGCCCTCAGCCGTCGACGGTTGTCCTTTCTTTATGTACGCGCGGCCCAGGAGGATGTACGGTCCGCTGTAGAACGGATTCAACCAGAGCGACTTCTGCAATGCCGCAATCGCTTCATCGATGCGCGAGGCCCGCAGGTGCGCGTCCCCGAGCTGGAACAGCGCCATCGCATCACCGGGATTGATCGACAGCTCGCGCTCGCTGAGCGAGATGGCCTCGTCCAGCCGTCCCCTGAAGAGCGCCATCTGTCCGAGCAGGTAGTGGGCGCGAGGAATTCGCGGATCCTTCTCCAGCGCTCGTTTCAGTTCGGCTTCGGCGAACGGCTCCATCTCGAGGCGAATCATCATCTGCGCGGCGACCAGATGGGCCGCAGCGGACTCCGGTTCGACCTGGAAGGTGCGCGCCAGCGAAGCCCGCGCGGCGTCGGGCTGTCGACTCTGGATGTACGCCATTCCCAGGATGTAGCCCAGCTCCAGATTGTCTGCGGCCCAGTTGCGTGTCTCTTCGAGGAGGGGGACCGCCTCGGCAAAGCGTCCGGTCAGGTAGTAGCACAAGCCGAGGACCTGTACCGTCTCGCGCTGTTCGACCGATCCTGCGGGCAGGCCATCGCGCAAACCGGCCAGCAAATCGATCGCGGCGCGGTGATCGTCCGCGTGGTAGTACGCGACGCCGAGCAGGTGCCGGACTTCAGGAGCACTGGCATCGAGCGCGCGCAGCGCTACGATAGCCTCCCGAGGCTTGCCGTCGTTGATCAGCGCGCGCGCGGCCGCCAGTGCGGCCTTCAGTTCACCAGCTCCTGGAACGGTCGCGGGCGATTGCCCGGTGGCTCCGGCCATCAGTGCGGTCGAACCGATGACGATGCTTGCGACGGCGGCCGAGGCGAAACGCGCGATATGCATGTCACTTCCTGCCGGACGGCGCCGTAGCCGGCCGACCGCTTCCTTCCTTGATCGTGTGGTAGCGATCGATGGCGAGATCCGTCCACGCCTCTTCCAGGCCATTCGGCCAGCGTACTTCAACGCGTTCAATGGCGCGCGCGCTGCCGAGCCCGAAGAGCGCCCGGAGATCGTTCTGGGAGTAATAGCTGCCCCCGCCGCGGACTTCCAGCCACTGCGAGCCGTCATCTGTCACAAGCCGGATCTTTGCGCCGATGGCGCTGCGGTTCGATTGTGTTCCGGTGAGCTTCAGCCCAATCCAGTGGCGCTCGCCGGCGTGATCGAGGCGGAACAGATCCGGCACATCGTTCACGTTGTTGACGACGATGTCGAGATCGCCGTCGTTATCGAAGTCGGCGAAGGCGGCCCCGCGTCCGGCCTTCGGCGTGGTCACCGGTGGCCCGAGTGTTTCGGTGACATCGGCGAATCGCCCGTTCCGGAGGTTGCGGTAGACGACTTTGCGCTGCTGATAGCCGGCTTCTGTTTTCAGCCGCGCGACTTCCGGGTAGACGTGACCGTTCACAAGGAACAGGTCGAGCCAGCCGTCCGCATCGAGATCGATGAAACCGACGCCCCATCCAAGCCAGCGCGTGTTCAACCCCACACCGCTTGCAAACGTGCGGTCTTCGCACAGCGCCTCGCCGGTGTTCCGGTAGAGCGTCGACGTATCCCCGGCGAAATTCGTCTTGAAGATGTCCATCGCTCCGTCGCGATCGTAGTCGCCGATTGCGATGCCCATGCCGGCCTGCGGCTTGCCATCCTGGCTGTAAGCGCAACCGGCGTCCACGCCGATGTCGGTGAATGTTCCGTTGCGATTGTTCCGGTACATCGCACTGGGGTTCGAATCGTTTGCGACGTACACATCGACCCAGCCGTCATTGTCGAAGTCGACCGTCGCGACTCCGAGCCCGTACGTCCCTCGCGCCTTCGTGATGCCTGAACGCTCCGACGCATCCTCGAACGTACCGCGTCCGGTGTTTCGGTAGAGGACATTCTTGCCGCCGGGGAGTCCGGGCGGGCCGCACGCAACAGGAATGCCTTTGTAGCGGCACAAGCCGGACGAGGGGACCGGCGTCACGGCCAGGTCGAGATCGATGTAGTTCGCCGCGACGAGGTCCAGAAGCCCGTCGCGATCGTAGTCCAGGAATGCGCAACCGGCACCCCAGCGCTTGCTGGACTGCGTCACGCCCGCCGTGCTCGTGACGTCTGCGAAGGTGCCGTCACCTTTGTTCTGATACAAACGGTTCTGGCCCCAATACGTGACGAACAGGTCGTCATCTCCATCGTTATCGTAGTCGCCGGCGCACGCGCCCTGTCCCCATCCGCTTTGAGCCAGTCCGGCTCGCGCGGTGACATCCTCGAACGTGCCGTTCCCCTTGTTCCTGTACAAGTGATTCGTAGGCTCTTTGCCTTTGGGGAACCCGTCGAGCACGGTGCCGTTGACGAGGAAGATGTCGAGCCAACCATCGCCATCGTAGTCGAGCGCGGCCGCACCGCAGCCGGTGGTCTCGAGCAGGTAAGTGTTCGATTTGTCACCGCCGTACACAGTCCGTGCGTCGAGCCCTGCCTCGCGAGCGATGTTCGTAAACGAGAACGTGGCGTCCGGCTTCGGCCGGACCTGACTGTCCTGGAACGCCATCCCCACGCCGGCGCTTACCGCGAACCAGGAAATGACGAGACGCGAAATCAGGAGTGACGCCCTCATGATCGGTGGTCAGCGTTTGGGCGCCTGGCGATTCGGCGGAATCTGCAGGTATGGCGCGAGACGGCGAGCCTCGGCAAACTGCGCCTGCGCCTCTCTGCTGGCGCCCGCCCGTTGCAACGCGAGCGCGAGCTGGTAGCGTGCGCGGGCGTTGTCCGGCGAAAGGCGGACCGCCTCGCGGAGCCGTTCGATTGCCCCGGAGATGTCGTTGGCAGCGAGCTTCTGGACGCCCACGGCAACCGCAAACTCTGACGCCTGCTCGTCCGCCTTGCGCCGGTTCAGCCGTTCCGCTTCCTGCATCGCTGCGACCGCTTCGGCCTGCTGACCAGCCTGGCCGAGCATCTGACCGAGGCTTAGATATGCCTCTGCGGACGTCGGATTGTATTTGACGGCGTTGCGAAACGCTGTCAGCGCCTCCGCTGTTGCCCGCTGCTGCTTGAGGATTGTGCCGAGCATGAAGTGCGCCTCCCCGTAATCCGGGCGGCGCGCGATCAGATCGCGGAATGCGCTAACGGCCTCGTCGTGACGTCCCGTCTGCCAGAGGACGACGCCGAGCGTGAAGCGCGCTTCCGGCAGGTCCGGATCGAGTGTGACGGCCTGTCGCAACGCCGCTTCGGCGCCTGCGAAATCATCCTGCTGCTTGAGCGCCACACCCAGGTTGTAATGAATCTCTGCGGTCGCCGGCTGGAGTTTCGATGCATCCCGAAGCGCTCCGGCGGCCTCATCGAGCTTCCCTGCCTGCATCAGCGCCGTGCCGAGATTCAAGCGGGCTGTCAGGTTCGCGGGCTGCTGTTCCACCAGTTGACGGAACGCTGCGACCGCCTTTTCCGCCTCTCCTTTCTGCATCAATGCCAGGCCGAGGCTGTTTCGAGCGTCCGCAGACGACGGATCGATCTTCACGGCCGCCTCGAGCGATTCCACGGCGCCGTCCGCATCGCCGGCTTCCTGAAGCGCGACGCCCAGCTGCAGTCGCGCCGGGGCCAGCTGTGGACCTGCGTGCACAGCCTCGCGAAGCTCCTCGATCGCCGCAGCTGTTTCACCCTTCTGTTTCAGTGTGAGACCGAGGTAGTACCGCGCCTCGGCGTGGCTTGGACGAAGCCGGACGGCTGCGCGCAAAGCCGTCAGGGCACCATCGAGGTCCTTTGTCCACCAGCGCGTCGCGCCGAGGTGGTATTGCGCGTCGAACATGTCGGGCGCCAGCTGAACCGCACGCTCGAATGCCGCGAGCGCGTCGGATGTACGGCCGAGCCGGCCGTATGCGAAGCCGAGACGATCGTGCGCCTCTGACAGGGTCGGGTCGAGACGCACCGCCGTCTCGTAGCAAGACACGGCCTCCGCGAGCTTGTTCTGCCGGTCGAACACGACGCCGAGCAGGTGATGCGCCTGAGCTGACCCGGGTTGCTGCGCAAGCGTGGTTTCGAGGACGGCACGCGCGCCTTCGAGATCGTTACGTTCCAGCAGAGCTGTGACCTGCTGCAACCCCTGGCGCGTGGGAGCGGCTTTCGTGACGGGGCGTCCGCCCGCCGGTTGCTGTGCCAGCCCGTCGGCCGCGCACCACAGCAGGAGCAAGGCGACTGCGGATGCCCGCCACATCCAGGCATTCTACATCCCGGGAAAACGCCGATGCCGACGCTATAATCCCGCCCATTATCGAAGGGGGGATCATGCGAAGACTCAACCTTGCGTGCGCTCTTGCGATGGTCGTCGTGTTCGCGGCGTCTCCGGCCGCAGCCCAGTGGACCTCGCTTGGGGCGATGTCCGCGCCGCGTCGCGAGACCAACGGCCTCACCTTCCGCAACCCGCAAGGCACGGTGACCATCACCGTCGTCGAACCGAACATCTTCCGCGTGCGCTTCGCGCCGCGTCAACAGCTGGGACGCGATCACTCGTATGCCGTCGTGCCCGGCGATCGCCCGGATCCAGGCGCGGCGTTCAAGATCGCGAGCGATCGTTCCGTCATCACCACGTCAGCCCTCCAGATGACGATCCGCCACAATCCCTTCCGCATTGCGATTGCAGACTCGCAGGGCAATTCGCTGGACGAGGACGATCCGCAAAATGGCATCGCGTTTTCAGGCAGCACGGTGCGTGTGTGGAAGCGGCTGAGAGACGACGAGCAGGTGTACGGGTTGGGTTCGAAGACGGGCGACTTGAACAAGCGCGGAAGGAAGCTGGGTGGTTACAACTACACGATGTGGAACAGCGACACCTACGCGTACGATCCGAGTACCGATCCCATCTACGTGTCGGTGCCGTTCTTTCTCGTGCTGCGCGCCGGCCGCAGTCACGGAGTCTTTTTCGACAACACGTTCCGCAGCAACTTCGACATCGGTCACCAGTCGGCCGGACTCCTGTCGTTCGGTGCCGACGGCGGGGAGCTGAACTACTACTTCATCAACGGCCCGGATCCGAAAAGCGTTTTGACCCGCTACACGTCGCTGACGGGCAGGATGCCCCTGCCGCCGCTTTGGTCGCTTGGCTACCACCAGTGCCGGTACTCGTACTTCCCGGACTCGAGGTTGCGCTTCATCGCGCAGAATTTCCGGGAGCGTCGAATTCCGGTCGACGCGATCTGGCTCGATATCCACTACCTCGAAGGCTTCAACCCGTTCACATGGAGTGCTGAGCGGTTTCCGGATCCACCCGGTCTCATGGCGGATCTCCGCAAGCTTGGGCTGCGCACGGTCGTGATCATCGATCCTCATCCGAAGAAGGCTCCCGGATGGGGTCCGTACGATTCAGGACTGGCGGGTGACCACTACGTGAAGAACCCGGATGGCAGCCTCTACGAAGCGCCGGTCTGGCCCTCGCAAGCGGAAAAGGATCCGGGGCCGAGCGTCTTTCCCGATTTCAGCAAGCCCGCGACAAGGGAATGGTGGGGAGGCCTGTACGCCCCGCTCCTCACGGCGGGCGTCGCCGGAATCTGGAACGACATGAACGAGCCAGCCATCTTCGACACGCCCACCGGCACGATGCCCCTGACCGTGCGGCACGACAACGAAGGACAACCGACCGATCATCGCGCGATCCACAACGTGTACGGACTCCTCATGACACGGGCCACTCACGAAGGGCTTCTGCGATTGCAGCCGAACACACGTCCCTTCGTTCTGACTCGGGCCTCGTATGCCGGCGGGCAGCGCTATTCGGCGATCTGGCCCGGCGACAACGTGAGCGACTGGACCCATCTGCGCGGTTCGATAGCCACGCTGATGGGCATGGGCCTGTCCGGTCTGTCGTTCGTGGGCAGCGACATCGGTGGGTTTGCCGAAGCACCGTCAGCCGAGCTGTACACCCGCTGGCTGCAGGCTGGTGTCTTCTATCCATTCATGCGCACGCACACCGCCTTCGGCACACCCGATCAGGAGCCCTGGTCGTATGGCACCTACCACGAGGCGCTGAATCGCCGCGCCATCGAGTTGCGCTACGAGCTGCTGCCGCACATCTATAAGGTGATGCGCGAAGCCAGCCTGACCGGTGTGCCCGCGTTGCGCCCGCTCCTGCTGGAGTTCCCTGACGATCCGAATACCTACGGCATGGAAGATCAGTTCATGTTCGGCTCCGACCTGCTCGTCGCTCCCGTCCTGCGTGAGGGCATGACGGAACGTGAGGTCTATCTGCCGAAGGGAGAATGGTTCGATTACTGGACGGGACAGCGGCACCGCGGCGGCGTTCGTATCCGCGTTCCTGTCACGCTCGCGTCGATCCCCATCTTCGTTCGTGCCGGCGGCGTCCTGATGTCGCAGCCAGTCGTTCAACATACGGGGGAAATGCCCGGACAACCGCTGCGCCTTCGTGTGTACCCGGGCCCGCCCCGGGAAGCGGGATTGTATGAAGACGACGGAGAGTCCTTGGATTACACGCGAGGGGAGTGGCTGCTCCGGCAGGTGACGAGCGACGCGGCCGAGCGCACCAGCACCGTCGAGATCGGCTCCCCGTCGGGCTCGTATCGCCCGGCGCCGCGGTCCCTGGAGGTGTCGGTCCCGTGGGCGGGGGAGCCCTCGCGCGTTGTGGTTGGTGATGGCCAGGCCTTGCCACGCGTCGCTCCCGACGCGCTCCGCACGCAGGCGTCCGGGTGGACGGTCGATCAGGGATTCGTCATCGTGCGACAGCCCGACTCGTTCGGTGCCGTGCGCGTGACCATCGAACGTTGAGCAGGCTGAGATCGACCCCTCGTATCACCTCGTGTCGCCTTCGTGCCAGCGCCAGCGACCGCACCTGCGCTCTTCACGTCGGCTACCTTCTGGATAGGGTGAGTGTTCGTCTCCCGAGGTGGGTCAGATCGAACTCCGGGGCGTCTGAATCCGTAACGACGCGAAGGAGGGCCGAACGATGCCTGTCAGACGGAGTATAGCGGCGTTGGGGCTGGCCGTAGCGGCAAGCAGTGCGGGCGGATGTCAACCACAGAAACTGCTCCTCATATCATGCACAACCGAAAACGGTCACATCGATGTGGTCGGCCTCGATCTGCTTCACGAGCGAGCCATGCTTTTGTCCGTCTCGCCGCAACTCACTGGTACAGCGAACGGATCGCCCACTGAATACGAGGTGCTCTTTGAGCCCGGGCCCGCTGGCGCCTCGCGGCTGCTGCTCAAGATCAACCGGTACACCTATCGCGTGACGCGCGAGCTCGGCCCGCGTGCAGCGGAGACCGCGACGGGTACGGCTGCACCGTCGACGGGAACGTGTGAACGCTACAGAGCGAAGCCGCTCTGAAGGGACGTCGCCGGTCTTTGTACGATATCGTCCCGGAAGCGACATGAACATTGCCGTTGCGAGGCACGACGCGGTGCCGGTCCTGACACTGGCTGGTCGTTTCGATGGATACGGCGCCACCGTGTTCGATCAACAGGTCGAGCCTCTCGTCCACGAGGCGGCTTGGTGGGTGCTCGACCTTGGCTCCTTACAGTACATCTCGAGCATGGGACTCCGGTCGCTGATGCGAGCCGAGAAGCGGCTGCACGAGCGGCACGGGGGCGTGGTGCTGGTGGGGTTGACGACGCCGATCCGCCACGTGCTCGAGATAGTGGGACTGCTGGGTCATTTTCGGGCGGTGGAATCTGTGGACGCTGCCGTCGAACTGGTGCGCGGCGGAAGCGTCGCACCCGAAGGTGGTGTGCAGCGGTTGCGCCAGAACCGCTCGTGCAGCTTCTGGCCGCTCGCCGGCAGGAGTGTTCTCGAGGTCTGGGGATCGGGCCGTCCGGCGAGGAGCGATGGGCAGGGCACCGACACCCTCCAGATGTTCACGCTCGAGGATCTGGGATTTGCGTTCGGCGTGGCTAGCCTCGGCGAAACAGCATCAGAGGCGTCTGAGGCAGCCGGGCCGTTTCTCTCGACGCCCACGTTTGGCGCCGTACTTCCCGACGGTGCGCACGGCATCGCTGATTTCCTGCTGCCAGAGAAACCTGCGGACGCACCGCTGCGCGTTGCCTTCGCTCTCGGTCTGGACGGCTCCCCGGCGTTCGCGCTGAAGGTCGAATGCGCAAGCGGTTTTACGCCGGGCGATCTCGTAGAGGACACATTCGCGATCGCCTCAGAAACAGCGAGCCCCGACGTGATCGCGATCGTGTCCTTGATCAGGCTTGCCGAGACCGACGTCCCTGGCATTCTCGTGTGCGTGGTCGCCGACGCGGCTGCGATGTCGCGCGGCGAGACGGGGTTCGACGCTTTGACGCAATGGCTGGGCGCGCGCGAGGTTGCACCGGGACGGCTCTTTGCCGGACGTGCAGCATTCCTCTCGTCGTCCTCAGCCAACTTCGACATGGCGTCGAACCCGACGGAGGTTATTCGGACAGTGGCGACGTTGGACAAACTCGACAGCATTTCGGACGTGGATCCCGCGTGGCGCTTTACAGAGGCACTCGTTTGGGGCTATCGGCCATCGGCGCTGCGCGACGGACGGGAGAAGCTGCTGTCAGTCGAGGTGGACGGCGATGTAACAGTGCTCGCGGAGTGGGAGAACATCGCCCGCAGGTTGTACCGCGACTGCCGACGGATCGTTCTGAAGCCTCTTCACGGCGGCTTCATGTCGAAGACCTTCCATGTGGCGAGCTACGATGCCGACGGACGGCGGATGCTGCCGACCGTTCTGAAGATCGGATCGCGCGCGCTGACCGGGCGGGAAGAGCAAGCCAACCGCAAATACGTCGAACGCTTCATCCTCAACAACAGCACGACGATTCTGGGTGGCGCAGTGGCGGGCGACTGGGCTGGCCTGCGCTACAACTTCCTTGGCGTGACGGGATCGGACTCGCTCGTCTGGTTGCGGGATTATTATCAGCAGCGGCCGGCCGAACAGGTCGTGCCGATCATCGACGCGGTGTTCACGCGGATCCTCAAGCCGTGGTACGGGCAGCCCCGCTGGGAGACCGTGAGGCTCTACGAGGAGCACGATCCCCGGCCGCTCTTTCCGTCGCTCTGTGAGGCGGCTGAGCAGGTACTGGGAATCTCCGCCGACTCACCGCTCATGCCCTGCCCCGAGCTCGGCATCGACCTTCCCAATCCGTATCACTTCCTCCAGCACGAGTTTCCACGGCGGAAGGGGCAGTCGAGGCTCTGGTACACCTCGATCTGTCACGGCGATCTGAACATGCAGAACGTCCTGCTCGACGAGCGGGAGAACATCTACGTGATCGATTTCTCTGAGACGCGGCCGCGCAATATCGTGTCTGATCTGGCCCGCCTCGAACCGATCGTGAAGTTCGAGATGGTCAAGATCGACGACGCCGTAGCCTTGCGGCAGATGCTGGAGTTCGAGAAGGGTCTCATCAGTTCGAAGACGCTGCACGAGATACCACCGTTCACCTATATGGGATCCGATCCTTCGGTCCGCAAGGCTTACGAGGTGATCCGGCGCCTGCGCCGGCACGCCGACACTGTCACGATCTTCGAGACCGATATCGTGCCGTATTGGCTCGCCCTTCTCGAATGGACCCTGCCGGTGGTCATCTACGTGCAGATCTCGGACTGGCAAAAAAAGTACGCGGCCTACAGTGCAGCCCTGCTCTGCGAGGCGATCATGAGGTTGGAGTGATCCCGGTGAACGCCTGTCGTTCGAACTCACCTCTCTA
>Ga0114129_10017854_pt1 | contig 10103 bp, 4 predicted proteins | sample RhiMetdeltSRZDD1_FD_80071 | JGI IMG/M metagenome (GOLD analysis project Ga0114129, IMG submission 80071) | Populus rhizosphere microbial communities from Tennessee, USA - Rhizosphere MetaG P. deltoides SRZDD1 (version 2) (version 2) | ecosystem: Host-associated > Plants > Roots > Rhizosphere >...
CTCTCAGTCTAGGGCGATTTGGGGTCAGACCCCGAATTTCGCCCCTCTCCGGGGCGAATTGGGGACAGGTCGTTAGCCTTCCCCCGGGGAAACCCGGCGTTCACGCTGCGCGCGCCCTACGAATCTTTACGATCTCTTGCGGCGCGCAGCAGTTTTGTGCGTCAGTTTTCAGAGGGCTGTGTCCCTAATCATCCCTGGCCGGGGGCGAAATTCGGGGTCTGACCCCAATCATCCCTTACTCGTGACGCAGGCTGGTCATTGGATCGATGCGCGCGGCGTGCATGGTGGGAACCCAGGCGGCGAGGACGCAGGCAGACACGATAATCGCCAGACTTGTTGCGTAGGCTACTGGATCGAGCAGGCGCACGAAGCTGCCCATTGACTCGACCGTCGTCAGCAACACGATTCCCGTCGCGAGGGCCAGGCCCGCGCCGGTGATGAGGCCGGCGACCACGGGCGTGATCGTTTGCCCGACAACGAGCTTGCCCACATCGCGGGCAGTCGCGCCAAGCGCCATGCGCACACCGATTTCCTTCGTGCGCTGCTCCACGAGATACGACAACACGCTGAAGAGCCCGGACGCCGTCAGCGTCAGCGCCAGACCGCCAAGGACCACCGCTACCCAGAACGCAATCTGCAGGAAGTAGGTCTGCAGCCCCGCCACCGCGCGCAAGGTGAGCACCTGACCGATATTCGGATCGATGGCATTCAGCCGCTGCAGCAATGCGGCGCGCGCCACATCGGGATCGCCGTGCACGCGCACCACCAGCGACGTCAGCGCATCGGCCGGCGTCGCCGGCAGGTAGATGTTCGTATCCGGCACCTCGGCCAGCCCGAATCTCCGCAACGCGTCGCGAGCCACACCGACGACAATGAAACTGCGCGCCGCCAGGGGCGGCTGCTCGCGCTCGGGTCGTGGCCTGGCCGCATCCGGCTCGACGCGCAACACCTGTCCAATCGCCTCGCCATCGGGCCACAACTCGCGCGCCAGGCTTTCCGCAACTATCGCCACGGCCGCATCGGCAGATCGCTCGGCATTCGTGAACACGCGGCCGCGGACGATGTTGATATCGAGCACACCGAAGTACTCAGGAGAGACGAACCGGTACCCACCCGACGATTTTGCCTGCGAGCTCTCAACCAGCACCGCGCTCGAACCATGGATGAACGCCGCCGGCCACGACGCCGCCACCTGCGCCACGAGCGGGTCGCCGGCGACCGCCTGCACGATTTGCCCGCGCAACGGTTCGTTGGCGATGGGGACGATCACCGTGTCTACCGTTCGAATACCGAGACTGCCCGGATCGACGCGTGCGGACGCGGCCGCGCTGCGGAGAAAGACAGCGGCGCTGATCATCAGCAGCGCCGCTGCCGTCACCTGCATGCCGATCAGCACGCTGCGGGCGCGGCCAGGGCGCGAGTCCGGCGTCATCTCCCCGCGAATGGTCCGCACCAGCTCGAGGCGCGTCGCCTGCAGCGCCGGGGCCATCCCCGACAGCGCAGAGGCCGCGAACGCGCCCAACACCAGGAAGAGCGCAACGCGCCAATCTCCGGCGGGAACCGGCACGATCATGGCCTCGGCGAACTCGGCCGATAACGTCGCGGTGACCGAATAGATCGCGCCTTCGAGCACCAGACGCGAGATGGCATATCCCAGCGGCGCCGCTGCCAGCGACAGGATCACGCTCTCGGTGAGCAGCTGGCGGATGATGCGGGCACGCGAGGCACCAAGCGACAGTCGCACGCCGATCTCGCGCTGGCGCGATACGGCGCGCGCGAGCAAGAGACTCGCGACGTTCGCACACCCGATCAGCAGGATCAGTCCAAACGCCACCAACAGCGGCGTCATCACGATCACCACTTCCATCGGTTCCGGAACAGTTCCCCGGCGCGGCTCGAGCGTCAGACGCCCGGTCCGCAGCTGCGCTGGACGATCGGAGCGTTGTGCGTCCCAGGCAATCAGCTGCGCCTGGGCCACTTCACGCGATATCCCATGACGCAACCGGCCGATGACGCGCAGCCCAGACGACTCCTGTCGCGCGGCCTGCGCCGGGTGCACCACCGACAGCGGCGCCCAGTAATCGGCAGTGGTCACCTCAAGGCCGCGAAAGCCATCCGGCATCACGCCGACTACTTGATACTCACTACCGTTGATCAATACGCCGCGTCCCAGGACTGCCGGGTCATTTGCGAAATGCCGCGACCAGCCGCGGTAGCTGAGCACCATCACCGGTAGCGCACTGGTTCGTGCGTCATCTGACGGCGTCAGCGTGCGGCCCAAAGCGGCTTCGACGCCAAGGACCTGGAAAAAATTCCCGGTCACGAACGTTCCCGACATCACGCGGCCGTTAACCCGGCCTTCGACGTCCGGCAGCGAGGCAAACGCGTCGGCAAACACCGTCGTCTCACGCCGCAGCGCTTCGTAGCCGAGCCGCGAGAACGCGACACGTTCACCCTTTGCTGTTGGCGGCTGCTCGACGCTGAACATTTCGTGCACGTTCGGCACCGCATCGACGCGGAACAGCATCATGTTGAGAAACGTGAACACGACGGTCACCATGCCGAGGCCAAGGCCGACGGTCGTGACGATGGTCAACGAGGCCAGTGGGGTCTTGCGGAGCGTGCGGAACGCGTAAGAAATATCCCCCATGTGCGACCGCTACTCGTGCCGGAGGCTTTTCATGGGGTCGATGCGCGCCGCGTGCATGGTGGGAACCCATGCCGCGAACGCGCAGGCCAGGATGATGATCAACAGGCCTCCCACATAGGCGATCGGATCGAGCAGGCGCACGATCGACCCGATCAGCTCGAGGTTTGTGAGCAAGAGAATGCTCGTGGCAAGCGCCAGTGCCGCGCCAACGACCAGGCCCACACCGACGGGCCTCGCCGTTTGACCGAGAACGAGCCGCGCGACATCTCGTGCCGTTGCGCCCAGTGCCATGCGTACGCCGATTTCTTTCGTGCGTTGCTCGACCAGATACGACATCACGCTGAAGACGCCCGACAGCGTCAATGCCAATGCCAAACCTCCCAGCACCAGCGTCAACCAGAACGCGATCTGGAGAAAGTAGGTGGCCATGCGGCCGATCGTTCGCAACGTCACGATTTGTTCGATATTCGGATCGACCGCAGTAAGGCGCTCCAACAGCGCGCTGCGGGCCTGCTCAGGATCGCCCTTCACCCGCACCGCGAGGATCGTCTCGGCGTGGCCGGGAGTAATTGGCACATAGACGTTCGTTGGCGTGCCCTCGCCGAACGCAAATCCAGCCACATCGCGCACGACGCCGACAATCGTAAAACTCCCGGTGAGCGGCGGCACTTTGCTCTCACGTGGTGCGTCTGCCGGATCGCGTCCGACCCTCAACACCTGGCCAAGCGCGTCGCCGTTTGGCCACATCAGCTTCGCAAAGCTCTCGGCCACGATCGCCACGCCTGCATCCGCGCTGCTTTCTGCAGCGGTGAACGTGCGACCGCGAACGATGTCGATACCGAGCACGCTGAAGAACTCAGCCGAGACGAATTTATAGGCCGCAGAAGACTTCGCGTGCTCGCTTTCCGCCAACGCCGCGCGGGTCCCGAAGACCGGATCCGGGAACGCTGCCGCTACCATCGCGATGAGGGGATCGCGCGTGACCGCGTCCACGACCTGCTCGCGGAGCCGCTCGTTGACCACAGGAATGATCGCCGTATCGGATGTCCGGATGCCCGGATCGGCGGTTGATGACGCAAGCGCGCTGCGCAGGAAGATGCCGGCCGAAATCAGGAGCAGCGCCGATGCCGTGACCTGAATGCCGATCAACACATTGCGGGTTCGGCCCGGGCGCGCGTCGGGCATGAGCTCGCCGCGCATGGTTCGCACCAGTTCGATCCGTGTCGCCTGTAGCGCCGGCACCAGACCGAACAGCACGCTCGCCGCGATCGCGGCGGCGGTCAGGAACACACCGACGCGCCAGTCTCCCTCGGGTACGAGCAGCCGCACATCGCCAATGTCCGGCGGCATCGTGCTCATCACCGCCCAAATGGTCGTCTCGAGAATGAGCCGTGAGAACGCGTATCCCACTACGGCGGCGGCCAGCGCAAGGATCACGCTCTCGACCAGCAACTGCCGTACGATCTGCCCGCGTGAAGCGCCAAGGGAGAGGCGAACGCCGACTTCCTTCTGCCGCGACACCGCGCGCGCGAGCAGGAGACTAGCCACGTTCGCACAGCCAATCAGCAGGATGAGTCCAAATGATGCAAAGAGCGGCGTAAAGACCATCACCGCCTCCATCGGCTGTGGAATAGTGCCTCGACGTGGCACCAGCGTGATGCCAGCGGATCGGCGCTCGGCGGAGCGTTCGTTGCGACGCGCATCCCAGGCAATCAGCTGCTCCTGCGCGACTTCTCGCGACACGTCTGGCTTCAACCTGCCGATGATGTCGACGTCGATGTCCGGCTTGGCCGCGGTAATCGCCGGTTGCAGCTGATCGATCATCGAGAGCGGCGCCCAATAATCGGGCGTGCCAACCACCAGCCCGCGGAAACCCTTCGGCATCACGCCGACGATGGCGTAGTGAACGCCGTTGATCAATACGCTGCGCTCCAGCACCGCAGGATCGTTGGCAAAGTGTGTCGACCAGCCGCGGTCGCTGAGCACCACCACGGGCTGATGGCCCTCATCATCCGCCGGCGTCAGCACGCGCCCGCGGACGGCACCGACTCCGAGAACCTGGAAGAAGTTGCCGGTGACGAGCGAGCCGCCCATCGTCCGGCCATTCACCCGGCTGTCGGTCTCTGCAACCATGGCGAAGACGTCGGTGAAGACGCTGGTCTCCCGCCTCAGCGCGTCGTACACAGGCCGCGTCAGCGGTACGAGATCGCCCTCCGCAGTCCGCGGGCGCTCGACGCCAAACATCTCGTGGATGTTGGGAACGTTATCGACGCGAAACAGGAACACGTTCAAGAACGTAAAGACAGCGGCAACCATGCCCAGACCAAGCCCGACCGTGATGATGATGGTCAGGGATGAGAGCGGGGACTTGCGCAGCGAGCGGAACGCGTAAGATATGTCTCCCATGCGCGATGCCTGCTTGATCGCCTTTCTCGCCGCCGCGGCCGTAGCCGCAACGCCATCAGCCCAGTCCTCCGGGCCGCGAGTCAACCTTACCGGAACCGTGGTGGTGGTGAACCAGCAATCCGACACGGTGACGCTGGTCGATCTTAAGACGATGGAGGCGTATAGAAATGTTCCGGTGGTGGGCGGCCTGCACGAGGCCGCGGCATCCCCGGACGGGCGGCGCGTGCTGGTCACGAACTACAACAAGCAGGGCGTCGGTCAGCAGAAGACGCTCAGCCTGATCGCGCTTCCGAGCGGCGACACCATCCGGACCATTGACCTGGGCGACTATCGCGCTCCGCATGACGTCCGCTGGGTCGACGGTTCGCGCGTCGTCGTGACCGTGGAAGGCAGCCAGGCGCTGCTGCTCGTCAATGTCGAGTCCGGCGCCGTCGAACGCGTGTTCAAGACCGACGCCGGTGTGTCGCACATGCTCGCGCTCTCCACCGATCGCACGCGGCTCTACTGCTCGAACATGCGCGACGGCAGCGTCAGCGCGTTCGACTTCAAGACCGGCCAGAAGATCAAAGACGTCAAGACCGGCAAGGAGTGCGAAGGCGTCGGCGTCACGCCCGACGGCCGCTGGGTGTGGGCCGGCAATCGCGCCGAAGACACCATCTCGATCATCGACACGCAATCCCTCGAGGTCACGAAGCGGATTCAGTCGACCGGCTTCCCGTATCGCGTGCAATTCACGCCGAACGGCCGGTGGGCGCTGATTCCGCACGCGCAAGCGTCATCGCTGGTCGTGGCCGACGTGGCCAAGCAGGACATCCTGAAGTCCATTCCGCTCGGGCTGACGAAGATCGAGAAGCCGTCAACCGCCGGTGTGTTCCCGCATCCCGACAATCGACACGCGTTCGTGACCGTGCGGAACGACAACTCGATGCTGGTGCTCGACCTGGTGAGCGGGCAGACAGTGGCGCGCGTGGCCGTGCAGAACAGTCCCGACGGCGTCACCTACTCACCGATCCAGCGCTAGCCATGCAGCGCCGGCTGATCTGCGCGACGGTTTTCGTCTGCGCCGCCGCATTCGCCGCCGACGCACGCGCCCAGCCCACCACGAATCGGCCTCGCATCGGCGTCGCGCTGGGCGGCGGCAGCGCGCGCGGCCTGGCGCACGTCGGCGTGCTGCGCTGGCTCGAAGAGCACCGCATTCCCATCGATCTCATCGCCGGCACCAGCATGGGCGGCCTGGTCGGCGGCTCGTATGCCACGGGCATGTCGCCGGATGAGCTCGAGACCATGTTGCGGGACATCGACTGGGATCGCATGTTCGGCGCGTCGCAGTTCGAGTTCCTCAACGTGCGCCGCAAGCGCGACCTGCGGTCGTATCCGTCGCGGCTGGAATTCGGCGTGAGCGATGGCATCGTCGCGCCGCCGTCGCTCAATAACGGCCAGCGGGTCGATCTCCTGCTGTCGCGCATTGCCGCGTCCTACTACGGCGTGGCGAGCTTCGATGAATTGCCGACGCCGTTCCGCTGCGTCGCCACGGATCTCCGGCGCGCCCAGCCGGTGATCCTGCGCGATGGCTCACTGGCGCGGTCCCTGCGCGCCACCATGTCGCTGCCGATGGTGTTTCCACCCGTGACGATCGGCGATCGCGTGCTCGTCGATGGCGGCACGATGAACAACATCCCCGCCGACGTAGTGCGCGGCATGGGTGCGTCGCGGGTGATTGCGGTCAACGTCGGCGAGTTGACCACGAAACAGAAGCTCGATTACTCGCTGGTGGGGCTGGTGTTGGAGACGCTCGATGCCATGATGCGCGCCAACGCGATGCGCGCCGCGGCCGCGGCCGACGTGCTGATCAACGTCCCGCTCTCCAGTTACGGGTCGATGGACTTCCGCCGCGCCGCGGACCTGATCAAAGAGGGTTACGCCGCCGCCGAGGCGATGCGCGATCGGCTCCTGCCCTTCGCCGTCGACGAGGCCGCATGGACGGAGTGGCGCGAGGGACGGCAACGGGCGCGGCGCTTGACCTTGCCGGCGCCGGCGTTCGTGGACGTGTCGAGCGCGGGACCGTCAGATTTCATGCAGATGCGGCTGCGCCTGGAGCGTCACATCGGCGTGCCTCTCGATCTCGACGCGCTCGAGGCCTCGATCCACGAAATGGGCGCGCTCGATCGCTACGAGACGTTCTCCTGGGAGCTGGTGCAGCGCGACGGCAAGTACGGACTGCTGATCACGGCTCGGCCGAAGAGCTATGGTCCGCCGTTCGTTTACCTCGGGATCAGCCTGGAGAACACCACCGCGAACGAATTTCGCTTCGGTCTCGGCGGCCGGTTCCTCAACTTCGACGTGCTGGGCTCCGGCACCGAACTCCGGGTCGACGCCAACGTCGGATCCGATCCGTCACTGGCGGCCGCGTGGTACCGCCCGCTGCCGTTGCGATCCTGGTTCGTCGAGCCCAGTGCCGGCGTTGGGGCGCAGAGCTTCTCTGTGATCGAGGGCGGCCACACCTCGGCGACGTATCGCCGCACGCGTGTCGGCGTCGGCGTCGATCTTGGAGTGAACCTCGGCGCCCGCGATGAGGTCCGCGCCGGCGCGCGTTACGGGTGGACCGCGGCCGGCGTTCGCATCGGCGACCCTGGCCTTCCCGAAATCGACGGAGAAGATGCGACCGTGCATCTGACGTGGACGCACGACGCACAGGATCAGCCCACCATCCCGTCGCGAGGTCTCCGAACGCAAAGCACGCTTCGCCACTTTGTGACCGCGCCGCTCGTGGCCCAGGCCGGCGCCGTGCGCACCAGCGAGGGCGTCACGCAGGCGGAGGCGGCCGGATCATGGCTGATGCCGTTGAACGCCACGGCGCGGCGGCGTTTCTTCCTGAGCGGCGGCGCCGGCACGTCGTTCCACCACGATCCTCTGCCGACCGAACAGTTCGCGCTTGGCGGACCGTTGCGCATGAGCGCGTTCGACATTGGCCAGGCGCGCGGCGACCACTTCGCGCTCGCGACGGCGGGTTATCTGCACCAGGTGATGCGTCTGCCTGATTTTCTGGGCGGGCCGGTGTTTCTCGGCGGCTGGGTGGACGTCGGCTCGGCCTTCAACGCGCCGTCGGAAGCCGACCTCGACACGCACGTCAGCCTGGGCGTCATGGGCGACACGCTGATCGGCCCGATCTTCGCCGGCGGCAGCATCGGCTTGGACGCCGATTCGCGGTTTTACATCGGCATCGGGCGAATATTTCGATGAACCCTGGCACTCTCGAACCCTGGAACCTTGGAACCTTGGAACCTTGGAACTTTGGAACCCTGGAACCGTCTTTCCTTAGGTGAAACACACCCTTCGCCGTCTCCTGAAGAGTCCTGCCTTTTCCCTGACAGCCTTGATCACGATCGGCGCCGCGATTGGCGCCAATGCGCTGATTTTCAGCGTCGTTAACGGCGTCATCCTCAAGCCTCTGCCGTTCGCGGATCCGGACCGGCTAGTCGGGGCGTGGCACGTCGCGCCGGGGCTGATGAGGGGCGAAATCAATCAGGGGCCCGCCACCTATTTCACGTATCGCGAGAACAAGGTGTTCGACGACATCGGCATGTGGGACAACAGCGCGGTCACCATCACCGGTCGCGGTGAGCCCGAGCGCGTGGACTCGCTGCTGGTCACTGACGGCACCCTGCCGATCGTCGGCGTGAGGCCCGCATTGGGCCGCAGCTTCACCGCGGCAGACGATTCGCCGGGCAGCGCCGAGACCGTCATCGTCAGTCACGATTACTGGCGGAGGGCGCTCGGCGGCAACGCTGCCGCGATCGGCCAGTCGATCGTGGTCGATGGACGCCCGCGCGAAGTCATCGGCGTGCTGCCGGAAGGATTCCGGTTCCTGCGCTACAACCCGGCAGTGGTGTTGCCGTTGCGCTTCAACCGCCAGCAGGTCTTCATCGGCAACTTCAGCTACCAGGCGCTCGCGCGGTTGAAGCCCGGGCAGACCATCGACGACGCCAGCGCCAACATCGCGCGCCTGCTCCCCAACATTCCCGACAACTTCGCACTGCCTCCGGGATTCAGCCGCCAGATGTTCGACGACATCCGGATGGGTCCGCTGGTGCGGCCGCTCATCGAAGACGTGGTTGGCGACCTCGGCAAGATGCTCTGGATCCTGCTCGGCACCGTCGGCATCGTCCTGCTCGTGGCATGCGCGAACGTCGCCAACCTGTTCCTGGTCCGCGCCGAAGGCCGGCAGCAGGAGCTGGCCATTCGCACGGCGCTCGGCGCCAGTCGATCGCAAGTCATCTCGGAGCTGATGTCGGAGGCATTCACCATCAGCCTCGCCGGCGGCGTGCTGGGACTCGCGCTGGCCTACGGCGGCATTCAACTGTTGCTCGCCCTCAACCCTGCACAGCTGCCGCGCCTCGAGGAAATCGCCATCGATCCGGTCGTGCTGGCATTCACGATCGCCATCTCCCTGGCGGCGGGCTTGCTGTTTGGACTGATTCCCATCATCAAGTACGCGAATCCGAATCTCGGGAACGCGCTGAAAGAAGGCGGCCGCGGATCGAGCGACGGCCGCGAGCGGCATCGGGCGCGCAACGTGCTGGTGGTCGCGCAAGTGGCCCTGGCGCTGGTCCTGCTGGTGGCGTCCGGCTTGATGATTCGCACCTTTGCCGCGATGCGCGACATCGAACCGGGATTCACGAACCCCGCGGAGATCCTGACATTCCGCATCAGCATTCCTGCCGCGATCGCCGCCGAGCCTCCTCAGGTGGTGTCGATGCACGAACAGATCCTCCGCCGCATCGAGGCCATCCCCGGCGTCACCTCCGCAAGCCTGACCTCGTCAGTCACCATGGACGGCAACGACAACAACGATCCGATCTTCCGTGAAGACAAGCCGATGCCCGAAGGCCAGATGGCGCCGTTGCGCCGTTACAAGTGGGTCCCGTCAAATTACTTCAAGACGATGGGCAGGTCGCTGCTCGCGGGGCGTGACATGACCTGGGCGGATGCCTACGAGACGAACCCCTTCGCGATCATCACCGAGAGTCTTGCGCGTGAGTTCTACGGC
>Ga0114129_10017855_pt1 | contig 10103 bp, 9 predicted proteins | sample RhiMetdeltSRZDD1_FD_80071 | JGI IMG/M metagenome (GOLD analysis project Ga0114129, IMG submission 80071) | Populus rhizosphere microbial communities from Tennessee, USA - Rhizosphere MetaG P. deltoides SRZDD1 (version 2) (version 2) | ecosystem: Host-associated > Plants > Roots > Rhizosphere >...
GAAGCGCGCCTCCTCGAAGCCGCAATGCCGGGCCAGAGCGGCCAGAATGCGGCGATCGTTGACGCGCACGGTGAGCCGGTCCAGGCCGAGGGCGGTCAGCGCGTCGGCCGTGGCCAGGATCAGCTCGATCTCGGCGAATTCCGAGGCCACCCCCAGCACGTCGATGTCGCACTGGGTGAACTGCCGATACCGACCCTGCTGCGGGCGCTCCGCGCGCCACACCGGCCCGATCTGGATGGCCTTGAGCGGCTGGGGCAGGCGCGACTGGTTGTGGGCGTAGTACCGGACCAGGGGCACGGTCAGGTCGAAGCGCAGGCCCAGATCCGCCATCTCTTCCGGGCGGTCCGCGGTCTGGAGCTTCTCGCCGCGCTTCAAGATCTTGAAGATCAGCTTCTCGTTCTCGCCGCCCTCGCTGCGCAGCAGCAGTCGCAGGCTCTCCACCGCGGGGGTCTCGATGCGCACGAAGCCGTGACGGCGGTACACCGCCAGGATCTGGGCCATGGCCCAGTCACGCAGCGCCACCTCGTCGGGCAGCACGTCGCGCATGCCGCGGGGCGGCGTGGGGTCCAGCCGGGACTCGCTCGCCAGGGGAGACCTACTCCTGCGGAACGGTCATGATGATCTGCGTCTCGCCGAAGCCCTTCAGCAGCAGGTTGCTGAACCGCACCACCGACGCGATGATCGTGGGCTGGCTCGCATCCTCGGTCTTGAAGGCGCCGATGCAGGTGATGCCACCCTCGAACCCGGAGTTGATCGACTGCAGGCGGAAGCCGGCCGGCCCCTTGAAGACCACCGCGAGGAGCCCCTCCCGCACCAGGTTCTGGGGCACGATCAGCTCGTCGATCCCGTCTCCATCGAGGTCCACCGCGAGGGGCGTGGGCTCGATCTTGAAGAACTTGCTCCGGTCCGTCCGCGAGGAGCGGACCGCGTCTACCAGCTCCACCGTCAGGTAGCCGCCGCCCACCTGGGTGGAGGAGCGCCACAGCTCCTCGCCCTCGTTCACGATCTGCAGCCGGTTGAACTCGTCGATCAGGGCCAGGGAGCGCGTGTCCTTGCCCATCGCGTTCGAGAAGGCGGCGCCCATGGGCCGGAAGGTGGCGGGCACGCGGACGGACTTGTCGGTGGTGAGCTTGCCGTCCTTCAGGATCATCTGGTCCGCCTGACCGAGGGTGAAGAAGTTCTCGGGGCTGTAGCGCTGCATCCACAGGGTCTGCTTCACGCCCTCGCCCTTGAGGTCGACCGCGAACAGGAAGTCGGAGACGTACTCGATGGCCATGGAGGGCTTGCCGTCCCTGGTCTCGAGCACGAAGGAGTTGAGGCCGACGCGGGGCGCGTAGCGGTTGCCGATCACCTCGAGCTGGCCGTCGCCGTTGAGGTCCGCCAGCTGGAGGGAGAAGACCTTGCCCAGGCTGCGCACCGACTTGGTCCACTCCGGCTCCACCTTCTGGTTCACGATCCGGTACATGTAGATCTGATCGCCGTCGCTCACCACCATGTGGGGGAGCTTGTCGGCGGGGGCCACCGCGATATCCATGGCCAGCACCGGGAAATTGAACTTGGCCACCTCGCGCAGCGGCAGCGAGTTCTCGCCGGTGGAGTAGCTGCCCGCCTCCATCTGACCGCCCAGCAGCCGCTGCAGCAGGGTCCGCGGACGCGCCTGCGGCGGGTTCGCGGGGCCCCCTTGGGAGAAGCGCGGGCCCGGGTTTGCCGCACGCAGCGTCGACGGCGGCACGAAGAACGACGTGGTGACCGCCGGGTCCGGCCGCGGAGCGGAGAAGAAGCGCACGTCCATGAACGGCTTGCCCTGGGCCCGCGTGAAGTAGACGGCCAGGATGTTGTCGGCCTTGAACTGCTGGGAGGCCTCGCGCACGCCCTTGCCGCCGAGGAAGTCAGAGGCGGTGATCCGCTGCTGGGCGAGATAGACGTTGATCGAGTCGCCCATCGTCACCTGGAAGCGCCCGGTGGAGGCCAGCCGCTCGACCATCTCCTGCGTCGCGGTCTCGACCAGAGTCTCCCGCAGACTGCCGAGGAGCGGGAGCAGCACGATCTTCACCTTGGCGGAGGAGACCCGGAACCGGTCGCCCGGCTTGATCTGCAGCCCCGCCGGAGCCTGTGCCACCGACAACGTCTCCTGGGCCTGGGTGATGCGTGCGGTGCCCAGCACGTCCTCGGCCCGTCCGAGGATCTCGCCCGTGCGCGGGTGCTTGATCTCCCGGCCCTCGCGGTACACCTCGACCTCGAGCCCCACGCGCGCCCCGGCCCGGACGCCCGCCCCGAGGGTGAGGGTGTCGCCCTGCGCCTCCAGCACCTCACCCTGAAACTTGGGGAAGAGGTCCAGGAGCTGCTCGACCAGCGCGGTCATGGGGGCCGAGCTCATCGGCCCCGACGCGCCCGGAGCCGGCTGCGACGGCGAGGACTGGGGCTGGGCGGTGTCGGCGATCCCTATCACGATCAGAAGGGCGATCGGCAGAGCGGACAGGATCCCGCGGGCCCAACGAAGCATCGTGGCTGGCATCATTCCCTCAACGCGCCTCCCTCCAGGTTCGAGCGGTCGGCGCCGCGACGGCGCTCCCAGCCCACCACCGCCCGGAACGTGGTCGGCGCGGGTGGATTCTGGATGACGAGATAGACCCAATCCGCGAACGTGGGGTTCGAGTTCTCCCCGACCACCGCCGCGATCCCCTGACCGAGCGAGGTCGAGCGGGACAGGTAGCGATCCCACAGCATCGGTCCCCGCCCCTCGTAGAAGCGGAGCAGATCGAGCGGATACGTCACCGCAGTCTGGGGCGACGGAGAGCCGGTCACCCGGTACGGCAGATAGTAACGCAGCGCCGCCGGCTCCGGGCCGAGAGACGTCCCCTGCAGCGCGAGGCGGACCACTTCCTGGAAGCGAGTCGTGGTGGGACCGATCACCCACACCGACCGCTCACCCGGATTGCCTTGCCACACCACCTCGTCCCAGCGCCGCGAGCCCTCACCCGGCCGGATCTCCGCGATGACCTTGACCGCCCGGAACGAGGTGGCCACCGCCTCACAGCCGTACCGGAGCGTGCGGTCGCTCAACACCGCGCCTCCCGGCACCTCGCCGCTGTCGAGGTCGCGGCCGAGCCGCTCCATGACCAGCTCTCCCGAGCCGGTGCCGAGGGGGCCGTCCAGGTAGTGATTGAAGCCGTCTCGGTGGATGCTCGCCACCTGGAGGCGGTACTCGACCGCCCCGACAGGGGCCGCGAGCCCGAGCACGAGGACGAGCGCCGCGAGCAGCCTGAGCCCTGGGGGCACCTTGTGCATCGACGTGACTATACGTCGGGAGCCCGGCCCCGGCAAGAAACCACTGGAAGACAAGGCGGAAAGACAACGGGCCCGGGGGGCGACCCCCGGGCCCGAAGCCGACTGCAGACCGCGTGTTAGAACGTGAAGCGCACGCGGGAGGTAGCGATGAACGGGTTGTTGACGTTCCGTCCACCCGCCAGCGGATCCGTGACGGCGTCCAGCGCGGGGCCGGGCAGCATGTAACCGGCCGCGTTGTCCCACACGAGCCCGTCAGCGAAGCGCCAGCTGACCAGCGCCATGAACTCGGTACCGACGAAGCGGCTGCGGTCACGAGCTCCCGACGTCCAGTTTGGCAGCAGACCGGCACCGGCCACCGCCGTGCTGTTGCGGTCCACCTTCTCGGCCGTCCAGTGCGCGTTCGCACCGGCCATGACCGACAGGGTCGGCGTGATCGCGTAGGTGGCCTTCAGGCCGACCTGGGCACGACCGTACTTGTCCCAGCCGATGCTCACACCCGGATATGCGATGCGACCGCCGGCCTCGTTCCACGCGTTGAGGTAGTCGATACCCAGCGACGTCAGCTGAGTACCCCAGTCCGCAAGGTACCCGGTGTCCGTCGTGAGCGGCTGGAAGTAATGCACGTTGTTGAGCGTGGTGTTGCGGGCCGAGTTACCGGTGGTGTACATGCCCAGACCTTCGATGAGCAGCGGACCGAGCTGGAAGCCAGCCCGGAGGTCGAACAGCCACGCGCTGATGTCCGCGTAGTACCGCCGACCGGCCACCACGCCAGCGTCAGCAAAGGCGGCCTGGCCGATGGTCGGACGCGAACCGAACTGATACAGGAACGTCGGGTCGAGTGAGAACGGCCCCATGCGGAGCCGAGCATCCAGACCCACCGTGTACCGATTCTCCTCGATGCCGCCGCGGCTCGCGCCGTCCGGCGTGGTGTACGCCGTGGTGGTGTTCAGACCACCGCGGCCCTGACGGGCGTTACCGTTCGTGGTGCCCTGGGCGTAGAACCACGAGAACATCGGCTTGATGTCGAGACCCTTGAACGGCGTGATCTCGGGCGCGAAGATAAACGCGTAGTCGTCACCGCGGTCCTGCAGGTTCGAGATACCGAACGAATTCACCAGCCCGGAGCGCGGCTGGCCCTGCCCCGTCAGGCCTTCCTCGACCTGGACGTAGGTGCCCACCAGCTTAACGTTGGGCGTGATCTGGCTGGTGACGCTCACGCCGGGGAAGTCACCGGTGGCGTAGGCGGCCAGCTTGTAGTTCGCCAGCGAGCCGAACGGCTGGGCGCCGAGGCGCGCGGTGGTCGGCACCGGGATGAGCGGCACCGGGAACTCCACGTACAACCACTTGATCTCGATGATGCCGCGGGAGTCGGTGTTCAGGTCGAAGCTGCCGTCCGTGCCGAACCCGGTCTGGACGGCGGTCGTCGCCGCGCCACCCGCGTTGACGATGGTCGAGTCGTTGGACCCGGCCTGACCGAACACGTGATCGAGCTCGATACCTAGCACGCCCTTGGCCTTGCCGACTTCACCGATGAAGTCGAACCGGCCGCGGGTGCGATAGTACCAGAGCCGGTCTTCCTTGTTGAAGATGCCGGTGTTGTAGTTCGCGATGTTCTGGGAATACGTGGTGACGTTGTCGATGAGGCCGTTGATGGTCACCTTTGGCGCGGGTGCCTGGGCCTGTGCGGCGGGCGCCGCGAAGGCCAGGATCGCCAAGGCGAGCATCAGGACGGCTAGACTCGTCCTTTTCATTACGCTCTCCTGAATCGGGTCCGATGAGGTGCAATTTGCTGCAGCTCGTGCTGACCGACTTCCCGCGATGTGCGCAACGACGGTGCTGCAGAGAGACGAGTGTTTTTCCGTGTCACCCCCTCGGGAGAAAAGAGTAGGAAAACGCCTGACCTTTTTACCGCGAATCCTATTCAGGGGTCAAGAAAAAAGCCGGCAGGAACTGCACGGAACACAGGTATAAAAAACAGTAAGTTAGACCTTCTTACCCCCCGTCGCCCAGGGCCTTCAGCACCTCGGAAGCGCGTTGCCCTAGTAGGGAAGTCGGTTCCAGGTCCCGGGCAGCCCGGAGATGGAGCCGGGCCTCGTCCCTCTTGCCCTCCTTCTGGAGCAGGACCCCGAGCCAGAAGTGCGAGGGAACCAGCTTCGGCTCGAGCTGCAGCGCGGCGCGGAACGCCTCCTCCGCCTCCTGCTTCCGATCGAGCGCCCAGTAGGCATAGCCCATGTTGTTGTACGTCGTCTCGGGGCTCGAGTAGACCGGCTGGGCGAGGGCCTTCTTGTAGGCGCCGATCGCCTCCTCCCACTTGCCCTGCTCGGCCAGCGACGAGCCCAGGTTGTGGAAGGCGTCGCCGTAGGTGGGGTCGATCTCCACCGCTTTCTGGAACTCGGCCTGCGCGTCGGGGAACCGACCCACGTTGAGCAGCACCGCCCCGACCGCGTTGTGATAGAGCGCGTTGGTCGGATCGACCTCCACCGCCTGCCGCAGCGAGGCCAGGCCGAGCGAGACTCGGCCCTCCGAGATGCTCTTCACCCCCGACTCGTAGGCGGAGCGCGCCTCCAGCTTGCGGATCTCGGTGTCGGCGGTGGTCGTCGCGCACGCGGGCAGGAGCGCGACCGCGAGGACAAGGCCGAGCCCCGCTCGCCTTGACACTCCCCGGCGCCCCATGTATTCCTTTGATCCATGCCAACCTACGAATACGAATGCCCGAAATGTCCGCGCGTCTTCGAGGTGCGCCAGCGCATCACGGAGCCCGCGCTGGAAACGTGCGATCGCTGCGGCGGTCCGATTCATCGGCTGCTCTCCGCGGCGCCGTTCATCCTGAAGGGCGAGGGCTGGTACGTCACGGACTACCCGTCCGAGGCGCGCAAGAAGGGCGCGTCGTCGGAGTCCAGCTCGAAGGAACCCAGCTCGAAGGAATCGACCGCGGCCGCCAAGACGTCCGAATCCAAGGCGTCCGAGCCGAAGACATCGAAGGACGGCGGGAGCGCCGATTCGAAAGCGACGGCGTCATCGGAAAGCAAGTCTAGCACGGAGACGTCCACTTCCTCGACGACCAGCAAGTCCGGCAGCACGTCCAAGTCCGGCAGCACGTCCTAGAACCGGGCACCTACTCCCTCCGGATCCGCACCGGGGCGCCGCGGCCCACGCCGAGCAGTCGCTCCGCGCTCCCGTCCCGCACGAAGACCTCGATTCGCCCCGTCGACCCGACGATCGCGGCCGCCTCGCCCCGGGGGCCGTCGGCGTAGGCCTCCACCGGCGCCCGCACCGCACGGCCCGCCACCTCCACGCGGGGCGCTCCCCGGCCCGGCAGCGCCTCGAGCCGGTCCCCCTCGATCGAGGTGAGGAGGTTGCCGAAGCCGTCCACGTCGAGCACCTCGCCGACCAGCACGCCCGCCTCGAGCCGGCTGCCCGGGATCTCGAGCCGCACCGGGTCCGACACCGGAGGCCCGAGCCGCTCGAGCGGGACGCCGGCCGCGAGGTAGGCGGCGGCCGGCGCGAAGAGGTCCCGGCCATGGAAGGTGCGGCTCACCGCGGCCAGGCGGTATTCCGGCGCGGTCACGGCGACCACCGCGGCCCCCTCGACGAATCCGGAGAAGACCCCGTTGTCGGGCCCCACCAGATAGTGCCCGCGCGCGCGCAGGGCGAGGGGTCGCCGCCCGCTGCCCACCCCGGGGTCGACCACCACCAGGTGCACGGTGCCCTCGGGGAAGAACGGCAGCGCGGCGTCGAGCGCCAGCGAGGCCCCGCGGATGTCCCGCGGCGCAAGGTCGTGGGTCAGGTCGACCAGACGCGCCGAGGGACAGATGGAGAGCAGCACGCCCTTCACGATGCCCGCGAAGGGATCGCGAAGGCCGAAGTCGGTGGTGAGGGTGATGAGGGGCGGGCTAACGGTCTCGATCGACCACGAAGTCCGCGACCAGGACCAGCGTCTCCTTGTCCTCCGAGTCGGGGAAGGACCGGAGCGCGTCCTTGGCGCTCTGCGCGTACTGGTGGGCCCTCTCGAGCGCGTACTCCACCCCCGCGTGGTCCACCACCAGGCGCCGGATCTCCTCCAGCTCCTCCGGGCTCAGCGCGGGCTGCTTGAGCAGGGCCTGGATCCGGTCGCGATCGGCGTGGCCGGCCCGCTCGATGGTGGCGATCAGGGGCAGCGTGCGCTTGCCCTCCTTCAGGTCGGCGCCCACCGCCTTGCCCAGGCGGGCCTGGTCGGCCACGAAGTCGAGCGAGTCGTCGCTGATCTGGAACGCGATGCCGATGTCGAGCCCGTAGCGGGTCAGGCCCTCGACCTGCTCGGGCGCCGCGCGCCCCAGCAGCCCGCCGATGCGGCAGCAGGCGGACATGAACGAGGCCGTCTTCTGGGTGATGATCCGCAGGTAGTCGGCCTCCCCGGTGGTGCCGCTCCGCTTGCGCTCGAGCTGGAAGACCTCCGCCTCGGTCATCGACACGGTCGCCCGGGCCAGGGTCTCGAGGACCCGGGGGTCGCCGTCCTGCACCATGAGGGCGAAGGACTTCGAGTAGAGGTGGTCGCCCACCAGGATCGAGGCGTCGTCGCCCCAGCGCGCGTTGGCCGACGGCCGGCCGCGGCGGAGCGGGGCCTGGTCCACCACGTCGTCGTGGATGAGGGTGGCGGTGTGCAGCAGCTCGACCACGCAGCCCATGCGAACCGCGCGCGGGCCCCGGTAGCCGGCCAGCCGCGCCGCGATCAGCAGCAAGATGGGCCGCAGCCGCTTGCCGCCCGCCCCCGCGATGAACTCCCCCATCTCGCGGATCAGGGGGACGGCGGAGCTGATCTCCCGCCCGATGGCGACCTCGATCGCGCCGAGCTCGTCGCCGATCGCCAGCGCGACGCGGTCCTTGAGCAGCGCTTCGAGCGGAGTGGGCGCTTTCACCGAAGGAGGCGGCCAGCCCGCCGTTACCGGAGCACCACCCGGTCCTTGACCTGGACCTGCGCTCCCGCGGCCGCCTTCTGGACCTCGACGACCGAGAACTTGTCGCGCACCTCCACCACCCGGCCGGTGGCCACCTCCTCGTCCAGCTCCCCGAGGAGCTCCCCGGTGATGGGATGGACGATGGCGATCTTGTCCCGGCGGACGCTCACCGTGGTGCCGAGCTTGACACCGTCGGAGGCGGCCAGGTCGATCACGACCCGCGAGGTATCGACGAAGACCACGTACCCGCGGGTCATGGGCTGGGCGGCGATGGCGGTGGCGGCGTCGGTGCGCGTGCTGTTGGTCACCACCCGCGAGGCGCTGCGGGCCTCGGGGCCGGTCGGGATCACGCTCTCGACCTTGAAGGCGCCCCCCTGCCGCGGGCTGATACGGCCCCCTCCGGGCGGCGAGCCGTAGCGGGCAACGATCTCGGGCGGGGCCAGCAGGGTGGACTGGCCGAACACGAACGACTTCATCGTGGTCGGGACCTTGTCCTCCTCGACCCAGATGTACTCGGGCTCGCTGGCCACGTCGCAGCACCGGGGGTTCTTGATCAGGAGCCACTTGGGCTCGGTGGCCTTCAGGCTGACCGACGGATCCCGCTGGGCCGGCAGACCCACGTACTCCCGCCACCCTCGCCCGCCGCAGCCGGAGACGGTCAGCACCAGCAGCCCGGCGAGCACGAACCAGCGCACGCGTGAAAAGGTCGTCATGGCGCCCCACAGCATATCAGAACCCCTGTCTCTCCGGCCCTTTCGGGGATAGCTAGTCGGTGGGAACCGGCTCCCACGGGAACCGCTGCTCGGCCGCGTTCTCGGTCCGGGTCAGGGCGGCCCGGCGGGAGAACAGCGCGGTACCGGTCACGGCCGAGACCCAGGTCACGTCGAGGTAGGTGATCCCTCGCCGCTCGAGCAGCACCGGCACCAGCCAGCCCGTGACCTCCAGGGTCTTGCCGGAGCTCTTGGCCTTGTCGGGGCTGACCAGGAGCTCCTCGCTCCGGGTCTTCTGGCTCAGCAGGTGGTCCTGGACCACCGACGGGTCGGCCACCTGGAAGCGCTTGGTCTGCTCGAGGGCGTGGGCCAGCATGAACGGCACCCGCCGCAGGTCGGCCTTGGCTCGGGTCAGGTCGGTGGCCGGGGCGACCGCGACCCGGATGCGGCCCTTGGTGATGCGGACCCCATCCTCGGGCTGAGGCGGCGCCTTGTCCTCACCCGGCACGAAGAGCGCCTCCGAGTACTGCGGGTGCACGCGCACGATCTGGGCGTAGCCCAGCACGTCCTCGTAGCGCCCGAGCGGCCGGCCGGTGATCGGGTGCCGGAACACCTCGCCCTTGCGGAAGACCGAGAACTCCTGGCCGGGCTGCACCCCGTCCTTCTGGGTCAGGTCGAGGAAGAGCTTCTCGCCCTCCACCTGCACCACCAGCCCTTCCACCGCCGGGAAGGCCCCCACCACGTCCTGGATCAGGAGCCCGAACGTGGCCCCGACCTGGTCCGCCGGCCCCGCGCCCACCGGGCCGACCGCCGAGCCGAGCGCCAGGAGGAGCAGGGACAGGGCGAGGAGACGACGTCCGCGCACCTAGAACACCACCGACGGCTGGTGGGTGCCGAACACCCGCCGCAGCGTGTCGCAGATCTCGCCGAGCGTGACGTGGGCCCGCACCGCGGCCAGGATCGGCGGCAACAGGTTGTCCCGTCCGCGCGCGGCCCGATCCACCGCCTCCAGGCTGCGGGCGGCCTGATCCGCGTCGCGGCTCCCGCGAAGCCGCGCGAGCCGCCCCACCGCCGCCCGGCCCGCGGCGGGATCCACCTGGAACAGGTTCGCGGGCGGCGGCTCGTCCATCACGAACTCGTTGACCCCGACCACCACCCGCTGCCGGCCCTC
>Ga0114129_10017857_pt1 | contig 10101 bp, 9 predicted proteins | sample RhiMetdeltSRZDD1_FD_80071 | JGI IMG/M metagenome (GOLD analysis project Ga0114129, IMG submission 80071) | Populus rhizosphere microbial communities from Tennessee, USA - Rhizosphere MetaG P. deltoides SRZDD1 (version 2) (version 2) | ecosystem: Host-associated > Plants > Roots > Rhizosphere >...
CGTGCCAATGAGGCAATGCTCAAAAGCCTGTGGTATGCAACCCGGGATCGCCGCATCCGCAAGCGCGATATGCGCAAACTGTGGATCGCCCGCATCAACGCCGCAGCCCGTCTGAACGGGACCACCTATAGCAAGCTGGTGGCTGCGCTCAAGAAGGCAGACATCGTCCTGAATCGCAAGATGCTTTCTGACATGGCAATCCGCGACCCGCAGACGTTCGCTGCAGTGGTCGCAAAAACAAAGTAGATCACGTAGGGGCGGCCAGCTGGCCGCCCCTACAATATTTAACGGGGGTAAAATAACGTTTATCATTATCCAAGAAACAATTCAATATACTTTGATCGACGAAAGCAGGAAAGATGGAATACATGGAATTGGAAGTTTATTCCCAATCGATTGATCGGGGTGTCGTTAGAATGCCAAGTCAAAGTGTTCCGGGTATCGTGCTTCAAGGTGAGACGTTATCATCCCTTCTAAGACTCGCAAAATTGACCTGCGAGAAATTGCCAGACACGACCGACAGAGAAGTATTGAATACATCGCGCGAGCTGCTGGAAAGCATCCAAAAACTCGTGTCACATTATGAGACGACTCTCGGCAAGCACAATATCCCTCTACCTTATTCCACGGTTCAACCAAAAGTGGACCCATCCTAATTGATTTTTAGCGTATGAATACCGTTCTTGTCGAGAAGGGACTTCCATCGAATCAGACTATTCAAATTGTCAAGGGCGACATCACCATCGAAGAGGTGGATGCAATTGTCAATGCGGCCAATGAGTATCTGCAGCATGGAGGCGGAGTTGCGCGAACGATTTCGCAAGAGGGCGGACCGACTATTCAAAAAGAGTCCGACGCCTGGGTTCGTGGTCACGGGCGTGTTCCTCACAACCATCCCGCCTGGACCTCGGGCGGGCGCCTGCCTGCAAAGTACTTGATCCACGCTGTTGGTCCCGTCTGGGGCGACGGCGATGAGGACAATAAACTCGAAGCCGCGGTGACCGGCTCTCTGCGCCTCGCCGACGAACTTAAGTGTTCTTCCCTGGCATTGCCGGCAATCTCCACCGGAATTTATGGCTTTCCGAAAGACCGCGCCGCAGGGATTATCTTTGCGGCGATCGAGAAATACTTTATTGAACATTCCTCGTCGGGATTGAGAACCATCAGACTCGTTTTGTACGATCAACCAACGGTGGACGTGTTTCTAAAATCCTGGCAGGATCAGTGGGGACAGTAACCGTGATTACATCGTCACAAAATCCAAAGATCAAACTGATCCATGCGTTGCTGGGTCGTGCGAAGGAACGACGCGAAGCAGGCGCCTTCGTGGCAGACGGAGTCCGGCTGGTTGAGGAAGCGGTCAACAGCAATTGGGGATTTCGGTTTGTACTCTATGATGCCTCACTCAACGAGCGCGGAAGCTCTCTCATCGAACGCCTAATTTCACGCCAGGTGGAGGTGGAAGAAGTTTCCGAACCTCTGATGAAATCCCTGAGTGACACAGAAACTCCGCAGGGGATTCTCGCCGTGCTTGAGTTCTCCCAACCACCAATTGACAGTCCCTTAAATTTCGTTCTGATCCCTGACCAAATTCGAGACCCTGGCAATCTCGGTACATTGCTCCGTACGGCTGTCGCGGCGGGCGTGCAAGCTCTATTCCTACCTCCAGAAACGACAGACCCCTTCGCTCCCAAAGTCCTTCGTTCCGGAATGGGCGCGCATTTTCGTGTACCGATTCGGTCCATGAAATGGGAAAAAATTCAGCGAGAGACAAAAGATCTGCAGGTTTTTCTGGCGGACATGGAGGGAATATCCTGCTGGGAGACGGATCTGCGCCCGCCGCTGGCGCTCATTGTTGGCAGTGAGGCGGAAGGTGCAAGCCAGGAAGCGCGAGAATTGGCAACGCAGAAGATCTCAATTCCAATGTCTGGGAAGATTGAGTCGTTGAATGCAGGTGTGGCCGGGTCTGTCTTGATGTTTGAGGTCGTACGGCAGAGAAATCAAATATGAAAGTCCGTTCCATCACTTACTTCTGCAATCCCAAATACCCGCTGGATGAAAAAGTACTGCAAAAGGCGGGAGAATTCCTGGCGCAGGCGCGATCTGCGTATGAATCCGCAGGATACGAAGTGCAGACGGTGCGGCTGGCAACAAATCCGTTCCCTGAGTTATTGGGCGAGGAACAGATTGGCAAGTTACCTGAACTGACCAGCGACATGGATACGATCGCGCAGGGACTCAAGATTGGATACGTGTCTCTGGGTCCCGCCCTACCTGAGCTGCCGCGCAGCTATGAAGTCATTCCGGATGCCATTTTTGTTTCCAAGAATGTTTTCTTTGGGGGGAAGATGGCAGATACAGGACGCGGAATTGATCTATCTGCCGCCAGAGCCTGCGCAGAGATAATCGTCAAATGTGCTTCGATCGAGCCAAATGGCTTCGCCAATCTGAAATTCGCAGCGCTTGCAAATGTAAATGCAGGTACGCCGTTTTTACCTGCTGCGTATCACGACAGTGATCGAGCCTTGTTTTCCATTGCAACAGAGTCCGCCGATCTGGCAGTAGGAGCATTTGAAGATGCCAAAAATCTTGAGGAAGCCAGACGGAATCTGATCAGCGAAATTGAGAAGCATGGTAAACGATTGACAGACGTTGCAAAGTCATTGAATTACAGGTTTGGCGGTATAGATTTTTCACTCGCTCCGTTTCCTGCTGAAGCGCAATCACTGGGAACCGCGTTTGAGAAGCTGGGCGTTCCAAGAATCGGCTTGCATGGCTCGCTCCTTGCTGCCGCCATCCTGACCGAAGCCATTGATCGTGCAAGCTTCCTGCACACTGGGTTCAGTGGATTGATGATGCCCATCCTGGAAGATGCAACGCTTGCCAAAAGAGCCGCCGAAGGGATTCTTACCGTCAAAGATGCGCTACTTTATTCGGCTGTCTGCGGGACCGGATTGGATACAATTCCCCTGCCAGGCGATACAACCTCCGAGCAGATCGCCCCACTGCTGCTAGACCTTTGCGCACTGGCTTTGCGGCTTGACAAACCACTTACCGCGCGCCTGATGCCGATCCCTACTAAGAAGGCGGGTGACGAGACGAGCTTTGACTTTGCCTTCTTTGCTCCCAGCCGTGTCATGGCTTTGGATTCGGAGGGATTGAGAAGCTCCCTCGCAGGCAACGAGACCTTTCCGCTTTCCTCTCGAAAATCATGGCCTTCCTGATCTCCCTTGCGTTTGACCGCCTGCTCTGGCTGGTGCCGGTCTTCCTGGCGATCCACAATCTGGAAGAGGTACCCTTTATGGAAAGCTGGTATAAGCGCCTGCCGTTGAGACTTCCTCTGGCGATTACGACTCGTCAATTCGTGATCGCTGTGACATTTATAACTCTTGCCGGATTTCTGGTCACTTTTTTTGGGGTGGAATATCTGGCGAATCAAACGGGCTACTTACTTGTGCTGGGGATTCAGGCAATCATGCTTGTTAATGCTTTTATCCCTCACATTGCCACGACAATTCGATTTCGCCTGTACAGTCCAGGTGTCATTACCGCCGTGTTAATCACACTCCCTTTTTCGTTTTATTTATTCCAGCGCGCTTTCAAGGAAAATATCATGAACTGGACACAGTTTTGGATATTGCTTGGCATCGCCCCCCTTGCCGTGGTAATTATCGCCTCGCTCTCACTCCAAATCGGAAAGGTATTCGACAAAAGCTTTGTCTAATCGCCGCCTTGATCAAACCCTCAATTTCCACATCGTAAATGGCTCGTCAAATCCCTTCACATTCGCTGTAAAGGGGCTCAATGCGCCCGGCTTCATATTTTCTGCAAGAAACTGCAAAACCTCGGGGTCGTTGTTGATTTCTTCTGTAAAAACCAGCTCACCTCCCTGTGAGAAGCCAGGCAGCCGCGCGGTGATGTTGACAGTAGAACCGAAATAATCCAGACGGTCATTGAGATTGACAACGATACAGGGACCCTTGTGCATGCCGACCTTGAGCCAGAGCATCGGCTCGCCGCGCGCGGCGATTTCCGTCTGGGCATTCCAGACCGCACGCAAGGCATGGATGGGATGGCGGAATGTGGCCATGACAGAATCACCCATGGTTTTGACGATCGCGCCGCCCTCGGAGGCAATCGATTTCTCCAGGATGTCAAAGTGTTCGCGCACACGCCCGAATGCAGAAGCATCCCCGATCTTGCGATACAGACGGGTCGAGTCGCGCAGGTCCGTAAACATCAATGTGACCGAGCCAATGGAGATCTCTTCGCCGGGTCTCACGACTTCTCTTGCGAACAGGTCGCGGAAAACCTGCAGGGCGGTCACGTCTGCAGCCGTCGAGGCCTGGTCACTCCAGGCGGTACGTTCCAACTGAAAGGTTTGCTCCGCCTCCGTGGCGTTGATCAGGTTAAGGGTCGGGGTCAGCGAAACCCGCTGTTGTTCCGGGGGCCATCCAAACGACGTCACGCGGATGTCCGATTTGGGTAATCCATCCACCCCCGCCACCAAAGACAGGGAGCCAGCTACATCGGTAGCGCGCAGGCTATAACGCCCGGGCTCGAGCTGCATGCTCACGGGTAACGAACGCAGCGCCGTAATGCTTTGCGAGAGGACGACATGCGGCTGCAACTGCGGACTTCCCACGCAGAACGCCACATCATATTCCACGGGACGCACCGAGGCATTCGGCCGGAAGACGACTTCGATGTTATGATCGAAATTCACGGTGAAGTCGATCTGGCAGGTGTCGCAATGTGACCTGCCATGCACATCGCCGAGATTGGTGTGTCCTTCCGTGGTGCCGCGGCAGGAGGGGCAAAGCAAATCCCATGACATATCCAGAATGCCGGCACGCGTCGCGCGCAGAAACATCTCCAGGACGGCGCGGCGATCCACTTCCCAGCGGTCGGCAAGGGCATACGGACGGATGCGCTGGACTGACAACTCATCGGCTCGATTCAGAAAATCTTCGAGACATTCCACCAAGGATGGATCTGTGCCCTGACGGATGAGCGTCGCGCTCAAAGACTTGAAGCGGGCGCGCCCTCCCGGGCTGAGTCCACGCGAACGGCCAATCTCAAGGACAGAGCCACGTTTATTCGCGAGTCGATCATAAATCCGGAATGCCTTTTCGAAACGGTTCTTTGCAATGGTTCCGATCACAAACGGAATAGCAAGCTGCGCCAGGAAATTGTCGGTCTTTATCCAGGTTTGATAGCGGACGTGCGTGCCCCCTTCGGGGCGCGGGTCGAAGTTGGTCAGCACCCGCATTTCGGCAATAGGACCCTTGCTATAGGTCCGCAACACGCCGAACGAATACGGATAGGTCCATTCGAAAGGCTCCTCCTCCCATTCAACCTGAATGACAGGAAGCTTCATCCGCACGTGCTTCACGCCTTTGACGTTATCCAGCATCTCGATCTCGGGTTGACCGGTGTCCCGGTTAAAGCGATTCGTATCCGAGGCGAACGGCCAGATCGCCTGCGGAGGCGATTGTAGATCCCAGTACCAGTCGAAATAGAATTCCCGTGTCATGCTAGATAGATGATAACAATTATATGGATTTTACGTGCCAAAGCGGGATAAAAATTGAAAATGCATTTCAAATCCCATTATTGTCATCATGGAATGTGCACTTTGTAGGAGAATCCCGTCTTGAAGAAGTAGAGTGTAATACTTCAAAATAGCGGGTATTTATGACCAGATAAGGTGGATTATCGATCTGAATTTCCCATTCCAATTGTAACTGCAAGTGGGCGCGCCCGTACGAGCCCGCTGACTCCATCATCAGACCATTTTAGGAGGACATCATGAACAGGGAAGAAACTTCTTCAAGCCGGCAGGACGAATCTATGCCGACGCCTACAACAGGACAAACATCTGCTAACACGGGAACCAAAAGCCAGACTCGACCAAGGAGGAGAAAAAGACGGACTATGACAACCCAGTTCAAGCTATTTCTTGGATTTATAACGGCGATCACCCCAATCGTTGTTGCCTGGCTTAGCTATCAGGCCAATCTTCCCAAGCCAACTCCGGTTCCAGTAAATACTTTGGCGCCAGTGTCATCATTAACGCCGCTTTTCACGGAAATGCCCGCGACATTCACAGAGACGCCGTCCGCTACCATTGACCCGACCGTTACTACGTTCCCCTCATCGACAAACACAGCGACACCTACTGCGGTCCCAACGGAGACCACAACACTCCTGCCACAGCCGAAACTGATCGTGTTATTGCAAGCCAACAAGACTTCAGGAAGAGCTCCCTTAGCTGTAAAGCTGGATGCACGGGAATCCTATCTGACGGATTACGATGGACAAAGGTATGTCTGCCGGAATGGCACCTGCCACTATATCTGGAAGGTATATGCCAATGGGCAGCAAATCGGAAAATCTGCGACAGGCTCCGGCGGCACCTTTGATTACCGGTTTGCAAGAAAGGGGATCTATACTGTGACGGTTTGGATATGCCGGGGGCAGGACGAACGTGATTGCGGAGGCAGTGGAATTCAGATCCTCGTGAACTAAATAGCCGATGACCCTGATGTTCACCAGATGGGACACTTACGAGCCATTAACAAGACCTTAACTTCTACGAAAGTGGATTATGGTATAGTTTGTTAACAATTATGCCCGAATCGATCCTCATCGTCGAAGACGAACCCGCCCTGCGCGACACGCTTTCCTACAATCTGAAAAAGGATGGCTTTACTGTCGAAGCCGTTGGCGACGGGCGCGCAGCTCTTGAGTCTGCGCGGCGGCTCAAGCCTGACCTGATCGTCCTCGACCTCATGCTCCCTGAAATAGACGGCTTTGAGGTCTGCCGCATCCTGCGCAAGGAAATGATTACGCCGATCCTCATGCTGACCGCACGCGACGATGAAATCGATCGCGTCGTGGGTTTGGAGGTGGGTGCGGATGATTACCTGACTAAACCCTTCTCCATGCGTGAGCTCATGGCGCGGGTCAAAGCCCAGTTGCGGCGCTCACGCCTGATGCGCGAGGAACTCGACAAGTCAAGCGTAGAGGAAAAGCCGCAGGAGAAGTTAAACTTCAAGAATCTCGTGATCAACCTGACACGCCGCGAGGTCACACTCGACGGCGAACCGCTGGCTTTGAAGCCACAGGAATATGAACTACTCATGTTCTTCGCGCAGCACAAGGGCCAAATGCTCTCGCGCGAATTTATCCTGGAGCGCGTCTGGGGCTGGGACTTCATCGGCGACAGCCGCACCGTGGATGTCCACGTCCGCTGGCTGAGGCAGAAGATCGAGGCGGATGCCAGCGAGCCAAAGCGTATTGTGACCGTGCGAGGGGGGGGATACAGATTCGAAGGCTGAAGCCGGAGGGATGAAAATGAAGGTTGAAGGATGAATTCATCGCTCTGGCTGGTCGTCATCATCGTAGTTATGATCGCGGCGTGGTATGCATGGCGCTATTACAAATTGCGTGGCGACGTCAATGAATATGCCAGTCACGTCAGGGGGCAGGATATTAACACAAACATCAGGGAACTTGAAAATTTATCGAGCGGTATTGCTTCGCTGATCGCGATCTTCAATTCGCAACACGCTCTTTTGGAATCGGAACGATTGCGCCTTGCCACGGTCCTTGATCAGATCACCGATGGGGTGCTGATCGCCGATGCAACCGGACTCATCCAGTTTGCCAACCCCGCGGCAGGCAGGCTGTTTCAGTTCGGCAACCCACTTCACCACAGCATCGCCGAAGTGGTGCGCAACCACCAGCTTGTGGAAGCCTGGCGGCGCGGCCAGCAAACGCGCCAGATACAAAGCGAGTCGGTCGAGGTACCCACCCGTCACCAGTATTTGCAGCTCGTCGTGATTCCAGACCAGCACTCGAGCGGAAGCCTGCTGCTGGCCCAGGACCTGACGCGCATCCGCCGGCTCGAGACCGTGCGACGAGATTTCGTCAGCAACCTGTCCCATGAGCTCCGCACACCGCTTGCGTCGTTGAAAGCGCTGGCTGAAACTTTGCAGGAAGGCGCACTCGATGACCCACCCGCGGCGCTGCGATTTGTGGACCAGATCCAGATTGAGGTGGATGCGCTGACTCAAATGGTGAACGAGTTGCTGGAGCTTTCCAAGATCGAATCGGGGCGCTTCTCGCTGGACCGCTCGCCAGTTGCGGCATATGACCTGCTTCACTCTGCTGCCCAGCGGATGCAGGTCCAGGCAGAACGCGCAAACATTACCGTGCGCGTTGAATGTGTGGAAGATCTGCCCAGGGTGCAGGTGGACTCACAGCGACTGGAACAGGTTCTGATCAACCTGATCCATAATGCGGTCAAGTTCACAAGGCCGGGGGGAGAAGTGGTCCTTTGCGCGGAATCTGCTCCGGGTGAAGTCCGGTTTGCGATACAGGATACGGGAGTGGGGATCCCTGCAGATGAGGTCCCGCGCATCTTCGAGCGCTTTTATCGTGTCGATAAATCCAGAACCGGTAGAGGGACGGGGCTGGGTTTATCGATCGCCAGACATATCGTCGAGGCGCACGGAGGCAGGATCTGGGCGGAAAGCACAGAAGGACAGGGCAGTACGTTCTATTTCACGATCCCCCAGTGAAAATTCCTGGAACGGTTCATAAAAAATTCCTGCACGTCCACCGCGTGGTCTTCGTTCTTTACCTTTAAGCGTGTATACGTTCCATCCTGCTGCATGAGGCGGGCGCGCATATTGTCCTTGAGATAAGTTTCCAACATGTCCTCGCGTATCTGGCGAACGTGTTCCGCGTTTTCGATGGGGAATACCACTTCGACGCGATGGTCAATGCGAGTCATCAGATCGGCACTGCCCATATAAATCTCCTCCTCCCCGCCGTTACAAAAATAATAGACACGGCTGTGCTCCAGGTAACGCCCCACAATACTGACCACCTTGATGTTTTCACTTACTCCCTTGACGCCCGGTCGTAGACAACACATGCTGCGCACCAGCAGGTCAACTTTTACCCCCGCCTGCGAGGCTTCATAGAGTAATGCAATAAAATGCGGATCCACGATGGCATTGACTTTGAAAATCAACTGTGCCTTTCGTCCCGCGCGGGCATGTTCAATTTCACGCCGCACCAGGTTCTCCAGCCCGCTGCGCAGATTGATCGGGGCAACCAGCAGTTTTTTGAAATCGTGTTTTGTAGAGTACCCGGTCAGGTAATTGAACAAATCAGTGACATCCGAGGCAATGTCGTCGTCGCAGGTAAACAGTCCAAAGTCTTCATAAACGAGGGATGTTACTGCATTGTAATTCCCCGTGCCGAGATGAAGATAACGGCGAATGCCGTCTCCTTCCTTGCGCACGACCATGATCATTTTGCAGTGGACCTTGAGCCCCACCAGTCCATAAACTACATGGACACCTTCCTGCTCCAGCATGCGCGCCCAGCCGATGTTACTCTCCTCGTCAAAGCGCGCCTTGAGTTCCACCATGACCGCCACCTGTTTTCCGCGTTCGGTGGCCTCGAGCAGCAGCTCCACCACCGGCGCATTCTGCCCCACCCGGTAGACGGTCTGTTTGATGGCAAGCACGTTGGGATCGCGCGCCGCCGCACGGAGGAAGTCAATAATGGGATTGAAGGAGTCATAGGGTTGGTGCAGCAGGACATTTCCCTGCTTGATGACTTCGAAGATATCGCCCGCCAGTGTTGCCTCGCGAAATACTCCCGGCACCACGGGATGATAGACAGGGAACTTTAGATCATGCCGTTCGACGTTGTTATAGATTTGCCACAAGCTGCTCAAGCCAAGTGGGGCAGGCATCACGTACAGATCGTTGGGGCGGATCTCCAGGTTCTCGATTAATAGATTACGAATCGGCTCGGGCATATTTTCATAGATTTCCAGCTGCACTACGGAGGCAAAACGTCGCTTACGGATATTTTGCTCCATGGTTTCGAGCAGATCGTCTGCTTCGATTTCCTGTAACTGAACATCAGCATCGCGAATAATGCGGAAGGGATAGGCAGCCACCACTTCCATCCCCGGGAAGAGCATGGCAAGATTTGCCTCGATCACCTGCTCGAGCCAGACAAAGTAGTGGTGAAAGGGGATTGTCCCATCCTTACGCGCCGCGCCGGAGGAGC
>Ga0114129_10017858_pt1 | contig 10101 bp, 7 predicted proteins | sample RhiMetdeltSRZDD1_FD_80071 | JGI IMG/M metagenome (GOLD analysis project Ga0114129, IMG submission 80071) | Populus rhizosphere microbial communities from Tennessee, USA - Rhizosphere MetaG P. deltoides SRZDD1 (version 2) (version 2) | ecosystem: Host-associated > Plants > Roots > Rhizosphere >...
CCCCCGTCCCCTCCCCCCTCTCCTGACGCTGAACTTCGCGTCAGGAGAGGGGGGAGGGGTGGCCGTCAGGCTGGGGAGGGGGGTGAGGTCATCACCCTCAACAACCTCACCCACACCTTCTATCCTGAGCACGGCATTCACGGCCTGTGGAATGAATATCGTAACCTGCACGCGACGTTGGAGCGTTTTGGTATCGCGCCAGATTTGATTCTGGCGCAGGAAGAAGAGTGGATCCATTTCGAGAATGGCCGCGTCCGCCGGGCGCAAATCGGCAGTTTTATTCGCGAAGCCTTCCTCCCCGCGCCGCTGCATTACCTCGAACTCTTCACCCATCCTACTTTCCTTGGCATGCTCGGCTGGCGCGATTGGCTTTCGCTGCCCAATGTCTGGTATGGACTGCTGCTAGCCGTGGCGCTTGATCCGTTCGGGCGCGAGATTGCGCTCGCCGGGCAAACGCTCCAGGATTTTCTGAGCGGCTGGGGCCCGCGCGTCCGCGGACTTTTCATCGGACTGGCGCGCAGTTCGCTCGCTACGCGTCCCGGCGAAGCCTCGCTCGCCGCCTTCATCGCCTTCTTGCGTTTTTACACCTTGCTGCGCCGCGATGGTTGGCGCTTTGCGTATTTGACGACGGATCCGGGCACGGCGTTGATTGAGCCGTTGATTGAACGCTTCCGCGCCCGAGGCGGTGAGCTGATCCTTGGAGCGCGGGTTTTGTCCCTCCACCCTCCACCCTCCACGAATAAGAGTGGAGGGTGGAGGGTGGAGGGACAGACTTCTCTCGGCGCGCGCACCTTTAACGCCGAGCACCTCATCCTCGCCGTGGATGCGCCGGCGTCGCGTCGCATTTTGTGTGAAGGCCCGGCGACGCGCGCCGAAGCGGAAAAACTCAACTGGCCGCAGGGACTAGAGACGGCCGTCGTGCGCGTGTGGTTGGATGCGCCGCCGCGCCCCGGCCCGGAAGCGGGCGTTTTCACCGGCGACTTCGTCGTAGACAATTTCTTCTGGCTGCACCGCCTGCAACACGCTTTCGCGGATTGGGCCAAGGCCACCGGCGGGAGCGCGGTGGAAATGCACATCTACGGCCCGCCGGATTTCCTCGCACTCCCGGACGCGGTCATCCTCGCGCGCGCCATCACCGATTTGTATCTTGCTTATCCTGAACTGCGCGGGCATACACTTCATCAGACGCTGCAGCGCAACCCGGCGACGCACTCGCGCTTGATCGTGGACAAAGCCGAACGCTGGCTCGGCGTGCGCACGCCGTGGCCGAACGTGTGGGCTTGCGGCGATTGGGTGCGCGGCCCGTGGCCGGCGCTGTTCCTCGAGCGCGCCTGCGTGAGTGGCTTGGTGGCGGCCAACGCCGCGCTGGAAACGATGGGCCTTGATCCGTTTCCCATCAGGCCGTATTCTGAACCCGAATGGCTGGCCGGGCAGATTCAGAAGTGGTTGCTGGGAGGCCGCCGGTGGGTGAGGCGGATGACGGTAGACGGAGGACGGACGACGAAAGACGAATGACGAAAAGTGGCAGGTGGAATGTGGCAAGTCTTCTTATACCTGCAACTTGCAACTTGCCACCTGCCACTTTTTACTTCTGACTTCTGTATTCTGACTCCTGACTTCTTTTTAGGAAACCGCCATGAACGAAATCGAAAATTTTATCCAAACTACTATTGAACAAATCAAGCCGCTCTATAAAGCTTATACGCTGGCGGAGTGGGAGACGGCTACTACCGGAACGCCGGACGCTAACCAGCGCAACCGCGGGGCGCAGGCGGCGTATATGCGCTTTTGGGCCGACCCGGAACGCTATGCCAGCGCGAAACGATTTCACGAGTCGGGCGAATCTAAAGAGCCGCTCCTCGCGCGGCAAATCAAACTGATCTATCTGGCTACGGCGCAGAACCGGCAGGATGAGGCGACGATTGAAAAGCTCACGCGGCTCGAAGCCGAAGTGCGCGAGCAGTATTACAACTTCCGGGCCGAAGTGGATGGGAAGAAAATCAGCGATAACGAACTGGATGAGATTCTGAGCAAGAGCCGGAACTCGGCTGACGTGCAGGAAGCGTGGGAGGCCAGTAAACAGATCGGGGCGCAAGTGGCGGATAAAGTGCGGGAACTCGCGCGGGTGCGGAACGCCTCCGCTCGGGCGCAGGGTTTCCGCGATCACTTCCATCGCTCCCTCACCCTGGACGAAATTGACGAGAGCCAACTGCTGGATTTGTTCACGCGTCTGGAAATGTCAACGAACGAACCCTTCGCCAAATTGAAGGCTGAAATTGATCAGGCGCGGGCGGCGCGCTTTGGCGCAGCGATCGCGGACCTGCGCCCCTGGCACTACGGCGACCGTTTCTTTCAATCCGCGCCGGACATGGGCGAGGTGGACATGGACACACTCTTCGCCGACAAAGACCCGGTTCAATTGGCGCTGGCTACTTACGACGGCTTGGGGATGGAGGTGCGCGACATCTTGGCGCGCTCGGATTTGTACGCCCGCGAGGGCAAGGATCAACACGCTTTCTGCACCAATATTGACCGCGAGGGTGACGTGCGCACGCTCAATAATCTCGTGCCCAACCATCGCTGGAATGAAACGTTGCTGCACGAGTTGGGCCATGCGGTGTATGACAAATACTTGGATTACTCGCTACCGTGGCTGCTGCGGACGCCGCCGCACACGCTGTCCACGGAAGCCATCGCAATTATGATGGGTTCGCTCAGTTATGATCCGGAGTGGCTGGAGCAAATCGTCGGCGTCCCGGCGGCGGAAGCGACGCGTGTTTCAAAGGAAGCCGGGGCGCAAGCGCGCGCACTGCGTTTGATCTTCACGCGCTGGTGTCTGGTGATGACCAACTTTGAGCGCGCCTTTTATGCCGACCCCGAACGCGACCTGGATACTTTGTGGTGGGATTTGGTCGAGCGCTACCAACGGCTCACCCGCCCGGATGGGCGCAATCGAAGACCCTCGGAGCGTAGCGGAGGGGGGGCTCCGGATTGGGCCGCCAAGATTCACATCGCGCTCTACCCAGTGTATTACCAGAACTATGAACTCGGCCATCTCGTCGGCGCACAATTGGAAGATAGGCTTCGCCAACACGCGGGCGGCCTCGTCGGGCGCAAGCCGGCCGGGCAATGGCTGATTGAAAAATTCTTTCGCCCCGGCGCGCGGGAAGATTGGTCGGCGCACGTCCAGACCGCCACCGACGAGCCGCTTGACCCGAAGTATTTTGTGGGGTCGCTATAAGATTTAACCGCGGAGTGTGCCGAGAGCGCAGAGAAAAATCAGTACACGGATGACACGGAAAATACGGATCACACGGAAAACAACAAAAAATCCGTGAAATCCGTGTCATCTGTGCAATCCGTGTACAATTCCGCGAACTTCGCAGTAGGGGAAAACCTATGACCAACTCTCATGACCTCATCACCCCCAACCTCTTCCACGACCTCCCGCTCGAGCCGGGCTGGGGCGATGACAAAGCTTTCTTCCGCTTTGAAGATTACGCCAACACCTTTGCGCGGCTGATCGCTGCGCCGGGAACGCGCACGCCGCTCGTGCTCGGCGTCAGCGGCAAATGGGGCTCCGGCAAAACGACGCTGCTCAAGCTGCTTCGCTCCAAGCTGGACGAGACGCAGTGGCTCAAGGATGACCTGACCAAGATTTCGTTCGTCAACTCGCTCGAAGAAGCGAAACATTTCCGCCGCTGCCGGACGGTGTGGTTCAACGCCTGGAAGTATGCCGATGAGAACTCGCTGCTCGCTGCGCTCGTCCGCGCGATCCTGGCCGAAATGGCGCGTGGCGGTTTCAATGACAAGCTCAAAAGCCTGCTGCTCGACAAAGCCTCTCCGCGCCGCGATGTGCTGGCAACGTTCCTCAGTATGTTTAAATTCAAATTGGGCGAAGCCGGTTTTGAGCCGGATATTGACTCGCACAAAACCGAGACGCCCTTCGCCACGCACACCGCTTTCTTTGATCACTTCAGCGAGGCCTTTGACCAACTGCTGGCCGCTTGGGTGCATGACACGCTCAACTACACAGAGATCAAGCCGGAGAAGGGCGCGCTCGTTATTTTGATTGACGATTTAGATCGCTGTCTGCCGCCCAAGACGATGCAGGTGCTCGAAGCCGTCAAGCTGTTCCTCGATAAACCGGGCGCGGTCTTTGTGATTGGTGCGGATGAGGAAGTCATTCGCTCGGCGGTCGAGGCGCATTACCAGAATCAAAAGATCACCGGCCTGGGCGCGGAGCATTACCTGGAGAAAATTTTTCAACTGCGCTTCGCCCTCCCGCCGCTGGCCGAGGCGCAAGTGGGCGATTACATGACGGGCATTGGCCTGCACGATGATCTCAGCCGCAGCCTGAACCTGATCTTTGCCGCTGCCGAGACCAACCCGCGCCAGATTAAGACCTTTGTGAATTACCTGGAGGTGAGTTGGGCCATTCTGCAAAACTCCGGACAGGCAGCAGGCGTGAATCGCGAGGACTTTACCTGCTGGCTTACGCTCACGCGCGTCGCGCCGGAGTTTTGCGACCGCGTGCGCGGATTGGAAGACAAAGACCTACGGCTCAAGTTCATTGGGGATGCGGTCAGTTGGGCGCGCGGCCTGGGGACGCCGGACTTCGCCGAACAGAACACAGCCCTCGTCGGCACGTTCCGGGAATACGAGATCAACCTCCGCCTGCGGCGGGTACTCAAGCAAATTGCCTTTTCAACCAATGTCACCGCTGAGGTGCTGGAGGGCCTCATCTTCTGGAGCGCACTTTCGCCGGAGGCTCTGCCTGAACAAAAAGAGCAGGATATACAGCCCGGCCTCGCAATTATGGGCAAGATAACGGAGTTGAGAAAGCGTGGAGTTGAGCTACAAGACCAGTTAGCCCGCCAAGAAGTCGGCATTGAAGAAGCTATCAGAGGCACATCCGAGTTTGAGCGTTCTTCCATCGTCCGTCGCGCGGAGCGGTTCTCCGTCCCCACCGATTGGATCAAAATCCCGGCAGGCAAATTCTTGATGGGCAGCAAGCCGGAGAATAAACTTGGCTTTGACATTGAGGAACCTCAGCATACAGTTGAAATTCCCTATGACTATCTGATTGCTCGCACTACCGTTACTAACGGGCAATTTCGCGAATTCCTAGAAGCGACTGGGCATCGCACGACAGCGGAATGGAAAAGTGCTGATAGATTGGATGGTCACCCAGTTGTTCAGGTTAGTTGGCATGACGCGCTCTTGTATTGTGACTGGCTGACCAAGAAAATGTTGCAGAATGGGGAGTTGGAGCTTGCTGAGGTTATACGACTACCTACGGAGTCCGAGTGGGAGAAGGCCGCGCGGGGCGAGTATGGCAACGAGTGGCCCTGGGGAAACGAATGGGACGCGAGCAAATGCAATAATGATGAGAGTAGCGTCCATGGTACGATGCCCGTCGGCCAGTATTCCCCGGCGGGTGATAGTCCTTACGGCGTGGCCGATATGGTTGGGAACGTGTGGGAGTGGTGCAGCACTTTGTACAAGCCCTATCCTTATCGGAGTGATGACGGGCGCGAGGATTGGGAAGCTAATGGAGTCCGAGTGGTGCGGGGTGGCTCTTGCTTCCTCGATCGTAGATACTGCCGCGCTGCGTTCCGCCTCTGGCTTGAACCTGATAGCTTCGTTGGCAATATTGGCTTTCGTGTAGTTGTCTCCCCATTTTCGGCAGCGGATGGCCTACAACGGATTGCTTCGCAAAACGGATAAACGGACGGGGTTTCAAACGGATGGGAAGCGAATTAGCGGATAGAAACGGATAGCCGCATCCGCTTCGCTCCGTTTATCCGTTTCCTATCCGCTTAAAGCCATATCCGCTACAGAATCCGTTGCTAATCTCTTCGTTCCCGCGTATAATCTCGCCATGTTCTCCCTACGGCTAATGATTTGTCCGTTTCCGCCTCAGCACAACCAATCTCGGTCTGGTTAGGCACGCCGCCTGTTCTCGTTTCACCACCGGCTCCCAGACCGATACGGGGGCCGGTTTTATTTAGAGGACGAAGGACGAATGACCAAGGACGAAAGCCAAACCAAACCTTCGTCGTTCGTCTTTCGTCCTTCGTCAAAGCTCTCACCAAAGCCCTATGACTCTCCAGGACCTCACCGCCGCCATGCACCGTTTCGTCGCCGCCAAGGGCTGGTATGCGCCGGACAGCCCGCGCCCGCAGACGCCGCGCAACCTGGCCGCCTCATTGGCTATTGAAGCGGCTGAAGTTCTGGAACATTATCAATGGAACGAGACGGCGGATAAGACCGAGTTGACCGGAGAGTTAGCGGACGTTGCTTTATACCTGCTCCAGTTGGCGAGCATCACCGGCATTGACCTCGAACAAGCAATTTTAGATAAGCTGAAGGTCAACTATGAACGAGAGTGGGGGAAGAATGACGAATGAATGTCAAATGAAAAATGCAAAATGACAAAAAAAGGTTCCTTCTGAATTCTGTCTTCTGACTCCTGAATTCTGAACTCCATGAAAATCCTCGCCGTTAGCGACGAAGTCGTAGATTCTATCTACAGCACGCGTATCCGGGAAAAGTACGCGGATGTGGATCTAGTGATTGGCTGCGGCGATCTGCCGTTTTATTATTTAGAGTTCATCGTTTCCGTGTTGAGCGTGCCGGTGTATTACGTGCCCGGCAATCATGACAAGCCCGAACAATATCTGAGCAATGGTCGCATTGCCCGTTACGCGGAGGGCTGCGAGCAGTTGGATGGCGTCGCCGCGCGCTACTCAGCGCCGCGGGTCACCGATTTGCCGAAAGGCGGAGTTTTTCTGGCGGGGCTGGGCGGCAGTCTGCGTTACAACCAGGGCAGCCACCAATATAGTCAAGAGGAAATGTTCGCCCGCGCCCTGGCGCTCTCTCCGGCTTTGACGGCGAATCGTCTGCGGTATGGGCGTTATCTGGATATTCTCGTAACGCACGCGCCGCCGCGCGGCATTCACGACTGTCCGGACAAAACGCACACCGGCTTCAATGCCTTTCTGAGTTGCATGAGCATCTTCGAGCCGCGCTTTTTACTGCACGGCCATACGCACCTTTACCGACCGGATACCATCCGGACGAGCCGCTACCGGCGAACCGAGGTCTTGAACGTCTATCCGTATCGCCTGATCGAATGGGAGCCTGAACATGACCGACCCTAACGATTTCCTCTCCCGCGCCGACTTTGCTTCGGCGCGCTCCAAAGCCTTCTTCAATACGGTGCTCGCCTTCCTCACCGGTCGCCAGAATCGCTTGCTGGCCTTTGAGGAAGTAAAGGAGAAACTGCACATCGGCGGCCCGATTTATCGCGGCCTGCAAACCGTCCGCCTGGATCAAATCGTCGGCAGCGTGGATCGCTACCGGGACTTTGACCGCGCCTTCCTCCCGACCCAGGATCACACTGGCAGCCGCTGGCGGCGCGTCAACCGCGCCTGGTATGAAGACATCAGCCTGCCGCCCGTGCTGCTCTACAAAGTCGGTGAGGTCTACTTTGTCGTGGATGGCAACCATCGCGTCTCCGTCGCTCTCGAACAAGGACAGGAATTTATTGACGCCGAAGTGCGCGAGTGCCACGTCAAAGTCCCGGTCACGTCTGATCTCCGACCCGAAGACCTGGAATTCTTGGGAGACAAAGTGGAATTCCTCGAGCGTACCAACCTCGACCGGCTGCGGCCGGAAGCCAACATAGAGACCACCGTCCTCGGCGGCTACGAGCGCATGTTGGAGCACATCGCCGTCCATCGTTATTTCATGGGACTGGATTTCAAGCGCGATGTGTCCGAGGCCGAGGCCGTCGAACACTGGTATGATACGGTCTACCTGCCGGTCGTCGAAGTCATCCGCGAGAACGGGCTGCTGGAGGAGTTTCCCGGCAAGACCGAGGCCGACTTTTACTTGTGGGTGATGGATCACCGACATTACCTGGTTTCGCAGGGAGTCGCGGATTTGGTCGAGCCTGAGAAAGCCGCTGAGGAGTTCGTTCAATATTATTCTGGCAAATAAGCTTGCTCGGAAAGAGCTTTATCACGAATACCACGAATGAACGAATAGCACGAATGATACTTTGGTTTTTATTCGTGCCATTCGCGCGGTTTATGCGTTCGAGACATTCGTGATTAGCTTTGCGGTGTTACTGGAGAGGAAGTTTTCTTGTGACCGCGTGGCCTTTCACAACTGCCGAACTCACTGCCGGGCTGCGGCGTTACTTCGCTGAACCGACTCTGCAAGTAAAATCCCTCAGCGAGCACTCTCCGGCGCCGGCGGGCGGCCCCATGGCCGAGAGCGGGGGTGTGCGCGGACTGCACGTCGAGTATGCAGTCGGGCCTCACACTCTAAACGTCGAGTGCGTCCTCAAGGAACCGCAGGGCGTCACCCGCGCCGGACTGGCCGGGGCCGGTCGGCGTGAGGTCGGGCTGTATCGCGCGCTCGCCGCGCAACTGCCCATGGCCACGCCGGCCCTCATCGCCGCACATCCCTCCGGCAATTGGCTCGTGCTCGAAGCTGTCGAAGCCGACATCGCTCCCGATGCCTGGAGCGCGGAAGACTATCGCCGCGCAGTGATGATGCTGGCCGAACTGCACGAGCGTTTTTGGAATCTGGCCGACGACCTGGCCGCTTATCCGTGGCTGGCGCGCCCGCTCACGATTGATTTTGAAATTCACGTTTACGCCGCGGCCCAGGCCGTCGAAAAAATCGTCACCGACGACTGGCCCCGGATCATCACCGGTTCCCAGGAACGGCTGGCGGCGTTAGGCGAGATCATCTCGGAAGTGGATCGAGTCGTCCAGCCGTTGCGCGCTGCGCCGCCCACGCTGCTGCATGGCGATTTTTCGCCGGCCAACGTCCGGCTGCAAGCCGATGGCGAAATGGTTGTCTACGATTGGCAGTTGGCCGGCCTCGGCCCCGGCGTGTTGGACTTGGTCGCGTTCGTCATCACCAGTCATTGGGAACGTGAGGCGTTGCCCATCGGGGATGACGAGCTAATCGCGCTTTATCGTCAGGAGATGGGGCGACGGGTGGGCCTCTATCGGTCGGACGCTGAGTGGGCTGAGTTGTGGGATCATGCGCTGCTCTGGCGCTTCACTCAGGAAGTGCTGGGCTGGCTCGTCCGCCTTCCACGCCAGAACTTTGCCGCCGCCGCCGAAGCGCGCTTGGAAACTCTCTGGCTCAAGCCGGTGCTCGCCGCGGCGGAGCGGCGCTTGAAGCCGATTTTTTATAGATGATTTTTTTATCGCGAATGACTCGAATTGCAAAAACCGCGAATGCCACGAATAAAAACAAAAGAAAAATTCGTGTTATTCGTGCGAAGCAATTCGCGCTATTCGTGATTAAAAACTTTTTGAACTGTGATGACTCCGACTCGGATAGCGACGATTTTTGGCGCCTCGACGCCCAAACCGGGGACGCCGGATTATGAAGTGGCCCGCCGTTTGGGGGGATTGCTGGCCCAGGCCGGTTGGACGGTGGCGACCGGCGGCTATTCCGGCGTGATGGAAGCCGCCTCGCGCGGCGCAGCCGAAGCCGGAGGGCACGTCATCGGCGTCACCTCCATCGTCATCGAAAACTGGCGCAGCGGTGCCCGCGCCAATAGCTGGATTAAGGAAGAAATCAAATTCGCCACGCTGCGGGAGCGGTTGTATCATCTGGTAGACTGCTGTCACGCGGCGGTCGCGCTGCCCGGCGGCATCGGCACGCTCTCGGAAATCGCATTCACCTGGAGCCTGTTGCAGACCGACGAAATTAGACGTAAGCCACTCGTGCTCGTCGGCCAAATGTGGGGTGAAGTCACCTCTACCTTTATCCGGGAAGCACAGGATTACCTTCATCCCGGCGATCAAGATTTAATTCGAGTCGTTGGGAGTGTGGAAGAAGCGGTTGATACAATCCAAGACCCTAAGGGTTTTGCGAAGCACCCTTAGGGTCTGTCCAAAGCAAGGAGTCTCTGTCATGTCTCAACTCAAACTCCCCTCACGTTCTGAAGATTTCTCCGAGTGGTATAACCAGGTGGTGCAGTGCGCCGACTTGGCCGATTATGCGCCGGTGCGCGGGTGCATGATCGTCAAGCCGTATGGCTGGACGTTGTGGGAAAACATCCAG